>CDZB01005188.1_pt1 | contig 15510 bp, 16 predicted proteins | sample 554961 | NCBI WGS metagenome assembly CDZB01 (sample SAMEA3182106, study PRJEB8094) | gut metagenome | biome: human; feature: gut; material: Stool; isolation source: human stools | place: Canada | collected 2013-02-26
TTGCGGTAGGCGATCCAATAGGGATTCTGCATGCGCAGGTCGCCGCCCTCGCCCTGCGGCCAGAACTGTGCATAGATTTTGCGTGCTGGGTTCCAGCGCTCGAATGCCTTTACGAGCGAAAAATCATCGCCGCGGGGAAAGAGATAAGCCGATACGAGCGGGTTTGAGTACACGCCCTGGTTTATCATGTTGCGGTCTTTCTGGATGATGTAGCTTCCGCTTACGTCCAGTATCAAACGGTCGTTCAGCAGGTTCGACGTATTGCGGAATGTAAAGTTATAACGATTGTACTTGTTGTTGGGGACAAGTCCTTTGGAGTTTACTGCTGCGGTCGAGAAATAGATTTGGTTTTTCTCCGTACCCCCGGACAGTGTTACGGAGTTTGTCAGTATGTGACCTGTTTGCAGGAAATCTTCGGGCGAGTAGTTGTAACGTGCCGCTTGGTTGAGCGGTGCGCCCCAGCTATGGATTGTCGAACCGCTGGCTTTGCCTTTACGCCCCGTGCCGTAGCGGGTCTGGAAGTCCGGCAGGCGCAGCGGGTTCATAAATTCCGTGTTACTCGAAACCTGTATCTGTGTTGCTCCGGCCTTACCTTTTTTGGTGGTAATGAGCATTGCGCCGTTCGCGGCGTCAGAACCGTACAATGCCGCGGCTGCGGCTCCGGTCATAACGGATATAGATTCAATGTCATCGGGGTTCATATCGGCGATGGATTCCGTTGTGCCGCGTGATCCGAACTCCATGCTGCCGTCGCTGGTGAAGTTGTGCATAGGAATACCGTCAATCACATACAGTACGTTCGAGGTCTGCATAATCGACTTCATACCGCGCATAATGACTTTGGCCGAACCGCCCACGCCGGACGAACTGGTATTGATAACGGCTCCGGCGACTTTACCTGCGAGGCTGTTCACGAAGTTCGCGGATTTTACGGTTGTTACGGCTTCGGACTTCACTTGCTGCACGGTGTAGGCCAGTGCCTTTTCCGAGCGTTTGATACCCAGGGCCGTGATCACCACGTCTTCAATCTGCTCTGCTGCTTCTTTGAGTGTTATGGCAAAAAAGGTTTGTGTGCCGATTTTTACTGTTACGGGGTCATAGCCGATGAAATTGACATACAATTCAGCGGTTTGGGCAGGTGCGGGGACTTGGAGCGAGAAAGCGCCGTCAAGTCCGGAACTTGTGCCGATGGTCGTTCCCTTTACGACCACCGATGCCCCGACAACGGGTGTCCCTTTGGTGTCGCGCACGACACCGCTGACCTTTGTGGAGCCGTTGTTTGCGGCTTTCTTGTCCGAGGATACGGAAAGATAAATGTTTTGCTGGTAGATTTTGTACTCGGTTTTCGTTCCTGCGACCATCGCCTGTAACGCTATGCCGAGCGGTTTATCGGCGACATTGATACTGATGGTTCTGTTAATATCTACGCCTTTGTTTACGATGAAGAAATAGCTGGTCTGTTTTTCTATTTCATTCATAACCTGCTCCATGCGAACATTGTCCATCTGCAATGTTACTTTCGCGGTCTGGGCATACGCTCCCCATGCGGAGAACGTGGAGCAAATTATGAATAGAAAAGTAAACCAGCATTTAATTTGCTGAATAAATTTATTATTCATAGATTTGTAGATTAGTGGTTGTTAGATTGGTTCAAATTCTATTAGCCGCTATGCCTGCGGGTGGTTGCTACACCTGCGGGCTTTTTTTGCGACTTTGAAGATTCATAGTCTTATCTCATAGGCATCGCAGTTTTTTAGATTCTTATTAGTTGATTTTGGCATAGTTATTTTATATGGATTACATTGTTTTCGTCTTTCTCATATTTAAATGGAGATATTTCCTGTAAGGATCTTAACGCATAATCCAGCCCCATATTGACGGGGATTTTGCCCCGGATAACGTCGATCTGCGGAAGATCGGCCGTTTCGATCTGGATTTTCACACCGTATGTTTTCTCCATTTTGGCGATGATGTCGGCAAACGGGTGTCCAACGAGATTCAGAATACCCTCTGTCCATAAATAGTCGTCCGTATTTTTAATCTTTGTCAATACCAGACGATTCCCATTTAGGCATACCTTTTCGTTCGGGTCTAATATAATCTGGTCGCCGCTTGCTAATTTGTTGGTTATTTTTACCTTACCATTTAATAATGCGGTTGTAAAGTCGTGTGCTTGCTCGTTTGCCGTTACGTTGAACTTCGTTCCCAGCACTTCCACGTCGCAGGCGAAAGTTTCCACGATGAACGGATGGGCGGCATCATGCTCCACGTTGAACATGGCTTCGCCGGAGAGTTTCACACGGCGATTTCTATTGAACCGTATCGGATATTCCAGTTTTGCCCCGCTGTTCAGGCAAACGCTGGTTCCGTCCTGAAGTGTAATGTCTATACGTTGTCCTGCCGGTGCGGCAACGGACAGATATTGTTTTGCGGTATCTTCGATAATGACGGTTCTGGAAGCGTACCAACTGCCTGCGACCAATAGTAATACTGCGGCAGCCTGGGTGCAGATACGAATAAAGCGTTGGCGATACCATTTCGGGCGTCTGGTCGGCAGGTGCAGACGATTGTGGTGCTGATAAGGAGCATTTGCGATAATCGCGTCCTGCATAGACCATAAAGCATTTAATTCTTTCTGGTTATTGGGGTCGGCATCAAGCCAGTCTACAATCGTTTTTTCTTCCTGCTCGGAAGTTTGTCCGTTTATGTACTTATATAATAATTTCTTGTCCATTTTTTTACATTGTGTGGCGAGTGCGTTATGAATTTTGGCAGCCCGTGGCTAATCCATAATTTTTCTGTTGGTAATTTTCTTGATAATTATACTTTGTCTGCTTACAATTATATGGTGCGTGAGCGCGCGACATTTACATCGAAAAAGTGCATTTTCCGTTAAATAAATTTTCTTAAAAAAATGGTATTTTTTTTAATTATCGTATAACGCTGGAATACAGGACGATAATTAAAATGATGAGATAGTCGTTCAGTGCGATTCGCATTATGGCCAAAGCCCGTTGGATATTGGCTGTGACGTTGCGCACATTGATTCCAGTAATTTCGGCGATTTCTTGGTAAGTCTTGCCCTCGAAGCGGTTGTATAGGAAGATTTGCCGCATAGGTTCGGGCATTTTGTTGATCTGGCTTTCGATGATGGATTTTATTTCCGCTGTAAAGGATGCTTGCGGATTGGTGCTTTCCAAAACGGTGATTTTAGCTTTGATGCTGCGGTAAGCCGTCGTATGTATTTGTTGCTGGATTTTGAGTCTGTTTTTCTGGTTGCGCAGCCATTCAAGACAACCATGCTTTACGGAACCTAAAATATATGCGGGAATAGTCGTAGTAATATTGAGCTTGTCTTTGTTTTCCCAAAAATAAAGGAAACTGTCGGTAACGATGTCTTCCGCGGCCATATTATTGCGGATGTATGACCGGGCAATAATGATAAAACGAGGTTTATACTCGGAGTATAATCGTTCGAAATCTTCGAGCGTGATATGTTCATCCAGTTCTGACATGCGTGTAGATTAATTCAAAGGTAAACTTTTTTATCAAAATTCAAAAATTTGTAGAATGTCCGTTAATATGGGGTGATGTGAAATATTGGGTTTATCTCTTTGATGCGGAACGAATCGGAGAAAGAAGTGAGGTTTAGATAATATCGTTATGGATAACTTCGGTCAGACGCGGGAATTGCAGATCGAGTTCGAAAGTAGGCCGGGGCCGCAGCCCCGGCGCTGCTCACTCACTCCGGGGTTTGGGTTGCTCGGTTACGATTTCGGGCTTACTGTAAAACGATGTTGTGCAGCGGGTCTTAAACCCGACAATGCTATTATCTTCCACCCGGATAAATCGGAATAGCCGCGTATATACATAGTTCATCATCGCATAAGCATAGGGGTCGGGGGCTTTCACGTTCTTCCATCCGGGAGCTATGTCGTCGAGGGTGGGGAAACGTTTTTTGAACTGCGCTTTGAGTTTTTCTTTCAAAAGGGCCACTTGTTCGGGCCGTGTTGTCGGTTGTTCTTCGAAATATTTTTGCATGGTTAAAATGTTTATGGTTTAAAATAGGGTTTGCTCAATGCCAGGAGATGCGGGATAAACGATGCTGTTCCGCGCCCGCTGAAAGTTCACCTTATCCAGCGCGGCGGCAGCCCGTTCGGTGTCGATGGTCCGCAGTTCCTCGTTTATCCAGTCCTCGTACTGGAGTATTGAAGCGTATATCCGGGCGGCTTTCTGCATTTCCTCGCGGTATTGGCGGCAAAGTTCGGCGTAACGGTCAGGGTTAATTTCTCCCTGCTTGTCGATCATCACCTCGTAATGACCGCCGAGCCGGGGATCGTCCACCATGACGCGCATATGTTCGGCCACGTACCCGATGTGCTTTGCATACCCGTACTGCCCTAAAAAGTTCTCTTTTTCTATCCCGACCATGTTTTCGAAGTGCCGGATGTTTATACGATGGGGATTCGTTTCGCAGATGTCCCCGGCATTGTCGCGGGGTTCCTCGTGCAAAAAGCGATAATAGGCTTTGTATAACGCAAGAGCGTCTATTTGCTGATCTTTCATCGGCCTAAATTATGAATTTGGGGAGTAAATATTTTTTGTCGGTTGCCGTGCCGTATTGGTCGATGAAGTGTCGCACCGCGTTGTATTTATCTTCAAGATCGCTATCGTCCCAAGCAAAGGACGAATAATCGTAATTATGGAAAGGGGACGCTTCTGTTTGGCAGATTCGCAGAATGTCGTTCAATTCCGCCCAGAATATACGTGTGCCGTTATCCTCCAGCCGATACATTTTCAGAAACAGCCGCCGCAGGGTGTACGCCGAATATAGGCGTACACTCTTGTCGGTTATGGTATTCAAACGGTTGCGGCTACCTTTCCCCAAGTTTCCTGCGCAGACAAAACCGAGGTTGCGAGCTTGCGCTTCGGTGCGGGCTTTATAGTCGGCGAATCGCTTTTCTGCGCGGTCTACTGACCGAGTGAAGTAGGGGATTTCTTTCATTTTCATAAATTGGGTGGATTACAAGTTAAAATAATTGTTGTTGTGTAGCATGTTCGGGCTGTGTTTCTGCCGATGGGACGGGCGAGATGCGCCCGGATAGGTAAGCATGTAAGGTGTTTAGAAACTGCTCCCGATATACCGGGTCGATACGGCACTTGTCATATTGTTCCCGATGGTCGGTAATTGCTCCGTCTTTTTCGGCTGCTTCAATCGCTTTCGGGAATCTGCTGCCGCCCTGCATCATCCCGGAAAAATAGTCGAAAAGGATTTCCATTTCTACGGCCTTGCGGCCTTTCTCCCGCAAAATCGCAGTTAGTCTTTCCGATTTAGCTTCCCGATATTCCAACGGCCAAACGTTACTGGTTGCGCTGTCGATAAATACCTCTGTTCCAATTATGGAAATGCGCTTTACTTTTTCGTGCGACATAGTTGCAAATTTTAAGTTAATACGATTGACTGCCCCGGCCTGCGTTGAGCAGGTATTTTTCGTGCAGGGCTTGTTCTGTGGTTTTTCCGCTCAGTTTCTCGATGCGGGCGACACGGCGAGCGATTCGCGCCATATCTTTCTGCCAGCGGTTTATAAGGTCGAAATCGGCCAGAAACGCCGGATTCTCGTTGTCGATGCCGGGGCGGAACCCGCGGCGATACATGCCGCCGAAAACCTCGTCTATCGCTTTGGAATAGCGGTCGCGCTGCTCGTCGAGTTGGCATAGCTTCCGTGCGGCAGGATTCTGCGGGTATCGTACCCGCAAAATCCTGCGCTCGGCAGCGGCATAGCGGTTGTTCTGCTTTTGCCTACTTGTCATATTCTGAATATTTGAGGAACGGATGTTTTTTCGTTGGACGGAATTTCCACAAGTCGGCCAGATATTTTAGGAATGTCTGCGGATCGAAATGCTCGCCCGTGGCGCAGGAATGGTAGTTCGGAGCATCAAGCCGGATTACAGCCATATCGAAAAAAGGAGTTTTACATACGCTCCATTTTCCGTTGAAAATCCGAATATCCACGGCGTTGATGTGGCCCTCGAAATCGAAAAAAGTTGTGTATTTCCCGGATGCGTTCAACTTGGTAAGTTCTTCAAATATTTCAATAAATATTTTGTCCATAATAGTTTGGTGTTGTAGGCGGGGACGATGCCCCGCCCGGATTTATGCTTTTTGGCTGATGTAACGAATAAGTTTCTTTTCGTTGGTGTAGTCGAGTGTTTCCAACAGAAATTGAATGCTGCCCGTTCGCATGGCCCGCCATAGTCTATTGTATAGGCTTGGATCGCTTTCGGGAGTTTGGCCGAAAATTTCTTCCATGTAGTTTTCCGGCATGTGGGTACGGATACGCCAGTCGAGGGCTGCGGTTGCTCGTATTATTTCTTCGTATGATTTCATTTTTTGGGGATATTGTGGGCGGACGCCCCCGCCCGTTATTATTCTGTTTATGCTGCTGTTTCGTCGGGTTTAGCGTTGCTTTCTTCCACACGGTCGGCGATCATCGTGGCGGCCTTGTTCGCGTCGATAAGGATGTCGAACAGGTATTCGGGTTTCTCTTTCAGCCCCCGCAGCCAGCTTGCGAGATAGGCGGCGTTTTCCTGCTGCGGAGTTGTTGCAAGCCCGAACCGTATGCCGCAAAGTGCGGCGGTCATTTCGGCGATCAGTTCCTCGCGGGCATAGCTGGGCGAACCAAAAAAACCGGACATATCCCGGTTGAGCCGCGACGGGTGGCCCGTGCTGTGGGCGACCTCGTGCAGCAGCGTCGAATAATAATCCGCACCTTTGGGGAATTGTGTTTTCTGCGGGCATACGATTACATCGGCGCTGGGACGATAAAATGCGCTGTCGGATTCCAATACTTCGATCCTGCAATACCATTTCCCGGCATCGACCATGTGATCGACTTCGGCGCAGGTCGTTCCGTCCGTCTGCGGCATCCCTGCGGCCTGCTCCAACAGCCGTGCATAGCGTTCGGGGTTCTTCTCCGGCATATCGGTTTGGTCGATATTGAATACCGAATAATAGCGCAGCAGGGGCAACAACTTGTAAGCCTTTTTCTGCTCGTCTGACAAACGGGCGTATTTCTCGTATGGCATGCCTTTTCCGTCTTTTTGGTCTTTGGGAATGGCGTACAAATACCAGAAATAAACCGGAAACGATTTTTCGCCTTTCTTCACGTTGATTTCTTCATCCTGCGCTTGCTTGTAGGTTAGGAAAATAGGCGTTTTGTAGCGCTTGTATTCGGTCAGCAGCAGAAGCATGAACAGGTTTCCGCCGTTGTAATACCGCCCGGCCAGATTGCGGGGACATCCCTGTGCCATCGAAACCCACGGCTTGTTCCAACCCGTTTTAAGGTTTTGTATCTTCTCTATCATCAGCGCCGTAAATGCGGGCGCGATTGCTGCGATGATTTTATCGTTGTTCATGGTATTATCGTTTTGTAGTTGTTCTGGTTATCTGCATTGGATTTCTATTTGGCCGCTGCTTGTGCGGCGTCCTCGTTCTGTTGCGTTCTGTTTTTCAACTTTCCGCGCCGGGTTTCTTTGCTCCTTTCTTTTCCCGCCGTTACGAAAGAAAGGAGGGCAGCCGATTTCCCCGGAAAAGAACCTGTTAAGGTCTATCCCTATGGGCAATTTGAAATACCAGCGGGGCCGGGTTGCCCCGCTGGTAGGTTGTTGCTTATCGCAATTTGATATTCAACAGACGTTTCGCGGTATCTTCCGCATTGCGAGTAAGTTGGCGTTGCCATGCCCCGAAGCGGGGCGACCAGCGGAACCCGGAGTGTTTGAGTGTACCGATCATTCCCGCGTCGGGTTTTTCGTTGAACAGGATTTGCAGCCGATCTTCGGCGAAATTATAGCGGACGATTCCCCCGTCGAACGGCACGTCTTTATCCGTCTTTTCCGCCGTTACCGCCCGTCGCCCCCGGATTGCCGCGGCGAGTTCAGCCAATTTAAAAAACTTGTGCCGCTCGGTGTATATCGGACGTTTGCGACCTTTGTTGAGTTCCCGCACATAGTCGATTGCCCGCTGCATTAATTCTACCTCGCCTTTCCGGGCTATGGTCTCCAGCCGGTTGTATAGGTTAGTCGAACATAAATTCCAATCGACAAAACGGTCTATATCCTCCTTTACGCGCTCCCACGCTTCGGCGGTTTTCTGCTCCTGGGGTTTGGCCGCTTCGATGCGGCGGGCTGCTGCCGCCTGCACGCGCTCACGCCAGCTTTGAAACTCCGCAACGGCTGATTCGTATGAATTATTGGCTTTGCGGTTCCTCTCGGTGGGGAACCTCGCCGGGCCTGTAATTGCCGCACTCATTATCCGGGAATGTTTGGCGAAAAGGGTTGCTACCCACTCTTTGAATTTGGCAATATATTGCCCCTGCTCGTCCTGTGGGATTTCTTTCAGATCATCGAGCAGCAATTTTTCATATTCCCGGATATATTGCGCCGCACGTTTTTCGGGGTCGAAACTCGTTGCGGAAAATGCCCTGCGTGCGGCCTCCCAAAGTTCCGCCATGTTGGTTTCGTATTTCCATGTCAGCACTTCCCAGAATTTCATGTCGTTGTCATTATCAGAAATGACGGTGGCGTTTCCGAAACAGGGTTTTGATGCGATATGCGCATATTCCGTATAAAAAGCGTTTCCGCCTAACTTCTGGCCGCGCCACTCGAATTTCCAGACCCCATATTCGGGGTTTGCGATCTGCTGTACTGTTGCTGCACGGTGGCAGTTCTTCATGCTCAAAATTTCGTGCTTTTCCATGTCTTTGATTTTTTAAATTGGTTTTCTGTTGTTGTTTTATTGGGTTCCGATTCTTATTTTCTTGCGGTTTTCGTGGCGTCGGCGTTCTGTTGTGTCGTGTTTTCAGATTCTATCCCAGCGGCTAATCCTGCCCCTGATTCTTTCCGATCATTTTTCTGTATGTTCTTTTTGGTTGCCATGACTTTTTTTTTAATCATCCCGTGCGTAGCACCCACCGCCTGAACTTTCCGTACTCAAAACCCTGCGCCGTCCCACACTTGGAAGCGGGGTTGTTCAAAAAAATACGACCCGGTAAACACGGCTCCCGGAGGGACCTTTGCGGGGTGGAGATTTTTTTGAAGAATCCTGCTGTGCGCTGCGGCCGGGCCTGATCGTGTCCGATTTCAGCGGCAGGCCCGGCCGCAGCGAGGCGCTACCTTTGAGTACGGAAAGTTCAGGCGGTGGATGCTATGTACACCGATTTCTAAAAAAGAGGAATGGCAACAAAAAAGGGCGCAATACAGAAAACTCCCCCTGTCCCGCGCGAAGCGCGGGACACCGCTTCCCGGTTTTAGACTTCATTGCAATATGCTGCACATATATATTATAAAAGCCGCGCAATCAACGCGCGGCTTTTATTTTAAAAGTTCTTTTTGGATGTAGGGGATAACTTCTTCAATCTTTGAGGCCTTGATGTGATTTCTGCTATGCCTGCCATCGTTTCAAGGGTGTAAACTCGTCCGCCGCTCCAGGATGTCGATTTGGGTGCGGTTTTTAGTAGAGCCTTTTTAAATGCAGTATAGTCGATCCCCAAGATTTCGCATACGTCCTCTGGTGTCAGGACGTACTTTATTTTCTTGGCGTAACATATTGCACCTAAAAGTGTCAGCATATATTCCAGTCGGCATTGCCTGTTTAGCAATTTGATGAATTTTTTACGGTCAATTACGACATTATCGGTATTTTCTAACCCGTTCGTAGCACTGTTTTCCATAGCTTCTATCTCCTTTGTTTATGTGTTCTTCGATAAATTTCTTCACGGCAGACTTTCGGAAAAAGACACGATTTTGGATGATTACGGCTTCGATAAGTTTTTTCTTGCGATACTCGATTATTTGCTTTGTTCTGACATCGAGAATTTCGGCAAGCTGACGGTTTGGAATTAATGGATCATCCGCACCATCATTACCGCATTGTTTCAGCAATTTTATTGCGCTCCGGGTTTCCTGTATCAGATTCAGAATGAGGTCAAGCTGCCGAAACATTCGCTGTATATCTGCATCATTCATAAACTGCTAATATTTAATGGTTTTTCCGCTTTTGTGCTGTATATATTGCTGTACCTTCGGGCGGGGCATCAGCTTGCGAAATTCGGTTGCCGTGTGTCCCAGACGGAAGTAGTCGGATATATCCTTTTCCTGTTTGGTTCCGGGCAGCGGAAGTTCCAGACGGCCGACATTGTAGGCCCGAAGTTCCTGCTGTAATGCGAGGGCGTGCTTCTTGCCCGTTGCGTCCATATCATATAGCAGTACAATGTTTCGGAACCGCTGCGTCAGTTCTTCTATCTGTTTGTGCGGTATGCGGGCTGTTTCGCTGCCAAAACAGATCGCCGGGAATCCGTGCGCTGCCAGCGAAAGCACGTCCTTTTCTCCGCCTGTAATAATCAGCGTGTTACCCGCGACGGGTAGTTGCTCCAGTCCGAAACAGTAGTAACCGTTAAAGTTGCCTCCGAACAGAAACCGAGATTGCGATTTGGGACGGTAAATCTTTATCCCGCTCTGCCGGACATATCCGAACATGGGTTCGGACGGCGACGACCGAAGCGTAAAAGTGTGGCCCGAATTGCTGATGCCGCAATATTCCGCCAGCGATACGACCCCGTACCGATTGAGGGTTTCTGCGTCAATGCCGTATTGCTTCCAATGTGCTAACTCCTCTGCAGGAAAGGGTTGTCTCTGATATTTATAGGGTAAAGGTTCTTGGGGCTTTGGGGGTGGAGCTGGTGGTTTTGGTAAGATTCGGGGACTTGTAGTCGGCGAGGCATCCTCTATTCCCAGATTTAACTCACGGTCGATGATGCGGAGTATTTCGATAAAGTTCTCGGTATTTCGGCACGACAGGTTGTGGAGCGTTGCTACCAGGTCGAAGCAATCGCCGGAATAATCCTCGTTCCCGAAGTCCTTGTATTTGTAAATCCCGCGTTGGCTGTCGAAGTATAAACTACATGATGGGTGTGTGTCCTCATAAAAGGGGTTGCGGAACTTACGTCTGGTACTGATACCGTTTCCGAAGTAATGGCGAAATACATTTAGTCCACCGTTTGTCAGGGATAGGACCGTCTGCTTATCAATCATATTGCAATGTTTTTCGACTGCAATATTCGGAAACTTACGGATAAAAAAATAGGGGCAGAACCCGTTCTACCCCTAAAGATTTTTTGTAATCGCTTATTTGCCAGAGTTTAAATCTGTGATGTTTTTTAGATATGTCGATTTAAGCTGGTCTAATAGCGGTGTAGGGTTTCGCTTTCTGGCGGAAAGCTGGCTCCGCTTATCGAAAAGTTTTTTGAGTTTGATGTTGAAAAATTCCTCGAAGCAACGGACGAATCCTGTATATGATAATTCCAAACCGGGGTCTGCCCCGATTTTGGCACTATACCAAAGTGAATTGATAAGCTCCAGCAGTTCGTTTGCTTTTGTCAGCCAATGCAAAGGCGATACGTTGTTTTTCGCCGGAGACTTCTCGGACACCGAAAGGTTTTTAGAGCAAAGCGTAATCTCTATTGACAGCCAGGCCGTCAATGTTTGGGTTGTGTTTTTGGAGAATGAAGGGTTTTTTTCTTCGATTGAGAGTAATTGATGCAACTGCTCCAAAGCCCGTATATTTTCAACGAGTTCGTTTCCTCGTCTTTTAATTCAAGGAGATGGGATAGCAGGATATTCCAGTAATTTAAGGTTTCTTTAAGGTTTAGTGGGGAATGTTTGCTGGTACACTCTATCTGTTCCGCAATATCTAAAAAGCGGAATTGAAATTCGGAGATATTCATAGTTAGTAATCTTTAAAGTTAAGGTTAAATAACTATGCCAAGAATATTTGCCGAAGATTGTGGACGAAAGTACAAAAATATGGTCAGAAATATATTCTAAAAAGGCATCTTTTGAAATGCCAAAGATCGTTTTTACTGGGTTAGTGTCAAATTAGTGTCAAAATAAAACAAAAACCCCGTTAGAGTTTCCTCTAACGGGGTTCCCAGTGCCCAGGACAGGAATCGAACCTGCACGCCTTGCGGCACACGCACCTGAAACGTGCGCGTCTACCTATTCCGCCACCTGGGCATTTCTGGAATTGCGGTGTGCAAAAGTAATACTTTTTTCTGAAACACCAACTCTTTTTTCAAAAAAAATCTACTTGCTGAAGAACTTGTGCTGAAACAGAAGCAGATAGACGACTGCCACCGAGATGTAGGCATCGGCCAGATTGAAGATCGCGCCGAAGAAATAGTTGTTGCTGTCGACCAGAAACCGCAGCAGGCGGGGTACGCCGTTCCATTGGAACAGCGGGAAATAGAACATGTCGACCACTTTGCCCATCATAAACCCGGCGTAGTGCCCCCCGAATTGAGCCACCGTGTAGGGCGTCGATTCGGAGAAGATCAATCCGTAGAATGCGCTGTCGAGGATGTTGCCCATGGCGCCGGCGAAGATCAGCGCGAGGCCGACGATCACTCCCTTGGGCGTGTCTTGGCGTTTGGTGCAGAGGTGGTGCATCAGCCAGCCGATGAATCCGACCATGACGATCCGGAAGACGCCCAGCAGCAGCTTGCCCCAGTCGAAGCCTCCGCGCGAGGCGATGTGCATGCCGAAGGCCGCGCCGTTGTTCTCGATGAACCGCAGCTGGAACCAGTCGGGGAAGACGACGATCGACTCGTCGAGGTGCATGTGGGTCTTGATCCAGATTTTGAGCGCCTGGTCTGCGATGAGCAGCAGCACGATGAGCAGCGATATTTTCTTGAAATTCATAATCGTAGTGGTATTCGGTTGCAAAAATAGTAAAAAAATCTCCTTTTTTGGAACTCCGGGGCGATTTTACCTCCCGGGTCATGCACTTTGGCGGAAAAATCATATCTTTGGAAAATCGAAATGTTTGACGATCTATGAAAAAATTGCTACTCCTCTGCGGGCTGTTGGCGGTATTTGCCTGTACGGAAGAGCCTGCGGACTCTGCCGGCGGCAATGGCGGACGGAAGGCCCGGGTGCTGGGTTCCCCGACTTCGCGGCTGGCGTTGCGGGGGAGTCTTTCCGTAAAGTTGTCGCCCGAAACGGCGCAGGCGGTTGCCGCTGCGCAGGCGCAGCTGCCCGCGACACGCAGCGGTGTCGCGACCCGTTCGGGTGTCGGCGGCATCGACGCAATCCTGCATGAAATCGACGCCGGGCGTTTCGAACGTGTCGTCGCATACAATCCCGAGTGGGAGGACGTTTACGAGGAGACGGGCATCAACCGCTGGTATACGATCGCGTTCGACGACGAAATTCAACTCTCCGAGGTCGGCGAACGGCTGGCGGCGTTGCCCGGCGTTGCGGTCGTGGAGTACGGGATTGATCCCCGCTATATCCGTCCGATGAGCGAAGGCCCTGCCGTTCCGGCTTCCGAGGGCATGTTTTCCCGTGTGGGCGAGACCCGCGCCGCGAAGGCGATGAACGATCCGATGCTGCCTTTTCAGTGGAATTACGACAACCCGGGCGGAGGCCTCTTTCCGGATGTCGCCGTCAAGCCGGAGGCGGGGGCCGACATCGACCTGCTGGATGCCTGGCAGCTCTGCACGGGCAGCGAGGAGGTTATCGTCGCGGTGATCGACGAACCCGTGCAGATCACCCATCCCGACCTGCGGGCGAACATCTGGTCGAATCCGAAGAATTCGCAGGAACACGGCTATAATTTCTGGGACGACACCCCCGAACTCGACTGGAAGTCGGTCGGCGGGAATGACCGCAATCCGGAATACGCGGACCACGGAACGCATGTCGCAGGCGTCATCGCCGCCGTGAACAACAACGGCCGGGGCGTTTGCGGCATCGCCGGCGGGCGGAGCAACAGCGGCGGCGTGCGGATCATGTCGTGCCAGATCATGGGCAACAGCACGACCGGCGGCAAGGGAAACCCGACGGTCAAGGCCTTCGAATATGCCTGGACCAACGGTGCGATCATCGCCCAGAACAGTTGGGGATACAATCTCGAAACGGCGGACGGCACGAAGATCACCCCCGAGGAGTTCGAGCGGGAGTGGAAGAGCAATTATGGCATCATGCGCGACGCCATCGACACCTTTGTCCGCGGGGCGGGGACCCGGAACCCGAACTCCCCGTTGCAGGGCGGGCTTGTGATTTTCGCCGCCGGCAACGAGGGCGACGTTTACGGCGACGTCCGGATCTATCCGGCCGCCTACGATCCGGTGATCGCCGTCGGGGCGATGGACTGGAGTTTCCGCCCGGCCTATTATACCGACTACGGACCGTGGGTCGACATCGCGGCCCCGGGAGGCGACCGCTATTCCGGAAAGACGACGCGGACCGCTTCCGACGGGAGGACGGTCTTTTATAGCAATGCGCAGATTTTGAGCACGATCCTCTGCGACGATGCGATCGCTTATCAGGACGGACGCAAGGATGGCGGGATGTACGGCTACGGTTTTATGCAGGGGACTTCGATGGCGTGCCCGCACGTTTCGGGCGTTGCGGCCCTGGGGCTTGCTTACGCGGCGCAGAACGGAAAGAAATATACGCCGGCCGAATTCAAGGCCCTGCTATTGAGTTCCGTTTACGGCATCGACGACTGCTTCGCCGGCTCGAAGGACGGGGAGCTGGGTCCTATTGCCGATATGGCCGTCTATAAGAATAAAATGGGCGGAGGCTGTATCGACGCCCTGAAACTGCTGTTTGCCGTCAAGGGGACTCCCGCCGTCTATGTGAGGACCGGAGAGCCGGTGACCGTGGACTTCGCGCGTTATTTCGGGGGCGACCGGAGCCGGGTTGCGCTGACTGCCGCGTCGTTCGTATCGCCGGGCAACCTGGGGCTCTCCTCTTCGAAGGCGGTGTTCGACGGTACGAAGATCACTTTCGACTGTCCCGAACCGGGAACTTCCATGCTTCGGATAAGCGCGGTGTCGGGCGATACGGAGTTCGTGCGCGAATTCGCCGTCGTTTCCCGTGCCGGACTGGCCGCCAACGGCGGATGGCTTTGACCGGCTTTCCTCCCCGGTATGTCCTGCGGCGGTTCCGTGCGGAGCCGCCGTTTTTCTGCCTCTATTAATATATATAGGTAGTATCGGCTTTATCGGGTAAAATTGAAGATTTTTCAAAAAAAGATGCGCAAATATTTGCAGGTTCGGAAAAAGTCGCTACCTTTGCATCCGCGTTTGAGAAATACCGGTTCTTACAAATAAGTCGAGGGTTTACAATAAAGGAGCTTGAGATGGTTTTGTGTTCTGAATTTCAATAAGATGCAAAGTTCTTGAAAAAGTTTTTGGAGATTTGAAAAAGATTACTTATCTTTGCAATCCCTTTCGCAAATGTCTCGCAAGAGGCCGCGGAAAAAAATCTTTAAAAAAGATTTGGTGGATTCAAAAATAACACTTATCTTTGCAATCCCTTTCGCAACCAAAATGCGAAGCTTTTTTAAACTGGTTCTTTGAATTACTGGTTATATTTTGAGAGAAAAATTGTAGTATTTATCTGTCAATTTCCTTTTAAAGGATAAACGAATAGTCAGGACTCTAACAA
>CDZB01062089.1_pt1 | contig 15405 bp, 31 predicted proteins | sample 554961 | NCBI WGS metagenome assembly CDZB01 (sample SAMEA3182106, study PRJEB8094) | gut metagenome | biome: human; feature: gut; material: Stool; isolation source: human stools | place: Canada | collected 2013-02-26
ACTTTTTCGTCAGCGGCGGAAGCGATGGCAGCGGCCTTTTTTTCAGGGTCAACGGTGTTGACGATGCCGTTGACTTTTGCGTCAACAGCCCGATCAACGGCACCCGTAACATCTTGAGCCCATGCCTCTTTCTTCGCCCGGCGGCTGATGGCGGCCTTGTCCACGCCGTACTTGTCGGAGAGCTTGCCCATGCTGGAACCGGCTTCATACTCCGCCCTGATCGTTTCCCAGTCGTACCGCTGCTTCCTCATAGTTACCCCGCAATCCAACGCGAAAGGACGTTTCCGGCCGCACCTGCCGCAGCCGCCACGGCTACCAGCGCGGCCATGCCCCCGGCCCGGCGGTTCTCGGCGGCTTCGAGCGCGGCAACACGGGTTTCGAGCATGGACATTCGCTTGCCGTGATCTCGCAGGTTTGAGATGACGACATCGTCGATGCGCTCGCGCAGCCCGGCCAGTTCCGCCTTGACTGCGGAGAGTTCGGCCTTCACTTCGCCGAGATCGCGGAGCATCTGCATATCGTCGCTCACCGTGCCGTTTCCACGCCGTCGATCCACGCGGCAAGGGCCTGAGCGTCGCGCCAGTCCATCCATGCCCCTTCAATCCCGTCCAGCGTCACCGGACGCAGGCTCGTCAGTATGGGCGACAGCGGGATTGTCCGGCTGTCCGCCGAGCTTGCCGCAGAGCACCCGCACAGGAGCGGCAGACAGAGCATCACGAGCAGCGGAAGCGCGGCGGCGTTCGGCATACGCGCGGAATGAAGCCCAGAGGGATGCCACCGCTTCCAGAAGGCGAAGGAACGTCTGCATGGCATGTCCCCCCTCATTGGAGCTTCCTCTGCTTCTGCGCGTCATCGGCGTTTCTGGCCTTGCCGATGTTCGCCCCGATCCAGTTGATGACCTTGTAGAGGGACCGATAGATAACGCCGGATGTCTCCGAAGGGGCGGGCATGAGCGTGGCGGCCCACGCGCACACGGCGCTGGCGGCGGACAGGAACAAAGCCCAAGATCCGGTCTGGGAATTCAGGAAATCGGAAATCATGGAAAAATCCATCAATATACCCTCCCGGCAGCGTAAAAGATGACGTCCTGCGGCTTGGCCGGATCGTTGTCCACATGAACCCACGTCGGCCCGGCCTCGATGCGGCGGAACCCGGCCTCAAGCAACGCGGAAATGATGCGGAAACGGTAGTGGGAGGACGTGCACTTGATGTCCACGGCATAGCCGTGGGTGTGCGCGGAATCAGCCACCCCGCCCACCGCCTTGTTGTGCTTGGCGCAACGGAAAGCGGAAGAGAGGGAAAACGGAATGCCCGCCAGCGCACGCGCCTCGTCGAGCATACGCAGGAGTCCTGCGTCCATGTCGTCATACCCGCGCCCGCACCCGCATTTGCAGGCGAATTCCTCAGGCTTGAAAAAACGAAGAGTGGACATGAAAAAACGCTCCTGATTTTTGCTCAGGAGCGTAACATGAGGTTTTGGCCTTTCTTTGCGTGAGCCGCACGTCAGCCGTACGGGGACTGTACGTCAGGGGGATTGACAAGATTTTCCGGGCGCAACGATTTGCTCCGTTGCGCCCGATTCGTTACAACCCTCCACGCCTGCAACGCTGCAACCTCCGCACAGTAGCGGACGTTGTTCCCCCTGCCCTCCACTACGATGGGAGCGCCTTGTTCAATCCAGCGCGTTACCGTGTCATCCCCGACTTGAAATGCATCCCGTATTTCTTTGCGGCTGAAAAGAAGTTGAGGAATGTACCCAATCGCCATCACAGGCATATCTCTTCCCCCGCCCAGAGGCGCAAGGCGGTTACCGCCACATCAAGCGCCTCATCCCGTACCCGTTCCGGCGTTTCGCGCTCCACCGCCCGCACGAGTTCCTCATATTCCGCGCCGATGACGCCGAGCGCGTGGTACTTGCCCTCCGCGAACACCGGATGTTTCTTCCGCGCCTCCGCCATGCGCCGGGCCAGCGCCGCAATTATGGCCATCCCGTCCCGCTGTCCGCCGTTGCCGAGAAGGACGGCCGCTTCCATCAGTTCCACGACATCACCCACCTTTCGCCAGCCTACTGCGCTGCGGATTCCGGTTGCTGACTCCATATCTCGTGCCTCATGAGCGCCCTTTCAGCCCCCCTTCCCTTGCCGAACAGCGGTTTGCGGTCCTCGACCAGCCGGTAGACATACGAGACGCTTCCGTTGCGATGCGCCCGTTGCGGCCCGAATACGGCGATCTCGTTGCGCTTGACGTCCCACGCGGGGAGTTGCGCATGGATAGCCCTGCCGAGGGCGGCATTGGCGCGGGCCAGCCTGTCTACAAAGCTTTCATCTTCCCTGAACGGCACGACGACCTCGACGATCCGCGAGGGGCTGCTGGTTTGCTGCTGGCTCGACACGCCTGGACGCTCCTTTGGGGATTTCCCCGGTCAGATAGTTTTCGATGACTTCCCGCGCCTCCCACCAGCCCTTGCAGACCTCGACGCGGTACCCGGCCTGACGGAGTGCTGTGATCAGCTCCTTCTGCGTAGCCTGAACCGTCCCCCCGCGCTGGCGCTTCATCTCGATGTACAGGCCGTGGAACCCCTGCCGGGGCGAGGCAAGGAACACGTCGGGGACGCCCGCCACCACGCCCTCGGCCTTCAACCGCGCCCCGGTGATCTTGTCCCGGCGCCCGCCGTTGGGGATGTGGTACATGACGAAGTGCCGGGCATACGGCGTTCGCTGCCACCAGTCGAAAAGGGCTTTCTGCTCTTCCGACTCGGGAGGGCAGGAGGGCCGCTTCTTCGCCTGTGCCGGGGGCGGCATCACCTTCCTGCCCGTACAATGGTCGAGGAATTCTGCAAAGGTGCAGGTATCGCTCATTGCGTTGCCTCCCCCGGAGTCCTCGGCTGCTTCAGGATGCGCCATACCTGCCGCTCGGAGAGGCTGTACCTGCGGGCAAGGATGGCAACCAAGGTTCTCTCGCTGTGCCCCCTTCCAGCCAGTTCGTCCCGTTCCATATTCAGAGACGAGTTGCGCTTGTCCAGCATCGCCTGTTTGAGGTTGGGGATGTAAATTGCCCGTCTCGCAAACTCCCGGCACAACGCTGAGGCCGATTCATCCCCCAACGCCACGCACAGACGCCGATACTGTTTTTTCCCGGCACTCCCGGACGGTATTGCCACGGTCGTTCCTCCAAAGTGCTCGACCAGCCGGAAAACGAACGGCATTCCCAAGCGTTCCGCGACAGAGCGCAAAGGGCCGGATAACGATTCCGCCGTAAGTGCTTCACTCATATATTCTCCTACAGCGCCCGTTGCAGGACGCTCCTGAAATTCGCCGGAATGGGCAGCGGCTTCCGGCGGTCAAACTGTCCGGCCTGATTGTCCGGCCTCACGCCATGCCGCCATTTCTCCATGAACGACAAGCCCGCCTTCCAGCCTTCATCGCGCTGTTCCTGCGTCGGTATGTCGATGACGGGATCGCCAAGCAGAGGGCCACGGGCCGCAACCGGCACAAGCGGGGGCGGTGCGTCCGCCTCGTCCTCCCATCGCCGCCCGGACAGCCACCCCGTCAGCATCTTCGGCGTCTTGCCCCGCGCCACAAGGTCGGGCCTGCGCGCCGCTTCCTGTTGGGCCGCCCGGCAAATAACAGACACAAGGGACTCGGATAGTCCTTTGATGTCCAGAAAGACGTCCGCAGCCTCGGCCTTCCCGCGCTTGTAGCCGAAGGCGTCCCACACGCGGCTGAACCACGCCAGCCGTTGCCCCGTGAGGACACGTTTGGTCGCCGTCCGATACGCCGGTTCAGGTGCGGGCCCCTCCCCGGTAGCGGATGCGGCAGATCTGGGGGCCTTGTTCGTAACGTGTGCGGAACCTGTGCGCGCCCCTGCGCCTTCCTGCTTTTCCTTCCCCGAAAGGGAAGCCCGCTCCTCCGCTGCATCGGCGGATGCAGGAAGGATTTCTTTTCTTGCTTTCTTCCCTTCTTCTATCGTGTGCGCTGCTTGTGCGCTCGTTGTGCGCTCGTTGTGCGGCTGCTGTGCGGCCTCTTCCGTAGCAGACTGGTATAACTGCCAATTCACGACGGTAATCAAAGTGCATACTTTTCCGAAAGTCTTGCGCGAGATGAAGCCGTCGTCCTCAAGCGTCGCCAGCATCCGCATCACCTGATACCGCGACAGGTCAAGCTCGCTCGCCAGCGAAGCCCCGGAACAGGCAAGCTGACCCGGCAGGATTTCCTGCCCGTGAAAGTATCCTTGCTTCCAGTTCGCCTTCTGGAGAAGGGTGATCATCAGCCCACGATACAGTGCGCCCCGGCTCCACGACTTCGAGTCCTCAATCTTGCGCCAGACCTTGAAATAGCCGCCCATACTCACACCTTTCCCTTGACGGCAGACCCGATTGCGGGCATACTGTTTTCAACGTTTTGATGAACTTGCATCATCTTTTCCCCTTTTGGCCCGTTGCTCCACAGCGGGCCTTTTTCGTGTTCGTGTGCCGAACCTTCAAGTGGCACTTCAAGTTTGTCTACACACTTCGCGCAGGCCGTCCGATACAGCCAGTTCCAGCCGTGCTTCTTGCAGGGCCGCAGGTGCGGATATTGTGCGGCGGCTTCCCTGAGGCCTTCCGCCGTAAGGAATCCCGCGGCCTCGGGCGACGGGATGCGGTGGCGGCAGCGGATGATCATGACTCCACCATTTTCTTGAACAGGTTGATGAAGTAGATTTGCCCCTTGCCCGTGATTTTCGGCGTGCGGGTGATGCGGCTTTCCCCGTTGCTTCCGATGCGGGTGCCCTCCTTGATCTCCATCCATCCGGCATCCATGCTTCTCTGGGTAGGCATGTTGGTCTGGGAACCATCCTTGTGCAGGTAGCCCCTACTCCTGAGCCACTCAAAGAAACGGTTCTGCCCAATGTCGTAGCCCGTGGCCTGCTTGATGAGCTTCGCCATTTCCCCGACGGAGATACTGGTTTTGGCGACCTCGATGGACTCGGCGAAGACGACCTTGGGCTTCACTTCCTCCATCCTCTGCTCCAGCGCGAGGCGGGCTTCATGGGCGAGGCGGCGCTGTTCCTCTTTGTCGGCCCATGCACGGGCGGCCTCCACGGGATCCATGAAGTCGGGGAGCGAGGAGACGCCATATACTCCGGTCTTGCGGATGGACGGGAGCACCTCGTGGGTGATCCACCGCTTGAACCGCTTGGCCTCCGGCTTGCGCGACCGGAGGATGAGCGAATACAGGCCCGGTTCGGAAACCGTGGACATCTCCTGCCTGCCGCCGGGGGTATCGATACTGTCGATCCCCTTTTCATCGTCATCCAAAGCGGCGATCACGTCTCCCGTGTTGCCGATGCCAAGACAGGCGCACACGTCCCGCGCCACGAAACGTAGTTCGCCGCCATCTCTTTTGATGATGCGTATAGGGCCGAACTCCACGTTCTGGAAAATCTGCATCCCATTCATCGCGATTCCTCGGGATAAAACGTTTCTCGGGAGATAGGCTTACAAACCACAGCCAGTGTTCTTCAGTGAATTCAATCTGCCCTACTTCCCTTGAAACCTTACCTCCGCAAGCGGGACATACCCCCGTAATATATGCAGGTTCCGGCCCCATAAAAGGACTGAACATCCTTGACAAGGAAGGGGTCCATCCGCATTCGCGGCAAACATTCCACAGGCCGTATGCCGTCAACCGCTTGACGCGGCGCGGCCTGAACGCTTCCAGAAATGCCACCATCTCTTCATCTCCTTCTTCTCAGGCATCACCACCGGTGGCGCCTGCTCTCCGTCCGACAGGCTGGCCAGCGCCACATCCCGATCCCGCCGTTCCGCCAGTGGTTGCAGCCCGGCCTGCGCGCTCCGGCACGCCGCGATCACGTCCCCAAGCCCGGAACGGATCTCCCGCGCCGTACTCGGATAAAGCACCTGCGCTTCCGCCACGATCCGCTGCACCTCGCCAAGGGCCGAACCCGCACGCGCCACCGCCGTCAGCACATCCGCGCGCGTCGCGGCAGGCGTCACCGGAGTGTCATCAGCTACAATCTGCGCTTCGAGCCACTGGAGGAGGATTCTATTCCGCATCACCCTGCACAAACCGGGGATGATGTGCAGGCTCGGCGCATAGTTGTCATTGGGATCAAGATAGCGGCGCAAATGCGTCGCGGTGATGCCCACTCCCTGCGCTATGCTTTCGGCGGTCATGCCGCTGGCGTCCTTGGCTTCCCGAAGCGCCTCGATCGCAGTCATGTTCTTGTAGTCGGCCATCCTGCTTTTCCTCTGAATTTTTCAACTTTACGGCCTGTTGCGTTCCGATAAGATGACTGAAAAAGGTTCGGAACCCATGCCTGTGCCTACAGTCCATTTGCTCATCACCCTGCGCGGCCCGGTGTGGCGCGTCCGCATCCTGTCCGGCGGCACCATCCGCTGGAAGTGCTACCGCGCCGAGGACTACCCCACGCCGGAAGCCGTGGCCCGGCGGTGCGCGGCGGGGTTAGTCACGATCAAGCCAGAAAATAAACCCCATGAGGGCGAAGAAGGCCACCTTCGCGGCGATATCAGGCCAGTCCATGATTCACCTCTTCGGGTTCGGTGGGAGTGCTGGGGGCGGCTGTAAGGTTTTTCGATTCATGCAAATAAGGATAGACGCGCTCTGCGATTGACTCCCCATCTTCCCGGTTCAAAAACTTGGAAAGGCCACAAGGATTGAGACCGGCAAGTTCGGCGAACTGCGCCTGCGTCATATTCCTGTCCCGTAGAAATTTTTTCAGAGTGGTTTGAATGCTCATGTCTGTATCTTTACTAAACAGTAAAAATAAAAACAAGGCTTTTTCCGAACAGAAAATGACAAGGAATTTACCATATGTTAAAAAAACACATGGGATTCTACGAAGATTTGATTGACGGCATGAAATCATGCATCGGCGAAGGCAAAAAGTTTGCGACGAACGCAGATATGGCTAGACACTGCGGTGTTCAAGCTGTGCAAACCTCTCGTTATCTGAACGGTGAACGGGAAAAACATCTCAGGGCGCTCGGAAATATTTTGGACAAGATAGGAGCTAAGCTTGTCTGGGATCATGCTCAGAAGAACGCCCCAACACCCCTTGATCCTTCACAATACGAAGCGACCATTAACGACCTGCAAAAAGAAGTTGAGTCTCTCCGCATCTACAAGGCCAAATGGGAAGGACACCTTGAAAGCCTTCGCGCCCAGAGCGGTACGGATACTCAAAAACTTCCCGAAAAGAACAAGCGCGCCTCGTGAATAAGCCTTTCCTCAAGCTCGTGAAGAAATGAAAATCCCCGCCGGAGCGGGGAGAAAGGATTCCATGTGAGCAATGCACATGAAAAAACATCTGCTGAAATTTTTCGAGACAGATGGATTGATCTGCACCAAGAAAAAGGAATGCATATTCTTGATGCACACAAAGAAAATCTAACCTCAAATCTGAATACCAGCGTTATTTATGCAAAATTGGCAATCAATGGTGCATTTTTATTAAACGGTGCTACAGGGATAGCCATTGTCTACAACTTGAATACATTAGGGGAATTAGGAATTTTTTCTCTCGGTCTGTGTGCTTTAGGTGCGCTGCTTGCTGTTCTCTCCTCAGGCATTGCCCATATAGCACAAGTAAAATTTGCTAATGTCGATACGATAAATTCTGATATACAGATTGAATATTATTTTGGTTGCCTATGTGATGTTATGTCTTACAATGAAATAAAAGCTCAAAAGCGTAGCCCCAAAAAATACACTACTGCCCATGTACTTCGTTATTTTGCCCTTTCTCTTTGGTTTGCTTCATGCGCATGTTTTTTTGGAACTGCCTTAAAGCTTCTTTATACTTTGGATGATGTTCTCCCAGGAGCAATATAAGGTCGTTTTCCCTCATTTTTTCATAAAATTCTTCACGCTGTTTTTTTTCAATGCGTTCAATCAATATAAATCCATACGCATAAGTTATTATGCATGCAACACCCACTATTGCAAAAACAAGTATCAGGATATGATATGAAAGCATATAAATACCCCCTCAAAAAAAACGATAATGGCTAATGCTTCTGCTATTCAAAAAGAAAAGTGTCCAAGTCCGCTTCGGAGATGCCATTTAGTCTTCATCGGCAAGCATCAGTTCCCCCGTTCCGATATCTTTGACCATAGCGCCGTACGTATCCCCATCCGGGATACGCGCTTTACAGCGTAACTGGATTTCAACAAGCCTCATCGCATCCAGAACAACGGCAAATCGTTTTCCTGTGCAGACACTGTAGAGCGTTACCGCCATCTGACTCACTTCCTCTCGAGTTCCTGCCATTATGTCCTCCCCGCCCCTCCCTGTGAGGGGCTTTTTTGTTGCCGTTGCGAATTTTTCTGAGTTGCCGATGCCGTTTGGGTCGCGGTATTTTTGTACCATTATTTTTACTAAATGGAAATTTTATATTGACACACTATTTACTGTTTAGTAAACATGCTTTCACGACGTCCGGGAACACCCCCACCGTCCTCGCAGCTCCGGGGAGTGCCGGGAAACGCCGTGAAGGTTCCCCCTCCTTACCTCCCACGGTGCCCGGCATTCCCCGGAGCTGCGATACAAGCCGCGCAGGGTCGGCGGGAACCAGCGGCATCGGCGTGCGCGTCGGTGTCTGGGGTTGGGAAAACAGAGATACCCACGGTGGCCCTGAGCAATACCGTCCAATAACCACAGGAAACAACTTTATTTTTACGGAGAAACCCATGTCAAAGGTCATCAAGGCCATCCACGAAACCGTGGTCAACGGCAAGATGCCTTCCAAGGCCATCGCGTCGGCCATCGGCAAGCCCTACTCGACCCTGCTCAGGGAAACCAATCCGCTTGACCCCGGCGCAAAGCTCGGCGTCGAGACGTTCATGGCCATCATCGAAACCACGGGCGACTCCACCCCGCTCAACGTGATGGTGCGGGAACTCGGCTACAGGCTTGCCCCTGTGGACTGACGGCCTCACATGAAAGGGGCGGCGAACACCCGTCGCCCCGAACCATGCGGGACCTGAAACGTATGGATGTGCACGCCCCGGCGGGGATTGGCTCCGCCGGGGGTTCCATGCCTAGTCTCATAGACGGACAACGGGAAAGACATTGACGATTCTGCTTGCCATAGCGTAATTAATACCAAAAGGAGTATTAATCCTCCTTGGGAGGGTAAATTATGTCACGTTTTTTAGGCAGGTTATGGTGTTCATTCGGGAACCTGCTGAATGTAACGTCCCGGGGAAATACATGCTCAAAGAAGCGAATCGTTGAGGCAAGATCCAGACTGGCCAATCGTTCTGATACTGAGTCGCTTAGAGCTTGTTTTAGAAACGTAGGAAACGATATCGCTTTTTCCATGAAGAAGTACGAGCATGACAAAAAGTAGATCGGCCCCCAATACGCCATCCACTAAACCAAAAGTTATTAAGGCAGAAAGACATCTTGCTATAGCGACCTATTCTGGCCCACTCCCAGATCCTGCTACTTTCGAAGCCTATGATCACACTACCCCTGGTGCAGGTGAACGTATTCTGGCTATGGCAGAAAAAGAGCAAGCACACAGGCATAAGATGGAAGCCCTAATGACAGAAGCCTATGCTAAAGACTCTGTTAATGAACGTAAGGAGATACAACGTTCTCAGTGGATGGCTTGGACATTGGCTTCAGGAGTAGTTCTTATTGGAGGGTTTCTTGTTTACGCAGGGCATTCCGTTGTTGGTACTCTTTTAACAGGAGGTACGCTCATCGGTATTGTTTCTGCGTTCTTAGAAAAGAATAGACACGAAAAAGAAAACAATGATGAATTACATCACCGCCACTCAGAAAAGTAGCTCTATCCGTAGTTAGTTGCTCCGGCAGAAAAGGCTCCTCGTTTCCGAGGAGCCTTTTTCATACCCAACGCAAGGTTTCGCGCCCAGCTCGAAAACGGCGTCACAAGCGCGGCCCGATCCTATCGGGCATCCCTCCCCCTGTTCCCCCGGCGGCGGTCGGCGTTGTTCACGTCCGGGCGCGGCGTCGGGAGCGGGTTCCTCGGGGCTGGTTGTCGAAGAGCCTCCAATCGGTGACAAGTCGTCACCGGTTGCTGTCGTCTTGCTTTTACGATACATAGTTCAGCGAGTCAAGAATTCCGTTAGAAAACACTCGCACCGAACTTGGTATGGTATTCTGTATCCAAAGGAGGTGCGCTATGAAGGATGACAGCATCGTGGATATCGAGAGAAAAGCCATCGCGTATTTGGATAAAATACGTCAAGAAGAGGGCATCACAGAAGCAGAATGGGGAAAACGAGCTTTCCCAGAAGCAAAAAATAGTAGGGTAAAAATAAATTCATTACGCATACCTAGAACAAACACAGGAGAACCTTTGCGGCTTCGTCTGGGGGATTTTTGTGCAATGTGTCATGCTCTAGGGAGGAACCCCGCGCAAGAACTCCTTATCTTATGGGGACAGGCAGACACGATAAACCCTGAATAACGATCTAGGGAGTTCGCTACATTTCAGGCCATCGGCATAATCTGGTGGCCTATTTTTTTGTAAAAATATGTAGCAAAAGAGTTGACGAAAGATATATAGTGTAGCATTCTGTCTTTGCCAACGGAACAGCCGGAGGCAAGGACAGTAGCCCTGCGGGGTTGGCCCCAGAAATCAGGCCGCGCGGCGACCGAGTGCGAAAGCAGGGGAGTAAACCTGAAACTCAGCCCCTCGACACATGCCGGGGAAATGGCTATCTTGGAATGAGAGGTGGGGAATGAACAAGCAAACGATATCGAAACTTGCCGATTTCCTCTTCAACTGCACGGTTGCCAGTATTGCCGTAAGCGTATTTGGAGACAAACCGTGGGGAGCGGCTGTAGGTGTAGTTTCCTTCTTGGGAGCCATAGTCCTCTGCCACTTTCTTGGAGGTGACGAATGACAGGTTGGATCATCTGGTTGGCGGTCATTATTGCCGCAACAGGCTATGGAATTTATTTGGGCACGAGGAAGCGCAAGCACTCCTAACCCGCACAACACGTTGACCGAATCAAGGCGACTCGAAAGAGCCGCCTTTTTTCACGCCTAGCCCCATCGAAAAGCCCGGAACCAACCGGGCTTTTTCATTGGGTTTGGGACGCCAAGCCAAACATCAAAACGAGGGTATTTCCATGTGTTACGGCACGAACTGCGGACGTGAGGGGGCCTTTGGAACCTGCTATCACCCGGAAGACTGCATCATGCGCGCCATTGAGTGCGACGCGGAAGAAAACCTTGCCGCGCGGCTGGCACGCGACACGGCCCTGAGCCGGGAGCATTTCCCTTGCCCCAACTGCCTTGAGCAGGGCGAACGCCACAGCCTCACCTATGAAAACGGCCTGTTCACCTGCCCGGAATGCGGCGGGGAATGCGACGCGGCGGAACTCATCGCGCTCTATGATGATATACGCGCCGGGCATGTCTCCGATGCCGAAGTCGTCGGCCTGTGGATTGAAAAGCTCGACGCAAGGAGGGTCGCATGAGCGCCACCATTTTCTGCCCGCACTGCAAGCTCAAGTACGACAAGGCCGTGAGGCTCAGAAGGCACCGCGACTTCTGGATCTGCTCGTCCTGCGCGGAATACTACACCGCCGAAACGCTGGTCACGGCGTGCGAGAACGCCGCACGGTCGTTTCTGGCAAAGGCCAACTACCTTAAAATCATGGCACGGAGGGCGGCGGCATGAAGATCGACATCTGGAAAAGGCCGTGGCTGGCGGTGCTCCTCCTGTTCCTTTGCTTTCTGCTCGTGGGCTATTTTGAGCGGCAGGATCAGGAACTCTTTGAACGAATGGCCCCGTTCACGGAGGCAATGCGATGAACTGGACGGACGACGCCTACGGCGAAGAACACGGCCCTTGGACGGACGAGGAACTGATGATCGCGGCGGGCAATGCCGCCTTTGCGCGAAACCGGCGCAAGCACACGGAAACGGAAGAGTGCGGGGAGTAAGTATATGTGCGACACCCACAGCGAACAGATCAACGAACTGGCGAAGGCCCTTGCCGCCGCGCAGGGAGAACTTGAGCCCGCAGAAAAAAACTCCACCGCCGCCGTCGGGAAGGAGGGAAAGCTCAAGCGCAAATACGCTGACCTGACGGCAATGATCGATGCCGTCCGCAAGGTGCTTCCGAAGCACGGCCTCTCCATCGCGCAGATTGTCCTCCCCTCGGAAGGGGTTGCGCACGTCAGGACGATGCTGATGCACGAGTCGGGGCAATGGCTGGCATCGGAATGCAGGATGCCCTACGACAACACGGGCTCCAAGAACGCCATCCAGTCAATGGGCAGCGCCATCACCTACGCCCGGCGCTATTCCCTTTCGGCGCTGGTCGGCGTGGTGGCCGACGACGATGACGACGGGGAAGGCGCATGGAGGCGGGACGACGACCGGGAACCGCCCCGGCGTAACGCCCCCGAGCCCGCCCCGCAGTCCAAGCCCGAGCGCGTGGATCTCGCCGCCCTCGCCAAGGAGTTGAGCGAAGTGCGGGACGGTACGGGGTTCGTCGCCTGTTACAACCGCCATCGGATTACCGAGGGACACCCTGACTACGAGGCGGTCAAGAACATGTTCGGCAAGAAGCGCCGGGAGATCGAGGCCAAGGCCGAAGCCGAAGCCGGAACCCCGCCCGAATTCGTGCCGCTGGACGCCGTGATCGCCGCCTTTGAAGCGGCGGAAAGCGTAACCGCGCTCAAGGAGGCGGCAACCCGGCTCGGCATCCCCGAAAACCACCCGGACAGTGAGGCCATCTACGCCGCCTACCGGGAACGGCAGCGCAAGATCGAAGCGCAGGACAAGGAATGCGCCGCGTAACAACAGCCCCGCCCTGATAATCAGGCGGGGCTTTTCTTTCCCTCAGCAGGAGATTGTATGAGCAGCCTCAACAAGGTGATGATCATCGGAAGGCTCGGGCGCGATCCCGAGATGCGCTACACCCAGGCCGGAAAGCCCGTATGCAGTCTGAACGTGGCTACGGATGAGGGCTACACCAACGACCGGGGCGAGAAGGTCGACAAGACGGAATGGCACAAGGTCGTCTTTTGGGACCGGCAGGCCGAAACCTGTTCGCAGTACCTCGCCAAGGGGAGCCTCGTGTTCATCGAGGGCAGGCTCTCCACCCGCAAGTATCAGGATCAGCAAGGGCAGGACCGCTACGTCACCGAGATTCAGGGGCAGCGCGTCCAGTTCCTCGACCGCAAGGCGGACGGCGACGGGCAACAGGGCCGACAGGGAGGCGGACGCCAGACACAGAGGCGGCACTCCGCCGACTATGAAGACCTCGGCCCCGCCTTCCCTTCCGAAGCCTCCGGCCTCGATGACGTGCCTTTTTAGGCAAAACCAATAGGATAGAATATGGCACAGACCGCAGAAATTCTGGAAGCCCTCCCGCCCGCGCAGGAGCAACCCGCCGGGCTCGCCCTGCTGGACCTGAACGTCACCGCGACGCCGTTGGTCATCACATGGGACAAGGACGCCGTGTCCACGCTGTTGGATACCGTCCTAGCCCAGTATGCGGGGCTGGAGGTACAGGAAGCCGACGTGCCCGCCATCAAAAACGAAATGGCGGGGCTGAACAGGCTCAAGGAACGGATGGACAACGCCCGGAAGGACATTAAGCGGCGGATTGCCGGGCCGCTGGACGGGTTCGACGCCGAGGTCAAGGCGCTGATCGCCCGCATCGTGGATGCCCGCGCTGCGCTGGACACGCAGGTCAAGGACTTCGAGCGGCGCGACCGTGAAGGCCGGCGCGCGGCCGTCCAGTGTGTCGTCGACAACATCAAGAGCTGTGAAGGCGTGCCGGAACTGGACATCCCCATCAACCCTTCATGGCTGAACAAATCCACGAGGCAAGCCGAGATCCACGAGGATATCAAACGGATCATCGCCGCATACAAGCGGGAGTGCGAAGAAACCCGCCGGATGGAACAGGCCAAAGCCGACCGCATCGCGCTGGTGGAGGCCACGGCAAAGGCTCAGGCGGAACAACACGGTTTCGCGCTTCCCCTGTCGAAGTTTGCGGCCTGCCTGACGCCGGACATTTCCGGCGAGGACGCCGCGGGCATCATCGGGCAGGTGTATGCGGCGGAAGCCGAGGCCCGCGAAGAGAGCAAGCCCGCCCACGTCGTCAAACCTGCGGAACCGCGCCCCGATTCGTTCATTGAGCGGGAGGAGGGCTTTCCCTTCGCCCCGCCCGTGAACGTGGCTTGTACCCTGACCCTCAGCGTCAAGTACGCGCCGAAGTATGAGGATACCGTACAGGAGGCGCTTGCCATGCTCCGCACGGTCGGCGTGGTCACTGTCTTCTAACCTTCCGGCGCCCACCTCCCGCGCCGTCCCCATAGAGCCCGCCGGGGGGCATGTACCCCGGCAAAGGACTTTTCATGAGTCAGGAACAACAGGACGCCACGGATTACGTCCGCGTCACCCTCACCATCCATGAGTTCTCCGAAGACGGCGAATGCTGCATCGTCTCGGACAAACACGGCCACGGTACGGAACTCTCTACCGACGCCTTCCTGCATGACGCCGAGGACATAGACGTCGGCGACACCATCGCCTGCGACATCCTGCGCGAGGCGTGGGAAGACACCGGGCTCACCCCGGACGATGCGGGGCCGCATGACGTGCGCGCCTGCGGGCGGGAAAACATCGAGGTGCTGGTGGATCTCACCGATGAACAGCTCCTTGATCTGGGCTCCGAAATGGCGGACGCCCTGCGCGAACGCGACAAGCTGGAAACGGAACTGCTCGCCGTGAAGAAGGACTACAAGGCACGCATCGACCTTTCCGTCTCCAAGGCTGCGGAAGCGGCAGCGGAATACCGTTCCGGCAAACGGTTTGAAACCGTCTCCTGCGACCGCTTTGAAGATCGGACGACGATGGAGGTCGTATGGTGCGATTCCGTGACGGGCAAGGAAATCAGCCGACGCCCGATGACCGCCGAGGAGCGGCAGCACCGCCTTGAACTCGTCATCCCGGACAAGCCCGCGGACAACGGCGAAGGCCGGGCGGAAGTGCTCACCTTGCCCGCGCCGCCCGCCGCCAACGCCCGCACCTGTCTGTCGTGCCGATACCTTTCCGCTGACGGCACGGAAAAGGCCGAGCCCTGCATGGCCTGCGCACAGGCAAACGGCGGCGATGCCGACAATTGGGAACCGCGCCGCGAGTGCAAGACCTGCGCCCACGTCACCAGCACCGTGGACGGCTTCCCCTGCGGCGGGTGCAGCCTGAACCCCGATCCCGGACACGGCGGCGACGAGGACCGCTGGACATGGAAGGATGCCCCGAAGGAGGGAATACCGTGCTGACCAGAGAACAATCTCCAAACGGAGCCTGACCATGTCCGGCTACGACGACCCGAACCGCCCGGAATGGACCGGCAAGCGCAAGGCAAAGAACTTCGCCCG
>CDZB01034528.1_pt1 | contig 15381 bp, 13 predicted proteins | sample 554961 | NCBI WGS metagenome assembly CDZB01 (sample SAMEA3182106, study PRJEB8094) | gut metagenome | biome: human; feature: gut; material: Stool; isolation source: human stools | place: Canada | collected 2013-02-26
TAAATTATCATTTATCTGACGATTGACTTTGATTTTCTCATCAATAGAGGCTAAAGAGGCAACAATTTGGTTTTGTTTTTCGAGGGGTAGATATTCAATATCAATGGCAGACAGAGCATTGTCAAGCTGTAAGTTCTTGATGCCTGAAGTCTTCCCCTCGAAATTGAAAAATGCACCATGATTATATACATTCTGCCAAAAGTAATACACATACAAAGGATTCCAACCAGCCTTTACACGAAATGCTGTACAAAAGTTAGAACAGACAACATTACCTTTGGCTTTTATCAAATCTTCCGACACATATACAATGCGTCCTGTAGATTGTGTAGGACTACCTCCCGATTTTTCAATCACCAAATCACCTGCTGCCAGAAGTTTTGTTTCTTTTGTGCGGTCACAAACATATCGTTGAGGTATGTCTGTAAAATTGTGGTTGGTTATAGGCACTATGTCTGCGCCCCTAACACAATATGCTGCATTAGGGGTATCTTGCGTAGGAGATTCTTCGCCCCAATCTCCCGTTATAAATGTGTCAATAATATCTGCTAATTTCATATACTTCTTACATTTTGTGATGCAAAGGTACTTAAAATCAAGCAGAATAACTAATTTGTAAACCTTAATTAAGGAATTTACGGTGTGCTATCTTGACATTTGTCTGATTTACCATAGCATAATGCAGCGTGGTGTCAATTTTTACATGTCCCAACATCTTCTGCACTTGCTCTATTGGCATACCCTTGTCAATAGCCATTGTTGCTAATGTCCTACGGAATTTGTGAGGGTGAACCTTGTTGAGGTTTACACGCTTTCCAAGCTGACGCAAACGGACTTCTACGCCACTAATGGTTAGGCGTGTATGTGGTTCATGCAGACTTACAAACAAGGCAGGATTAGTGTCTGTGCGTTGCTCCAAATACTTTTTGAGGTGGATTTTTGTCCTTGCGTTGAAATAAACCTCACGCTCTTTGTTGCCCTTGCCAAACACTATACACTGGCGTTCTTGGAAGTCAATGTCTTCACGATTGATTTTCACCAACTCCCCTACACGCATACCAGTACTAAGCAGCAGATCTATCATGGCAATGTCACGCAATTCTTGGCAACTGTCACGTAACACTTCGATATTCTCATCAGTCAGTACCTCTTTCACCAAAGCATCCGTGCGCACCTTATGGATTCTGCGGACTGGACTTTTGGTGATATAATCCTCATCTTCAAGCCAAGAGAAAAAACTTGAATAAATACGACGCAAGTTGTCAATCGTAACCTTGCTAAGTCCTCGTTGTTCCTGTTGCTCAGCGAGATAGCAACGAATGTCATTAGTGGCAATGTCGCACACATTCTTCTTCACAGTCGCTATCAGCTTCTCAATGGAAGACTTATAATAGTGGATTGTCTTGTCAGAACAGCCCTCCACTTTCTTTGAGGATATAAAAGCCCCAAGAAGTTCAACGTTTTCCTTGTTGCGCTGTTCTTCCTCTGTTGCCTTTGGCGTAATCTCACACTCTGACAGTGCCTTTCGGGTCACATCTGTCAGCATATCCAACTGATTTTCTGTTAAAACCGCTCGCATGCCGTCTAAAACGGTTTGTATAATTGTTTCTTTCATGTCATAAAACTTGTATTGGTCTCTATATAATATAAGGGAAGAAAGAAACGATGCCGATAAATGATAATTTAGAGGCTATGGCAAAACAGCTCTACGACTATTGGTTTGTGCAGTTTGACTTCCCGAATGAGGAGGGTAAGCCTTATAAATCAAGTGGTGGGGCTATGGTTTATAACGAAAAATTGAAGCGTGAGATACCGCAAGGATGGGATGTTGTTAATTATATGAGCTTATTTGGGATAGGCAATGGTCAAACAATACCACAGACAAATGGTAAAATTCCTGCTTATGGTGGTAATGGAGTCGTTAAAATGATTGCAGAAGCCAATTATTCGCCATGTGTTATAATTGGTAGAGTTGGAGCAAATTGTGGAAGTATACATTATAGTAAAGTTCCATGCTGGGTTAGTGATAATGCAATTGCAGTTTGTCCTCTAAATATAAACTGGCTTCCATTTGTATATTATTCATTAAGTTTGTACGACTTATCAAAAAATAAAGGGGGCTCATCTCAGCCACTAATAACTCATGCGACATTGAAAAATCTATTTTTTCCCTTTTCTAATGCTACAATTGACAAATATGCCAATATTGCCAATGCCATTCATCAAATGATACATAAAAGACAAAATGAGACAGTAACCCTTACTAAGCAGCGCGACGAGCTTTTACCCCTATTAATGAACGGTCAAGCCACGGTAAATTATCATTTATCTGACGATTGACTTTGATTTTCTCATCAATAGAGGCTAAAGAGGCAACAATTTGGTTTTGTTTTTCGAGGGGTAGATATTCAATATCAATGGCAGACAGAGCATTGTCAAGCTGTAAGTTCTTGATGCCTGAAGTCTTCCCCTCGAAATTGAAAAATGCACCATGATTATATACATTCTGCCAAAAGTAATACACATACAAAGGATTCCAACCAGCCTTTACACGAAATGCTGTACAAAAGTTAGAACAGACAACATTACCTTTGGCTTTTATCAAATCTTCCGACACATATACAATGCGTCCTGTAGATTGTGTAGGACTACCTCCCGATTTTTCAATCACCAAATCACCTGCTGCCAGAAGTTTTGTTTCTTTTGTGCGGTCACAAACATATCGTTGAGGTATGTCTGTAAAATTGTGGTTGGTTATAGGCACTATGTCTGCGCCCCTAACACAATATGCTGCATTAGGGGTATCTTGCGTAGGAGATTCTTCGCCCCAATCTCCCGTTATAAATGTGTCAATAATATCTGCTAATTTCATATACTTCTTACATTTTGTGATGCAAAGGTACTTAAAATCAAGCAGAATAACTAATTTGTAAACCTTAATTAAGGAATTTACGGTGTGCTATCTTGACATTTGTCTGATTTACCATAGCATAATGCAGCGTGGTGTCAATTTTTACATGTCCCAACATCTTCTGCACTTGCTCTATTGGCATACCCTTGTCAATAGCCATTGTTGCTAATGTCCTACGGAATTTGTGAGGGTGAACCTTGTTGAGGTTTACACGCTTTCCAAGCTGACGCAAACGGACTTCTACGCCACTAATGGTTAGGCGTGTATGTGGTTCATGCAGACTTACAAACAAGGCAGGATTAGTGTCTGTGCGTTGCTCCAAATACTTTTTGAGGTGGATTTTTGTCCTTGCGTTGAAATAAACCTCACGCTCTTTGTTGCCCTTGCCAAACACTATACACTGGCGTTCTTGGAAGTCAATGTCTTCACGATTGATTTTCACCAACTCCCCTACACGCATACCAGTACTAAGCAGCAGATCTATCATGGCAATGTCACGCAATTCTTGGCAACTGTCACGTAACACTTCGATATTCTCATCAGTCAGTACCTCTTTCACCAAAGCATCCGTGCGCACCTTATGGATTCTGCGGACTGGACTTTTGGTGATATAATCCTCATCTTCAAGCCAAGAGAAAAAACTTGAATAAATACGACGCAAGTTGTCAATCGTAACCTTGCTAAGTCCTCGTTGTTCCTGTTGCTCAGCGAGATAGCAACGAATGTCATTAGTGGCAATGTCGCACACATTCTTCTTCACAGTCGCTATCAGCTTCTCAATGGAAGACTTATAATAGTGGATTGTCTTGTCAGAACAGCCCTCCACTTTCTTTGAGGATATAAAAGCCCCAAGAAGTTCAACGTTTTCCTTGTTGCGCTGTTCTTCCTCTGTTGCCTTTGGCGTAATCTCACACTCTGACAGTGCCTTTCGGGTCACATCTGTCAGCATATCCAACTGATTTTCTGTTAAAACCGCTCGCATGCCGTCTAAAACGGTTTGTATAATTGTTTCTTTCATGTCATAAAACTTGTATTGGTCTCTATATAATATAAGGGAAGAAAGAAACGATGCCGATAAATGATAATTTAGAGGCGATGGCAAAGCAGCTCTACGACTATTGGTTTGTGCAGTTTGACTTCCCGAATGAGGAGGGAAAACCGTATAAATCAAGTGGAGGTGCTATGGTGTGGAATGAGAAGCTGAAACGAGAGATACCAAAAGGATGGAATGTTGCCAATGTATTTGACGAACTATCCGTTCAATACGGTTTTCCATTTTCTACGGAATTATTCACAGAAGAGCCAACAAGCATTCCTGTTGTACGTATTCGTGATATATTGGAGAATAGTGTTTCTGCATATTCAGAAGAGGAAGTTGACGAAAAGTATAGATTACAGGAGCAAGATTTACTGGTAGGAATGGACGGCAACTTTCACATGAATTATTGGAATGACAATGTTTCTTATCTGAATCAACGGAGTGTAAGACTAAGGGCAAAATCCAAGTCGACAGTTTCTATTATGCAAGCAAAATATGATATTGCACCATACATTAAGGCTAAAGAGTTGAGAGCAAAAGGTTCTACTGTCGGACACCTTTCAGACAAAGATTTGAAGGAGTTATTTGTATTGGTTTGTCCAAATATCGATTTTAGGAACAAGTTTGACTCTATATTGGCAGAAATCATAGAAAACCGTTGCGAAATGATAGAATTGACTAAACAGCGAGACGAACTCTTGTCTCTCTTAATGAATGGTCAAGCAACGGTAAATTATCATTTATCTGACGATTGATGGCTATCTTGTTATCAATGTCCGTTAAAATGCGCCCAATCCTTTTCTGAATATCAAGAGACGGAATCCACACTGTACATTCTTTAATCTTGTCAGGAGAGGTGTGGCGTATTTTTGTTTGCTGAGCAGCGGCACTAAGCTGCTGTTTAACGCAAGCTGACGAGATTAGGTAGAAAGCAAAGTCTTTATCCAATAAGCTCTCGTTGCAGTCAATTTTTGCAATATCTTGACTTTGGATATATTTTCCACTTTCGGGTATTCTTGCAGTAGAACCAAGCAATCCGATTGCCTGTTCTGTCAAAGGCGTAATAATGTCTCCCTTTTCAAGTAGAAACTCCTCTTTGAAACCACCTGTATAGTAGATGTTATCTTTTGATTGATTCTCTTTGAAGCAATTATTTCGATAGTCAAAATTTCCACAAGTAAGACGTACATAGTTTCCTTGGGTGGCATAAAATTCGCCACCCAAGCTTGCACCTCTTGTAACTTGTACTAAATCTCCAATTTTATATTTCTTCAATTCCATTTATATCCGTACTAAAAATTAGTCAAAAATTACATTCTTCCAACATTGGTAGCAATTCTTCATACCTCTTATTCTCAAAGTCATTGAAACGTTGAGTACATATATACCGTGCATCAAAGACTTCATATTCATTACCAAATTCAGAGTGACAATCACTATACCATAGAATTATCTTATCCTTTCTTGGAAGTTCGTTGATTTCTAACTCTATTGAGTTACCAATGTAATCTTCCAAACATCCATTTGGAAAGAATATTTCGTCATAATCTCTGGATTGATGCAGAACTGATAATTGGTCGAAGAATGTGAATCCTTTTGGCAAATCATCGCAAAGATTTATCTGTTTCGACTCTGTGTTTATGCGCTTAATCACATTCTTACAGACAGTATCTATGATTTCATCAATAAGAGGATAGCAATCATTTTCAATTTGAGAGATAAACTTAACTGCCTTTTCCAACTGCTCTTTTAGATATTCTATTTCAGTCATTGATTTATCCTTTATCCAGCAATCCCCTCACTTCTTTATCGAAATCTGAGTCAATGCGTTGTGTTTTATTAAAAATGTCATATTCTTCTTCCGCTTTCTTCTTGGCTTGCGCTGCCGATATTTTTCCTTTGTCAGGCAATATCTGGTATTTGCGGAATGTCAAGAACTCATTGACACTTGCCGAGAACTGCGACATGTTGAACGTGTTTTCACGCTCTATGAGGTCTTCGATATAGTCAAAGAAGCCTGTTACAGCACGCTCCAGTTGTCGGATTTCTTTCTCTTGTAGATAGTTCTTGGCTATGCTAACATCTGATTTCAGAACACGTCCATCTGGGGCATTTTTCCAAGTGGTCAATCCCATGTGGTCTTTCGTATGGTCTGCTTTTGAATAGATAATCTCCGCAGCAGTCTGTCCTGTAATGGCATAGTGGAAGCGGTTTTGTATCATAGCATAGAAATCTCTTGTAGTCGGAGAGTTCTTGTCATAGTCGGTGCTGCACTCTGCATATATGTCCGTAATCTGTTGCCAAATGCGACGTTCACTTGTACGGATAGAGCGGATGCGTTCAAGCAATTCACGGAAGTAATCCTTGCCAAACACAGCATTACCTTGCTTCAACCGTTCATCGTCCATTGCAAAGCCCTTTTTGATATACTCATTGAGTATCTTTGTAGCCCATTGACGAAAACGAGTGGCTTTTAGTGAAGATACACGATATCCTACGGCAATAATGGCATCAAGAGAATAATATGTCGTTGTGTAGTTCTTGCCATCAGCGGCAGTTGTTTCCATTTTGGAAATAACTGAATCCGCAACAAGTTCACCCTCTTCAAAGATATTCTTCAAGTGCTTGCTAATAGCAGGAATACCAACGCCAAAGAGTTGAGCCATAGCCTTTTGTGTACACCAAAGCGTTTCACCCTTGATGACCACTTGCACCTTGCCGTCAGCATCTGGCATATTGTAAAGCAGGAATTGTATCTCGTTACTCATTGCTGTTCTCCTTTCCTACATTTTCATTGAAACCGATACATTCTAATTGCTTCAGAATCTCTTCTTCTAAACGGTGACTCTCTCTGAATTGCTGTCTTAGCGTGGTCTTGAAGTTATCCATACGACGGTTGAACTCATCCTCCGTAATATCCACATAGTCAATCTTGATGTCGAAATACTGACCAGCGGAGAAACTGTAGCCCTTCTCCTTTATCTCATCAAAAGTTGGAGTGACAGAGAAGTCTTCAACCACATCCTTGTTGCGGAAGGTATTGACAATCTGTTGTATCTCCTCTGTGCGCAACTTTGTCTTTTGGTTGCCATTCTCTTTGATGGTCTCGCCAAGTTTGCTTGCGTCAATGAGAACAGGCTTATCCACTCCCGATTTGTCAATGAACACCACACTTACATTGGTGCCAGTGTTTGCAAAGATATTGCTTGGCATACTTACCACACCACGCAGAATGGATTTCTCACCATCTACCAAATGCTTACGTATCTTGAAAGCGATGCCACTTTTAGCCGTGATAAAACCTGTAGGCACGACAATAGCCGCCTTACCATCTTCTTTCAGACTGTAAAGTAAGTGTTGGAAGAAGCACAGATAGATTTCCATGCCTTTCTTGTTTTTGGAAGGGATGTTTGGAATGCCAGCAAAGAAACGCCCCTTGTAACTATCGGTCTTCAAATCGCTATGATAGTCGGAGAAGTCCAACTTGAAAGGTGGATTGCTGACAATATAGTCGAACTTACGCAACGAGCCATCCTCATTCTTGTGGAATGGATGCTTTAGCGTGTTACCCTGTATTACATGGGTCAGAGAATGGCTCATGCTGTTAAGGATAAGGTTCAACATCATCATTGTTGATGACTTATCGCTGATGTCCTGTGTATAGACCGTACAGTTCTGCTCACCGATGGCATGAGCCAAGGCGATAACAAGTGTTCCTGTACCTGCCGATGGGTCATAGCAAGTCACGCTCCTTACATCTTCCGACGGATCAACAAGCAGTTGAGCCATGATAGCAGCAATAGCGTGAGGCGTGTAGTATTCGGCATAGTTGCCACCACCATTGGCATTGTAATCCTTTATAAGGTATTCAAATATCGTGGAGAAGAAATCATAGCCAGCTTCAAAGGCATTCTCAAACGAGAAACTTGCCACATCACCAATCAGCGAACGGCAAAAGGCATTCTTCTTGTTCGTTCCACCAGAAACCACATCAGATATAGGCTTCATAATGGAAACTCTGGTCTCGTCCTCATTGAGGATATAGAAGATGTCTGAGTTTTCGCTTGCTATACTCTCCAATGTAGAATCGAACAGCTCGGCAAACTTATCCTCGTTCTGTCGCTTGGCAAGAAACGGAATAAGATGTTCCTTTTTTAAGATGATTGTGTCGAGCATAGAATCGCACATCTCCTCATAATCATCTTCCGACATGGCATCAAGAGCTGCAAAGAAATCCTCGGCATTAGCCAGTTCTGGATTTTCTTTTTTAGCCTCATAGATAAACTTGTCATTAAGGAACTTGTAGAGGAAAATCTCCACAATAACCACATATTCGTTACCGCTACCAGCGAGTCCGTTCTCTGTGGTAGTCTTTTTCAAGTCATCAATCAGCGCATAGGTCTGATTTTTAATTTCTTCTATATTTTTCATTCGTTTGTTATCTTGTTATTTGATATTCTCTGTTTATTATCTCACTCACATACTTGCGCACCTCACGGTCGGTCTTTACCGCTTCTTCCTTGAAATGGCGTGTGACGTAAGTAAGGATGTTCTTCTTGAAATACTCTGGAACTTCCAAGATGGATTGGTTATGGAAATACACATCGTCCACATCTTCCTTGATGGCAAGCAGAATGATGGTCATTTTCTCCTTTTCCTCCGTCCATGCGTAGTTGCGTGGCGTAACCTTGCGTTCGGTTTCTTCCTTGTCCTTCTCTTTCAGTCGTTTCTCCACACGCACAAACTTGGTATCACCATTGTACTTGATAGCTTCCAAAGCGTCACGTTCATTCAGTTTCTTGATGCGACGCAGAATGTCATTCACGTTCTGTACCTTTTTGTGCATATTAAACTCCTCCTGTGACTCCATTTCCTTTTTACGGAACAGGTGCAGGAACTCTTCCAAGATAGAGCGATATTCTGGGTCATCGGTATCAACACACGCTTTCAGTTGTTGTCTGGCGTGTTCCACGCTCTGCTTGTATTGTTCCTGTATCTCCAACTCACCTTCGCCACGCTTTTCAAAAGAAAACTCAATGTTTTCCAATGCTATATTGAGCAGTTGCTTTGCATTGGCGTTCTCGTCGGAATTGTCTATGAAGCCCAATAGGTCAAGACGGTTCTTCGCTGCCTTTATCAAGTTGTGAATATCGCTGATTTCCACAACCTCGTCAGCGTTAGAACCTTGCGAAGTAAGCATGTTCTGCAAACTCCGCATATCTTCAAGAGAGTTGAGGACTGTGCGGACAACATTTCTGTCATCTTCCAAATTGAGTTGGCGAGAGAAGATTTCGGGATTGCCCAGTTCATAGTTGTCAAGCACTTTCTTGGCTTCATCAACCCTTTTCTTGGCTTCGTCCATTGACACCAACAAGCGATCGGTGTTCTGTATATTGTCTTTGCCAACCTCATGTTCAAGTTCTTCTTGATACTCCTTGTTTGTCTTGCTGTATTCCTCCTCAATGTTGGCGAAGTCCACCACATAGCCATACTTCATGTCCTTGTATGGGCGGTTTACACGTGTCAATGTCTGGAGCAAGTTATGTTCCTTGACCATACGGTGCAGATACAATTTCTTCAAACGTGGAGCATCAAAGCCAGTCTGGAGCATCTGGAACACAATAAGCAAGTCAATTTTGCCATCCTTGAACAGTTCTATCCACTTGGCACGAGTTTCCTTGTCGAAACTGTCGTATGTGATAAGTGCCGCACGATAGCAACCTTTCTTGCAAGGCTTTTTCTTGACTTCCATTTCGCCAGCACTGATACTTTTGTACACGATTGAACCGTCCTCGTCCGTTTCGTTGTCAAGTTCGCTTTCATCGGCATACTTTTCAAGAAATAGTCGGTACATGAGTTGTGCCTGTTCCTTGCTGTTGCACACAACCATACCGCCCAACGTGTTATCCTCGTTCTTTTGGCGGAATGTGCGCAAGTCTTCTATGATATAATCAAGAAGCGGTTGCACATACACATGGTGGGCATACACATCACTTTCCTTTACGCTGTGTACCTTTACACGGATGCTGTTCAAAGCCTCTTTCAACTTGATTTTATAGTTTGAGCCTATATCCTCACGTATCAGTCGGCGTGTATAACCGTCAGCAATGGACGCATTATAGAAATAGGTGTGTATGTAATCACCGAAAATATCCTTGGTGTTATACTCCTTGCTGATGATTGGTGTGCCTGTTAGGGCTATCTTGACGGCATTCGTATCACTGGATATGAGATTTTTTAGGAAACTGCCGTCTGGACTGTAATTGCGGTGTGCCTCGTCTATGAAATAGATGCGCTGCACAGGTACATTGTAGGCATTCTTTGCCAAAGCCTTCGAATCGTTGGAGAACTTTTGTATGTTTACTACGGTTATCTCAGGCTTACCCTCTCTGTTCTGAGTGGTCAATCCGCTGCTTATTATACTTGCAAAAGCCCCCTTATCCTGCACGGAATTGACTTTCAGGCCACGATACGAAAACTCCCTTTGGGCTTGTATCATCAAGTCCAAGCGGTCAACGATAAAGAAGAACTGCGGAACAATCCCTTTTGCCGAATAATAATCTGTCAGGTATTTCACATTATAGAATGATAAGGCAGTCTTTCCGCTACCTTGCGTGTGCCAAATGATACCTTTGTTTTTGCCAGTCTCCAAATGTCGCTCTATAGCTTTTGTGGCGAACAACTGTGGATAGCGCATGATGTGCTTTTGCAGCCCGTTGGGATAGTCAACGTATGCGATGCCATATTTCAAAAGAAAATGGAAACGATTGAAAGAAAACAGACTGTCACAAATACGCTTGGTCGGAGTATTTGCCAGGCAGTTAGTCTTGTATTCACTGCTGTTCTTATATTGCGGCACATTGTTGTCACGCAAAAGGACTTCTTCCTCTTCGGGCGTTACTTGGTGAATATGCCGTGCGGTAGGGAAACTGTCCTGTCCCTCCTCACGGAAACAGTTGTATTTTGTATTCTTCTTTCCGATAGTGGCATAGAAAGCACCGATAGTTGGCGTAACCTCATTATTGTCATATTCCATATCGTTACTGAATACCATTATCTGTGTGATATTCAAGAAGCGACGGTATTGTGGATTGACAAAACGTTGTTTCATGCGGTCTGTTTCCGCTTGTATGCCTTTATGGTTATTCTCTTTCTTTACCTCTATGAAAGCCAATGGCAAACCGTTTACAAAAATCGTTATGTCGGGGCGGTAGTTGTCGCTATCCTTACTGCCACAAGTCATTTCTGTGGTAACTTGGAATGTGTTATTCCTATAGAAATTGGCAGGAGAAGACAAATCTATAATCCTTTCTCCTGTATTCAACAGTATTTCATTGTAGAACTGTCTGCCTAAATCGTCATTCTGCAATGACTTTTGTATTTTGACAAGCATATCCTCTGCATCCTTTTTCTCCGCCTTAGGATTGAGGGTGCAGTAAGCATCTGTAAAATAATCCGTCAAAATATTCGTTAGTGGGTCAAACTCCGTTTTAGGAGCCTCCACATATTTTGTTTTCAGTCCTTTCAAGGAAACATACTTGAAACCCATACCCATTAGGTGTATGAGTGTGGGGAACTTCACCCTGCTGTCCTCGCAGAACGCTGATTTTGCATCTTTTGCCATAGTCATACGATTTTATTTATCCACTATGAGGTCTTTCATACTGACAGAGAGAATATCGGCTATCTCGTTTAGCAATTCCAATGATGGCTGCTTGCGATTACTGCAATAGGCATTTATGGTGCTGAAACTTTTTCCAAGTTTCTTTGCCAATTCGGTTTGGGAGACTTCTTTCTCAACCAAAACCAGTTTTATTCTGTTCAGCTTCATTTTTCAAACCTTTATTTCCTATAATAACGCAAATGTAGTACTTTTATTTCATCAAACCGCTCGTTTTATGCTATATTTAGTGATTATGCGAGTGTTTTTGTGGTTTTGTAGCTAAATCAGAACGAAATAAGGGAATAAAGAGATTTTATCCTCCTTACTCCCTTTCTTTTCTTCCCTAATTTCCAAATACTTTTTCCACTCGCTTAACGGCATCCGCTCTCATCTGCATGGCTACGGAAGCATATATTTGTGTTGTCTTAACACTTTTATGACCCAATAGTTTGCTCACAGTCAAGATGTCACATCCTGCGAGGATAGCCAATGTTCCAAAAGTGTGCCGACTTGTGTGAAATCCGAGAACCTTTGTAATGCCAGCTCGTTTTGCCATGTGCTTCAAGGCTCTGTCACAGTTGCAGATTTGCGGTGTGTTGAACACAAGGCTATCTTCACTTTTATCTTCTTTGTCGGGCAACCATTCCAATGCCTTTTTGCCTAATGGTATCAGAATGGGGTGCTTGGTTTTCTGCATACGAGGCAGATAGATAGCCAATCCCGCATCAGTTTGGCGAATATCCTTCCATCTTAAGTTGGATATGTCACTATGTCTTAAACCTGTAAAGCAACAGAACATATAACATTGTTTGGTTGCAGGACTGCCTGTTTCAACGGATGCCAATGCCATGACCTCTTCTTTTGTCAGTGCCACTATATTGCTCTCTGCCTTGCTGACCCTTTCCCTTATATCCAATGAAGCAAAAGGATTTGCACTTATCAGTCCGTTTCTGACCGCCTTGTTCAATATGGTGTTGAGTGTGGTCTGCATTTGGTGCATGGTGGACTGTGCCAACTTCTGAGGGTTGCTTGGAGACTTTGGCGAAACATAGATGTCCCTCATATAGTTCAAGAAGCCCATATATACGTTTTTATTGAAGTCTATCAATCGTATGCCACCTTTATGGCTGTATTTCATATATTGGTGCATGATGGCTATCAGCTTCCATACATTCTTGATGTAGTTCAGAGAATACGCTTGGCTGTCAATCAATCCCTTGTGATAATCAAGCAGCCATTCATAGAAAACAGGCGATGCCTTTCTTAATGCCGTTTCATCTGGAGTATTTGCCTCCTTACGAATACCAAGGAGTCTTTCTGCCTTTATAGCGACCGCCTTTTTCATGGCGTTCTTGTTCTCTCGCTTTGCGTCTTCGTTTACCTCTGGAACAAGGTACAAATGCAGTGACTCATATTCCCTTTTACCATTCTCATAGCAGTCAAGGTATAGCGATTGACTGCCATTCTTTAACACTCTTGTTCTTATCTCTATACTCATTTTCAGTTACCTTTTTTATTAGTGCTAATCAAATAGATCATCAACCTTGTTGACCGCCTCCACTTTTTTCTCGTCCACTATCTTGCTGTATATCTGGGTTGTAGAGACATTGCTATGCCCCAATAATTTGCTTGTTGTATAGATGTCAACTCCAAGTGTCAGCATCATCGTGGCGAAGGTGTGCCGTGAGCAGTGAAACGAGATGTGCTTTTTAATATCAGCATTTTGCATCCATTTACGGATGTCGTGACATACCGTTGGAGTGCCTGGCAAAGTGAATATCGGCTCGTTCGGGTCTTCCTTTTCATTAAGGCAGTTCAGAGCCTCTTTTGATAATGGAACATTGACGAGCTTGTTTGTCTTCTCCATGATCGTGCGGACAAATTTTGTCTTTCCGTCAGATGCGAGAAACACCTTGTTCCATGTGAGCGCACGTACATCTCCCAAGCGCAATCCTGCAAAGCAAGAGAAGATAAATGCCTTTTTTACTTCCGTGTTGGCGCAGTCCGCTTTTATAATGGCTTTCAACTCGTCAATGGTCAGATATTCTCTTACGCTTTCGGCTGGCTGATGCTTCTCCTTAGCATCCAACAGTTTCATTGGATTGCTTGCTATGATACCCTCACGCACCGCCTTGTTCAACGCTCCATTGAATACCGCCTGATGATGATGGGCGCAACCTTGACTGATTACAGCTGTAGCGTCTTTCTTCACTCCATGATGTGCCGTTTTCAAAAACTTCACGAAGCCACGGCAGAAATCCACATCTATTTCTGACAAACAGATATTGATGTCGCCAGTCGTGGCAAGGTACTGTTCTATCTTGTGGCGCATCTCCTTTCTGCCTTTCAATGTGGATTTGGCAAAGTTGCCGTCCGACTGCTCATATTTGCAGAGCCAAGTCAGCAGTGGCATATTCTCCTGCTTGATTTTCTCCCATTGTTTGATGCCACGGTTCTGCAGCCCCAATATTCTTTCTGACTTCACCTTGTTTGCCACCTGCATAGCGTGTCTGTTCTGGTCTTTTGAAATCGGGTCTTTCTCAGGAACGAGGTAGAGCGACAGCGACTCGTATTTTCTGACACCATCTGAATAAATGTCGAGATAGAGGCTGATATTTCCATTCTTCAACTTGCGCTGACGAATGCGAACAGGCTCTTTTGGTTTTGATACTTTCTTTTGTCTTCCCATGCTGTTATATGCTTTTATTTGTTTCTATTTTATGCCCCCATTCGGGTTTCTCTGAGGTCAAAGTTATAAAGATTATTTTGTTTCGCGTAACAAACGTGCAACAAAAATGCACCAAAAATAGATTTTTAACAGTCAAGGAAATAAAAGAAATCAAATCAAAGAAGTATCTGTGTATCAATGTGATAACGTGTGTTTTCTTTGATTTATTACGACTTTGTTTTACGCCATAATATCCTCTACTTTGTAGGCTTCTATGTATTGCTGTTGTTTGATATTGTCATCAATATCCAGTACAATGACCTTGCAGCTGTTACCGCTACGGATGAGACCGTTGTTAATTATCTGCAAAACGCATTCTTCTCCGCTGGCTATCTGATGGCTGCAAGTGTTGTTGCCTTGAAATGTCTCAACCTTGTTCCTGACCTTGCAGCATGGATGATACCAGAAGGTGACACAGCTTTCTCAACAAGAAGTTTTGGTGAGGGTATTGCTACGTCAATGAGACAATCAGCCAGTCGTGTAGTCGGCATTTAACAATCTTGAAAAAAGTAAACAATATGGTAATAAAGAATTTAGAGAACAAAATCAAGCTTGTGCTTATCCTCTGTTCATTGTTTCTCGTTGGATGCGTGGTCATTTCTCTTGGCAGCATCTGGACAGCACGAACAATGGTTGATGATGCACAGAAGAAAATCTATGTACTTGATGGCAATGTGCCGATACTTGTAAACCGCAGCACAATGGAAGAGACCCTGGATGTGGAAGCCAAAAGCCATGTAGAGATGTTCCACCATTATTTCTTCACATTGGCTCCAGATGACAAGTACATCAAATTATTGCTGTCCGGTAAACAATTAGTCACCTGTAATATTGCTTTGTTTGTCAACGTTTTATTGCAATATTTACTATAGGGGCTTGCCATATACTATGCGGGCTGAAAGCCCAATAATCGCATAGCCCAGGGCAACGCTCTGGGTATTTTTGTGTATATACCGAGCAGTGCGCCCTGTAAGGGCAACACCTTAATAATTAGGCTTTTGCCCTTGCAGGGCGTATGGAGATGTGTGGTATAATGTTTA
>CDZB01014415.1_pt1 | contig 15359 bp, 9 predicted proteins | sample 554961 | NCBI WGS metagenome assembly CDZB01 (sample SAMEA3182106, study PRJEB8094) | gut metagenome | biome: human; feature: gut; material: Stool; isolation source: human stools | place: Canada | collected 2013-02-26
GCATGGAACAATACATATGCATGTCGGGATATCGTATTTTCTCCTTGGGGAGAAACGAATAACATCGGAACGCTGGAAACGGGAAAATCCGTATTGACAATCGTATTTTCTTCGGGAAAACTCAAGGCCTTCTGCGACAACCAATTTTTGGGCATGTCCCACGGCGCGGCGGTGAAGGAAGACTATTTTCAGCAATTTTTATTTAATAAAATCGGCGGATATCTGTATGATTGGGGCAGAAGCTCCGCGAGAATCACTATCGATAATTTCGCGTTTTACGACTACGCTTTCAACGGAGGACTGCTTTCGGGAATCTGTTCTTCGGCAGAAAGTATTTCTTTCGATTTGGGCTCGGACGCGGAAAAGTTAATTGATCCCGTCTTTACGCTTACGGACGGCACGACGGCAGAGGGCCTTTCCTACAAGGTGCGCGAAACCTCCGTTGACTTTGCGACGGCGGGTTATAAATATTATACCGCCGATATAGAGGGACAGCTGTTCCCCGCACGGGTAATTCTGCACACGCGCGATTTAAAGGATTGGAGCAGCTCCGTGACAATTAAGTATGAGGACGCATCTACTGCCTTCCCCGCGACGATAGAAGCGGAATATAGTGACGGTACGACGGGCATTGCGAACGTCGAATGGGAAGAATATCAATTCAGTACCGAAAAGAAAACTGTAAAAGGCGTGATTACGGATGCGGCGGGACGAACGGCTTCTGCTTTAATGGAGGTCACGGGACAGGGTGCCGGACTGGAAGATTTGAAAACATATATCGAGAAGCTGGACGCCCAAAAAGGGGATTACGTAACAAATACATACGAAGCCCTGATGAAAGCTATTAAGACCGAATACGACGCTGCGAAAGCGATAATCGACGGCGGAGAAGGCTCCGTGGCGGACGCCTATAACGCACTTGTCAACGCCTATGAAAAGAATAAGGGCGTACTCATTTCTGCGGCGGAATTAAAGGCCGCTTTGGTACAATACGACGACGGCGGCAGAGCGCAGTATGCCCGTGCAGCCGAAAGGGAAGCGTATGAAACGGCAGAATCAGAAGTGGAAGCCCTGATAAAAAATTGTGATTCCGCCGATAAAATTGCTCCTGCGGCAGAGGCGTTAAAGACCGCGAGGGAAGAACTGTTCCTCGCCGTGGAAAATACGGGCTTTTCGGGCGTATCGGAGCAGGAAAACGGGTTGGGAGGTTTCACTTCGCAGAACTCCACATTTTGGAGACAGTCGGACGACGTATCCTATAAACTGACGGGCGAATTTGCAATTTCCTTTACGCTTTCGGGCTTTGAATATGTTCAGGCATCGGAATGTGCGATTTCTTTCGGATTTACGACCAATAATAATATTCAATACAGAGTCGGTGTCAACGCATACGATTCAAAATATTCCGACCATTCCTTAAACGGGGTGTTCGGCGACGTGACAAACGTCATGGGCGCAGACGGAACCTTCCCCGAACCCGCTCAATCGGGGTCGAGCTGGACGACGAATTTCAATTTTGATTCCCCCGTTACCATACGTTTAGAGCGTATATTCGATAAAGAAAACGAAGGTTTTGCCTACTATTATTTCTACTTGATTCAAAACGGCAAAATCTGCCACGCCTATTACGATTATTATCAGGACGTCGGCGACGCCTATTTTGCCTTCGGCTCCCTTCGCCTTACGGCGAACGTTTCCGATCTTCGCATAGAGGGCTTGCCCGTCATTCCCGCCTATGAGGAAGGGTATGAATATTCCGCTATTTCTTCGGGGGTAACGCTTGAAAAATCGGACAATACTTATACCGTCGCGGGAGACGGACTTCTCCTCTCCAAGACGAGTATCGACGGAAACTATGATCTTTTGGCGGTGGATTTCACTTTGAACGGAGAAGTGACGGCGGATACGATGATTCGTTTTGCTTTGGGTACGAAGGGCGGCTTCCGCAAGGATTATTTTTCGATTTATTATGACGACGGAGAAGGAAAATCGTCGATAGATTATTATCACTATTCCGAATCGGATTACGATTCAGCGGAGGTCTCTAAAAACCTCGAATCGGGCAGGACTTACACCTTTGTTTTGACTAGGCAGAAGGTCGGAGAATACGTCCAGGTCGGCGCCTACGTCATAGACGGAGAAACAGTGCTCGCTTCCGTGGAAGCCCGCGTTTCCTGGTACATACTTCCCGCCAGACTTCTCGTTTACAGCGACGGGGCCGGCTATACGCTCGGAACGCCTGCCGTCAAGGATATTTCCGCTGTCATAGTAGAGGAAATCGACGAGGACGATTATACTCCCGACTCCGTAAAGGCGTATAAACAGAAGCTCGACGAAATCGGCTTGGGAATCGTCGACCTCCTCAAAGCGACGGAGGAAGAACTCGAAGCGAAAAAAGTTGCCATTGCGGAAGCGGAAAAACTTCTCGAACTTACAAAGATTGTCGGTTACGAAGAGCTTCCCGATTTGTCGGTGGAATTGAACGCGCAGAAAGTCCAGCTCCCCACGAGAGTCCGCGTGACTTACGATACGGGCAAGACGGAGCTTTTAAAGATTACCTGGGATACTCCCGACACATCGAAAGTGGGTACCTTTGTCCTGAAAGGATATGTGGAACAAAAGGACGGCTCTAAGTACGAGGTCACCTGTAACCTTGAAATTTATGACCCTCAGGCAGGAACGGACAGCGGCAAGACTGATAGTGGCTGCGGCTCAGTGGCGGAATATACCGCTCTCGGATTGTTTGCGTCGATGACGCTCGCGGTAGGCGCGGGGTTGTTGAGAAAACGTAAGGACTGATTTTTAACGGACTTTTTTAGGTACGTTGTATTCGGAAGCTCTGCAAAAAAGCAGAGCTTCTTCATTCATATAGTAAAATTTTGACACTGCAGTAAAAAATTTACGGTTGAAATAGCTCCTTATATATTTTATAATAAAAGAGGTGAAAAAAGGAGCCGAGAAATGAACCCTATTCAAAAAAACAAAAAGAAGAGCCTTTTCAAAATATTTCTCATTATCGATATCGGAATTATTTTATTGTCGCTGGGATTAAGTTCGGCAATTTTATTCGGAAGTAATGTACATTCCGCTCATGCGCTTACGGACGAACAGAACAAGACGCAGATTACCTGGATAGAGGAGAATATCCGCAGCAACTATGCGAGATTGGAGAGCGTGGCTTCCTCCATTCAGTACGACTCCTCCGTTTCGGGCATGCTGCAAAGGAATTTTTACGGAAACGAATATATCGATTTTATGGAGCGTTCGGAGGAATTGAATTATCTCCGTAAAAAGGTGAACGATTTGGCCGGCAATCTGAGCATGGAGATACGCGGCGTAGTCCTCTATCTGAACTCCGCCGCTCCGTATCGAATTTTAGAAGAAGCGGAGGGTTTGATATATTACGATGACGAGCTTCTTTCCCAAGAGTGGTACAGGCATTTCATGACAGAGGATACGCTCATTTATTATTTGGGCAGGCATACGGTGGAGTTTCAGCCGCGGGAAAATCAAGTGATTTCCTTGGTGATGAAATTACAGAATATCGGCCGTACCGATTTATACGGGAGCGTATTTGTCAACGTGGAGGCGGAAAATTTTTATCGGAGCATCGCCGCCGTTTACGGGAAAAACGATTCCTTTCAAGTGGAAATTTCGGATTCGAACGGGCCGCTCTACTCCAATTTTTCCCCCACGGGAACAGTCCGGCGGGCAAAAATCGAGCCGTACGGCATAACCGTGTCCTGTTCTTCGGGGGTAAATTTTGCTTGGATTGCCTTTCGTCAATCCTGTCCCGCGCTCCTTATTTTTTTAATGACGGGGCTTGGCTTTCTCACGATTTCGATTGCGATGCTCAAAAAAATTTTCAAACATATCCGCAATGTGTTTGATGAAATTCACGCCTGCGTATGTCTGAAAAAATCGGGTCCCGAGGAATCGCGCTACCGAGAAATCGATTATTTTATCCGCTCTTTCAACTCCCTTCTTTTGGAAGTGGATTCCTTGATTCGGGAACGTGTGATTCGGGAAGCGGAACAAAAAAACGCGAAACTTTTAAGCCTGCAATACCAAATCAATCCGCATTTTCTTTTCAATATGCTGGAAGTATTCCGCATGCGCCTCGAAGCGCTGGGGGACGAGGAAGCCGCCGATTCCGTCGCGGATTTCGGCAATATTATGCGGTATAACATTTCGGACAATTCCAAAATGACGACCTTGCGTGAGGAAATCGACGTCAGCCGCCGATTCGTGGGCCTGTATCGTTTCAAATATAAGGACAGTCTGAGCTTTTCGGTAAAATTGGAGGAACGCCTGGGCGAGATAAAGACGTTAAAATTTATTTTGCAGCCGATTGTCGAAAACAGTATCAAATACGGTAAAAAGACAATCGAGCGGAAAATGCACATCGAGATAAGCGCGAGAGAAGAAAACGGCTTTCTTTTCGCGGAGGTGCGGGACGACGGAGCGGGCTTTACGCCCGAACGGCTGGAACAGATACAAAATTCTCTGTGGGACGATAACGGGGCGGAAAAGAGCATCGGCTTAAAGAATGTTTTCAAGAGAATTAAACTCTTTTACGGAAACGAAGGCGATTTACTCATACGGAGCGAAAAAGACGTTTCGACATCGGTCACGATAAAAATACCCGTTCGGGGCGGAGAGGAAAAAAATGGCGACTTTATTGCTGGTTGACGACGAAGAAGAAATCCTTAAAGGATTGAAAAGCATCATACTGAATATGCGTTTGGGGTTTGAAAGAATAGATACGCAGTCGAACTCCGAGACGGCAGAGCGCATGATCCGCGGGAACAGATACGACATTGTGATTACGGATATTTGCATGGACAATCAGACGGGGCTGGAAATGATCGAGTCCGTAAAGGAGGAATGTCCTGAATGTAAATTTATTATTATCAGCGGCTATGATGATTTTTTATACATGAAGGACGCAATCCGCCTCGGCGTCGCGGAATATATCTGCAAACCGGTGGATAAAGGGGAACTGAAAAGCGTTCTCTCCGCGCTCCTGAAAACGATAGAACGGGAAAAGCGGGAAAAATCGGCGGAGTATATCCGCCGAATCTATGCGAACGAACGGGTTCCGTCTGAGGGGGACAGGGAAGCGGCGGAGCTTCAAGGCTTTTATTATACGGCGGCGGAAACGTTCGGCTGTCCTCAGCCCGAAGCCCTGCCTGAGGGGTATGTTTTCGTTTCTGTCGGAGAAAACCAGTTTGTATTGTTCGGAAAAGGCAAGATTTCCGAAAAGGAGATCGCGGGGCTGTGTACGGACGGTTTCACTGCCTGTTCCGCATTGAACATGTCCTTATCCGAGCTTACGGGCGCGAGAAAGCAGGTGGCGTTAATCGGAAATTATCGCCCTTTTTATGAGGGCAAAGGTTGCGTCTTTTACGGGCGCGCAGAGACGCTCTCTCCCAATAACGGAGTATCGGGAAGCTATTTCGAATGTCTCAGACATGCCCTTTTGAAGCCGCAGGAAAACGCGGGATATATCCACGGGGTTTTGGAGACTATTTTTTCCCCGCGCCTGAAAAACTGCCGCGGTTCGGTATTGATTCGCAATAAAGACGCGGTAGACGAGCTGTTTTTTTCTGCTTTCGGAGGCAAGGAACGCTTTTCGGAGCTGTCCGCCTTTTCTTCGTGCGGAGAAATCGTGCGCGCCTATGAAGCGCGCCTGAATTTTTCGGATTCCTCCGACGGGAATTATGGAATCAAGCGGGCGATAGAATATATCGACGCGCACTTTACGGAAAACATTACATTGGCACAGGTATCTAATCAAGTCAATTTTAATTATTCTTATTTTTCCCGTATGTTCAAAAAACAAGTGGGTAAGAGCTTCGTGCAATACGTGACGGAAAAGAGAATGAATCTCGCGGTTCAGCTCCTTTCCGACCCCGAAATCAAAATTTACGAAATCGCCTATAAAGTAGGATATGAAGAAAGTAAACATTTTACGAAAACTTTCAAAAATTACTTCGGAGTTTCCCCCGATAAATTCCGCAACAGGACGGTTATCAAGTCGTCAAATAATGAGAAGTAAAGTAAAAATCTAACCTTGATACCGCCTGTCCGCCGCGTTATAATAAAGGCGGAGGTGTGAGATGCAGACGAGCAGATTTCATCGAAAAATAGCCGGCAGTAAATTTGCGCGCCGCCTGAAGTTGCAGTGGCCCATTCATTTTATGGTGTTGCCCGGCATTATTTTCGTCATTATTTTTTCCTATCTTCCGATGTACGGCGTCATTGCCGCCTTTAAGGATTTCTCCCTTGCGGAGGGATTTTGGGATTCGCCTTGGGCTGAGTCTGCGGACGGTACGGTTGACGTATTCAAGTATTTCAGGCAATTTATGGAGGATTCCCTGTTTTGGCAGGCTATGGTCAATACATTAGTCATAAATCTTCTCGGCCTCGTTTTCAGTTTCCCCATGCCCATTATATTTTCCCTCCTTTTGGTGGAGCTGGAAAATACGCGGTTCAGAAAGTTTGTTCAGACGGTTTCCTATCTCCCGTATTTCATTTCTTGGGCGGTCTTTTCGGGCTTGGTCATTAAATTACTCGACCCTACGACGGGCGCGCTCGGACAGCTTTTGGTAAATGCGCGAATCATCGATGAGGGCTATTATATTCTCAATCACCCCGAAAATATTTATGCCGTCGTCATCATCAGCGGTCTGATCAAGGGATTGGGGTGGGGCTCTATCGTCTATGTGGCTTCGCTCACCTCGGTCAGCGAAGAACTTGTGGAAAGCTCTTTGCTGGAAGGCGCAAACCGAGTACAGCGCATGTATTACATATCCCTGCCCGCCATCAAAGGGACGGTCGCCATTTACCTGATTTTTGCCGTCAGCGGTATTTTAGGCTCCAACTTCGACCAGATGTACCTGTTAAAGAACGGCATGAACGAGTCGAAAACGGAGGTCATCGATACCTTTGTCTATAAAATCGGTATTCAGAGTATGAATATTCCCTATTCCACGGCCGTGGGGCTCATGCGATCGGTGATAGCGTTTATTCTGCTCGTGGGGGCGAACTATGCTTCCAAAAAGATTTCCGGCAGCGGGATCTATTGAGGGGGAAAATATGGTCAAATATAAAAAATCTGCGGGAAGTATCGCTTTCGATGTTTTCAATATCGTTTTGATGCTGTTTATCGTATTTTGTACCGTCTATCCGTTTTGGTATGTCGTCGTCGGCTCCCTCAACGACAGCACCGATTTCCTCAAAGGCGGAATCTTCTTTTGGCCGAGAAAATGGTCGCTTCTCAATTATAAAGAGGTCTTTGCCAACGACAGTCTGGTGAACGCGTTCGGAATTACGATTGCAAGGACGGTGCTCGGTATCGTCACGCACGTCATCTTTACGGGAATTTTCGCTTACGGAATGGCCTATAAAAACCTGATGGGGAAAAAGTTCTACTCCATCGTGTGTATTATCCCCATGTTTATCGGCGGCGGTACGATTCCTTACTATTTGTTATTGGTAAATCTCAAACTCACGAATACGTTTTGGGTATATATCATTCCGTGGCTGTTCAGCTTCTGGGATTCCCTTATTCTCCGAATGGGATTCAATTCCATACCCGATTCTCTTTTTGAAAGCGCCCGTATCGAAGGCGCCGGCGAAATCCGGATTTTTTGGCATATCGCGGTACCCCTGACCATGCCTATTTTTGCCGCAATCGCTATTTTCACGGGCGTAGGACAGTGGAATTCCTATTTCGACAGCCTTCTCTATAACGCAAATACGGACCAATTCAAGACCTTGCAGCATTTAATTGTCGAAATGATTAAGAGAAACGAGGGGAGCACGGGAAACATCGGTCCCGGCGGCATACCGACAAAGGTTACCAGCGAATCTCTCCAATATGCTTCCATCGTGGTGGCAACGTTGCCGATTGTCGTCATTTATCCCTTCCTGCAAAGATTTTTCGTCAAGGGGGTATTGATAGGCGCGGTAAAGGAATGACAAAATTGACTCGGAAAAGGCAGGCTGTATGATTTGTTCTGCGGGAATACAGCAGCAAGATAAAAAGAAAATAAACGTTAACTCAAATACTTAATTGATATAATGCCGATGATTCGCGGAGGCGTTTCAAATCCAAACGGCGTTATTACACGATTAAAAGGTAAAATGATGAAAAAAACTATCGGAAAAGTAATCTGTTTTACTCTGTGCGCGTGCTTTATCGGCGCTTCTGCCGCGTGTTCAAACGGAGGCGTAAATACGGACGGGTGGATTAACGAAAGCGGCGAGGAGCCCATTACGCTCACCTGGTACGTAGATTTGCCTACGTTCACCAAACGCTTCGGGGACACGCTGACCGACCGCGAGATATTCCGCCATACGGGCGTTAAAATTGAATTTTCCAACGCCGACAGCGTTACGGGTTCAAGCAAACTCTCCACAATGGCGATGAGCAATCAACTCACCGACCTCGTTTCCTTCCAATGCGACACCGAGCTTGCGAATCAACTCGTCACGGGCAACTTTATATGGTCTATGAATGATTTATTCGGAAAATATGACGACGTAGAAAATTTTCTGCCTGAGGATATGTATAAATGGTGTACCTATGACGACGGGAAATTATACGGACTTCGGACGCACTTTTTCGGAGAGGACATACCGGACGACCAATTTCCGACGAATAACGTCATGGTCGCCAGCGTGGAGCTGCTCGAAAAATACAATCTCGACCCGCAGGAAGATTTTTCGTCCATGGAGAAGCTGTTTGAAAGCTGTATGAAGGTAAAAAACGGGGAAAATAATCCCGCCTTTATTCCCTTCTTTACCTATACGGGCGGGCAGGACCTCGCGGAATATCTGGCGATTCCCAAGGAAACGATGGACGGGGATTATCAGGATTGGCTGGAAACGGAAGAAGCAATGGACTTGGCGGTCTGGATGAATAAATTTTACAGGAACGGGCTCATTTCCGAAGCGAGTCTCACGGCCTCGAAATCGGTGGGAGAGGTCATCGCGTCTCAGTCCGTATTCGTGGTGTGCATGAACTATGCGGAAAATCAGTATAAACTTTGGGACGCATACCTGGATAACGGCGAACAATATGTCGCTATCGGTCCCGTAAGGAACGAGAACGGGGACGATCCCATGCTTTCGCCCTGGACTCCGAACGGATATTTGGATACCTGTATCTCGAAAAATTGTAAAGATCCGCGCAGGGCGCTTAAACTTCTTGAATTTTTATATAGCCAGGAGGGGCAGGTGCTCGCCAATTTCGGGATAGAGAACGATAGTTATACGATAGAGGACGGCAAGTATTATTTCACGAATAAATATTACACGATGGATGAGGACGAAATCGCGGACTATTACGGTAATACCTGGTATGAAGCGCTCGTTTCCAATACTCCTTATCTTCGCAGCATCGAGGGCATACCCAAACAGGACCCCGCCAGATTTACCCGCGAGATTTTGGATTATTTCAGTCAATGGAGCTTCAATTCCCGCGCATTTAACAAGATTCACCCGACGGACACGCGGACGGGACTCGTAACCACCATGAATTCGGCGAATCAGCTCTTTAATTGGGTGGAAATTATCACGAGCCAGAAACAGGGCACGGGAGACGACGTTGCGAAAGAAAACATTTTGCAGTTATATAAAAAGCAAATCAATGCCCGCAACGGCTATAAGGGGTATGACGAAGTAAAGGCGTACTATAATAAACAGTTTAAGGCAAACAAAGAGAAACTCGGAAAGGAATACATTTGGCCGAGCGTAATCGAAGCGCATAAATGAGAGGAAATAATTATGAGAAGGATATTTTCGTTGTTTCTGACGTTTTGTATGGGTACGGCCTGCCTTTTGGCGGGGAGCGCCTGCGGGGAACAAGGGAAACAAAGCTCGGACGCGGCTTCGGAGCGGGCATACTATTTCGACTCCGAAAACGGGAACGACGATAACGACGGGAGCAGTCCGGAAAAAGCGTTTCAGACGCTTTTTCCGCTCTACCGAATGGAAAAGGTAGAGCCGGGAACGGAGCTTTGTTTCAAGGGAACGTTTTCGGGAAATATTTCTTTTAAGGGCAGCGGCACGGAAGAAGAGCCTATCGTGTTGAAAAGCTATGGGGAAAAGCGTGCGGTCATAGACGGGCGAAACCGCCTGAATTGTTTGTACCTGTTCAATCAAAGCAATATTGTCGTAGATAATATGGAATTTACATTAGACGAGGAGGGCTCAACTAAAAGAAACGGGATTTATGTTTATGCCGATTCGGGAATCGTCGGAGGTATTACCGTTAAAAATTGTTATCTTCACGATATTACGGGCTCGTTTATAAAATACGACTATTATTCCAGTGCGGCGATTTATTTTGATTATAAGGGCGATATTTCTCCCGAAAACAGGTTTGACGATATTCTTATCGAAAATACGAAAATCGAAAACGTAATCGGCATAGGGATTGGAATTTCCGACAACGCGGAGGGAATCGGGGACGACTCGGTGCACCCGTATTGCGAAAACGTAGTCATTCGCAACGTCACCATAGACGGAACGAGCAACGACGGAATTATTTTGAAGCAGTGCTATAAACCCGTCGTGGAATATTGCAAGATTCTCAATGTGGGAAAGCTGTTTCCCGACCCGAACCGCGAGGATTACTATCATTGCGCGGTCTGGTCGTGCGCGACGGAAAGCCCGCTCTATCAGTTCAACGAGGTGGCTTATACCACCTATGTGGACGGGGACGGACAGGCGTTCGACACCGATTGGGGAAGCCGCGGTACGGCGGTGTGGCAATATAACTATACGCACGATAACGAGGGCGGCGTATTGCTCCGCCACGAAAATTTTTCGGGAATATTCCGAAACAACGTCTCTATCAACGACGGGAACGAGCGCGTCGGGCGCGGCTTGATTTTTCATAGCTTTATCGAGGAAGGCGACGGACTGTTCGAGGCGGAAAATAACATCTTCTATAACGATGGCTACGATTTGCATATCGCTTACGGATTTACGGATTATTCCTGTATGGCTTGGGAGAAAAAGGACAGTGAACTGAACGTATTCCGCAAAAATATCTTTGCCTATCGGAACGCCGACATGGATTGGGGCGAGCGGACGATATACGACGGCAATGCCTATGTATGTCTGAACGGAGATACCTCCGCCCCCAAAGGGGACGGAAACGCCTATATCGGAAATCCCTTTGTAAATGAGTACAAACAACCCGAAGCGATACGGGAGATTGCGGAAATTTTCGCTCTCTCTGCGGAAGCGGAGGAAAAGGGCTTTGGCATAGAGGATATAACGAAATTCGTCGTCGAGCAATCGGGCGCGAATTTCTGAGGGGAAAAGCATGAAAAAAGGTGTTTTCGGAAAAATCGTATCATGTGCGCTCATGCTTTCCCTGGGTATGTGTTTTTCGGGCTGTAACGAGAGGGGAACGAGCGAGTCGGAACTTCCGAAACAGCCGATTTCCGACCTTGAAAGATACGATATGGAAAAGTATCTGGAACCCGTTTGGGAGGGAGACCACGTATATGCGGAAACGGCGATGCTCTTGAAGGATAAGGAGGGACAAATTCCCGAGGTTGCTTTTTATTATCCGATCGAGGAAATTATTTCCGTCCGGAGTTTCGGTTTGGATACGTTCTATACCGAAAACGTAGATTACCGCGTTACGGAGGAAGGGAAGCTCGAAATCTTGGAGACGGGCGCCTTGTATGAAATTGCCTGCGAATACGGCGACTATTACCAAGAGCGGTATATTTCTGGCGTGAATTGGCCCGCGGTAGACGGCGGGGCACAGATGAAGACGGAGGCGGAAAACGGCGAGGCGGGACTGACGAAATATCAGATATCCGTGACATATCGGCATAAGGGCGCTTATGAGGGGGAAAAGCCGTCGTATAAGGGGGACAAAATTCCCGAGACGGTATATAAGCTCGAACGCAAGGAACGGCTCAGCGTCGTTTGTCTGGGCGACAGTATTTCCGCGGGCTGGACGGCCTCGGGCTATGAGTGGGTCAATCTGAAACCGTATATGCCCATGTATTTCGAGTTAGTCACCGATTATCTGAAAGACCATTACGGAAATTCGTCGATTTTGAGGACGAATTTGTCCGTGGGAGGAATGACGTCCTCTTGGGGAAAGGAGAGTACGCAGATTTATAACGCGACGGAACGCAACCCCGATTTAATGATTATTGCTTTCGGAATGAACGACGGTTCCGACGCGTCCTTTTCTGCAGCTGCTTTCAAGGGGAATATCGCGGCGATAATTGAAGGAGTGCGCGCGAAATGTCCTCAGACGGAATTTATTCTCGTTTCCACAATGCTGCCCAATCGCGAAGTGGGATATAATACGGGAGTTTCCATTCTTCAAAATCAAGCGAAGTATCTCCCCGTCCTTCTCGAATTGGAGCGGGAAACAGAGGGCGTTGCCGTAGCAGACGTCACTTCCGTTCATGCGGAATTGATGGAGAAAAAGAACTTCCGCGATATGTCGTCAAACAATATCAATCACCCCAACGATTTTATGCAGCGGGTTTATGCGCAGGTCATTCTGAAAACGCTCGTTGCGGATTATTAAGGAGAAAAAATGTTCAGGAAATCATTAGCAGCCGCCGCTCTGACGGCGTCGATGTTTTTGCTTTTTTCCTGCGGCGGTTCGCCGCAGTCCGTTTCCGAGACGTCGGACAAGGAAGAGGAAACGTTTTCCTATTCCGTGCCGCTCGACGAAGGGGATTTTGTAAAGAAATACGGCAGGTGCTATATGGACGGGGAGGCGACGTTCTGCGAAATAGCCAATACGGCCGCAGGCTTTGAAGTGCGCTTTCGGGGAACGCAATTATATGCCGATATGCGCGGAAGCTATGCGGCGGAAGGAATCGCTTATATAAGCGTTTTCGTTGACGGAGAGTTGTACGATACTATCGGATTGGATCTGACTCAGCAGGAGACGCTTTTATTTGAAAGCGAGGATAACGAGACGCATACGGTAAAGGTCCTGAAACGGAGCGAGGCACAATATTCCACTGTCACGGTCTTTGAAATTTACGGCGACGGAACCTTTTATCCCGTCGAACGGACGGATAAAATGAAAATTGCGTTTTACGGGGATTCGATCACCTGCGGCATGGGCAATCTGCCCGAAGAATTTACGACGACGGCTCAGGAGGACGGACTGACGACTTATGCGACGATTGCCGCGGAAAAGATGAATGCGGAAGTGGATATCTGTGCCTGTTCGGGGTGGGCGATCGATAAAGCAGACTGGCATACAAGCGATATGCGGATTCCCCGTATTTTCCGTCAATATTCTCCTTTCCGCGAGGATATTTATTTGCAAATCGATTCCGAGACGGATTACGTGGTCGTCAATCTGGGAACGAACGATTATACATACTATCAGAATCATCAAAATGAATTTCAGACGTTTATCGATAAATATTATACATTTTACGAGGATTTGCGGAAGTTTTATCCGTCCGCGCATATCGTATTGGCTTACGGGATAATGAATTGGGGAAATCTGGTGAACGATATGGAAAAAGCCGTAACAGCGGTATACGAGCGCGCGGTTTCGGAAAAAAAAGATGAAAATATAAGCTGTCTTAGATTATATACGGTTACGGCGGCGGAGGAAATCGGCGTCAACGGACATCCGTCCGTTCTCGGCCACCGAAAGGCAGCCGAGGATTTGTATGACTTTCTTTCAGAGTCGGAAGGTAAAAATTGAAGGCAGTCAGGAAAAAAGGAGATAAAATCATGAAAAAGAAAAGTTTCATAGGCTGTCTGCTCGCGGTTTCGTTGCTGTGTATGTCGGGCTGCGGCGGAGGAGGAGACAGCCAAGCCTCCGTTTCCAACCACAGGGAGGATAAGAATTACTATTTTTCGTTCGGAGTTTACGGAGATCCGCAAGTAGGGGCGGACGATTCGCCGCAGGATTATTCCGTCAATTCGGAAAAGGCAATTCGCATGACCATGGAATATTTTCAAAAAGAGGGCATGGACGCTATCGTCAGCGTCGGGGACGTCATCGATTACTGCGAATATAACGGACTTCCGGGAACGGCATACGATAAATTCAACGAGATTCTCGACGAAGTATTCGGAGAGCGCGACGAAAACGGAGTGAGGACGGAGGCTCCGATTATGCTGCATACGCTCGGAAATCACGAGTTCAGCGGATTTAATCATACCGATTCCGCCAGTTGGTATTGGGATTATTCGGGCGAGGCAGCCGTCGATATTTTTTGCGAAAAACTCAATACGGAACTCATTCAGGTTTATGAAAATTACGGCTATACGATTATCACCGCGAATATGTCGGAATGCAGAGGAAAATTTTCCGACGAGAGCAAACAAAAAATCGAAGCGGCTCTGAAAACCGCGTCGGCGGACGACCCCTGGCGCCCGATTTTTATGACGACTCACTATGTGCCGCAGGATACCATTTATCACAGCGATTGGATTTCGGATGACGACGCATGGCTGAGCAATCTGTTAAAACAATATCCGCAGGTTATTTTGTTTACGGGGCATACGCATAATCCGCTCAATGACCCGCGCATTATTTCGCAGAAGGATTATACCGTCGTCAATGCGGGATGTAACGAATATGCCAGTCTGCCCGATCTCTCAGCCGACGGAATCAAATATGACAACGTCCTCAATGCGGTGGAAACGGACGAAAATAATCCGGGTTCTTTCAATGCGGATTGGTGCAGCGTTCATCACGGTTTAGTCGTAGACGTATACGGGAACCGCACCGTGATTACGAGAGTGGATTTTGAGACGGAAAAGACTTTCGGGGAACCTATCGTTATTTATAAATATCAAAGTAAAGACGATTTCGACTATGTGCAGTATTACGACCATGCCGCGCAAAGATACGTCGTATCCGAGGAATTGAAGGACTTGGCGGCGGCGCCCGAATTCGGAGAAGAAGCCGCGGCAAAAGCATCTGCGAAGTTTTCGGAGGGTACTTTGACGGTCGCTTTCGAGGACGCGGAAATAGCGCGTAAAGGAAATGGGCGGATAACGCTCAACGATATTGTGGAATGTTATACGATCAGGGCGTATTCTGCAGCCGATAAACTGCTGGAAGAAAAGACCTATATCAGCCGCTATTGGCTGAACGACGACAGAGATTTCAATTATACGAAGAGGATTTCCATGAGTGAAAGTCCTGCCTATGTAGAAATTATTCCCCGTGACGCTTACGGAATAGAGGGAACCGCTTTGAGAATAGAATTGTAATATATATCTTATGGTTTGTTTTTTTTTCTGTCGGACAGGGTTTCGGCTTTTTTGATATGTTAATTAAGACTGCGAATAATGAAGAGCTAAAGAAAACTGGATTATTT
>CDZB01047553.1_pt1 | contig 15218 bp, 15 predicted proteins | sample 554961 | NCBI WGS metagenome assembly CDZB01 (sample SAMEA3182106, study PRJEB8094) | gut metagenome | biome: human; feature: gut; material: Stool; isolation source: human stools | place: Canada | collected 2013-02-26
AATATATATTTATATATATATTCTTTATAGAACTTTTTTTTCATTTTCAAAATCGAAAATGACAAAAATGACTTTGACAAAAATGACAAGGTTTGTGGATGATGATAATAAGATAAAATATCTTACATTTTTGTCTGCCAATCCTCTTCCAAAAAGCAAGAAAATGATGAAGAGAAGGAAACTGTTTCTCCCTCTCCGTTATGCAATGATGATTGCTGCGCCAGGATGAAAAAATGAACGGAAATCAACGTTTTTGTTGAGTTTATACAGATTTTATCTCCGAAATATGGATATTTATCCATTACACAAAAGAATTATGTTTATGTATAAAAATACAAAATTATGCTCAAGAGCGAAATGTATAAATATACATTCGTGAAGACAGCAAGTTTTATGAGTGATTTTACAGTAAACAAATATTACAATCATGGGGCGTTTTACGGAAGAGCTGGTCATATCCTCTTGGTGGTGAGAAGAGGGGAAATAACCCCTCTGCAGCCCATGAGGGGGGAATGGTTTATTTTGTAAACTAAAGTTAAATATTTGTTTTTGAGGGAAAAAGTTTGGTTTATAAAATATACTATGTTATCTTTGTGCCCGAAATCATGAGTGTGAAGAGTGATGTGGTTTATAAAATAAACTAAGCGTTCAACCGGACTCCTTTATTATATAAGGAGTCGCAAACTAAAAGAAAAATGGAAGAAAAGAAGATTTCTGAGCAGGAGAGCCTTGAGCTCATCAACCAGATGATAGAGCAGACAAGAAGGGATTCGACAGTAGGTTCGGGCAATACGTTCCTGATTTGGGGTTATGTGTGTATGGTCGTGTCGCTTGCCGTCTTTGTTGCGGCATATACTGGTCCAGGAGCCTGGGGATGGCTCTACTTGGGCATTCCCGTTATGGGTGGCGCTGCCACGCTGATAGCTGGAAGAAAGAAAAAGAATGTGCCTTCTACGTACACCTCGAAGAGTATCAACAGCATCTGGGCGTGCCTGACGGGTGTGTTTGCCGCCTATGCTTCTTACAGTCTCGTGTATTGGGACAAGCCGGAAGGCTGGTCGGGAATGTTTCTGCTGGGATTGTTGCTGCCCGGTATAGGAACCTACTGCACCGGCACCATTCTGAAGGAAGAGCTGCTGAAGCTGTGTGGCTTGATAGGTGTCATGATGGGAGTGGGCTTCCTGCATGACTTATGCACGGGCGCAGTGATTAGTCTGGCATGGCCGATGCTGATGGCGGTTTCTTCGGCGATAACGCTTGTCGCGCCAGGACATTATCTGAACTATCAATCAAAAAAACAGCGTAAATGATGCAGGAACTGAATCCCATATTACACAGTCAGTTGAGACTTGCCATCATGTCGGTGTTGCTGAGTGCTGAAGAAGCCGACTTCGTGTATCTGAAGGAGAAAACGGAGGCTACAGCGGGCAACCTGAGTGTGCAGTTGGACAAACTTGCCTCGGCTGGCTATATCGAGAAGGAGACTGACGGCTCGGGCTCCAAGCCGAGAACAGTCTGCAGAATGACTGAGGCTGGCCGACAGGCCATGCAGGAATATGTAGCGGCGCTGAAGACTTATTTCTCGGGTCTTTGATGCTGAGAATGAAAAAATGCTGCCATCTGACGGGTTCTCTGACCTGACCGATGACAGCATTTTGCTGTTGGGAGGGTGTTATTGTTTGTCGGGCGAATCAGAACTCTCTTTGTCTATTTCGCGGAAAAGGCCGAAGAATCTGTTGCCAGCCCAGATGATGCCGGCAATCAGGGCTATGGAGACTAAGCCCCTCAAAACTCCACTCAGCAGTCCTGGCAGACTGTCCCAGAACGGAATATAATGTACTCCGAACCCTACAGCTATGGACAACACCAATGTGCCGACGATGAGGAGTTTCTCGTTCCGGATAGTGGGCGAGGGGGCTTCTACTTCTACCAGGTTTCGCAACTTGTATATCTTGTAGGTAAAGAATATGCAATTCAGAACCAAAAGGGCTAAGCATGTTATCATTCCGCCTAAGAAGATGCTCTCGCTCTCTATCCATTCTGCACAGCCGGCCCATATAAAGAAGAGGGCATAAACAACAGACTGCAGGCGACCGCAAAGCGACAGGCAGCGTACTTGCCGGGCGTTGACTATCTTGACGAATGGCAGATCGTAGGCCGATGGATGATAGCTGTGACGGAAGCTGAGACCAACGCTGACTGTGCCGACGATGGCGACGATAAGGTAAGACTGCCATTCCTCGGCTGCGGCATGGATGATGTTTCTGATGATGAGGAGCCAAATGGCAAGCAACAGGATTCCGATGATGTACTCGAAAATTCTGACACTTGCTGTGCGATAAATCTTGACTTGTGCGAAGATGCTGTCCTGCTCCTCGTCATCGCTGGCACTGAACAGGTCGAGCGCAAAATGCAACAGTTTGTTTTTCATTTTTCCTTCTTTTTCTTAGGCAGTCTGCCTGCTTTGCGCAGCGCTTCGGAGATGATCCATTGCAACTGGCCGTTGGTGGAACGGAACTCGTCAGCAGCCCATGCTTCAATGGCGCTCATCGTTTCCGAATCGATGCGTAATATAAAACTCTTTTCACCATCGAGACAGCGCCTTCCACAATCTTCTCTCTGGCTGAGATGATGGCCGAAGCCTGCTGACGACGGAGCATCACGGCGGCCTTTTTTTATGGGAATTACTCTCTCCTTATTCTTCCTCTTCTTCCTCGGTATCGAGGGGAATGGGTTCTTTCTTTCCGAAGTCGGGGTCGATCTTGAGGAAGGCGGTGACTACGAAGGTGATGGTGCAGCACGCCATGACGATGATGAAGAACAGGCGGTAACCCACCATGTCCTTGAGATAGCCCGAGAGCATGCCGGGAAGCATGAGGCCGAGGTAGGAAATGCCCGTACAGATGGAATAATGGGAGGTCTTGAATTTGCCCTGGCTGTAGAAGAGCATGTAGAGGGTGAGGACGGTGAACCCCAAGCCATAGCCGAACTGCTCGACAAACAGGCAGGAGGAAACCACGATGAGGTTGGAGTTGAGCGAGTAGCTCAGGAAGATGTAGACAGCATCGGGCAGTGTGATCGCCATGACCATGGGCCACAGCCACTTCTTCATGCCGTCGCGGCTCACCAGGATGCCGCCGATGATGCCGCCCAGGAGGAGTCCGATGAGTCCGACGGTGCCATTGGCGAAGCCATATTCCTGGGGCGAGAGTCCCAGTCCGCCCTGTGAGTTGGGGCGGAGGATGAAGGTCTTGGTCATGGTGTTGAGCAGGGCCTCGGGGAATCGATAGAGCAGGAGGAAGAGCATGACGCAGATGGTTTCCTTGACGGGGAACTTCTGGAAGAACGTACCGAACATGTTCTTCAGCTCATGAGCCACTTCGCCCACGCTCCGTTCGGTCTGCACATCGTCGGCAGGACGCGGCATGAAACGGCTGTGATAGAGCCACAGCGCGATGAAGATGCCTGCCAGGCCATAGAATATCAGCGCCCATGAGAAGCGTATCTGGTTGCGGAACACTACCTGCAGGACGCCTGCCAGCGACACTAAGACGCCGTTGACGAAGATGATGGCAAGCCGGTAGAAGGTGTTGCGCAGACCCACATACTTGGTCTGGTTGTGCCCGTCGAGCTCTATCATGTAGAATCCGTCGGCAGAGATGTCGTGCGTGGCGCTGCAGAAGGCGATGAGGAAGAAGAAGCACATCGTGGCCTGAAACCAGAATGCCGTGGGGATGGAGAAGGCGATGCCTGCCAGGGCTGCTCCGATGAGCGCCTGCATGGTGAGCACCCACCAGCGCTTGGTCTTCAGCAAGTCGATGAACGGACTCCACAGGGGTTTGATGACCCATGGCAGGGCCAGCCAGCCTGTGTAGAGGCCCACCTCAGAGTCGGTGAGTCCCATCTGCATGTACATTACGACAGAAAGACCCGTGACAATGATGTTGGGCAGTCCTTCTGCAAAATATAAGGTTGGAATCCAAGCCCAGGGACTCCTGCTGTTTTTATTTGTTGCCACTTTTTTGGAAATGTTTTTTCAGGAGTTTTTTTCAGGAGTTTTTTCAGGAGTTAAAGGAGTTAAGGAGTTATCGCTCCCTTCGGTCGCTGAGGAGTTAAGACAAATGCCTTGAGGGAATATTTAGTGTTTGATGTTTAATTTCAAGTCCACAAAAGCTATTGTCTTAACTCCTTAACTCCTTAACTCCTTAACTTCTTAACTCCTTTAACTTCTTAACTCCTTTAACTTCTTAACTCCTTAATTTCTCTATTTATATACTTTCTTGATTTCGGCTCCCTGATAGTAGTGCAACAGGATGGCGTCGTAGTCGAAGCCTTCCTCGCCCATGACGGCGGCACCTATCTGGCAGAGTCCCACACCGTGTCCCCATCCGGCTCCGATGATGTCGAAGCGCTGCGGAATGCCATTCTCGTCGATGTCGCATCTGTCGACCACGAATGCAGAGCTGTAGAGATGGGTGTCGCTCAGGGCACGGCGTATCTCGAGTTCCTTGCCGATGACGAATGTCTTCTCGGTGCCCACGATGCGCAGTTTGCTGATGCGTCCGCTCTTGCCTCGCTCTTCGGCCTGAAGGTCGAGGATGTCGCCGAAATTCATTTTCAGTTTCTCGTCGAGCAGCTGCTTCAGCTTCTCCTGGGTCAGCGTCACCTTCCAGCGGTAGAAGTCGGCTGTTTCCTGGTCGTAGTCGTTGAGCACCTGCGAGAGTATCTTCTTGTCTGTGGTGTTGCAGAAGGCAGGAGGGTTGGAGCGGATCCAGGCATCGGCAGCAGCCTCGTCTTGCAGCGAGGGCAGTGGGGCTGGGTCAGCGGAGCCGACAGACTTCACGCCCTGTATGATGTCGCGCACGCTGCTGAGATAGTTTTTCGGTGTGTCCTCCCAGCAGTACTGGAACTCCTCGGTGACGCCGCCGCAGCACTTCGAGAAGCGTGCGTCGCAGATGTCGTCGCCGTCCATCAGGATCTGTCCCTTGGTCTGCCGGATGGCTTCTGCCACATGGGGCGAAGTCTCCTTGGTGATGCCCTGATAGCGCTGGCAGTGGTCGTCGGCGCAGACGTCGAAGATGGTGTGGTCCTCGCGGTCGTACCAGCGTATGAGTCGGTCGTCTTTCTTGACAAAGGAGAAGAAGTTGTTGCCCGACTCAGCCACCTCGCGGCGCTTCTTCATCTGTGCCAGGAGCCACGAGCGGGAGATGACGGCATGGGCCTTGAGCAGCTCGAGGCTCGACGTGGCGCTCATCTCGCTCGAGATGACGCTCTCGAGGTATCGCTCTACGGGCAGCTCGTTGATGGCGCATATCTTGTCCGACTCCACCACAAAGTGCAGGGTGCCGAGGAAGGTCTGTGTCTCCTTGCGTTCCCAATGGAAGTTGACGCCTATGGTCACGTCGCTGAGCGAGAAGGAGGCGTCGGCGCTCTGCGGATGGAAGGTGAGCGAGCTGTACTGGTTGCCGTTCCACAGGATGCCGCCCTCGGAGAACGCCACTTCCTGTTCGCCCGTCACCATCTCGCCCTTGGCCAGGTAAGGCTTGTTGAGCGAGAAGTGTATCTTCTGTCCGCTCACGATGCCCACGTTCACGTTGGGCTGTTTGCCCTTGTCGGCGAGCAGCTGGAGCGGATGCTCGTGAGCGGTCGCGGCAGAGGCCTTGAGATTGCTGACGATGGCTTCCATCTTCTCTGCCGAAATGCCGCACTCGTGCAGCAGGGCTGTGGCTTTGTCGAGGTTGATCTTGCTGAAGTCTTCCTCGCGCGGAGTGATGATCAGTCCTGCCATGTCGAGCGCTCCTGGCGAAACCATCATCTGGGCCTCGCCTTCGGCGAAATAGGCGTCAGGGCGGTGCTTCTCTCTCGGGATGACGACGCTGATAAACTCGTCGCCTTTTCGCCAGGCGATGATGTTCATCATGGGCTCGCTCTCGTCGCCACGCATCGGCATGGAGCGATAGAGGCGATGGAAAAGTTCCTCGTCGCTGTCCTCGCTCTTCGAGATGATGACGAAGGCAGGCACGAGGAAGTCGCGCAGCACGGAAATCTTCTCCTCGTCGTTGAGCGAGATGACGTCGGTGAGGTTGCGCGAGAGGCGTTGCCAGTTGGTCTGCAGGGGCAGCACGCCGCTTGTGCCAGCCTGGAAGTGCAGGTGGTCGGGGGCTGAGGCGCCACACTTAGGACCGTTGTAGAACACCATCAGCTCGCTGTGGAGCGACAGCAGTCTGTGCATCTCGCCATAATGGCGGTAGATGGACTGTGGCTGGTGCTTGGTGGCGGGAATGGTGAAGTGGACCGGTAGGATGGGGAAGGGGTTGACCAGGAGCTGGAAGTGGTCGTCTATCTGCTTGGTCATCTGTTCCTTGGGGCGGTTTCGCTCGCACAGGAAGCAGGGGCGCTCGCCGAGTGTGTGTTTGTCTATCTTGGCGCCTGTGCTGACGATGCGTGCAGGATTGAACTGCACCTTCAGTTGGTCGGAGAGCTGGCGCACCTCTACGTGCTTGAGGTCGCGGAAGCGGTGGCGTGCGTCTTCCCACATCTCCAACTGTCGGTTGAAGAAGCGCGAGATGCTGCTGTCCTCCATGATGTCGGCCTTGCCCTGCAGCATCTGCTGTCGGGCCTTGAGCTCCATGGTGCGCAGGCGGTCTTTATATAGGTTGTTGGCATTCACCCGCTCCACGCTGAGGGCTGCGTCGCTGTTGCCACCCCAGCGGCGGCAGAGATAGAGCTCGTCGTAGATGCGGCCTATGCGGTAACGGCGCGAGAAAGCCAGTCCCAGGGCGTAGTCTTCGCCATAGGAGGTGTTGGGGAACTGTATCTGTCGCACCAAGGGTGTGAAGAAGGCGCGTGGTGCTCCCAAACCATTGATGCGCAGGGCGTTGTTGCAGCCGTTGTCTTCGGTCCATTCCTTGTGGTCGATGAGTCCCGGGGGCAGGGTGTTGAGGTCGAAGTCGCACATGCGGTACGAGCCGATGATCATGGCTGCCTTCTGCTCGTGGAAGGCGTCGACGATCTTCTGCAGTGTCTTGGGTGAGGAATACAGGTCGTCGCTGTCGAGCTGTACGGCGAACTTTCCGCAATGGTCGCTGTTGACAGCCACATTCCAGCAGCCGCCGATGCCCAGGTCGGTGCGGCCGGGCACTATCTGTATCAGGCGCCCGTCGTCTATCGAGTCGAGGATTTCACTGGTGCTGTCGGTGGAATGGTTGTTGACCACGATGACATTATAGGGGAAGTTGGTCTTCTGGGACAGGGCGCTCTTCACGGCGTCGGCAATGGTCTTCTCGCGATTGAACACGGGAATGACGACAGAGGCCTCGCAGGCGAAGTCCTGCTCGTCGAAGTCGGGCTGGCGGTAGAAGTTGGTGTCGACGATGGCTCCCACCTTCTCGAGATGGGCTGTGCAGGCACGCTCCATCTCAATCTGTACCTCGCGGTTGCGCGGATTGACATAGTCGAACTGTTTCTCGCCGCTCTTGCGGGTGTCGAGCTCGGCCTCGGTGTAGAGATATTCGTTGAGATGGAATATCTCGCCCTTTCTGCTCAGATACAGGCGCAGGTCGTAGAGTCCGGCATACTGATAATCCACACGGTCGGTCTGCGCCACATAGTCGAGCAGCGCCTGCGACTTGATGAGCCACAGGCTGCCGAAGTCGAAGTCGTCGCGGAGGCTTCCTGCCTGATAGTCGATGGCGGGATGCTTCGTCAGGGCGCCTTCCTCCAAGGAGTAGTGGTCGCTGTAGACCATCACCGCTCCCGTGTCGTCGGCAGTGCGCAGAAAGCGTTCCAGGGCATAGAGCCCCCAGCGCACCGACGTCATCCTGGTGCACAACAGCAGATAGTCGGCATCCGTGTTCTCGGCTATGCTCATCACCGTGTTGGATGACTCCATTCTGTCGATTACTACAAAGGTACAGCCTTCGGGCACTTGGTGCTGCGAGGCAAAGTCGCTGCTTACCAGCAGATTGATATGTTGAACCGTCTTGTTCTCATGAAGCTCGAGCAGCGTTTCTTCACCCTTCTCCAAGGCTTCAAAAGGCAAGAAAAGGTCTATTTTTTCTCTCATTTTTGCTTATTATCTTAAAATATGTGGCAAAGATAACAATTTTTCAGCAAAAAAGCGTATCTTTGCACTATGAATAACGAAAAAAAATATCTTCTCGGTCTGACACTCGCCGAACTGAAGCAGGTGGCCAAGGATTTGGGCATGCCTGCCTTCACCGGTGGACAGATGGCAAAATGGCTCTATCAGCAGCATGTGAAGAGCATCGACGAGATGACGAACATATCGAAAGCCAACCGTGCCAAGCTGGCTGAAGAATACGAAATAGGATGCTTCGGATATTCCGACGCACAGCACTCGGTAGACGGAACCATCAAGTATCTGTTCCCCACACGGAGCGGAAAGTTTGTCGAGACGGTCTACATCCCCGACAAAGACCGCGCCACGCTTTGTGTATCGTCACAGGTGGGGTGCAAGATGAACTGCCTGTTCTGTCAGACAGGAAAGCAGGGGTTTGAGGGCAGTCTGCCTGCAGGCGACATCCTCAACCAGATATACTCGCTGCCCGAGGTGGACAAGTTGACCAACATCGTGTTCATGGGGCAGGGAGAGCCAATGGACAACCTCGACAATGTGCTCCGTGCCACGGACATCCTGACTGCCGACTATGGTTGGGCATGGAGCCCCAAACGCATCACCGTCAGTTCGGTGGGCGTGAAGAATAAGTTGAAACGATTCCTCGAGGAGAGCGAGTGCCACGTGGCCATCTCCATGCACGACCCGATACCGGCAGAGCGTGCCGAGCTGATGCCGGCAGAGAGAGGAATGGGAATAGAACAGGTGGTGGAACTGTTGCGCAACTACGACTTCTCGCATCAGCGCCGACTCTCGTTCGAATACATCGTCTTCAAGGGGCTGAACGACAGCATGCAGCACGCCAAGGCCATCATCAGGCTGGTGAAGGGGCTCGACTGCCGCTTCAACCTGATACGCTTCCATCAGATTCCCGACATCCCGCTGCAGGGAGTGAGCGACGAGAAGATGGAGCAGTTCCGCGACTATCTGACCCAGCACGGTGTGTTCACCACCATCCGCGCCAGCCGTGGACAGGACATCTATGCTGCCTGCGGACTGCTGAGCACATCGAAGAAGATAGGAGAGATAAGACAGCATGAGAACGAACTGGCTTAGTGCCGCACTGTGCTCTCTGGCGCTGACACTCGTCGGCTGCGATGGCATGGGTGGAAGAAAACCCGCAAGCACTGGACTGCCCTACGAGGTGGTGCTGGAAGGCGACAGCGACAGCATCGTGACCCGGATGATGACGGCCGATATGCCGCATCTGCCACAGCCCGAACCGATGTTCAGCCTTATACAGGTGAGGAAGGGAAAGGTGCGCGGAAGCTACCAGCTGGTGAGAAACCGCATCGTGGTGGACATCAATGCCCATAACAAAGGCTATGCCGTGAAGATGAGGAAAGACGTGAGTGCCGTGCCGCAGACCGTCGTCTACATACAGGCACAGTCGGCTGAGCAGCTTCGCCACAGGCTGGACGGCGGGAAGCTGAGGACCCTCTTCGACACATCGGAGCTACGGCATCTTGCCACCGTCGTGCCACAGAATCCCGACAGACAGAAGGAGATGAGGCTGCGCTTCGGCATCAGCATGAGGATTCCTGCCTCGATGAATGCCGGTAAGCAAGTCAAAGATTTCGCATGGCTCACCGACAATGCCAGCACGGGAATGCAGAGCCTGATATTCTTCAAGACCAAGAGCCACGGCCGGAGCCGTGACGACCTGAAGGCCCAGGCCGACAGCGCCCTGAAGCGAAACCTGCCCGGCGAGACCGACGGCATGTACATGCAGCTTGCCGACATGAGCCAGGCCGACAGGCAGGGAATGAGGCGGGGACTGTGGGAGATGAAGGGCGACGCCATGGGCGGACCCTACGTGATGAGGACACGGGGCAGCATGGCTGTCATTGGCTTCGTCTATGCGCCCGAAAAGAAAAAGAAAATACTAATCAAGCAGCTCGAGGCTGCTCTTTCTACAATAAAATAAGAATCCAAAATGGACAACAAGAAAATCAGGGTGGCTATCACCCATGGAGATACCAATGGTATCGGATACGAACTGATCTTTAAAACCTTTGCAGAGCCCGAGATGCTGGAGCTTTGCACGCCTATCGTCTATGGCTCGCCCAAGGTGGCAGCCTACTACCGCAAGGCCATGAACCTGCCCGCGCAGTTCTCCATCATCCAGAAGGCCGAAGACGCCGAGGAAGGACGCATCAACCTTCTGGCGGCTGTCGAGGAGGAGGTGAAGGTGGACATGGGTGTGCCTACAGAGGAGTCGGGACAGGCCGCGGTGAAGGCACTCGACAGAGCCATGACCGACTTCAGAGACGATCTGTATGATGTGTTGGTGACAGCACCTATCAACAGTCAGAACGCATTCATCGAGGGCTTCGCCTTCAAGGGACACAAGCACTACATCGAGACCTGTCTCGGTGAGGGAAAGAAGGGACTCAGCATCCTCGTGGGCGATACGCTGCGCATCGCTTCGGTGACAGAGAAACTGCCGCTCAAAGAGGTTGCTGTACAGATCACGGCAGAGAGAATCGTAGAGAAGGCAACCCTCTTCCAGCAAACCATCAAGCGCGACTTCAACATCAGCAATCCACGTATCGCCGTGCTGGCACTCAACCCCAAGAACAATGAGGAGACAAGCTGCGGAAACGAGGAAATGGAAATCATCATTCCAGCCATCGACGAGCTGGCAGGCAAGGGCGTACAGGCCTTCGGACCTTATCCTGCCGACGACTTCTTCGGCAATGGCGACTTCAGAGAGTTTGACGGTGTTCTGGCCATGTATCACGACCAGGCCACAGCTCCATTCAAGTCGATCAACGACGGACGGGGCGTTATCTATACTGCAGGAATGCCTGTCATCCGAACCAGCGCTGATATCACGCCCGGATACGAGATTGCAGGTACAAATACTGCCGATGAGTCTGCCTTCAGAAATGCCGTCTATCTGGCCATCGACACCTTCAGATATCGCAGCAGTTACGACGAGGCCTGCGAGAACCCACTGCCCAAACTCTTCCACGAGAAAAGAGACGACAGCGAGAAGGTGAGATTCGCTATTCCAAAGAAGAAAGCAGATTCGCCAGAGGCTAAACGTTAAAAAAGGACTATTTTCAAGCCAATATTGCAGTTAATTCAAAAAAAATGCGTAATTTTGGCAGCTAAATGAATACATCTGAACTTCAGAAGATCAAATTGAGGTACAATATCGTAGGCAACAGCGACGAATTGAACCGAGCTCTCGATGTCGCCCTGCAGGTGGCACCGACTGATCTTTCTGTACTCATCATCGGAGAAAGCGGCGTGGGAAAGGAAATCATTCCGAAGGTCATTCACGACAATTCTCCACGCAGACGGGAGAAGTATTTCGCCATCAACTGTGGAAGCATTCCTGAGGGAACCATCGACAGTGAGCTCTTCGGTCATGAGAAAGGTTCGTTCACCGGAGCTATAGGCGAGAGTGAGGGATATTTCGGCATCGCCAATAAGGGAACCATCTTCCTCGATGAGGTGGGCGAACTGCCCATCGCCACACAGGCAAGACTGCTGAGAGTGCTCGAGACGGGAGAATACATACGCGTGGGCGGACAGGAAGTGCGCAAGACGAATGTGCGCATCGTGGCGGCTACCAATGTCAACATGAGAAAGGCCGTCAGCGAGGGACGCTTCCGCGAAGACCTGTACTATCGCCTCAACACCATACCTATCATGATGCCGCCTCTGCGAGAGAGGGGAAACGATATCCTGCTCTTGTTCCGACTCTTCGCCATGCAGATGGCCGAGAAGTACAAACTGCCTAAAATTGTGCTTACCGATGACGCCAAGGCCATCATGCTGAAATACAAATGGCCTGGCAACGTGAGACAGCTCAAGAACATTACCGAACAGATGTCGGTACTGAGCGAGGAAAGGGAAATCGACGCACAGACGCTGCTCAGGTTCATTCCGCAAGACGAGGAGACCACACAGTTGGCTACCATCGCACCAGGGCAGGGAGGACCCCACAGTTATGAGAGTGAGCGCGAACTGCTCTACAAGATTCTCTACGAACTGAGGGGCAACGTTAGCGACCTGCGGCGCGACATGAACTCGTTGCGCAAACAGCTCGACGAGGCACGACAGCTCAACGGAGCCAAAGGCTTTGCCGAACCACAGCCCCTGACACCCATAACCCCCATAAGCTATCCAGCCCCTGTCGAAAAGGAAAGCGAGGCGTTGCACCATCCATTCACAGAGGATGCCGAAGTGGAGGAAATACATGAGGCGGAAACGCTCAACCTCAACGACCTGGGCAAGCAGATGGTGGAGAAAGCACTGGAACGCAACAACGGCAACCGAAAGAAAGCTGCCAAAGAACTGGGAATATCCGACAGAACTCTGTATCGACGCATCAAGGCATACAAGCTCGGCGACAACGACGAGGCTGATGACGACGATGACGACGATGTGAAGAAATAAAAGAAGCCAAGAGGCTAAGACGACAAGAAGAAAATAACAAAATGAAGCATCTCTTCAAGCATATATATATAATAGGTGTAATCTTCGCCATTATCGCCACCACGGCTGCATGCTCGGTAAAGTATGCCTTCAATGGTGCCAGCATCGACTATACCAAAACCAAGACCATAGAGCTTGCCGAGTTCCCTATTCGCAGCTCCTATGTCTGGGGACCTATGGGACCGATGTTCAACAATCAGCTGAAGGATGAGTTCGCCAGTCACACCCGACTGATACAGGTGAAGCGAAATGGAGACCTCAAGATAGAGGGAGAAATCACACAGTACAGCCAGCGAAACAAGTCGGTATCGAGTGAGGGATACTCTGCACAGACCGAGCTGTCGATGACTGTCAATGTGAGATTCACCAACAACAAGAACCATGCCGAGGACTTCGAGCGCCAGTTTACCTCTACCAAGAGCTACGACACAACGCAGAGTCTGAACGCCGTACAGGAAGAACTCGTCACACAGATGGTGAAAGACCTGGTGGAACAGATCTTCAATGCTACCGTGGCCAACTGGTAAATGAGTAAAGGGTGAAGAATCAAATGCCGATACTCTGTATATAAAGATTAGGAAATAAAATATAACGCGAAATTATAACGTGGAATTAAGTAGACTGATACAACATCCTGAGGAGATGAACAAGGAGACGCTTTATGATCTCCGGGCACTGTTAGCACTCTATCCGTACTATCAGACAGCCCGCCTTTTGATGTTGCAGAACCTCTACCTGCTCCATGACCCGAGTTTCGACGAGGAACTGAGAAAGGCTGCTATCTATATCACCGACCGAAAGGTAATATTCAGAATGGTGGAGGCGGCTCACTATCAACTCAAGAAGGAAACCAATCGGGAAGAGAAGAAGGCAGGAAATGCCAACAATGCTTCCGACCGAACTTCCGACTTGATAGACAACTTCCTCGAGTCGATACCCAATGATGCCGAAGAGGAGAAAGACGCGGCACAGAAAAACAAGCGAAAGCCTACGCCTGCCGACGCTGCCGTCGACTATGTGGCTTATCTGATGGAGACAGAAGATGCGGAACAGGAAAAGGACAACAACTCCTCACGCACGCTGGCGCTTATCGACGACTTCATTGACGATGGAGGATTCCAGTTGCCTAAGCTCGATGCTACAGCTGATGCTGAGCTGGAATACAAACCTGCCATAGATGACGACGAGGTCAACAGCAACAGCGAGACTACAGAGAACAGTGGTATCTTCACCGAAACACTCGCACGCATCTATATCAAACAGGGCAAGTACGAGAGAGCGCACGAAATCATTGAGCGACTCTATCATAAACAACCCAACAAGAGCGCATACTATACTGACCAGATGCGATTCTTGGAGAAACTGATAATAAATAGTAAAAATAATAAATAACAAAAATCAAAAATGGCTTACACATTATTTGTAGTTTTAATCGTCCTGGCTTCATTGCTGATGATTTTCATCGTGCTCATCCAGGAATCTAAAGGTGGTGGACTTGCTTCCAACTTCTCTTCAACCAACTCTATCATGGGAGTTCGCAAGACTACCGACTTAGTGGAAAAATTGACATGGGGACTCGCTGCAGCGATGGTTGTCCTCAGTGTTGCTTGTGCTTATGTGGCTCCTCAGGCGGTCGGCGACAATAGCGTGATGGAAGGTGCTACACAGGAACAGACAGCGCTGCCTGCTATGCCAGGTGCTAACAGCGATGCTGCCAAGAAGGTTGCTCCTGCGGCACAGAACGCTGCTCCTGCTGCTCAGAATGCTGCTGAAAAGGCTGCTCCTGCGGTGCCTGCAACTCCTGCAAAGTAATTTTTTAGAAAAAAATGCGGAATTTGTTTGGTTATTCCAAATAAATTCCGTACCTTTGCACTCGCTTAAAAGAAATAACTCTTTTTAAAGCCAAATGGTGGATGTAGTTCAGTTGGTTAGAGCGTCAGATTGTGGTTCTGAATGTCGTGGGTTCGAGTCCCACCTTCCACCCAAGATAAACCCTGTAAATCGTAAGATTTGCAGGGATTCTTGTTTTTTATACCTGATACCTTCGTCTACTGTCAGAAAAGTTTTGTATTTTTGCAACAGCAATGGAATCTTCAACTAAAACATACAGCAAATGAAAATTATCGTATCAGAAGAGATAGAAACAGTTTGCCCCAAATTCGTAGGGGCTTGTGTGGAAGCCAATGTACAGAACTCGCCTTATTGCCAGGAACTGTGGGACGAGATTAAGGCTCACCCGATAAATCAGGGGGAAAATTCTTTAATTCTTTATAAAATTTGTACCTTTGCACCATGAACAATCAAGGACTATTAGCATTGGCACAGTTGATTCTGCCATCAGAGATACTTTCAAATTTTGAAGTAGTACGCGTAGAAGAAGAGGCATCCTTTATCCGCATCTATCTTGATGAATCGATTAAGGATGAATATAAAGAGAACCCAGAGATTGAATCCAAAGGTTTCTGTGAGGCTGTAACTATACGTGACTTCCCAATCCGCGACAAAGGTGTTGACTTGATAGTCAGAAGACGCAAATGGTATGACAAGCAGAATAACCGATACTTCTCCGACTCTTATGACCTAAAGGCAGAAGGAACCCGCTACTCCAAGGAGTTTGCGGCTTTTTTAA
>CDZB01039581.1_pt1 | contig 15191 bp, 16 predicted proteins | sample 554961 | NCBI WGS metagenome assembly CDZB01 (sample SAMEA3182106, study PRJEB8094) | gut metagenome | biome: human; feature: gut; material: Stool; isolation source: human stools | place: Canada | collected 2013-02-26
AAGTCTCGTTGAAGAACGCCCGGTCATAGGGGGAGAGCGTGGCGATCAGCAGCCCGTTAAAGGCCAAACACAGGGCCAGAAAGGCCCACAGGGCGGGCAGGCGGAAGAGCTTCCGCCACTCATAGACCGCCAGATTCATGTCTGTTCCTCCCGGTAGATGGCGAGAAACGCATCCTCCAACCCCGGCGTTACCGGCGTTCCATTGACAGGGGGCGTCTCGCAGAGCACCCGGAGCACCGGGCCATCCGCCCCCTGTCCTTCGCTGAGCAGGAACTGTCCCGGGGCCAGGGGCATCCCGGCAGGAAGCTGGAATACCCTGCCCTGGAACCGGGCGCAGATGCGGGCAGGGCTGTCGCAGCAGTAGAGGCGGTGATCCTTGAACATGACGATTTGCCCGGCGATGGTCTCAATGTCTGAGACGATGTGGGTGGAGAGAATCACGATCCGATCCTCAGCCAGCGTGTGGATCAAATTGCGGAACCGCACCCGCTCCCGGGGGTCCAGCCCAGCGGTGGGCTCGTCCAGGATCAGCAGCTTCGGGTCGTTCAGCATGGCTACGGCGATGCCCACCCGCTGGAGCATCCCGCCGGAGAACTTCTTCATTTTTTTGTCCGCAGCATCCCCAAGTCCCACTGTCTCCAGCAGGTGGTCAATGCGGCCGTCCGCCTCCCGCTTCGGGATGCACTGGAGGGCGGCGGCATACCGGAGGAATTGCCGGGGCGTGTAGCTGGGATAGTACCCGAACTGCTGGGGGAGATACCCCAGCAGGCCCCGGTATTCCGCCCCCAAGGCCCGGATGTCTTCTCCCTCCCACAGGATCTGTCCCTTGGTGGGGAACAGCAGGGTGGTGAGCATCTTGATGAGGGTGGTCTTGCCCGCCCCATTGGGTGCCAGCAGACCGTAGACGCCGGGAGTGAAGGTCAGGGAAATGTCCTCCAAAGCGGTGAACTTCCCATAGGTTTTCGTGACGTGCTCAACGGAGAGCATAGGAGACGCCTCCTTCCATCGGGCGCCGGCAGAAGCAGCGCAGTTCCAAAAGGTACAGAGTAATCCCGGCCGCGGCCAGCAGGCAGAACACTACGGTGGGGATGGCCGTCAGCCACTCCGCCGTCCGGGGCCAGATCAGGGGAATCAGGCCCATCAGAACCCAGCCGGTCGGCGCCGCCAGCCACCCGGCAGGTCCCCGCAGCCGCTGGCACAGCAGGGAGAGAGCGCCATACAGAAACAGGCTGGCCAGAGACAGTGCCAGCATCCAGCCCAGGGGCATCTCCTGCCCGGTGAAGGTCCACAACAGCATATTTGCCGGGACACACACCAGTACGGACACCCCGCCGAAGCACAGCATCTGCAGGGCCGCCACCATCCGGGCGGAGACCTGGAAGGTCCAGGTCCACTCCCAAATGCCGGTCTGCAGGTTCTTCCAGGCAGTCAGCAGGGAGAGGGCGGCATAGAGCAGGGGAGAAAACAGGAACAGGGCCGGTGCCAAAGAGCCGGTGGAACCGGCCACAAAAAGCGCCGACAGCAGGCACAGGGCCCAGATCAGCAGGGACAAGGCCAAACAGTCCCCCACGCCAAACAGCAGCGCGCGGGGGCCGATGCGCTGCAAAACCTCCCGCAGCTCCCGGCCAAAGGCGACCCGGCGGGGCAGGCCTGCATCTAGAATCCGGGCAATGGCCCGCTGTTTTTCCGCCTCTGTGGGCATGGAAATTTTTTGATTATCCATCTGCTCCAAACTCCTTTCGCAGCCGCCCGATCAGGCGGTAGTATCTGGATTTCACTGCCGCCTCCGGCTCTCCCATGGCGGCAGCGATCTCCGGGAAGGTCTTTTCCCCGTAGATCCGCAGGCGGAACACCGCCTGCTCCCCGGGGTCCAGGCCGGAGACATAGCCTTCGATGGTCTCCAGCAGGGCCCGGTCATGGACGCGGGCCACAAAGTCCTCTGCTGCAGGGAGCTCCATTTCCTGAATAGGAATAGAGACCGGCCGGGCCTTCCGGCGGGTGTCGATGACTTTGTTGGCGGCGATGCGGTACAGCCAGGTGCGGAAGGACGCCCGCTCCGCCCGGTAGCCGGGCAATGCCCGCAGGACTGCGATGAAGACGGACTGGGTCAGGTCCATGGCGTCCTCCTTGCTGCCGGTCTGACGGTAGACGAAGCGGTAGATTTCGTCATAGTAGGTCTGGATCAGCTGCTCCGCCGCCTCCCGGGAGTTTCGCCGCTGGATAGCCCTGATCCATGTCTGTTCCTGCTCCATCGCCTCACCGCCTTTCACAGGTATATTCGTGTTTCAGAGTACCATCGTTTCAGGGGAATAAAAAGAATTTTTACAGGATTTGGGGCGGACGATCCCAAAAGCCCCCCGTCTTTCGGCAGGGAAAGCATCGTCCCCGGCTATAGCCGGGGGCAGTTCCATGCGGAAGCCCGGACCCACTTTGCGCGGCCGGAGGGGCAGAAGAACAGAACGAAGACAGCACTCCTCTGTTTGGCCATGCGGGCCGCTGTGCGGGGTGAATGGGGCTGAGGTGGTATCCATGCCCCCAAAGCAAGCTTGCAACCCTTGCCGGCACCGTGTGACGCAAGTCATTGGCGGCTGTTGGAACACGTTTTCCCCCAGAATTGAGGGCGAACCTATCGATTGAGAGTATAGCAGGAGAACAAACCGGTGCTTTTGCTGCGCCGGTTCGTTCACGACTGTCCGCAGTGCGGGCAGTTGCGGGATTTTGAAAGGGTGTTGTTCTGGATATGAAATAGAGGAGATGCCTTTTTAACACTGAATTACCCTTATTCCATAGAGCAACAAGGGTCCTCAGGGGCATTGCTGGTTATGTGGGCACAGATATGCCTCTTCAAGAATTGTGGCACCGAAAATGAAGCTAAGGGTCCCAACCAGACAGCCAAGTTGTTACTTTTCTGAAAATCCCCTCCCGGTCCACTGGCTATTGAGCCAGCGTTGTGGTATGGTGTGTCACTGACAGGGAGGCGGTACAATGTACGACTACATCAGGGCTCTGCACGCGGGGCCTGCCGGGAGCCAGAGCTTCGGAGTACCCGGGTGGAACTGGACCAGGCCCACAGAGTGATTAAAGGGAAATCGGATCAGCAAAACCAGGAAATTCTGTTGCAACTGGCGGATCTGGAGAACGAACTACGGGAGGAGACCTCCCTGACATCCTTCATTACCGGGTTTCCGCTGGGCATGGGGATCACCGGGGAAATCGAGCCCTTCAGATAATTGTGGCCGCAAGCTCTGGCTTTTTCTTTTCTTGTGGTATGTTGTGTTGTTGATGAGAGCCCACAGGCTCCATGCATGCGAGTAACCGAGCGAAGCGAGACACTGGTAAGTCATAAAAGGAAGCAATGCCATGGCAAAGAAATGAACCAACGGGGCAGCCACATCAGAAAAAGAAAAGATGGCAGATGGGAAGGCCGGTACACTGCCGGACACGATCCGGAGACCAGCAGGGCCATCTACAAGAACGTGTTGGGCAGAACACCGGCGGAAGCTAAGGCTAAGCTGAAAGCGGCCATCGCGGAAACCAAGAGCTTGTACGTGACTAAAACAAGAACGTACACTGTGGGGGCCTGAATGGACGAGTGGTTCAAAAACTATGCAAAGATCAAGGCCCGCCCATCCTCCCACCAGACCTACCGGGGTACATCAACAACCACATCAAGCCAAATATCGGCAAAGTTTCGCTGGAAAAGCCTACCTCTCTGGAGTTTCAAAAGCTCTATAAGAAGCTGCTGACCAGTGGGAGGATCGACAAGTTCGAGAGCAAGAAGCAGGCTGAGGGCTGTGCCTTGCCGAAGCCGGAACACAAGAAAATGAAAACACTGCCCGTTAAACAGCAGACATTCTTCCTGCGGGAAGCAAAGGACAGCCGCGTCTTCGAGATGTACTACGTGAAGCTTGTAACAGGATTGAGAAGAGGTAAGTTGCTTGGTCTTAAATGGGAGGACATCGATTTGGAGCGGAGCAACCTTCGGGTGAAACGGCAGATTGCCCGCGTCAACGGAGAGGTGGCAGAGGCCCCGCTGAAAACAAAAAATGCCTACCGAACACTCCCACTGGCGGGCCCATCTCCCCGGACAGTGTCCTGCATACGCTCCACCGGGTGCTGGAGCGGGCGGGACTAGCAAAGTTCCGCTTCCACGATCTGCGGCACGCCTTTGCAACCCAGGTTCTTCAAAACGGGGGTGACATCAAAGCAGTGTCCGGGATGTTGGGACCCTTCTCGGCAGGGTTCACCCTGGACACCTATGCCCACATCATGACAGCGGCCCCGAAGGAGGCGGCCAGAACCATAGAGAAGGTGCTGACGGCGGCAATCTGAACGGGAAAAAATCATACTAAACAGCAGAATGGCCTTGGAATGGAAGAGCTACGCCAGGGCACATTTTTTGCCCCACATGGGTCGCGGTATGGGCCAACTGCAAATTTTAGAAAATTGCGTAATTCTCCCAGGACCTTTAAATGTAAAAAGTAAAGAAATCAGACTGTTTTGAGGTTGTGGGGCCAGACTTGAACCAACAACCTCCGGGTTATGGGCTATGTCCCGGTTGTCAAGCCGTTGCGCCCCAGTGCTTTCCTGGCATTTTAGGGCCCGCCCCTGAAAAACTGAGGGCCATTCTGTTCCTTCGGAGCATCACGGCTGATCCCGATGGCGCGTCTCCGACCTCCAATGCTTCAGAGACGCGGCCTCAATTCTACGCCGGTCCGGATACAGGGCAGAACCAAGTCTAAAAATGCACGTTCATATTTTTCGAAATATGAAAATATTCAAATATTCAGCATCATTGTAAACAATACACAATAAATTGACGTAACATTTGTAAAAATATGTTGTATTTACAAAAAGATTTAATTGATGTAATATATGAACGTGAACATTTGCAATAAATCGAAATATTCACGTTCACATTAAACAAAAGCAGGGGGTATAATTGGCAAACGAAAGAGGGGGGCGGATAGGAATCAGGAGAAACCGTGCAGGGACACGGGAGTTCCCAAAGGTTTAACAGAGTTTGGATAACGGATTTTACATGTGAAGCTTACACTGGACCCGCGTCTCATTCAGCAGATTTTTTGTAAAGGAGAGTTTTCAAATGAAAAAATTGTTTTCGATCTTGTTTGCCCTGCTGCTGGCGGCCAGCATGCTGTCTGGCTGCAGCAGTGATGATACTGCTGCCGATGCTGATGATACCACGACGAGCGGAGAGGAGACTGCGGAGTCTGGTGCTGCGGAGATTTCCGGTGATATCATGATCTATACCTCCGCTGAGGATGCCTTTATCTCCGAAGTGTGCGCCATGTTCAACGAGAAATATCCCGAGGCGAATGCCCAATACTATCGCTCTGGCACCGAAGAAGTGATCAGTAAGATCATGGCGGAGAAAATGACCAACAGCCTGCAGGCGGACCTGATCATGGTCTCTGATGCTCCCACCTTTGAGAGCTTGAAGGCCAACGACCTCCTGCAGCCCTATGACTCCCCAGAACTGGATAATATTTATACCGAGTTCGTAGATCCCGAACACTATTATTATGGAACTTTCCCTGCTGCCATGGGTATCGTATACAACACCAATCTGGTAACGGAAGCGCCGACCAGCTGGCTGGATTTGCTGAGTGAAGATGCCAAGGCTAATACAGTGATGCCCAATCCCCTTTATTCCGGCACCGCCGCAAACGCCCTGATGGAGTTGACCAGAGCCGGGGGCCTTGGCTGGGACTACTATCAGGGGCTGTATGACAATGAGGTTATGGTAGTCAATGGAAACGGTGGTGTTATCAACTCCGTGGCTGCCGGCGAAAACGCTTACGGCATTGTCTGTGACTCCAACGCGCTGGCGGCAGCTGCCAGTGGTTCTCCCCTGGCCTTTGTGTATCCCGAGGAAGGCGTGCCCGCCACGGCCGATCCCATTGGAATTACCACCGCCACGGACAACCTGACCACCGCACAGGCATTTCTGGACTTCATGCTGTCCGAGGATGTGCAAACCCTGGGCCGTGAACTCATCGGAAAGGCGCCCATCCGCAAGGGAATGGAAAATCCAGAGGGCAGCTTGGCTGTGGAGGACCGGGTGAATCTAGTTACCGATGCTAAGGTGCTGTTTGAGGCCCGTGAGCAGGAGAAGGAGCAGTTCTCCGAGATGTTCGGCTTCTAAGTTTCTCCTTTTTGTACAGGGGCCGCCTCTCTTCACCCTTTTCAGAGAGGCGGTCTCGCCGTTATCCGCCCTGTCGGCGGCAAAACAACAGTCCAACATGAAAGTGGGGAGCATATATGGCAAAAGGACCTATGCCCTTCGGCAGGAGGGGCTTTTCCCTCCGGTCTCTGGTGCTGTACATTTTCATTATATTCGGCCTGCTGGCGGTTTTCGGCCTGTTCTTCCTGCCCCTGTGGAAACTGGCGGAGGTCGCCTTTCAAGAGGAGGGGCAGCTGAGTCTGGGGATCTTCTGGGGGCTGCTAACGGACCCCAAGACCCTCAAGGTCATTTGGGACACCATCTACATCAACATCCTCTCCTCCTTTTTCGCAACAGTCATCGGCGTTATCATGGCCTATTTTGTAGCTTATGCGGATATCCGCGGCAAGAAGTTCATCCATTACGCGCTGCTGCTGCCCCTGGTCATTCCGGGCTACATCATCACCCTGGCCTGGATGCAGTTTTTTGCCAAGAGCGGCTTTGTGGCTTCACTGGTCCAGAGCGTCATGCCAGGGGCGGCCATGCCCAATATCTACTCCTACTGGGGCATTATCTTTGTGTTTTCCGTGACGAAGTACCCCTTGATCTACACACTGACCCTCAGTACCTTCCGCAAGATATCCACGGATATGGAACTGGCTGCCGCCATTTCCGGCTGCAATAAGGTGAAGACCTTTTTCAAGGTCACGCTGCCTATGTCCCTGTCCGGCGTGGCCAATGGGCTGCTGCTGGTATTTATCTCCTGCCTGGATAATTTCGGCACTGTGGCCTTCCTGGGAATCCCAGCCAGGATCACCGTGCTGTCCACTGATATTTATCAGGCCATCATCTCCTTCTCCGGAAACAGCTTCGGCGAGGCTGCTGCGGAATCCGTTATCCTGGGTGTGATCGGCGTGCTCTCATCCCTGATCCTGTGGCAGGTAGCCAAGATGTTCCAGACCATGCAAACGGACCTGGAGGACATGTCGCCTCGGTTTTTCCTGCGGCGTAAAAAGCTGCTGGTGGAGAGCCTGATGTGGCTGGTCATTTTCATCATCAACTTCGTGCCGATGCTGACCCTGATCGTGACCGCCTTCATGAAAGGCATCGGCGGAGGCTACGGCCTGGACAACATGACTCTGGAGAACTTCGCCTTTGTGTTCAGCAACGCCAAGAGCTTTAACGCCATCAAGAATAGTATCTTCCTTGGAATCACCACTGCGCTGATCTGCGTGGTGCTGGGCACCATCGTGGCCTATCTGATGGTCCGCCGTCCCTCTGTGCTGATCCGGGTGGTGGAGGGCATCATCTCCGTCCCGTATTCGATCCCGGGAATCATTCTGGGACTGGCCCTGATCCTGACCTGGGCCAGACCGCTGCCCATCATCAATCGGACGATCTACGCCACGGTGTTCATGCTGCTGGTATCCTATGTAGTCCGTTTCACCTCTTTACAAATCCGAAACAGCACCACCGGTGTGCTGCAAACAGACGTGTCCATGGAGGAGGCCGCGGAGATCTGCGGTGCCAGCGGGTTCAAAAAGTGGAGCTCTGTCATTATTCCGCTGATTTTCCCTGCTACCATCTCCGGCATGGGCCTGGTGTTTCTGAATGCACTGACGGAGCTGACTACCTCTTCCCTGCTGTGGTCCGCCGGCTCCGAGACGCTGGGCGTCGTCATCTACAACTATACCTCTGCGGGATACACCACTTACGCCTGCGCCCTGTCCACAGTTGTTTGCATCACGATTCTGACGCTGGTACTGCTGTACCGGGGTGTCTCTGCCATCCTGCGTCATAAAATGGGGAGGAATGGATAATGAGTACGGAAATTCGAAACATCGTCATGGACTTCAATGGCTTTAAGGCTCTCAACGGCATCAGCCTCAAGATTCAGGACGGAGAGTTTATCGCGGTCCTGGGGCCGTCCGGTTGCGGCAAAACCACGCTGTTACGGCTGCTGGCCGGCTTCACCCCCCCCTCCTCCGGTGAGATCCGTATCGGCGAGCAGGTGGTGGCCAACCGGGACTATGTGCTGCCGCCCAATGAGCGCTTTATCAGCATGGTGTTCCAGTCCTATGCGCTGTGGCCCCATATGAGTGTGCGTAAAAATGTGGAATTTTCAATTAAAAAACAGCAAGTTTGTGTCCCCAGAGATCCGCTCCAACTGCGACAGCCGCGTCCAGGAGCTGATCGGTATGGTGGGTCTCACCGGCATGGAAAAGCGGCTGCCTGCCCAGTTGTCCGGTGGCCAGCGGCAGAGAGTGGCCCTGGCCCGGGCCCTGGCAGTGAACCCGGATCTGCTGCTGATGGACGAGCCGTTATCCAATCTGGATACGGAACTACGCGTGGAGATGCGCCGGGAGATCAAGGAACTCCACCAGAAGACCAAGGTGACCGTGGTCTATGTGACACACGACCAGTCTGAGGCACTGGCCCTGGCGGATCGGATCGTGGTGATGAACCAGGGGCAGATCGAGCAGGTGGGTACGCCACAGGAGATCTACAGCCACCCGGCCACTCCCTTTGTAGCCAAATTCGTGGGGCGGTCCAACCTGATCGCCGGCACTTGGTCTGCAGATACATTCACCCCTGCCGGCTCTACAGCCTGCTGGGAGGGGAGCCAGGTGGCTCCGGTGTTCCGCGAGAGCGGCCACTATCCTGTCAAGCCGGAGCACCTGCAAGTGAAGCGGGATGGCCGGGACGGCGTCCGTGCGTCTGTTTATGAGATCGAGTACCAGGGCGTGGAGGTCCGTATGATGCTGCACAATCAGGCGGATAACGAGATCCTGGAGGTCCGCTACCGAGGCGACGAGACCTATCGGGTGGGAGATGAGGTGACGCTGACCCTATGAGCGAGCTGCACATTCTGGATGCGGGACGCGCGGACTGCACAGTGCTTCTTCTGGATACTCCCCAGGGGCGGCAGACGGTGGTAGTGGACGGGGGCGGAAAATATTACGGGGCCCGCCGCCCCTTGTTAGAGTTCCTCACCCAGAGAAATATCTCCGATATCGACTTGCTCATCCTGACCCATCTGCACCAAGATCACTTCGGCGGCTTTGTGCACCTGGTCGACCAGGTGCAGGTGCGGCGGGCTGTGGCGCCCTGCAGAGATCTTCAGTTTGCCGACCGGGTGTATCCGGTATTTGGAGATCAGGAGTTTTACCGGGAGTATCACACGTTTTTCCAATATCTGAACCGCAGCGGGACAGAACTGATCCGGTCGAAAGAGTGCGCCGGAAGGACCTTTACCTTCGGAGACTTCGCGCTGGACTGCCTCTACCCCATGCGGGACAGTACGCAGCGGTCGGTGACCTATGCGGAGGCCCTGTGTGCGCCTGAACTGACGGAAGAGGCCATGGCGTGGAATCTGGAGGCCCACAAGCAGACCTGCAATGAGGACAGCAGCATTTGGCTGCTGCGGAAGGGTGGTGCTGATCTGGCGCTGCTGGCCGGGGATAGTACCGATGAGACCATGCGGGCGGCTTTGTGCGGCCGAACGGTCCAGCCCCGGCTGCAAAAACTGTCCCACCATGGGATCTGCGCCCGATATTTCTCGGAATATGTACAAAAGATCGTGAAACCTGAAATTTTAGTGGTCAGCGTTGACAAAATCCATTATACTAAAGAGATGGGAGCTCAGGTCGACGCGCTATGCGCCGCGGGCGGTTCCCAATGCTATTATACCTTCCAGGGGGATGTGAGTATCTCCCTGTGAACCTGCGGAGAGGGAACGCTATGGAGAGGCTGACCATCAAGGACATTGCGAAAATGGCGGGGGTATCCCACACCACTGTGTCCCGGGCGCTGAATGGGGCGCAGAACATCCGACCAGAGACCTATGCCAAGATCATGGAGCTCTGCCGGACGACCGGCTACACGCCTAATGCGGCGGCTAGGCAGCTCAAACGCAGCGATTCGGGGGCCATCGGGATTATCGTGCCGGATATCTCTAACGCCTTTTTCTGCGAACTCACCCGCCATCTGGAATGGATGACCCGGCAGAAAGGACGCAATGTCTTTATTTCTAGTTCCTTCTATGACTATGAGATCGAGGATGAAAACATCCGGGCCCTAATGGAAAACCGGGTGTCGGGGATCATCCTGTCCGGAGTGGGGGACCAGACGTATCTGCACCTGCGAAACTACCTTGGAAAGGTCCCCATTGTGTTTCTGGGCGACAACATCCCGGAGGGGATGGTATCCCAAATCACTGTCAACAATTATGAGGGAACCCGTATGGCCACTCGGTATCTGATCTCCTTGGGCCATCGAGAACTGATGTTTCTGGGCGGGCGGGATTTCTCTGTGACCCACCGCCGCCGGCACCAGGGGTTTCTGGATGCAGCGGCCGCTGCTGCAAATGTCCGCTATGACATTTTTACCATTTTCTCTGGCAGCAAGATTGAAGATGGATACCGCACAGGGCTTGCATATTTCACCCATTGTATTGAGAATAAACAGCCTATTGCTACCGGCATCCTGTGTATCAGCGATCATTTTGCACTGGGCGTCATGCAGGCGGCGGTGGAGACCGGTGTGGACATCCCGGGACAGGTCTCCCTGATCGGGTTTGACGACGTCTCCTTCGCTTCGCTTCCCAAGATCCAGCTGACCACCATTTCCCAGCCCAAGGAGGAGATCTGCGACGCCGCCGTGCGGACGCTGGAGGAGCTAATCCATGCAGCCGAGCCTGCTCCGGTCAGTTGCAAGACCATTCAGCCCGTTTTAGTCCGGCGGGATACCTGCGGACCTCCGGGGCGCTAAGTCGTTCGGCAATTCTGAGAGGAGGCAGTTTCATGAAACAGTATGATACCTTTATCATTGGGCATCTGTGCATCGACGAGATCCTGAACTCCGCCGGGGAAGGAGAATTCTCCATCGGCGGCGCTGTGGTCTATTCCTCCTATGCCGCCCTGGCCGGCGGCAACCACGTAGGCATTTTGATCAAATCCGCGCCCCGCGAGAAAATGATCCCATATATCCTGCCTGTCCACACAGAGGACATTTATTGGCTGAGATCCGATTCCGAGACCACCTCCATCCGCAATCAGTTCCTAGATGACAAGCACGAGCGCCGGATCACCACTGCGCTGGCACAGGGCAGTACCATCACTGTGGCGGAGCTGCCGGAAGGCATCTCTGCGAAGATCTATCAGTTGGCGGGACTGATGAAGGGCGACTATGAGGACGACATTATCAAGGTCCTGGCGCAACGGGGCAAGGTTGCGCTGGATATGCAGGGCTATCTCAGGGTTCCAGATCCCTCCACTAAAGAGATGGTGTACCACGACTGGGACCGGAAACAGGAGTATTTTCCCCACATCACCTATCTGAAAACCGATGCCGCCGAGGCGGAGATCCTCACCGGCACATCGGACCGGCGGGAGGCTGCCCGCCTGATGGTGGAGTGGGGCGTCAAGGAAGCGCTCATCACCCACAATACCGAGGTTCTGGTCTATGACGGCAAGGAGTACTACACCTGCCCCCTGAAACCTCTGGGGCTGGCCGGCCGTACCGGCCGGGGCGACACAACCTTCTCCGCTTACATCACCGAGCGGGAGCGGGCAGACATCCCCCAGGCCCTGGCCTACGCCTCCCAGCTGGTGTCGCTGAAGATGCAGACACCGGGGCCCTTTAAGGGCGACCGGGCGGATGTGGCGTCGTTCGCAGACAAGTATTATCACTGAGAGCGTGCCATGGAAGCGATTCCTTACAAGCTGCGTCTCCAGCTCAGCGACGAGATCCCTCAGGAGGGGCAGCGCCGGGTCATGGCCCGCATCCCCGCCTTCGACGCACCGGAGATTGACAACTCTTTTTTCCCTCTCACCGGCGGCGGAAAGACACTGCGGGGCATGGTGCTCAATATGGCGCTGGGGCGTTTCCCTGCGGAAACGGCGGCTTTCCTTCGGGAATGCCCTCAGGCCCGGGATATGGACATCACCTTCAGCAATGAGTTGGATGACGGTTGCTGTCACAGCGGCTGCCGGAACCCCTCCGCCGAAATCGCCAGGGCCATCGGGATGAACTACGCCTTCGCTCTGGAGTTCATTGGTTTGGCGGGGCCGCAGGATCCCAAGGGCTAGAGTGACAACACGCTGTTCAGCCGCTGGCCCATCAAACGGGTCTCTGTGCTGCATGTGCCCCAGGGGTATAACTGGTATTTCGACTCGCAAAAGCGCATCGGTGAGCGCGTGGCCATTCTGGCAGTGCTGGATGTGGCAGGTCGGGAGGTGGGCGCTGTCTGCGTCCACCTGGAGAACAAGACCCATGCAGCTGCCCAGACATTGCAGATGCGGGCCCTGCTGGACGCAGTGGACCGTTTGCCGCCGGGGATACCGGTATTCATGGGGGACTTCAACACCAACACCTATGACGGTGCCGGCCTGGAGGCTGCAGGACATTCCATCAGGGAACAGCATCTGGGCATGCCGCCCCGGGATGTGGCCGCCTGCGAGCTACTGCTGCCCGTGGCGGAAGAGGCGGGTTTTTCCTACTGGGACTGCAACGACCTAGTTGCCAGGACCCGCAGGAAACCCTTGCCTGACGGCGTACTGTAGATGCATCTGGAGTGGATTTTTCTGCGGGGACTGACCTGCCTGGACCGGGGTACTGTGTCCACGGAAGTGTGGGACTGGATCTAGATGCCCCGAGAGTCTGTGCTGCGCCGTTTTAGTCGGCCGGAACTGGCGGATTACAACGCTGTTTGGGCGCTGTGCGCGCTTCCCTGAAATGTCTTCCGCGGGCTAGACCGTGCCGGCGGGGCAGCACTGCCAGGACGGCACCCAGAGCAGTGGGGATTAGATGAGGTGCATTTGGGGCAGATGACCAGGCGGTGAGACCTGGTCGAACGTCCGCCGCTTTTCAGCGGCGGACGTTTCATTTTGTGCCGGTGGAGCTAAAATCTCTGTATGACCTAAGTGACTCAAAGGAGCGGACGGCAACGTCCAAGAACGCGGACCACCGTTCCTACGCAGGGAAAAATTGAGCCTGCTGCCACCTCTCAGTGGGCGTATTTTGAAAGACACACTTGAGCTTCTTTCCTTGCATGCGTTACACCGGAAACAAGCAATAGCGTTTTCTTCTGCGATTAAATATATAGATGAGCAGATCGGTGAGGGCGCGTAGTGAAGCAAGGCGAGCAGAAAACCAGATCGGCAGGATTACCCGGCGGATTGGTTTTCTGCATGGAGTAGGAGAGCGGAGGAGGGAGGTGGAAGCGAGGAAATGGAAATAGATATTTCGAACGTCTTGACGGAGAGCGGCTTACACTAAACGGGTTAAATTGAGTCTGGGTGCCTGAATATTGAAATTAAAAAAGCGTATTGATGTAAACGGCACGCTTATATTGGGAGGCGCTGTTTTTATGTGACTTCCTGAATTTTGTTTTAATAATTTGAGATGGATGGTATAGCTTGAGATAGACTGTGTTTCACAAAAATAATTTAGGGGATGAAATAGATTATCAAAATTTGCGTCGCAGTAAAGAATATAGACCCCTCGGAGAAGATTATAGAGAGAGGGGCCTGCGCACTGGGGACCCGAGCGAAACGGCCAATTGTTATCACCTGTAAGGGGATGTGTGGGGTTTTGCCGGAAGGGGTCGGGGACACTGAGGAGTGTGCGGCCTGTATGCCCGCCTTACGAGCAGAGGGTGATCTCAGCTCCACCGAACCATTGGGAACAGAGGTGGGCCGGTTGTGATACTCTACGGAGGGTGAAAGAAAAAGCAGGCATAAAATCTAGACATATCAGAAACTGGGACGGAAAATCTACGGAAAACCAGCAGAGAAAACGACGGACCTTCACCCGAAAATCTGTGGAATTTGAGCCTGTCGGGTAGCGGAAAGAGTTGCTGTAATGTGCACAATCTTTGAGAAAGGAAAGACCTTATATGAAAAACAGGCCACATTGCTCTGCCTGACTTTTTCGGCCCCCATGCAGATCAATCTGGAGGTGACGCTGCTGGAACCCATCTGCCTGCCCCACCTCTGAGTGGCATGGCCGTCACCGCCAGCCTCAGCAGCCATGTGATGCTGAACCAGCATCTGCTGGAGGCGGTCATGGGGAAAAGTCCCTCTCTGCGGGTGGTGTTCTCGGCTTATAAGGACTTTACCTGTATTCTCCTGTGTCCATCGGAGAGCGGCGTGTACAAGTTCCCCAAAAGCGGGCGCATCAAGGACATCGCTTTCTCCCGCAGCCCAGTAGAGGCGGGTTCGCCCTGCCGGCCCGCTACACGGCGGCGCGGAATCCCGCACACAGCAGATAGGTGGGCGTGTTGGATACGCTAGTCCGGCCCGACGCCGGACCGGCGAAGTCCGGCAATCTGAGTGCCTGGAAAAAGAGAGACGGAAGGCGTGGGGACTGATGAGGAGCAGGGAGCGACACGAGAATTGGGTGCGCGTTTTTCACATGTTCTTGGCATTCAGCCGGGAGGGCCTGCAGCGCAGCGGCGTCCGGCTGGTCCGGGAGGAATTTGCGAGAAACGTCGGTCCAGCCTGCTGGAAGGCGCCATGCACCTATCCTGCCTACGAGGTCTGCTGCAGTTGAACGTCCTACCGCGGGGTGGGGATCCAAGGGGTGATCCGGGAGATGTGCAGTCAGCGGACGGAGCCGCGTGGAGAGCGTCTCCCTGGGCCAACCCTAGTGTGAGCCCCAGCGGCCGGCGGAGTTCATAGCCCCGCCCTGGGGGGACCTCACTAACGGCGTGGTCTTCTGGGACTATGTCACCCGACTGGAAGAGGAGACGCGGCGGCTAGTCCGGTGCTACTGCAGCAAGGAGATGAATGAGGAGTTCCCGGCCTGCACAGACAAGGACTGCAACGACCTGATCCGGCTGAATCAGGAGCTCCGGCGGGACATGGAGCGGTATCTGTCCATTTAGGGGACGCACGTTTGAAACTTAATGGCTTCGTCTTTTGGCTCTGCGGAAACTGGCGAGGAACGGAGGACAGCTGCCGGGTCTGGTCGTTCCTGGACCGGGACACGGAGGTGTACGCAGTCC
>CDZB01024729.1_pt1 | contig 15188 bp, 14 predicted proteins | sample 554961 | NCBI WGS metagenome assembly CDZB01 (sample SAMEA3182106, study PRJEB8094) | gut metagenome | biome: human; feature: gut; material: Stool; isolation source: human stools | place: Canada | collected 2013-02-26
TTCGCCATCGTCGACGAGGTCGACTCCATCCTCATCGACGAAGCGAGGACGCCGCTCATCATTTCGGGCAGGGGCGACAAGTCGAGCGAACTTTACGAGCGCGTGGACAGGTTCGTGCGCACCCTCAACGGCGGGTTCGAGGACGACGGCGTGAAAGGGGAAGCGGACGAAGGCAAAAAGAAGAAAAAGAAAAAGGCGGACGCTGCGGAAACTTCGGAAGAGGAGACCGCGGAAGATTCCAAATACGGCGATTACGACGATATCGCCAAGGGCGACAAGTACGGAGACTGGGACTACGTCATCGACCGCAAAGCAAAGAGCGTGCAGATCACCGAGCGCGGCGCGGCCAAGGCGGAGCGCTTCTTCAATATCGAAAACCTCGGCGACATCGACAACGCGTCCCTCAACCACCACATCCAGCAGGCGCTCAAAGCGCATAAACTTTTCCACAGGGACGAGGACTACATCGTCAACGACGGCGAAGTCATCATCGTCGACGAATTCACGGGCCGCCTCATGATCGGCCGCCGCTATTCGGACGGTCTGCATCAGGCGATCGAGGCGAAAGAGGGCGTAAAAGTCCGCAACGAAAACAAGACGTATGCGACCATCACCTTCCAGAACTTTTTCCGCCTTTATAAAAAGCTGTCGGGCATGACGGGTACGGCAAAGACCGAAGAAGGCGAATTCCGCACCATTTACTCGCTCGACGTTCTGGAGATCCCGACCAACCGCCCCGTCATCCGCAAGGACATGCCCGACGCCGTGTATCCTACCGAGGACGGCAAAAAGCGCGCCCTTCTCAAAGAGATCACCGAACGGCACGAAAAGGGCCAGCCCATCCTCATCGGTACGGTCACGGTCGAAAAATCCGAGGATATCGCGCGCATTTTGCGCAAAAACGGTATAAAGCACAACATCCTCAACGCGAAGAACCACGAACGCGAAGCGGAGATCGTCGCCCAGGCGGGCCGCCTCGGCGCGGTCACGATCGCGACCAACATGGCGGGCCGCGGCACGGACATCCTGCTCGGCGGCAACCCCGAATACCTCGCCAAAAAGCGCCTGCGCGAAGAGGGCGTGGAACATGAAATGATCGAACTTGCCACCTCTTACGCCGAACTCGAAGGCGAAGCGGAGGAGATGCGCAAACATTACCGCGAACTGTACGATTCGTATAAGGCGGAAACGGACGCGGAAAAAGAAAAGGTCATCGCGGCAGGCGGGCTTTGCATCCTCGGCACGGAACGGCACGAATCCCGCCGTATCGACAACCAGCTGCGCGGCCGCAGCGGCCGTCAGGGCGACCCCGGCGTATCCATTTTCTTCATCTCCCTCGAAGACGACCTCATGAAGCGCTTCGGCGGCGAGAGGATGAAGAAAATTTACAGCGTGTTCAGCAAAGACGAAGATACCTGCCTGCAATCCAAAATGCTTTCCCACAGCATCGAGAACGCGCAGAAAGCGATCGAAGGCCGCAACTTCGGCATCCGCAAAAACGTCCTGCAGTACGACGATGTAATGAACAAACAGCGCGAGGTCATCTATGCCGAGCGCATGAAGGTCTTGAAGGGCGAAAACGTGCACGAACAGGTCGTGAAGTATATCCCCGATTTCGTGCGCAAGGTCGTTTCCGAAGCGGTGAACATCGACGAGATGCCCGAAAAGTGGGACGAAGAGACGCTCAACAAGGCGCTCGAACAGAGGCTTTTGCCCGAAGGCACGCACTTTATCACGCAGGAAAAACTCGCCAAGTGGGATACCGATTACGCGCTCGACAAGATCGTGAAGGCGACGGAAAAGGCGTACGGGGAAAAGATCGCCGAGGTCAAAGAGCAGTTCGGCATCGACTACGCCGACGTGGAAAGGCGCTTCCTCCTCATGAACGTCGACCGCAACTGGATCGACCAGATCGACGCGATGGATCAGCTCCGCAAGGGCATCGGGCTTCGCGCATACGGCAACGTCGACCCCGTCATTTCCTATAAGCAGGAAGGCTTCGAGATGTTCGACGAAATGATCGAACGCATCCAGAACAACACCATCGCGATGCTGTTGAAGGTGCGCATCGAAGTCAACCGCCCCGCGCCCGTGCAGCAGGCCGCGCCCGTCAAAACCGAGCTCGTGAGCGAAAGCCATACGGAACTTACCACCAACCGCTCCGCGGAAGGGAGCGCAAAACCGACCGTCAAGTCGAACAAAGAACCCGGGAGAAACGATCCCTGCCCGTGCGGAAGCGGCAAAAAGTACAAAAACTGCTGCGGGAAAAACGCATAAAAGCCGCAATACGGTCAAACGAAAGGGCGTCTGCATGGAAATGCGGGCGCCCTTTTTTGCGCGGAGCGGAAAAAAGCGGCGAGCAGGGAGCGGTTTCCTTTGACCCGAAAATCTCTCAACCGGAAAGGTTTGCGCTTTTGACGGGGCGATCTTTCCGCTCCGCGCGCATTTTTCCCAAAATCCGCGCGGGGATTTTCAGCGCGCGCCAATGTTTGTTGACAACTTCTTCCCGTTTGTGTTATAATCGGATTCGAATCAAACAACGGGAAACGTGATTATGTTCAAAGCAGACGATTACAGATTGAAGGCAAAGGCGCTTTCCGACAGCCTTGCCGAAACGGCCGAAGCGCTCGACATAAGCGAACAGGGCGGAAAGCTCGCGGAACTGAAAGCCGAGCAGGAAAAGCCGGAAGTGTGGCAGGATCTCGAAAAGTCGCAGAAACTCGCGCGGGAAGTGTCCGCCATAGAGGGCAAGCTCCATGCCTACGATAAGAGCAAAAAAGCGATCGACGAGGTGAACGCGCTCATCGATCTCATCGAAGAGATGGGCGGCGACGAAGCGGAACTCTCCTCCGAAATACAGGAGCTGGACGGCCTTTTGTCCGCGGCGGAAACGGATATCGAGGATATGCGCATCCGCGCCCTTCTGCGCGGCAAGTACGACGGGTACAACGCTCTTCTGACCCTGCATTCGGGCGCGGGCGGCACGGAAAGCTGCGACTGGGTCTCCATGCTTTACCGCATGTACACCCGCTATGCGGAAAAGAGCGGGTTCAAGGTGACCGAACTCGACCGTCTCGACGGCGACGAGGCGGGCATCAAGAGCGTGGACTTCAAAATCGAGGGCGAAAATGCCTACGGCTACCTAAAAGCGGAAAAGGGGGTGCACCGCCTGGTGCGCATTTCTCCTTTCGACGCGAACAAGCGCCGCCACACCTCGTTCGCCTCGCTGGAAGTCATGCCAGAGATCGAGGACGACGGCGATGTGGAGATCCGTCCGGAAGACCTCAAAGTGACAACGTTCCGCTCTTCGGGCGCCGGCGGCCAGCACATCAACAAAACGGAATCGGCGATCCGCATCCAGCATATCCCGACGGGCATCGTCGTTTCCTGCCAGAACGAGCGTTCGCAGATACAGAACCGCGAAATGGCGATGAAAATGCTTCGGAGCAAGCTCATCGAACTCAAAGAGAGCGAGCGGCTTGAAAAGGAGCAGAACATCAAGGGCGAGATCAAAAAGATCGAGTGGGGCAGCCAGATCCGCAGTTACGTCTTCTGCCCGTACACCCTCGTCAAAGATCATCGCACGGGGTGTGAAACGGGCAATATCCAGGCGGTCATGGACGGCGATATCCAGCCTTTCATCATCGATTACCTGAAAAAATCATAACGATACTGCTTCGGCAGCCGCGAACGGCCGGGGCGGGGCAGAATTTATGAAAAAATATTACAGAAATTACCGCAGGCGCGGGAATACCGTCTTTTGCGCCGTAGTCGGCGGGCTTTTGATCGTCCTCGGCGCACTCATCATGATTTTCGACAGGGCAAGTTATCCCTATGCGATCGTGGGGTTCGTATTCGGCGCTCTTCTCGTGACCGTGCCCCTCTTTTTTATTCATGCGTCGTACGGCGTGGACGGCAATAAACTGAAGATCCGCATCCTTGTGCCCAAAAAAGTCCCGGTCGACGGGATCGGGGCGGTCGTGATCGCCGCTTACGACGCGTCACGCCGCTGGAAGGGGATACAGAAGGAAACGTTCGTCGGCTCTTCGGGGGAGACGTACAACGTTCCGTCCGTCACCTTTTTAAGGGAGTGCGACGGGGAAGAACTCGACTTGTGCGATACGCGTTCGAGCACGCGCATCACGTATAAAAATGAATACGTCTTCGACGCCGCCCTCGATTTCGGCTTCCTGCGCGCCTTTGCGGACGCGGGATATAAAGGCAAGGTGTACGTTTCCGAGAGCATTTACGCGCAGTACGGCGGCGCGATCGACGATATTTTCGGCAAAGACGGGCGCGTGGAAGTGTACGACCGCATTCCGAAAAACGTAAAGAGGATGCTGGAAGAACAAAACAAGCGGCGTTAGCCCGCATCGCAAAAACAGAAAGGAGGCTGCGGAGATCCGCCGTGCGGGCGTGTGTCTTCGCCCGTTCATATGCGCGGCCGTGCAGACGGGCGGGACAGATGTGTCCGTGTACAGATGAAAGCCCCGCATGACCTTCGGCGCATATGTTTCGCGGAGCATGCGGGTTCGGAGAAAGGTTTATGACATATGCAGAACGCATCGGGGCGCTTCCGTTGCAGGAAGCGCCCGTCATATTGGGCATAGAAAGTTCGTGCGACGAGACCGCCGCCGCCGTCATACGGGGGCGGGAACTTTTGTCGAGCGTCATACTCTCTTCCGCCTCCGAACAGGCGAAGTACGGCGGCGTGGTGCCGGAAATCGCTTCCCGCGCGCATACCGACGCGATCGGCGAGGCGGTAGGCCGGGCGGTGGAAGAGGCGGGCGTAGCCCCCGAAGATCTCGACGCCGTCGCCGTCACGTACGGCGCGGGGCTTTTGGGCGCGCTCCTCGTCGGGCTTTCCTATGCGAAGGCGTACGCTTTCGCGCTCGGCGTGCCGCTGATCGGCGTAGATCATATCCGCGGGCACATGGCGGCGGCTTACCTTGCGGACAAAACGCTCGAGCCGCCCTTCGTCACGCTCCTGGCGAGCGGCGGCCACACGGCGGTCATCTATACGAAAAGCTATACCGAATTTGAAATTTTGGGCTCCACCCGGGACGACGCCGCGGGCGAAGCGTTCGACAAAGCGGCGCGCGTTCTGGGGCTTCCTTATCCCGGCGGGCCGAGCATAGAAAAACTGGCGAAGGAAGGCCGCGCGTGCATACCCTTTCCGAAAATGTTTTCGGGCGGCGGGTACGATTTTTCGTACAGCGGGTTAAAGACCGCCGTCATCAATTATTGCCATACGAAGGAACAGAAAGGGGAAGCGTATTCCCGCGCGGACGTGGCGGCTTCTTTTCAGAGCGCGGCATGCGGCGCTCTGGCGGAGCGCGCCGTAAAGGCGGCAAAGGAGCGGGGGGCGGATACCGTCGTCGCGGGCGGCGGCGTGATCGCGAACGGGTATCTGCGATCCCTTTTGCAGGCAGAATGCGGCGGGGCGGGTTTGAAACTCGTCCTTCCCGAAAAAAAATTCTGCACCGACAACGCCGCCATGATCGCGGCGGAAGGTTTGGTGCAGTACCGCGCCGGCAATTTTGCAGACCTCACCTTAAATGCCTGCGCGCATATCCCGCTCGGCAAAAAGGGCAAACAGTAAAATTTTTTTAAGAAACGCGCCGCAAGAGGCGCGTTTTTCGTCGCTCCGGGCGCAAAAAAAGGCTTTGGAGCGAAAAACGGGCACCGGCGTAAAAAACGGATTGGCGTAAAAAACGGATTGGCGCAAACGGCCGCCGCGCCCTTTTGCCGCCGCGGGTTTGCGCACATTTTTGCGCGAAAGGAATAAAAATGCGGATAAATGGCGATAACCGTCTCCGAAAACGTTCGGAGGCGGTTTTTTATGCTCAAAAAATGTATTTCTGCGCTCTTTGTCCTTATTTTATGCCTGGCTTTGCTTATCGTGCCGCAGCTTCTCGGCGAAGGACTTCTCTTTGACGCGGGCGAGGTTTACATATTTTATTCGGGCAGCGCAAGCTCGGGCGCGCAGGTCACCCTCTCCGACGGCGAAAACGCCGCGAAAACCAAATTTTTGCTCAAAAACGTCACGGGGGAAAGCACTTCGTACGGAGATCGGGCAGCCGCGTTCGCGCAAGCGGAAAAATACGGCGCGGAACTCGTGTTTACCGAAAGCGCGGGCGGAGTGACAAACTACTATTATTATACGCCCCGCCTCGGCGGCGCGGTGCTGCTCGGCGGCAAAGAGGTCAACCTGCACGTTGCGGTGCGAGGGCGCGGCGCGGCGGTCGGCAGCCCGCTCATCTTCGGCGGGTACTGATAAAAAAGCGGGTACCGATAAAAAATCCGGAAAAATTTTTTTTGCCGTGTATAAAAAACGGCAGGGTGTCAAAAATCAACGCACAATCATCTCGGAGGATTCGATCATGAAAAACAAAGATACGCAGCAAGAAACGCCCGAAAAAGCAAAAAACAAAAAACTGTACTATATCATCGTCGCGGCATGCGCGCTCGTGCTGATCGCGGCGATCGTGTTCACGGTGGTCATGGTCACGCAGGACAACGCGGTCACCATCGAGAAGCCCGACCCCGACGACGGGAAAGATCCCGACGAAGAGCCCGGGGACGATGATGACGAGGATAAGCCCAGCGATAACGAAACGGTGTTCTCCATGCCCGTCGACGGCGGCACGGTCTCCGCGACCTTCTCGTTCTGGTATAACTCGACGCTCAACCGCTATAACCTGCACGAGGGCATCGATTTTAAGGCGGAAGCGGGCACGGAGGTTTCCGCGGCGTATGCGGGCACGGTCACCGAAGTGGGCGATACCCTTCTGGAAGGCGGCTATATCGTCATCGACCACGGCGACGGGCTGCAGACCGTCTATGCGTCCATAGACGCGGCTTCCACGCTGAAAGCGGGAGATTCCGTAGAACAGGGCGACGTCATCGGCACGGTTTCCGCCGCGGCGGACGTCATGGGCAAGGAATACAACGAAGGTTCGCACCTGCACTTCGAGGTGCGCAAAGACGACAAATCCGTCGATCCCGCGACCTATCTCGATCTGGACGAAAAATAATAAGCTCATCATCATTTCTCCCTTCCTTTTCCCCGCGCGGGCGCAGTGCCCGCGCGGGGATCTTTTCATAAAGAGGCCGCAAGCGGCATACCTTATTGTGCAGGAGGGTTTTATGAAAAGAATGATCTGCGCTCTGCTTGCCGCGGCGCTTTTTCTGCCCCTTTTCGCCTTTGCGGGCTGTTCGGGCGAGGCGGGGGAGAGGTGCGAATACGATATTTCCGCCGCATACGAAGGCGGCGTCCTCGAGGGGGAAATGCGGTTTACATACGTCAACGATACGGGCGGCGAGATGAACGCGCTCGAATTCAATTTGTTCGGCAACGCCTATCGCGAAGATTCCGCTTATAAGCCTGTCTCGTCGGCGTTTTCGGCGGGTGCGTATTACGCGGGCGACAGCTGGGGCGGAACGGAGATCGTATCCGTGTCTCCCTGTTCGTCCTGGCAGGTATGCGGTTCTGACGAAAACATCCTGCGCGTCGAGTTGGAAAAACCCGTGCGTGACGGGGAAAAGACGTGCGTCGAGATCGGCTGGCGGCTGACCCTTGCGAACGTGAACCACCGCACGGGCGTCGCGGAGCGGGCCGTCAATCTCGGCAATTTCTACCCCGTGCTCTGCGTGTACGAGGACGGCGCTTTCTATGAATGCGAATATTATTCGGACGGCGACCCGTTTTACAGCGCGTGCGCCGACTACCGCGTTACGCTGCGCGCGCCCGCTTCGTATACCGTCGCCGCGAGCGGCAGGATCCTTTCCGCCCGCACGGAAAACGGGGATAAAATTTCGGAAATGGCGCTGGAGAACGCCCGCGATTTCGCGATCGTTTTAAGCGAAGATTTTTCCGTGGCGCAGGGAGAGGCGTGCGGGGCGCAGGTCATGTACTATTATTACGACGACGAAAACGCGCAGGAAAGGCTGTCTCTCATCGAACAGAGCCTTACATATTTTTGCGATGCGTTCGGCGCGTACGCGTATCCGACCTTCAGCGCCGTGCAGACGGGCTTTGTTATAGGAGGGATGGAGTATCCTGCGTTGGTCATGATCGGCGATCATTTGGAAGAAACCGACCGGAACTACACCCTCGTGCACGAAACGGCGCACCAATGGTGGTACGCCGCCGTCGGGAACAATCAGCTTGAAAACGGCTGGCTCGACGAGGGCCTTGCGGAATTTTCCACGGCGCTGTTTTTCGATAAGCACGGGGAATACGGCATGACGTACGCGCAGCGTTCCGCTTCGGCGAAGAGGGCGTGCGAAGCGCTTTTTACCGTGTATTCTCAGATTTTCGGGCAGGCGGATACGTCGATGAATAAAAAACTCGGCGAATATCTGAGCGAATACCAGTACGTCGTTTTGGCGTACGACAAGGGCTTTTTATTGTTCGATACCCTGCGCGGCGCGTTCGGAGAAAAGAAACTGTCCGCCGGGCTGAAAAAATATTATGCCGACCATGCGGGCAAGATCGCGGACGCGGACGGACTGATCGCGAGCCTGAAAAGATCGGGCGCGGACGCGGGCGGCATAATCCGCTCGTTCGTCGACGGCACGGCGGTGATCTGAAACAAAAAAGCGGGCGCGCCGTGACGGCGCGCCCGCATGCGGCGGCTCAATGGCATCCGCCGCACGTTTTACAGTTTCCGGAGCATTTTTTGCTCTTTTTTCCCGTCGAGGAAAACATTTCTCCGCTCCAGTCCCGTTCGCACTTTTCCCCGCAGTCGGGGCAGCGCACGGGATCGTCGAATTTCGCGACAAGTTCTTCGAATCGTTTGCCGCATTTTCGGCATTTGTATTGCAGGATGGGCATGGCATTCTCCTTTGGTTTCAGTTTTGCGCCGTATTTTCGTCGGGCGCGTCTTCTTTCGTTTCCGCATCGGGCGCGTCCTCTTTCGGCTTTGCGCCGCCGTCTTTGCGGGAAGGGCCGGAACAGAAGTCTTTTATGACCGCGCCGATGAGCAGAGACCTTTTCGTGATCTTATGCAGGGCGTAATGGAGCAGAAAAAGCGCCGCCCCGCCGAGGTTGGCGATGATGTCGAGCATCGAGTCGGTGATGTCCACGATGAATTTGCCGTCCGTCGTTTCCTGCGGCGCGCCCTGCGCCGTCTGACCCAGAAAACGGCTGGACAGATATTCCATGACCTCCCAGCACGCCGCGCACATCATCGAAACGCTGAAGGTCACGATGAAGATGAGCGCGGGCTTCGTGGTTTTGTAGTCGGCGAGTTTGCACATGACGAAAAGCCCCGCGAGCGCCCCGACGTATCCGAAGGAAAAATGACAGAACTTGTCGTACCAGGGGAAGTGCGTGTTGAACCGCAAAACCTGCCCGAGCAGGCTCGCCACGGTCAGAAAGCCCGTGTAAAAAGTCAGGACGAAGTCGCTCACTTTGTCCCCGAACAGAAGGTGCGCCAAAATCGGCAGCAGATACATGACCGTAACGAGCAGGGTTGTCATCATTCTGTTGTAAGGGTCGTTGCCCGAAATGACGATGTAAAGGAAGTAAGAGAGGGTGAAGCACGCCGCAAGCCCCGCGAAGATGAAAACGCCGAGGCGGAGCGGAGTGACTTTCCGGTTTGCCGTTTTGATACTGAAAGCCATGGGTTCTCTCCTATAAAATATTCGGGTAAATTATAGCAGAGCGCGGAAAAATTATCAAACATTTGCCGCCGCGCGCCGCGATTTTTTTTGGCGGTTCGGGGCGAAGAATGAAAAAAGGAGGGAGAGCCGTGCGCCTTTTTGAAGAGATCGTGTCCCGCCTCGGGCTGGACGAGGAAGTCGCCTCGGGCGAAAAATACGTCGTTTTTCCGGGCAGGTGCGCCTATTTCGAGGGGGTGAAAGGCATCCGTTCCTTTTCGTCCTCCGCCGTGGAAGTCCTGATGAAATCGGGCGCGTACCGCGCCGAAGGGGAAGGGCTGAAGGTGGCGCGTTACGGCGGGGGAGACCTCATGCTGCTCGGGAACGTTCTGAAAGTGGAGGCGATCGTATGAAACCGTTCTTTTCGTGTATCGTGGAAATAGAAACGCTTACCCCGCCGCGCGCGCTCACGAGGCTCGCCAAGGAGGGGGTCTCCGTATACGGCGCGGAAAAAATCGGCGCGGGCAAATTGCGTATTTGCGTAAAATCCAAAGATTTACGAAAAATTTTTGCAATTTTTCCGCGTTCGTGTTATACTATTCATGTCATAAAATATCTGCGTCTCGCGAGGGCGGCGCGATTCGTCAAAAAACGCGCGGTTCTTTGCGCCGCGGCGGCGGTGTTCGCCGTACTGTGCGCGCTTTCCGACCTGTTCGTTCTGCGCATCCGCTTTCAGGGGAGCGGCAGTTATTACGCGGAAGAAGCGCTCCCGATCCTGGCGGGGGCAGGGGTCTCGGTCTTTTCTCCTTTGTCGGAGGAAAAGGCTTCCGCCGCCGAGAGGGCGCTGTACGCGCTTCCCTCCGTCAGTTTCTGTTCGGTCGAAAAGGAGGGTACGGTCGTCACCGTCACGCTCGAAGTCAACGAGGAAGTCCCCGCGCCCGAACGGGAAAGCGAACTTGTGTCTCCCGCGGACGGCGTCGTGGAGAGCGTCACCGTCCTGCGCGGCACGGCGCTCGTGTCCGAAGGGGACGCGGTCGTGCGCGGGCAGGTTCTCGTTTCGGGCAGGGTCGCCGCGGGGGAAGAGGGATACCGCGACACGTATCCCGTCGCCTGGTGCGCCCTGCTGTGCGAATGCGTCGCCGAATACGAGAGCGCGGAAAAGAGCGAAGAGGCGCGGGAGCGCGCGGTGGCGAAAGCGGCGCTGCTCGCCGAGGGCGAGACCGTCACGGCGAACATATTCGTTTCGGGAGACGAGGGCGCATACGTTTACCGCGTGTCGCTTACATACAGGCGGGTCTGCTCGGCGGGGGTATGACCCGCGCGAAAACGTTACGGAGGAAAGATTTACGGAACAAGTCAGCATGATGTTCGACGCCGGCAGCCTCGAACATCTTCAAAAGCTCGTCGGGTCGTACGACGAAAACATAGACGCCGTTTCCCGCGGGCTGGGCGTCGCCGTCTCGGTGGACGGGGTGTGCCTGAAGATCTCGGGAGAGGAAAGCGCCGCCGAAACTGCAAGGCAGGTGTTTGAAGGGCTTCTGACCCTTATCCGCGCGGGCGAGACGGTGGACAAGTCCCGCCTGGCGTACTGCATCGAACTCGCCAAAGAGGGCAACGCCGGGGCGATCGGGCAGATCGTGAGCGGCGTCATCGCCGTCACTTCGCGCGGGAAACAGATCAAGTGCAAGACGGTCGGGCAGAAGAAATACGTCGAAGCGATCAAAAAGAATACGGTCGTGTTCGGCATCGGCCCCGCGGGGACGGGCAAAACCTACCTCGCCGTTTGCGCGGCGGTCAGCGCGTTCAAGGGCAAAGAGGTGGAAAAGATCATTCTCCCCCGCCCCGCCGTGGAAGCGGGCGAAAAGCTCGGTTTTCTTCCCGGAGATTTGCAGACGAAAGTCGACCCGTATCTCCGGCCGCTGTACGACGCGTTGCAGGAACTGTTCGGCATGGAGAATTATATCAAACTCATGGAACGCGGGCTCATCGAGATCGCGCCGCTCGCCTATATGCGCGGCAGGACGCTCTCGAACGCGTTCATTATCCTCGACGAGGCGCAGAACACGACCAAAGAGCAGATGAAGATGTTTCTCACCCGCATGGGCGACGGCAGCAAAATGGTCATCACGGGCGACGTGACGCAGATCGATCTTCCCGAGGGCAAAAAGAGCGGGTTAAAGCACGCCGTTTCCATACTTAAGGGCATCGAGGGGATCGAAACGGTCGCCATGACCGCGAAAGACGTCGTGCGGCATCCTCTCGTCATGCAGATCGTGCGCGCATACGAAAAGGAGAATTCCAAAGAGGAGCAGAAGGCAAATGATGTATTCAGAAACCACAGAAAATAAAAAGTTCGGCAGGGAAGAGTGCGTCAAGAGCGTCTTTCTGTTTCTGTTCAACTATCTTGTCTTTTTGGGGCTGATCGCGTTCTTTATCTTTTTCAACACGCTCGAGTTTGCGGGCGGGGAAAGCGGGGCGGACTTCGGCACGTATTTCAGCGAAAACCTGAGCGAACTCGGCTATCTCGCGGCGAGCCTCCTCGTACTGTTCGTCGTCATTTACGTGTATTACGTTTTCGAGGACAGGAACTTCCTTGCCGCGATGAAAAACATCGAACTGGTATTCAGCCTGCTCGGGGTTTCGCTGGTCATATGTTATTTTTTCGGCGTGTTTTTCAACGTGTACGCCCGTCCGTCCGCATTGCTGGCTTTGTTGGCGCTCATGCTCCTGGGCAGGCGCGACGCGATATTTCTCAACGTCGTTTTCGTGCTGATGATGTTTTCCGTAGACCATTTCTCCAATTATTCCCCGGGCGAGGCGTATATGACGGCATCCGATTGTTTCCCCGTCATCGCGTTTTCGGAGGGGATGATCGGCATTTTCGTCGGCAGCAAAGTCAAAACGCGGCTCCGTTCTTTTCTTACGGGTTTTGCGGTCAGCCTGCCGGCGCTCATCATGGTTTCCTGCATCGAATACAACAAAGGCGCGGGCATCGTCGCCCCGCTCCTGTACGGGTTGGAAGGGGGCGTGCTTTCGGCGGTCATTTTTATGGCGCTTCTGCCCGTCTTTGAAGTCGTATTCAATTGCGTGACCGACTACCGCCTGCGGGAACTGACCGACCACGACGCGCCTCTCATGCGCGAACTCCGCGAAAAGGCGATAGGAACATTCAACCACTGCATCGTGGTGGCGCACCTGGCGGAGGCGTGCGCGATCGCGCTCAACGAAGATACCGCCCTCGCCCGCGCGGCGGCGTATTACCACGACGTCGGCAAACTCCGCCAGCCCGAATATTTTACCGAAAACCAGTCGGGGTACAATCCGCACAACGAGCTTTCGCCCGAACTTTCGGTGGACATCATCCGTTCTCACGCGAAAGACGGGTACGACCTCATCCGTTCCAAGCGCCTGCCCAAGATCCTTGCGGACGTCGCCGTGCAGCATCACGGTACGCTCCCGATCAAATATTTTTACGCGAAAGCGCTCAAAATGTCGGACGGCGAAGTGAATATCGAAAATTTCTCCTATTCCGGGCCGAAGCCGCAGACCAAGATCGCGGCGATCATCATGATCGCGGACGCGAGCGAAGCGATCTCGCGCACACTGCCCGCGCGTACGCCCGAAAAGGTGGAAAACGCCGTCAGGGAGATCATCGAAGAGCGCGTCGACCTCGATCAGTTCGACGAATGCGACCTGACGATGAAAGACCTGACTATTATAAAAGAAACCATCGTCAGCTGCCTTACGGGCGTCTATCACAGCCGCATACAGTATCCCAAACTCAAACTCAAAAGAAACAGCGAAGAAGAGGACAAAAAAGAATGAGCGATCTGAAAATCGAATGCGAAGAGGATTTTGCCGTCCGGCCGATCGAAGAGGCGTTTTCCGCCAGGCTGAAAGGGGACGCGCCCCTTGCGGCGGAGCTCGTCTTTACCGACGAGGAAGGCATCCGCGCCCTCAACGCAAAAGAGCGGGGCAAGGACGCCGTTACGGACGTGTTGAGTTTTCCGAACCTGGACGGCATCTTGGGGAAGGAGCTCAAAAAGGATGATTTTCCGTACGATCTCGACGAGGACGGAAGGCTGTTCCTCGGCTCGGTCGTCATCTGCCGCAAGCGCGCGGAAGAACAGGCGGACGAGTACGGCCACTCTTTAAAGAGGGAACTGTACTACCTCGCCGTGCACGGGCTGTGTCATCTCCTCGGGTACGACCACGAAACGGAAGAGGACAAGGCGGAAATGCGTGCGGAAGAAGAAGCGGTGCTTTCCGCCATGAACATCGGGAGAGACGCGGTATGAAGAGCGGAACGGTAGCCGTCATCGGGCGGGCGAACGCGGGCAAAAGCACGCTCGTCAATGTAATGGTGGGGGAGAAAGTCGCCATCGTGTCCCCCAAACCGCAGACCACGCGCGACAGGATACTGGGAATCCTCAACGAAGAGGGCGCGCAGATCGTTTTTGCGGACACGCCGGGCATTTATAAAGCGAAAAACGCGCTGACCGACGTTATGATGAGAACGGCGGAGACGTCCGCCAAAGACGTCGACCTCATTCTCTTCGTGCACGACGGGCATAAAGGGATCGGAGAGCAGGATATCTCCCTCATGAAGCACTATCTCGGGTTCGGCGTGCCCATGATCATAGCGTATACGAAGATCGACATCATGCCCGAAGAACGGATCCCCGAGGACGTGAAAACGCTGTACGAGGCGGGCGTTTCCTGCGACGTCGTGCCCGTTTCCGCGCGAAAAGGCAAAAACGTCCGCAGGCTGAAAGAGGTGATCGCGGCGGCATTGCCCGAAGGCGAGCCGCTCTTTCCCGATAACGTCGTATCCGACAAGTCGGCGCGGTTCATGGCCGCGGAGATCGTGCGGGAAAAGATCCTCTTAAAGTACGATAAAGAGATCCCGCACGGGGTCGCCGTGCTGGTCAACACCTTCGCAAAGCGCGAGGACAAAGACATTTACGATATCGACGTCGACATCGTGTGCGAAAAGCCCAACCACAAAGCCATCCTTATAGGCAAACAGGGCGGCGCGCTCAAAGAAACGCTCGCCTTCGCACGCAAAGAACTGGAAAATTTCCTCGGTTCGAAAGTGTTCCTCACCGCTTTCGTCAAGGTCAAGGACGACTGGCGCGACCGCGCCGACCTCGTCCGCCGCTTCGGTTACGGAGAAGAAGAACGCTGAATGTTTTCATAAATAATCGGCGGGGGATTTGCGCATACTCCTGTTGCGGCGATGCCGCGGGAGGGGAATATGGCAAGATTCGTCAAAGACGACGAAACGGCTGAGATCGCATGGAGAATGTTCGAAAAGACGGGCAGCCTTTCGTATTATATGCTGTATAAGCAGTTAAAAAAATAAAAAGGGTTCACAAAATTCTCGGCGGGACGCCGCCTGCGAATTTTCGTGAGTTTAAGGGCGACACCGCCGCTCGCCTACGGCTGACGGCGTTTTCTCCCTCTTTGCGCCCTTTTTAAGGGCACACATAGTATGCAAGGGCGCAAATTCACCCTCTTCCCGCAAGGTAAAGTGTTACCAAACAGGGGTGCGCTGCGGAAAATTGCGATTTCCCTTGCGC
>CDZB01052981.1_pt1 | contig 15039 bp, 8 predicted proteins | sample 554961 | NCBI WGS metagenome assembly CDZB01 (sample SAMEA3182106, study PRJEB8094) | gut metagenome | biome: human; feature: gut; material: Stool; isolation source: human stools | place: Canada | collected 2013-02-26
CGGCAGCTTGCCATATTGGGGGGTATCACAAGTGATTTCTGCCTTTGGATTGATGCGTTTGAGCAGTTCGCTGGCAGGCTCGTCATTCGGGTCTTGCGGTACAAGTTTGCCATGAATGGCAAGGTCGAGAATTTTGGATTTGGCTTGCTTTATTGCTGCTACTAATTTTCCTTTTCCTGCTTCCAAGAAGCTTATTTGTAAAAGTAGATGCTTTATTTTAGCAACAATCCTTTCCTGTTCTTCCATAGGAGCAATTGGAACATACAATGAACGTAATGTATCTAATCCGACTGTTTTTTGTGCAGTTCCTGTTGCTAATTTATCGCACAAACTTTTAATGTAATTACTCATCAAAACAAATGACAAGTATTCATTACTTATGGTAGGTTTTATCAAACCTATATGTCGTTGGAAGCAGAATTGTCGGTCAGTTTTAACGTTTACGACAATGCCGTATGAACCAGTTACAGAAAATAATATGTCACCACGTTTGGGCTTCCTTTCCATTTGTATTTTTTCATAATATTCTTCTGGAACATAACGTGTATTTGAAAAATCAAGACTTCCATCAGCTATGTTTGATATAACCAAGAATGGGATTCCTTTTGATACTTTAGGAGGTGCTTGATGGTCACCATCTGTAACAGTAAAAACATAGTCTTCCAACTTGCACCACACCCACCCCTTCGGCAGCTCATACGGATAATGCGGCTTATCAGAAGTTAAATATATTGCATAAAGCTGCTGCTAGATTCTAAAAACAGAAACAAAGCATAGACACAGATAAGTTTATCATCCCTCTTTAATTATCCACTCGCTGACAGTACGCTGGGTGCTATCATAAACCACAGCAAGAAGCTTCTCCATACTGATTTTCACCTCCTGGTTAGAATACAAACAAAGAAATAGCATCTTTCCGATTACGCGCACATAAAAGTTTTTTTCTACAAAAAAGTATCATAGTCTCATTTTTCGCTGGAAAATCCATATTATATTACTGATATATAGATATTTACAATTAATGAGACTTCTCGAAAAAAGCAGAAAGAAGTATCATGTAAGTATCATGAAATACTATAGAAGTATCATTAAAGACAGCACTATGCACAAGAAAAGTCAGTTTAAACATCGCAAAAAGATAGTTTAAACATCGCAAAGACTCAAAAGAATATTGCCCAAAAACAAATCCTATATTTGGGCACCCGTTGCCCACGCTATGGGCAATAGCTGCCCAGCACACGGTCTGTCGATGCCCACGTGGTGGGCTGCGGATGCCCGTGTTACGGGCACAAGCAGACCAACCGGAGGGCATAGAGAGACCAACTGATGAACTGAAAAAGTAGACACATTACCGTGACTTATCCTGATTATATTGACATAACCATAGAACATCTACAGGTGAAATAGGATTAAAAAAGCCTATGAGACTTCCATGATACATTAATGAGACTTCTCGGCTCAAAAACCGAGAAGTCTCATTTTTATTATTTTCTTATATATCAAGTATTTAAAGCCTATTTTTCAAACAAAAATGAGACTTTGATACTTTTTTCGAGAAAAAAAACTTTTTCACGTAGGCAACCGATGCCCGTAAAATTTTCACGTAGGCAATCGAAGCCTTAAACATGAAGATTATTCGATGATGATACCGCCATTAGGCTGAATCACCACCTTTGCCTTGCCATCCTTGCCAACCTTCAAGGTCTTCTTGACAGAAGTGAAGAACTTCTCGCCCTTCTTCTTTGGCTGGTCGGTGATATAAGTAACGGTCTTACCCGCAAACATCGGCAAATCCAAGGTCAGGGCAAGAGGCTTGTCTGTAGCATTCAAGCCGCCCACGAACCATCTGCCGGCTGTAAGTGCTGCACCGGAACCATTCTCTACGCTCGACTTGCGAGCCACCACCGCATACTTGGTAGGATAACCGGCAATAAACTTGGTATCCTCCCATGCAGTTGGAACATTCTTGAGCCAATCCAACTCCCACTGCGGTACATCCTGCAAATTGTTAGGATAGAGACAGATGCAGTTTACGCTGCTCTGGTTGGTGATGGCAGTAGCCATCTCGAACACATCGCTGGTATAACGCTGGTGGCGGCTCTTGTTATCCTTGGAGAAATACTTGTTCATCATCACACCACCCCAGTCGAAGCTGGCAACGGCATTTCTTGAGAACGGATGCATCGTCATCTCGAAGGCCTCTTTCTTGGCATGATAATCCGTGAAATATACATTCTCAGAAGCCAGGGCTGCCTCGCTCGAAACATAGTTAGGATACATACGCTCCCAGCCACGTGGCATAGTGCAACCATGAAAGATCACCTCCAAGCCATAATCGTTGGCATCGCTGAGGATATCCTCATAGAGCTTCATCGTCTCCTGCTTGTCGCCACCGAAGAAATCCACCTTGATGCCTACCACGCCAATCTTCTTCATCCAAGCCATCTCCTTCTTGCGGGCGATGGAATTGTTCATAATCTGACGAGGAGTCTGAGGAGCATCATTCTCGAAACCGTTGGAATTGTACCAGAGCATCAGGCTTACCTTCTTGCTCTTGGCATACTTACTCAACTCTTCGATGCGCTTTCTGCCAATCTGCTTGTCCCACCAGCCATCCACCAAGATGGCTTCATAACCCTGGGCAGCAGCAACATCCACCATCTTCACCTGGTCGTCATAGTTAACGGAATTGTCCTGCCAGATGAGCCAGCTCCAGGTATAGCGCGATGGCTTGTAAACCTGACTTGCCTCGTACAGTGGTTTTACCACATCGTAAGGGATGGTGGTCTCTACGACAGGAGCCAGCGAAGAACCCACGGTGATGGTGCGCCAAGGAGTCTCGCCCGGCAATGGGATACCGGCATATTCGGAACCGATGCCATTGTTCTCGCCCTTCTGAGGGAAAGCCACAGTATAGCCCTTGCCCGGCTCGTAATCAGAAAGACGGCAGCCTGGATAAGCGCTCGACACACCAGTTTCGCTGACCAGCACCCAACCGTCGCTGCCCACCTTGAAGAGACATGGGAAGGTATAGCCCACACCGAACTGCGACTTCACGTTCATCGGAGCATCTGGAGTATATTCCTCTTCGTAAGAAGGCTTGGTGCGCTCCCAACCGGTCATCGGAGTAATCTGAGGACAGAGGAAGGTAGTGGTCTTCTCCGGGAAATTGAATCCGCTCACCTCATTATATATAATCACCGACTTAGGATTATCCTTCTTAGGACGGCTCATCTCATACTTGTAGGCGATGTCGTTGTTGCTTACATGAAGATGAAGGGTCATGGAATCCTTCTTACTGTTGAGGAAACCGATGGTAGCATCCACCACATCCTTCCGGATATCACTCTTCTTGATGCGGGTCATCTTATAGGCAAGCGGCTTCACTTCCCCACCCTTTAGGATGCCCATGGTGAGATCCTTTGAGAAATCACCGTAATTGGCAACCAGTCCGAGCGCTGAAGTTCCCAGCATCTGCCTGCCATTGTAATCTACCGTGTAGGAAGCCTTGCCTCCCTCACAAGCAACATTCACCACCAATTTACCGTCTGGCGACTTCACTGTATAGTTGTTAGCCTGCATACCCAAAGCTGCAAGCAACAAAATACCAGCGATACTCATTTTTTGCTTCATATTTATTTTCTTTTTAGGTTTGATTTATTTTAATGCCTGCAAAGATAAGCAAAATCCAGAAGAAAGAGGAGAAGAATCATTAAAAATTTGACACTTTTCGCTAATTTAAAGGGATTTAATGACAAAAAGCCCCAACATCACGTCGAGGCTTTTGAGTTTTTGAATGTTTCAGCATTCAAACATGCCGATTTCTGCGTTCGCAAATACCGATTTCCGCCCCGTAGCCTTGCAGCCGCTTTCATAAAAAAAACATAATTTTCACCTTATATATATAATAAGAGCATTTTTTTTATTATCTTTGCACCTATAATAATACGTACGTAAAGAATGAAAGAATTTGTAATATCAGAAGTCAAGGCGGAAACCGCTGTGCTGGTGGGTCTTATTACCAAGACACAGGACGAAGCCAAGACCAAGGAATATCTCGACGAGTTGGAATTTCTTGCAGATACCGCAGGCGCCGTCACCGTGAAGCGATTCACGCAGAAGGTGGTGTCGCCTAACCAGACCACCTATGTGGGAAAGGGTAAGCTGGAGGAAATCAAGCAATACATCAAGGACGAGGAAGAAGAAGACAGAGAAGTAGGTATGGTGATCTTCGATGATGAACTCTCTGCCAAGCAAATCCGAAATATCGAGCAGGAATTGCAGGTGAAGATTCTCGACCGTACTTCGCTCATCCTCGACATCTTCGCCATGCGTGCCCAGACTGCCGCGGCCAAGACGCAGGTAGAGCTGGCACAATACCGATACATGCTGCCAAGACTGCAGCGACTCTGGACTCACCTGGAGCGCCAGGGCGGTGGTTCAGGTTCCGGTGGCGGAAAGGGATCGGTAGGTCTGCGTGGACCGGGTGAGACCCAGCTCGAGATGGACCGCCGTATCATCCTCGGCAGAATGAGCCTGCTCAAGGAGCGACTCGCAGAAATAGACAAGCAGAAGACTACCCAGCGCAAGAACCGCGGAAGAATGATCCGAGTGGCACTGGTGGGCTATACCAACGTAGGAAAATCCACCATCATGAACCTGCTCAGCAAGAGCGAAGTGTTTGCAGAGAACAAGCTCTTTGCTACCCTCGATACCACCGTGAGAAAGGTGGTGGTAGATAACCTGCCATTCCTCCTTGCCGACACCGTAGGATTCATCCGCAAGCTGCCTACCGACCTGGTAGATTCCTTCAAGAGCACCCTGGATGAGACCCGTGAGGCAGACCTTCTGCTGCACGTGGTGGATATCTCCCACCCAGACTTCGAGGAGCAGATCCAGGTAGTGGAAAAGACCCTGGAGGAAATAGGATGCTCCGACAAGCCTTCGATGATCATCTTCAACAAGATAGACAACTACTCCTGGGTGGAGAAGGAGGAAGACGACCTCACTCCGATGGAGAAGGAGAACATCCCGCTGGAAGATCTCAAGAAAACCTGGATGGCAAAGCTCAACGACGACTGTCTCTTCATCTCTGCAAAGAACAAGGAGAACATCGACGAGTTCCGAGAGGTGCTATATAAAAAGGTAAGAGAACTGCACGTACAGAAGTATCCATACAACGACTTCCTGTACCAGGATTACGAATAATTCCCTAAATACATATCAACAATGAATGACTACAGACCTCTGACCTCCGAGGAAATCGAGGTACTCAAGAGCAACGACTGCTGGGCAGAAGACTGGACTTCTATCAATGTTTCAGAAGACTTCAAGCCCAACTACATGCATCGTGTGATGCTCTATGGCGAGGTAAACATCGGTGCCTTCAACAAGAATGTGGAGGTGAGCCAAGGCTTCGTAAAGCATTCCGGCATCAACAATGCCACCCTGAGAAACGTAACCATCGGAGACGACTGTCTCATCGAGAACGTGGGCAACTTCATCAACAACTACACCATTGGTGATGACTGCTACATCTCCAACATCTCTACGATGGAAACCACCGAGGGCGCTACCTTCGGCGAGGGGAACCTTGTGAGCGTGCTCAACGAGGTGGGCGAAGGAAACGTGATTCTCTTCTCCGACCTCAACAGTCAGCTGGCTGCCTTCATGGTGAAGCATTTCTCCGACAAGGAACTGAAGGAGAACATCCGACAGCTCATCAAGACCGACATCGAGAACAAGGCGCCGGAAAGAGGACAGATTGGCAGCAACGTGAAGATTGTGAACACCAAGGAGATTACCAACTGCGTAATCAACGACCTCTGCGAGGTAAACGGTGCCTCACGACTCAGCGACTGTACGCTGCTCGGTTCGGTTCACGGCAACGTATATATCGGTACGGGAGTCATCATCGAGAACTCCATCATCGCCGAGGGTTCCAGTGTCATCAACAGCGTGAAGATACAGGACTGCTTCGTGGGAGAAGCCTGCCAGCTGAGCAACGGTTTCACAGCCTCTGCCTCCGTATTCTTTGCCAACAGCTATATGAGCAACGGTGAGGCGTGCGCCGCCTTCTGTGGACCATTCACAGCATCGCATCACAAGAGCAGTCTGCTTATCGGCGGAATGTTCTCATTCTATAATGCCGGTTCAGCCACCAACTTCAGCAACCATGCCTACAAGATGGGTCCTATGCACTGGGGCATCCTGGAGCGTGGTTCGAAGACAGCCAGCGGTGCCTACCTGCTGATGCCAGCCACCCTGGGTTCGTTCTCAGTATGCTTCGGCAAGCTGATGCACCACCCTAACACCCGCAACCTGCCATTCGCCTATCTGATAGCCGATGGCGACAAGATGTTCCTCATCCCAGGCAGAAACATCACCACCGTGGGTCTGTACCGCGACATCAAGAAGTGGCCGAAGCGCGACCTCCGTGCTCTTGAAAACCGCAAGAGCATCGTGAACTTCGACTGGCTCTCTCCTTTCTCCGTAGGCGAAATCCTGAAGGGCAAGAAGATTCTGGAGAGTCTCCGCGAGGTAACGGGCGACAACGTATCGCAGTATCTCTATCACGAGTACATCATCCCAGCCACATCACTCCACAAGGGCATCAAGTACTACGACATCGCCCTGAGAATCTATATGGGTGCCGTGCTGAAGCGAGTGTTGAAACGGGATCCTGCCATCACCCCTCCATCTACCCAGACAGGCGTGGGCGACTGGGATGACCTCTCAGGACTTCTCCTGCCGGTAAGCGAGGAAGACCGCATCATCGCCGACCTGAAGGATGGCACCATAGAAACCATCCAGGAGCTCATCAGACGCTTCGAGGAGATTGATGCCAACTATCGCGAATACCAGTGGGCATGGACCTACAAGATCATCTGCGACTACTACCACATCTCCGAGATTACCCTGGAGGATGCCAACCGCATCCACGAGGACTACATCAAGGCACGCCGCTCCTGGATTGCGGAAATCAAGAAGGATGCCGAGAAGGAGTATGCCATGGGCGATGTGGAGGAAGAGGTTTACAGAAACTTCGTCAACAGTCTGGACCAGGAAGTGGATTACGAGAATTAATTCATAATGAAGAATTAACAATTTATAATTAGAAATGAAGATTAAGCATGTTTTGCTGGCAGCTGTCCTGATGGGCAGCATCAGCGCCACAGCTAAGGATTATCATTACACCACCGTACCAGGTGATGCCATGAAAACCCGCATCTACACCCTCGACAACGGTCTGACGGTGTACATGTCAGTCAACAAGGAAAAGCCTCGTCTGCAGGCTAATATCGCCGTCAAGACAGGTTCCAGAAACGACCCTGCCGAGACAACCGGTCTTGCCCACTATCTGGAGCACCTGATGTTTAAGGGAACCCAGAAGTTCGGCACCACCGACCACGCCAAGGAGAAGCCTTATCTTGACGAAATCACTCGCCGATATGAGAGCTACCGCAAGCTGACCGACCCTGCGCAGCGCAAGCAGGCTTACCACGAAATCGATTCGGTTTCGCAGCTGGCTGCCAAATACAACATCCCGAACGAGTACGACAAGCTGATGGCAAGCATCGGAAGCCAGGGCACCAACGCCTATACTTCCAACGACGTGACCTGCTATGTGGAGAACATCCCGAACAACGAGATTGAGAACTGGGCAAAGGTACAGAGCGACCGATTCCAAAACATGGTGATCCGCGGTTTCCATACCGAGCTGGAGGCTGTCTACGAGGAGAAGAACATCTCTATGGCTAGCGACAACGACAAGGAGTTTGCTGCCCTCTGGAAGCTTCTCACCCCTACCCATCCTTACGGTACCCAGACCACCATCGGTGAGCAGGAACATCTCAAGAACCCTAGCATCATCAACATCCAGAACTACTTCCACCGCTACTATGTACCTAACAATGTGGCTATCTGTCTGGCAGGTGATTTCGACCCAGACCAGACCATTGCCATCATCGACAAGTACTTCGGTTCATGGAAGAAGAGCGACAACCTCACCCGTCCTGAGTTCAGCCTGCAGCCGGATATTACTGCCGTCAAGGATACTGCCGTAGTGGGCAAGGAAGCTGAAAACGTGATGCTCGCCTGGAAATTCAAGGGTGCCAACGACAAGGAGAGCGATATCCTCGATGTCATCGAGGACATGCTTTCTAACGGTAAGGCTGGACTGATGGAGGTTGACCTGGAGCAGCAGATGAAGCTGGCTTCTGCCGGAGCCTTCGTCTATGGTCTGCACGACTATTCTGCCTTCATCCTTGCCGGTAATCCTAATAAGGGTCAGAAGCTGGAAGAGGTCCGCGGCCTCATGCTCCAGGAGATGGCGAAGCTGCGCCGTGGAGAATTCGACAACGACCTTCTGCCTTCGGTCATCGCCAACAAGAAGCTGAACTTCTACAGAGGTCTCGACAGCAATGACAACCGTGCCAGCATCATGGTAGATGCCTTCATCAACGACGAGAAATGGGAAGACGTAGCCAGCAAGCTGGAGCGTCAGAGCAAGCTGACCAAGCAGGACATCGTGGATTTCGCCAACAAATATCTGCGCGATGACAACTTCATCTGCGTCTACAAGCAAATGGGCGAGGATACTACCCTGAAGAAGATTGAGAAGCCTGCCATCACTCCTATTCCGGCAAACCGCGAGTATGAGAGTGCTTTCGTCAAGGAAATCAAGAACGCCCAGGTGCCTGAAATCCAGCCTCAGTTCCTCGATTTCAAGAAGGACCTTACCGTAGGCAAGACCAGCAGGAAGCTGCCTCTCGTATACAAGCAGAACACCCAGGACGACCTCTTCAACCTCGTATTCCGCTACGAGTTCGGCGATGAGGATGATATCCGCTACAGCTATGCAGCCCAGTATCTCGACTATATCGGAACCGACAAGAAGAGCGTTTCTGCCATCAAGCAGACTTTCTACAAGCTGGCTTGCAACTTCAGCATCGCCCAGGGTTCCAAGACTCTGCAGATCAGCCTCAACGGTCTGAACGAGAACCTTCCTGCAGCTCTCCGGCTGACGGAGGAAATCCTGCACCATGCCAAGGCAGACAAGACCTCATGGAACCAGTTCATCGACCTCATCGAGAAGCAACAGCAGGATGCCAAGACCAACCAGATGTCAAACTTCAGCTATCTCTGGGACTACAGCACCTACGGTGCCTACAACCCAACCCGCAACGCCATCAAGACCGCTGACCTGCGCAAGATGGATCCTCAGGAGCTCGTCAATCTTCTGGGTGGACTGAACAACATCGAGCATACCGTGGCATACTACGGTCCTTACAGCGAGAAGCAGCTCAACGCCCTGCTCGCCAAGGAGCACAAGACAGCCAAGAAGCTTGCTGCCGTTCCTGAGGGCAAGGAGTACAAGATGGAAGAAATCAAGCAGAACGAGATTTATATCGCTCCTTACGATGCCAAGAACATCTATCTGCGCTCCTACCAGAACACCGGAAAGAAGAGCGATGTGAAGGACGGTGCCCTGATTTCTCTCTTCAATGAGTATTATGGTGGCGGCATGAATACCATCGTCTTCCAGGAGCTTCGTGAGACCCGCGGTCTGGCTTACAATGCCGGTGCTGCCTACTACACTCCAGTTCGCAAGGACGAGAAGGATTACTTTATGCGTCACATCATCACCCAGAATGACAAGATGATGGACTGCATCCACGTCTTCGATGAGATTACCGACAATCTCCCACAGAACGAGGCTTCCTTCAATCTTGCCAAGCAGAACCTGATGAAGTCTATCCAGAGCCGTCGCGTTACCAAGGCTGGCGTCATCAACGCATACTTCAATGCCAAGCTCAGAGGCATCGACTATGATGTAACCAAGCTCTATTACGAGCAGATTCCTTCACTCACCCTGCAGGACATCACCAACTTCGAGAAGCAGAACATCGTAGGCAAGCCATATCACATGGTGATCCTCGGTGATGAGAAGAATCTCGATATGAAGAGCCTGGAGAAGATTGCGCCAATCAAGCGTCTCTCTCAAGAGGAAATCTTCGGCTATTAAATAGAAAAAAGAATATATTGAATATTTCAACAGTTTAAAATAACAAAAAAACATTATGGCAAAAACTCCAGATTTTAAGTATGCTCCAATGTTCCAGATTGGAGAGGACAAGACAGAGTATCGCCTTATCTCTAAGGAAGGCGTAAGCACAGCAGAGTTCGAGGGTAAGACTATCCTCAAGGTTTCTAAGGAAGCTCTTACTTTGCTGGCACAGCAGGGTTTCCACGACGTAGAGTTCAAGCTCCGTCGTGAGCACAACCTCCAGGTGGCTAAGATCCTCAGCGACCCAGAGGCTTCAGAGAACGACAAGTACGTAGCTCTCCAGTTCCTTCGCAATGCAGAGACTGCCGTCAAGGGCATCCTCCCATTCTGCCAGGATACAGGTACTGCTATCATCCACGGTGAGAAGGGTCAGCGCGTATGGACTGACTTCGAGGACGAAGAGGCTTTGAGCCTGGGTGTTTACAACACCTTTACACAGGACAACCTCCGCTATTCTCAGAACGCTCCTCTCAATATGTATGATGAGGTGAACACCCGTTGCAACCTGCCTGCCCAGATTGATATCGAGGCTACAGAGGGCGACGAGTACCGCTTCGTAATGGTTGCCAAGGGTGGCGGCTCTGCCAACAAGACTTACTTCTACCCTATGACTAAGGCTACTATACAGAATGAAGGTACACTGCTCCCATTCCTCGTAGAGAAGATGAAGAGCCTGGGTACAGCAGCATGTCCTCCTTACCACATCGCATTCGTTATCGGCGGTACTTCTGCTGAGAAGAACCTCCTTACCGTGAAGCTGGCTTCTATCAAGTACTATGATGAGTTGCCTACAACAGGTGATGAGACTGGCCGTGCCTTCCGTGACATCGACTTGGAGAACAAGCTCCTCGAAGAGGCTCACAAGATTGGCTTGGGTGCACAGTTCGGCGGTAAATATCTGGCTCACGATATCCGTGTCATCCGTCTGCCTCGTCACGGTGCAAGCTGCCCTATCGGTATGGGTGTAAGCTGCTCTGCCGACCGTAACATCAAGGCTAAGATCAACAAGGACGGTATCTGGTTGGAGAAGATGGATGAGAACCCAACAGAGTTGATTCCTGAGGAGCTCCGCAACCCAGGTGAGGGTACCAAGGGTATCGAGATTGACCTCGACAAGGGTATCGACGCAGTTCGTGCTGAGTTGAGCAAGTATCCAGTAAGCACCCGTGTAAACCTGAAGGGTACCATCATCGTGGCTCGTGACATCGCTCACGCCAAGCTCAAGGCTCGCTTGGATGCTGGCGAGGAGATGCCAGAGTACTTCAAGAACCACCCTATCCTCTATGCAGGACCAGCCAAGACTCCAGAGGGTTATCCATGTGGTTCTATGGGACCTACCACAGCCAACCGTATGGACCCATACGTAGATGAGTTCCAGGATCACGGCGCTAGCTTGGTAATGATTGCCAAGGGTAACCGTGGTGATGTTGTTACAGAGGCCTGCAAGAAGCATGGTGGTTTCTACCTCGGAACTATCGGTGGTGTAGCTGCCGTTCTCTCTAAGAGTTCTATCAAGAGCATCGAGTGCGTAGAGTACCCTGAGCTCGGTATGGAGGCTATCTGGAAGATTACCGTAGAGGACTTCCCTGCATTCATCCTCGTAGATGACAAGGGCAACGACTTCTTCAAGCAGTTGAAGCCTTGGACTCCTTGCAAGGAATGCCAGAAGTAATGATACAGACATCATAATATAAAAAAAGCTCAGGGCCATTGGCCTTGAGCTTTTTTCTTTATCTGTATTTCTTTTAAAGGTCCTTTTACTTTTTTACCTTTTTACCTTTAAATTATTCTTCACTGATAAACTGCTTTTTCATAATCCCATGTTTTCCTAAAAAAATAGAGCTGCTATCTACTCTTCACAAGCAGATAGCAGCTAATCAATCAACATTAAACCTATATATCAACTATTCACTAAAAACCAACAATTCAAAACTAATACTTACTGACCAAATGGGGAGCCTTACAATGTATATTCCTCAGGAATCTGAGGCATTGCACCATTCTGGGTACAAACGTATGCACTTACCTTAACGGCAAGCTCGTGTGCCTCCTGGATGCTCTTACCCTTCAGAATGCTGGCACAGAAAGTACCGGTGAAGCTATCGCCTGCACCTACGGTATCAGCCACCTCAACCTTTGGAGTCTCCTGGAATGACTTCACACCCGGAGCGAAGACATAGCTGCCGTTCACACCGCAGGTCAACACGAGCATATCGAGATTGTACTTGCCGAGAATCAACCAGCACTTGTTCTCGATATCCAAACCTGGATAACCGAAGAGGCGGCCGATGGTAATCAACTCCTCATCGTTGATCTTCAACACATTGCAGCGCTTCAAGCTCTCGGTAATCACCTCAGTAGTATAGAAGTTCTGACGAAGATTGATGTCGAAAATCTTCAGACAATCCTCTGGAGTATGATCGAGGAACGTATAGATGGTCTTGCGGCTGACCTCACTGCGCTGAGCCAGAGAGCCCCAGCAAACAGCACCGGCATTGGCAGCAATCTCCTTGATATCATCGGTGAATGGGATATTGTCCCAAGCCACATTCTGCTTGATATCGTATGTAGGAACACCCTCCTTGTCGAGCTGCACCTGAACTGTACCTGTAGGGAATTCTACCTCAGGCATCACATACTTGAGCTTCTTCTCATCGAGCAGGCGGAGAGCTGTATCGCCCAGAACATCCTTGCCCACAGCACTGACTGCTACAGAATGCAGACCATGCTGACCAGCGTGGTAAGCGAAATTGGCAGGAGCACCGCCGAGTTGAGAACCAGTAGGGAGAACGTCAAAAAGAATCTCACCTAAACCTACACAATATTTTGTATCTAAATTCTTTGTTTCCATAATTACACCTTATTTATATATAGTATAAACGATTGCGAAAGTTCTTTTATTATAACTTTCTGATATAAGTGAAGAGATAAACAACTCCCACAGCCATGACAGCCACGGCACCTATCTGACCGAAGGTATCGCTGGCGAATCCCATGAACAATGGGAAGATGGTACCACCGAAAAGGCCCATGATCATCAATCCACTCACCTCATTCTTCTTCTCTGGCAAAGCAAGCAAAGCCTGAGAGAAAATCATAGAGAAGACATTAGAGTTGCCATATCCTACCAAAGCGATGGCGATATAAAGCATTTCCCTGCTCGTACCTATAAACATACATACCATACTCAAAGCCATCATCACAACGCTGATGACAAAGAAAGTGCGGGTCTTCATCATGCGAAGGAAAGCAGTACCAGTGAAACATCCGATGGTACGGAAGATGAAGTAAAGCGATGTGGCGAAGGCTGCATCATTCAGGGTCCATCCCAAACGCTCCATCAGAAGTTTTGGAGCTGTGGTGTTGGTACCTACATCGATACCCACATGGCACATAATACCGATGAATGAAAGCAACACGATAGGTTTGCCGAGTAACTTGAAGCAATCGCTGAAACCAGATGCTTTACCACTATCCTTCTCTTCTTCGATAGGAGTTCCTGCCAGAAAGAAGGTGGCAGCAATACCGATAATCATATAGATTGGGAAGAGAATGCGCCAGCCCAGACCGAAGGTTGGAATGCTTGCTATGGCGCCCCACATGGCAATGTATGGAGCCAGGAAGGAAGCTATCGCCTTGACGAACTGACCGAAGGTCAAAGTAGAAGCCAGGTTCTTACCTGATGTCACCACTGAAACCAGAGGGTTCAGGGAGGTCTGCATCAAGGCATTTCCAATGCCGAGCAATGAGAATGACACGAGCATAAGCTCAAAGTTTTCGCCGAAAATGGGCAAAAGGAGTGAGATGACGGTAACGAGCAAAGACAGGACTACTGTCTTCTTCCTACCGATCTTATTCATCAGTATTCCTGTTGGAACCGAGAATATCAAAAACCAGAAGAATACCAATGAAGGGAACAGATTGGCTGTCGAATCATTGAGGTTGAGATCTTCCTTCACGTAGTTGGAGGCGATGCCTACCAAATCTACAAATCCCATGGCGAAGAAACAGAGCATCACCGGGATGATTGTTAATTTTGATGATTTATTCATAATTGTTAGCGTTATTGCTTCTTTTTACAGGTGCAAAGGTAGCGACAAACGATACAATATATCATAAAATATCGTTCATCAGCTACCATTTATGTTGCATTGTTACATCAGTAACACTCTTAGAAACAATTATCTTATAGATTCAGTTCTTAACAGATGAGGTTACTTGATGTCGTAAATCTGATACTTACCCTTTCCCTTTACAGTAACCTTGTTGTAAGGCTTGCTTGGGAACACGAGATTGGTCATGGACATCTTGCCGTCGGCATCCAGTGCCTCGATACTGCTCTTGTCGATGAAGATGCGCAGCTGGCTGATATTGCCATAGGTTGGAGCCTTGGTGACTGCAGCGAAGTCCTTGCTGAAATCCATCTTACCGCTCTTGGTTCTATCCATTGAGAAAGTCTCTGCCTTGGCATCGTAGTTCATCACAACCTTCTCGCCCTTGTCGTTGCTCAAAGTGATAGTAGCATTTCCCTTCAGGTTCACTACCATCTCGCAAGATGCTGTAAGTTTCTTGCCTGCCTTCTTGCTTCTTGCCGCTGTCATCTCTGGAGATGGAACCACGCTGCAATAAGTTTCACCCTTATACTCGAAGAGACCTAAGTCGCGAGGAATAGAGTTGCCTGAACGGTACTGCTGGGTAGGAACCTGGTTGGCATACTGCCAGTTGCTCATCCAGGCGATAGCCACACGGCGACCGTTTGGAGCATTATCAAAGGAAACTGTGGCATAGTGGTCCTTACCGTAATCCATCCACTTGGTAACCTCAGGCTTACTGTCGCAAGTAAACTTATGACCGTCGAAATCACCGATGAAATACTGGGTAGCAGAACCTCCGGAAGGTCCACCAGGATTGATGTTGCAGATAAGCATCCACTTCTCCTTACCGGTGCCACGAACCTTCATCTTCATCAA
>CDZB01072120.1_pt1 | contig 14893 bp, 13 predicted proteins | sample 554961 | NCBI WGS metagenome assembly CDZB01 (sample SAMEA3182106, study PRJEB8094) | gut metagenome | biome: human; feature: gut; material: Stool; isolation source: human stools | place: Canada | collected 2013-02-26
CCCCTTGCAAGCGTGAGGATATCAAGGCGGCGTTCCTGTTTTCATGCTTCTGCGGACTCCGTATCAGTGACGTGAAGAGTTTGAAGTGGAAGAACATCATCACCGAGGGTGACAAGACACGAGTTGAGATATTGCAGTACAAGACCAAGCAGCCTCTCTATCTTCCTCTTAACAAGCAAGCCCTTCGTTGGATGCCTGAGCGTGGATCTGCGAGTGACGAGGACAAGGTGTTTCCAACACTGCCAAGCAAGAACTACGACTGCATCCCGGAATGGAGCCGTGCGGCAGGTATCAGCAAACATGTGACCTACCACATGAGGAGTCATAACAAAATCTTTTATTGATTGAATATCAACGAATTAAGTATTACAAAGAATGTGACTGCTAACGATTTAGAAACGAGTTATATTCTTTTTCTTTCACAACTTTGCAATATACAAAGAACGCTTTGGTTACGAGTGCAAAGTTATATCTATTTTTTGAAAAACAACATATTCTGCTCTGATTTTATAAAATCTTAAGTTTTTCTCTCCATTCGAAGATCCAAAAAGAACAATAGGGTTAATATCGTTGTAAAAAAAATAACAATATTACAATGTCCGCTTTGTTCTCTTCGTAACTACATACTTTCAAATACGATACTAAATGTCGTTGAAATGTTAAAATTGCATTTTGTAGACAAGAAAAACGGCAAAATATTGTCCGTATTTCAAGAAAAATACTTAAATTTGCTTCGGCTCTTTAGTCTGTATGTCTATTTGAGTATTTCTCAATACCGACAACCAGACAGCCAACGCCGAGCTGAAAGCTGAGAAGTCCAAACAACTTTCTTGGGTATAAGCGGGCAATGGGTGGGAAGAGAGTCAAGACATATAAAAGGCGTTTATCTGACGCTGTGTTTAAGACGAACTGAAATCTTGCAACCTCTCAGTATCTAAGTCTTGAATATGGTCAACGGTAGATGTCCCGGGTGTGATTATATCAATCTCGTGGAGACCTTGTAAGTTTAGATTGTACCTTGTTGGGCGCAATCAAAAGTTCTATATAGTCTCTTCACGGAGTGATTTTCATATCGGCGTGGGCTCTGACGTTGTCTGTTCGACTTAGATAGGCAATGCAAGAGCCTCAGTTCGTGGAATGGACAACAGGACGATTCCACGCTTTTTTGTGCCTATTATTAACTGGGTTCTGCTTAGAATAAGTTAACACCGATATGAAAATCGATGAACGAACATCGCAAGATGTTTGCACCGAAGGAAGTGGTGAATTCCCTCCTTGCGCTGGACTTACCTCCAACGCCCTCCCCGAAGCTCAAAGTGCTTTTTCCGCAGAGAGTTCACAAACAGGGGTGTCCACCAGAAATGCGCCTATAGCATCTAAGCCTAAGATGCAAAAAGAGGACGATATTCCTCATTGGTATGCCTTACGTACCACTTATGGTAGAGAGAAAAAGGCATATGACTACATGACAGCCAAAGGCATCACGGCTTTCTATCCTACTACAAATGTTGTAAAACTTATAAAAGGTAAGCGCAAAGTTGTTACCGAGTCACGTTTACCAAACATATTCTTCGCCTACGGTACCGAAGAACAACTCAAATCTTTTGTTTACGACAACGTAAACCTCCCATTCCTCCGTTTTTATTATCGTTATATTCATGTTGGGCGTAAAATCGAGAAAATCCCGATGGTAGTTCCAAACTATCAGATGGAAAGTTTGAAGATAGTATGTACAGCTGAAGTTGATGATGTTATAGTTTCGATACGAGAAATACCAAAATTCGAGAAGGGGCAATTGGTACGTATTACCAAAGGAGCATTTGCTGGAGTTATAGGAACTGTGGCACGCTATAAAGGGCAACAGAGAGTAGCTGTAATAATGAATGGTTTGGTTACTGCTGTAACAGCCTATATTCCAACCCCTTATTTAGATTCAATTGTCTGATAATTTTGAAATATATAAATAAAACAATAAAATATGAGATGTAATAATTGTGGATGGCAAAATCCTGATGGAGTTGTTTGCTGTGAAAGATGTGGTTCAGCATTAAGTAGTCAAAATGATTTAGATGCAGATAAATCTATTCAACGAAATAATTATAATCAAGAAGCGTCTTCTTCACTTCGTTCTACATTAAGAGAAGCAGTAGCTTTTGATGGTAACCTTTCCTCTGAGAGTAATAACGGAAACACAGAAAATCAAAATGATGTTTGTCGTAATTGTGGTTACAGTTTGTCACCAGTAATGAACATTTGTCCACAGTGTGGAACTTCTCAAAATCAAGGACAACGTGAGAGAATGCAACAAGAAGTTAGTGACATTTATAAGAAATCGCAGACAGGAAATAAGCAGTGTCCGAAATGTGGAGCAGATGTGCAGCGACATGCGAAATACTGTCCTTCATGTGGTCAGCCACTAACTATGCGTGGTACTGTCAATGCTTGGGATAATCCACAAGGTAATGATTTCTGTTCTTTAAAGCCAATGCCTTGGTCTCGTGAAAACACGGAATATGCTCCTATTTCATATTCGGGGCAAAGAATCGTTTTAAATCGTGCGAACACAGACCCTAACAACCAATCTATAACGTCTCGTGAGCAAGCAGTGCTTACCAATGATGGGAAAGATTGGTATATCGAGGATTTGAGCGACCAGCACTCTACGATGATTCGTGTTTCCAGAAAGACTAAGTTGCAGTCTGGAGATGTTATAGCTTTAGGCAACCGTCTTTTCGAGTTCAGAGATTAGTTTGGAATTTTCACCTTATTATATATATGAGCAGTCATTACATACAATGTGAACGTTGTGAATTTTGTTCTGGTGACAGAATTGGCAATGATTATCTTGTGGAAAAAATGCTTGGTGCAGGAACTTTCGGCTGCGTGTATAAAGTAAATGGGAATGATGGAAAGGTATATGCCTTGAAACTCCTGAAGTTATGGGAGTCGCCATCCGCAGAACGAGAGGAACTGTTGAAACGTTTCGATATGGAGTATGAGACAGGTCATATTGAAAGTAACTATCTCGTACATTCTTACACCAAAGGACAAGTCGGCGGTAATCCTTACATTGTCATGGAGTATTGTCCTTATGGCGACCTGATGACGGCTGCCGAAAAAGGGAATGTCGATTTCGCAGCTGTAGGGCGTGATGTGCTTTATGGGCTTCGTGACTTGCATCAGCGGGGAAAGGTTCATCGTGACTTGAAACCTGAAAATGTTCTGATAAGAGAAGATGGAACGGCAATACTTACAGATTTCGGTATATCGGGCGACCAGAATAACCGACTTACTCAACGAGGAATATTTGGAATTCCACAACAACAGTTTGGTACTTTTCCTTATATGCCCCCTGAACAGATAAATCCAAGGAGAGGCAATGCCACGGTACTTCCGACTACAGACATATTTTCTTTCGGTGTGTTGATGTATCAACTTCTTACTTATGAGTTGCCATTCGGTGAATGTGCTACGGAAGCAGACTTGCCTGCCTATGTAGAACGAGGTCGTAAGGGGATGTGGAATCGAACACTTTTGCAACAAGTGCCAAATGGAACTCAATGGGAGAAAATGGTGGAAGGTTGTTTGATACCTAATTTCAAGGAAAGGCTTCAGAGCGTTGATGATGTTCTGGCGTTAATGCCGCAGTCTATTAAGGCAAAAGATTATCGACCAACTTTGAAAACTTCGTTTGAATCATGGAGCCAAGGTGACAGTGGCATTCAACTGCATATTATGCAAGGAGAAGAGTATGGCAAGATATATAAGCTAGATGATATGGTGAATGGTGTATGCCGTTTGCTGACGATGGGAAGAGAGGACGATGAAGTTGTCAACTCAATACCGATTAAAGACACCTTGAATGCTTATATCTCTCGTTGTCATTGTACTTTGGAACAAAATGCCGAGACAGGTCTGTGGATTATACGTGATGGTCAATGGCGCAATCGGCAATGGAAAAATAGTATGAATGGTACTTATGTCAATTCCACAGAGGTAGGTAGTCATGGCTTTGTGCTGCAAGTGGGTGACATCATAACCATTGGTGATATCAAATTACGTGTGGAAGGTTATCCGAAAGCAAACTCTAGAAAGTATTCTTTTAAAAGCAAGTGGGACACTTAAAAACAATTTAAATATGACTCAACCAACTCAACGCTACAAGCGAACGCTCAAAGGCTCTATTGGAGCCGGTGTGCAGTCTGTGCTAGGCTCAGACCGTCGTTTTTATATCTTGGAGCACAAGATTTCTTCTAAGTATCACAAAACTGGTGAAAATCAGCAGATTATTGTTGACCAGATTGAACTTGGACGAGCTTCTACTTGCCAAGTCAGATTTGACGAATCGTTTCCAACGGTTTCTCGTCGTCATGCAGCTATTGTGCGTGATGGGGACAATTGGAAATTGGTTCAGTTGTCGCAGACCAATTCGACATTCCTTAATGGGCATCAAGTTCAGAAGGAATGGTATCTCCAGAATGGTGATGAAATCCAACTTTCTGTGAATGGTCCCAAGATGGGGTTCATTACTCCTTCTGGAAAGAAAGGTACGGTAGGTTCGCTTGGGCTTACACGAAGACTGTCTTTGTTTGGACAGCAAGCATTGAGACCTTATAAGTATGCAATCGCTGGTTTGTCTGCATGTTTGGTTCTAGCTGTTGCAGGACTTGGAGGTTGGAACTGGAAGTTGCATGAAGACCTTCGTAATCAAAGCTTGTTGTTGGCAGAACAGATTATCAAGAATAAAGATAACAAAGAAGTTGTTGATTCTTTGGCAAAGAAGTTGGCTGCAGCAAATGATAAAATTGCATCAGCTGATGATAAAATCAAAAAGATTAAGAATACTCGTTCTAAGACAGTAGTTGTGAGAACACCTGTTGCATCGATATCTTCAAAAGCTGGTTCTGCTAGTGAGCAAAGTCACATTACGTCATGTTATCCTTATACTTATCTTGTGCAATGTAGTATTATTAAGGATGGTAAGGCTATTCCTGCATGGAGTGGAACAGGGTTCTTACTCAGCAATGGTTATTTTGTCACTGCACAGCATGTAGTACATTGGGATTATTTTACTCCGATTAAAGATAAAAATGACAAAATAATAGGTATATCTCCTGATGGCACAGAAACAGCTATAAACGTTCTTTATTATTCTAATCAGTTAAAAATAGCTATGGATGCAGTGTCATCTACTGGAGATAAAATTCATATAGAGTACTCTTATCAGAATTGTCCTTTTAGGACAGGACGTTCTAAAATGAATCAAGCGGCAGTGACTGATGAGGCAGGACGCAGTTGGGTTGTACAGTGGCATGAGTATGGAGGTGATGGAGATTGGGCTTATGTAAAGGTAAATAAATCAGGCGGACTTCCTTTTGATGCTACATATTCTAAGAATATGCCACCTCAGACAAAGTTGACCATTCTTGGATTTCCTGCAAATATGGACAGAACCCAAAATGGAAGAGTTGCTCCAGATGTGTCTGAAGGAGTGACTTCAAGGCAAGGAGTAGAAGATAGCGGATGGATAAGAGCTTCGAATAGCTGCACTGATCATGGAAATTCTGGTGGACCTGTCTTTGCTTTGCGCAATGGAAAACCAATTGTTGTCGGAATACTGTCAGGTATAAATTATGGTTCAAACGCTGCTCATTGGAGAGGTCGAATTATTCCAATTGGTGCTGCATTTAATTAAATTATGAATAGAAATAGAATATGAAACAAGTAGTTTTTATTTTGTTATCATTTTTTGTGTTTGTAGCAAATGCGCAGGCACAACTTGTGGTACGTAAACCTGTGGCTGTACAGTGGACGGAAAATATAGTTTCGCCAGCACTGTTCCTATTTCGTCAGAGTTTTCAGGTTGCTGATAATAAAACTGGTGATTTATATGGTTTGAATAATCAAGATGAGTTTGGGGCGGAAGTCTCAATAGGCATAAAGGTCAAGGATGGTTTTGTACTTACAGACAAAGCAATGCGTCCATGGGCGTACAATCGCAAATTCGATGAATATAAAGAAAAATATAAGCCTGTTCCTTATCTTTCTCAATATTCAGAGATAGAAGCTGGTGTAAAGTATGATTCTCTTAACATAGTGCATCTGACGAGCGAGGAACAAAAGGTAGAAGAAGCCTATCTTATACATTCTGATTTTTTCAAAGGTAAAGGTTTGGCAATAGACTATGCAGAAGGTTCGAAAGATGGTTGGATTGTTTGGGTATGTGCCAACATGAATGCAAATCTTGATGAAAAACCGGAAGTATCAATCGTTTGCTATAACAAACCTGTAGATGTTGTCAAAGGTAAAAATGTTGACGTTGAAATGCTCAAAAATACAAAAGTTTTGGGAGGTGCTTATGTCATTCCGTGTAAGGAGGATATAGGAACTATGGCGTTCAAACTTTGTGGCTTACTTATAGAGCAGGAAGGTAAATGGAGTATACGTTTTCCTTTTGTTGGAAAGGAGAAGCAGATGCAGGCTAAGAAGTCAGAGATGGTAAAGAACAAAAAAAATGTAGAGGCTGATACCTTGACTCCTGTTGAAGATGATGTCTATATGAAGAAAGGCAATAAGAAACAAAACAAGAAAAGCAAGAAATAATGGCAGAACATATTATTTTTCGTATGGCGGCATGGACGGATGCTGCAGGCAAGTACGCCCCGAATGCCCCTCTCGAAGGCAATGAGGACAACTATTATGTAGATGATGACCTAGGGGATAATACTCCTAGTCATTTGGTTGCCGATGAAGATATCTTGCTTTCAGATTGTGGTATGCTGATGGCTGTAGCCGATGGCATGGGTGGCATGAATGCAGGAGAGGTTGCCTCGCAAATAGCCCATGACACGGTGGCTGAGTTCTTTGCCCCAGGAAAGATAACGGCACAGTTGGCTGCAACCCATGAAAGCCGTAGTCGTTATTTGGAAGAGGTGGTTCGAGAGACAGATCGTCGTATCAAAGAGGATGCTCGGATCAATAGCGAACATGAAGGGATGGGTTCTACACTCATTATGGCATGGATTGTAAATGGCGAGTTGACATTGACTTGGATTGGTGATAGCCGTGCGTATCGTTTTAATCCAGTAACAGGTATCGAACCACTGTCAAGAGACCACTCTTATGTACAGGAACTAGCCAACAAAGGCATCATTACATACGAGCAAACTTTCGAGCATCCGCAAGGAAACATTGTTACTCGCAGTCTTGGCGATACGACTCAAAAGGCAAAGCCAGAGTCACGCTTGTTTAAAGTGTGCAATAATGATATCATCCTTCTTTGTAGCGATGGTTTGAGTGGCATGTTGCGTGACAAGAAAACGTATGATGAAAATGGACAACTTTACCCTGGTGATAATCTTGAAGACATTATTAGAAACCACCAAGAATCTCTTCGTGAATGTAGAGAGGCTCTGTGGATAGCGGCAGAGAAGGCTGATTGGTATGACAACGTAACTGTCATACTTTGTAAGATATGCTCTGGGGCAGGTGATTGTGTGGCTAAAGAGAGAACGAAGGGAATTGTAGGTTCAGCAAGTCCCCAAGAAAAACCACTCAATAAAACTTTTGATGGATTGACGATTCGAGTTTCACGAAAAAAAATAGTGTTGGCTTCCGTATTTTGTTTCTTATTGCTCTGTGGTGTGATTGCAGGATTGAACTTTCATGGAAAAGGGAAGAAAAATGTTGAAACTCCATCTAAGGTAGAGTCTGTAGATTCCCCAAAAGTCAAGGAAAAAGTTGACACGGTGAATGTTGATTTTCCAAAAAAGAAGATTAAAGTTAAGAAGCTTCAGAAAGCAGAGAATAAAAGTCATAACGAAAAAAAACGACCAGTACAGTTGGAGAAGAAGCAACAAGACGGAAAGAAAGACGCTAAGCAAGGAGAAAACAAACCTTCCAAAACGAGTAAGACGGGTGGCTTTAAGTTGGTTCCAATGGAAAATGGTCAAGACAAACTGACTCCTGTTCCTGCCAAAGGTAGCGATAAAGATGAAGTTACACCAGTGAAGAAAAAACAAGAACAAAGCAAGTAACTATGGTTGAGATACAACAAGGTGAAGAAATTAATGGTCGTTATGTGCTGAAAGAGTACAAGGGACGTGGTACGTTCGGGCAAGTATGGTTGGCCTATGACAAAGCCAAGAACGAAAATGTAGCCATTAAGTTTTATGTGGCTCTTGACCACAAAGGCCGTGAGGAGTTTATACAGGAATACCGTATAGCTGCTGATCTTGAACATCCGAATCTATTGGTGACAAAGGACTTTGGGGTGTGGCAAGATTATCCTTGGCTGACGATGAGGTTTTGTGACTCAGGTTCTGCTGGTGATATGGTTGGTACACTCAGACCGACATCGGAAGATGAACGTACAATATGGCGATTTATCCATGATGTGGCAGCAGGACTTGCCTATCTGCACCATGTCAAGCCTGAGCCTATAGTCCATCAAGACATCAAGCCAGACAATGTACTGATAGCTTCGGATGGAACTTTCCTCATAACAGACTTTGGCATCAGTAAGCGAATACGCAATACGATGAACAAGCAATCGACTCGGGCTTTGAAGGCTGGTGCACCAGCCTATATGGGGCCAGAGCGTTTTTCTGCCAATCCAGAACCCATTCTGGCAAGTGATGTATGGTCTCTTGGTGCATCTATCTATGAACTTGCAGAAGGGGAACTGCCCTTTTCTGGTATGGGTGGCGTGATGATGAACCAAGGGGCAGAGATTCCATTGCTTGGTGCTGGATGGTCTAAGAATCTCAATGACATCATGCGATGGTGTCTGGAAAAGGAAACTTGGGATAGAGCTAGGGCTGACCAAGTGGAAAAAATAGCCAAGGAAGTTATAGATTCACAAGGTGAGGTATGCGTTGAAGAACTCATCGCAAATATGAAAGGGAAAGCAACTTCCACTGTAAAAGGTGAAAAGAGTGATCCAAGGGCAACCAATCCTCATGTAAGTGGAGCTACTGGCAATACTCAGAGTGAAAGCAAGCAGGAAATAGATGAACATGTCAACTATTCAGAGCCTATTGCTTCAAAAACTTGGTGGAAGAAACCTTTAGTTGGGTTGATTGCTGTTGTAGTTCTTGCTTTGGCTGTATTCTTCGTATGGAATGGAACTCGTGAAGAACAACCAAAGGGGAATACTGTTAAGGTGGTAAAGGAAGTGACGCCTGCGAAATCGCCTGAGGCAACAAAAAAGAAGGTTGTGGTAACTAAAGAAGAGAAAAAAACAAGTTCTGCAATCGCAAAAGTAAAACCTAAGTCTGTAAGGGTAGTTGCACCAAAAGTTGAAACTCCGTCCAGTACTGCTAGACAAGGAACTCTTTCTCTAGGATATGCAACTTGGGAAGGAGCTATAAAGAGTGGAAAGCCTGATGGCAGGGGGACAATGAGGTTCTCTTCAAGTCATCGTATCGACTCTCGTGATCCTAAGGGGCGTATTGCTGAGGCTGGAGATAAAGTTGAAGGATTGTATGTCAATGGGCATCTGAGTTTTGGCAAATGGTATAAATCTGATGGAACTACAGAAACAATCATGTTAGGAGAATAAAATGATGAGACGATTACTATTATTTATGACAATAAGTCTGTTCTGTTGTGCCGTGTCTTCGGCACAACAAACTGATTCCAAACGTAAGTCCATGGAGGATGCTTTCATAGAGCAAATGAAGGAAATGGCAAAGATGGATGTTTTGTCACGTATTACTAATGATACTACTGTAATGAGCCGTGTGGAAGGTGAAAATTATTATGTGCATCCTGGAGAGACTTACATCGTTGACGGTATTTCTACTGCTACGTATTATGAGCGTAAAGGCAAAAGTTTTATTCCTCTTTGTGATGCAAAATATCCTAAAGAGACAATTGCCAATCGGTTGCTCCTACCGAATAGGGAATTGCCTGATGGTAGCATCAAGTTGACTTTTCAAAAGTATCGTTATCAAAAGGATAGTGTAAACATTCAATTCAAGCAATTGATGACTTTTTGTAGAAACAAAGGCTATGAAATGTTTGTTGGCATAGAGGGTATGGGTAAGAAAGAGATGAAAGTTGATTTATTTCTTTTCAACAATGAGAACAAATGGCTTCATGTCCTAAATCTATCCTGGTCTATCAAGAAAGTTGCAGATAAAGGTCTTGTTGTTGAGGGGGTGGCATGGCTATTTATTCCAACATCAAATGTTCGGCAACTGATGGGAAAGGAACTGCCAAAGGATTTCATGGATAAATTGAAGAAGAAAATAAAGAAATAGCGATATGAGAAAATTGTTGTTAGTTTTTATGGGGGTACTCATGACTGTGAGTATTTTGGCGCAAGAAGTCTCATTCCATTTTACAGATGGCATCTATAATGCAGCATTGAAATCAAGAATGGAGCGTAATGCTTCCGCCTTACTGACTGAGATAAATCAGGCAGCGGAGCAGGGGCGTTCTTTACAATTAAATGGAAAGGTGAGAATGGAAGCTGCTGAACGCCTTGATATGTTGTGGGAAAATTTCGGTTTTGTATGTCAAAGCAACGCTAAAAGCATTTGCTATGGACTAACGAGTGGTTATCAAGCACGAGGTATTCAGGCGACGGTTACTCGACAACCTGATGATTGTACAGACCCGAAGACAAGAGAGTTGACCATTTCTTTTGATAAATCGGGAAATGTCACACGTGTTGGCTTTGCTCTCTTGAACAATCATCTTTCTGTAGCAAAGAGAGAGCAGGAAGTGTATGATGTGCGCCGAAAGAACGAAATCTTGAAGTTTGTCGAGGATTTTCGCAATTATTATAATGAGAAGGATTTGGAGTCTTTAAGAAAGATTTATAGTGATGATGCTCTCATCATAACAGGTAGGGTGGAAACTCGTAAAGAATCGGGTGACTTTAGTCAACAGATTAAAAAGAGAACAACCTATACCGTTCAAGATAAGGAAGGGTACTTGAATAATTTGGCTATGTTGTTTAGAAACAATAAGTACATAGATGTTTCTTTTGATGAGATAATGATATCGCCTGCTAATTCGGAAGCAATGAGTAATTATTATGGTGTAAACCTTATTCAGCATTGGAAGAGTAAAAATAAAAGCGGAAAGGAATATGAAGATACAGGGTATCTGTTTCTGCTTTGGGATTTCAATGAAGACCCTCCAGTCATTCATGTCAGAGCTTGGCAACCTAAAGATACACCTGATGATGATTTCATAATGGTAGATGATTTTAGATAAACTGATTATAAACAAAAAATGAGTATTATGATTAAAGCGTTTTTAATGAAGACCTTGGCAATAGGTCTGTTAGCTGTAGGCTTCTCTAGCATGGAAGCAAATGCACAGCAAGCTGCTTTAGGAAGAGAATTGAAAATAGTCTCTTTTACTGAAGCTGACAAAAGTGATTTTGATGTCACCACACCGTCAAATTTCTCTGGAAAGTTGGCAAACTCAGCCTTGGTAAAAGTCTTTATGCCAGGAGAAGTGGAATCAACGGACCCAAGACCAACAAAGTCGATAGATAGAAAGTTGTCTCCTGGTGGAGGTGGGTATGCCAATTATATTTGGGTAGAGCAACATAGTAATAGCCTACGTATTGTTCCTAAAGGAAATTTATATCAGTCTCTGTTGATTAATTTCTCGGAATATGGAATTTCTAAATATACAGTTCGTAACAAGAAAGGTGGCTTGCAAGCAGGAAAAGTCTATCGTCTTGTACTTCGTGACCCTGCTCCTGTTCTTATAGATACACAATTGCCTGGTGCTTACGCCGTTATTAATGGAGATACGAAGAAGTACTATGCCGACAGCAATGGTAGAATAACGATAGAAAATGCTCCGTCTGGTGACCATGTAGCAACTATATATGCTGCTGATGGAAGTGTTCGTGGTACTGTAGATATAAAGGATGATACAAAAATCTACACCCATGATAGTAGAGCAAAATACACTCTCAACTTAAAAACAAAGCCAGAGGGGGCACGATTGGTTATCAAAGATGGTGAAATGGAAATGGATTACCAACCTAATATGCAACTTGCTGAAAAGGCATACGAGGTGATTGCCTATTTCCCTGGAAATCCTGATGCAGTGAAGAATATGATAACACTGCATGGAAATACAACCAAAACTATCTATAATACCAAGACCTATACTGTTACGCCAATGTATAATGGTAAGCAGGCTGGTACAAGTGCTTCTGTTTTTGAAAACAATAATATGCTAAAAAATACAGACGAGGGTGTAGTAGTAAGTGGAAACTCCTATGAAGTTACCCGACCTATAGGTCAAACTTTTAAGTATTATGCAACTTACTATGGACAAAAGTCAAGAACAAAATCTATCAAAGTAAGTGCTAATATGCCGTCAGATATACAGTTGGCAGTAGAGACACGCAAGGACTTCCAATGGCCTTGGGAAAGAGAGTATAGTCCTACTCCTGTTGATATCTCTGTTGGATATGTTCAGAAACAGATTGTTACTTCAGGAAATGGTGAGAAAGTAAAGGAGTCTCCTGCGTGGTTTGAAGGTGACAGCAAGTGGTTGCGTGGTTTCCAGATAGGTGTCGGTGTGCATCCTTGCTTTAAGTTTGGACTTGGATTCTACTCTGGTGTTTATTACGAAATGTATATATCTTCGAATGATGAATATGATTGGAGTAGCTTCCAAGAGCACAATATTTATATACCTGCTCATGCTTTGTTCCGATTCCCATTTGGAAACAAAGTGGCATTGTGGGTACATGGCGGTCTCGGATTCAATATTGGTATTGCAGCATCATATAAGGCTGATGATTCTGACTATAATGAGGACATAACAGATTATTATGGGGGACCAGTGTTCAACACTGATAGTTATGACATCTATGGTCCAAAACGTTTGAATATGACAGCAGAAATAGGACTCAATATGCGAATTAAAGGTTTTGCCTTAGGCGCAACTTATTCAAAGGGTATTACAAATAATGAATGTTACCAAGATGTTGGTGATGGATATAAGACACGAATGAACAAATGGGCTTTCAATGTTGCTTATACATTCTAAATCATTTATAAAAAATGCTCCACGTTTTTATGTGGAGCATTTTTTATGTTATGACAATTCAAGGAGAGAGGTTATTATTGGGTCACTTTCTGTTTTCTAATATTCGTTTGATTCCCTTGGATTCTTCCCAAAGTTTATTAGCCATGCTATCCTTGTAAGCAGCCATTTCAAGCATTTCATGGTGTCGACGGACGGAATCTTCATACACAGCGACACGATTTCTAACATTATTGATAACATCATCATCATGTTGTACAGAGAAGTTCTTTTCTATATAATGAATATTCTGGTCGTCAGATGGAAGAACCATCTTCAAAGCACGATATTTCAAGTCTGCCTCCTCCCAATCTTGATGCTCTCGCCATTGGGTAAGATTGCCCCAAATGGAGAAGACAAGCAATAAAGCCAAGCCAACAATGAAAAGAAGAACATACTTAGAAGTTGGCTCAAAGCGATGGATAACAACCTTCTTTTGAGGTGTGTTGCTTATTGTGTGGAGTTCGTCTTGCATCGCTTTGGATGCTGTATCTTGCTCTTGCTTCAACTGCTTAATAGTATCAAGTAAGAGTTTACTGCGCTGTTCATCTTTGCTTGTTTCTTTCTTTGTAAGCTCGACATAGACACATATTGCGTCTCTTAATCTTGCCAACTTTTCAATAGTTTCCTCTTCTTTTGCAGATATGGAAATGATGGCTTCTTCAAGTTTGCCTGTGTCAACACTTACAGAAGCAGGAATGGTTTTCGTCCCAGCATCCTTTGAGGAGACAGAAAGTTCATCGACTTTCTGCTCCAATCTTTCAACTGTGCCATAGATGGCTTCCAACATTTCTTCTTTCATAGTTCTTTTGTTGTTTGAATGGTTTGTAACTTGCATCAAAGGCTAAAGCCTCTTCTGCGTTTCTTCTTTTTCTTCTTGGCGGATTCATCCTCTGGGAATGGCTCATAAGTTTGGGCATTGGACGGAGCGAACAAGCCTATGGCAGAGATGCACTCCAAGGGTTTGAGGCATGTTCTGCCGTTGGTTGAGTTTGTTCACCTTGGTGGCAACTTGCTTGTTCTCACTGCTTGGATTCGGCTCTTGGCGATGGCTAACGTATCAGCGTTGTGTCCGCTGACCACCTCACCGTTCAAGGCGGACTCACGGATATACTCCGCCAACTTTCGGTTGGCTTTTCTCGCCCTCAGCCTCAATGCCTCGTAACTTGGCTTTGAGAACTTCACCGTGACAGATTTCGACAACTTGCGAACCCTGCTTGTGGCGATCTTCCGCCTTTCTCTTGTCTTGTTCCTGTATGCTTGTCATTCGATATACTGTTTACTGTTGGTACACTCACTTTCTGCGACCGTTGGGAGCAAAATTTCTCCGCTCTCATGGTGGAGCGAGGTGTTTTGGGGTTCCCAAAACATAACCTCGCTCCCTCTCAGAATACGTTATTTGGAACTACTGCCTTTCAGCTATCCACGCCCAAGGTCGCAGACCTTAATTCTCACAATTTGCGCCAAGCCTCGAAGTCCTCTTCATAAAGGCTTAGGTGGTGGCGCACGATGTTCTCGATGATGCCCGATACGCTCATGCGTCTCCCTCCGAGGGTGCGGACGACACGATCAAGACGGTCTCGTACGTCGGAACTGACGAAGACTGGCTTGCGGTCGTCAATCCTTGGAACCTGGAGGAAGGTCTGCTGATACTCCTCTAATGTCGCCTTGCGCTGCTTGCCGCTGATGCGCTTCTGCGGATTCGGTGGCGATTGAGCCTCGTTCGTTGATGTTTCCTCTCTATAGGGAGTTGTTGCAGCAACGTTCTCTACAATTGCTCTCAACTCTGGGTTCTCTACATCATCATAGAGAGAATTACAAC
>CDZB01059469.1_pt1 | contig 14745 bp, 9 predicted proteins | sample 554961 | NCBI WGS metagenome assembly CDZB01 (sample SAMEA3182106, study PRJEB8094) | gut metagenome | biome: human; feature: gut; material: Stool; isolation source: human stools | place: Canada | collected 2013-02-26
AAAAGGGGATATATACAAGTTATTTGCTACTCGTCCGCCTTGAAAACCGTTGATATTACTGGCTTTTTCAAAAAGTTCTGTATCACCACTCGCACCAAGACCCTGAGAGCTTCGGCTCCCGGGGTTTTTTGCTGCCGTCCGTTTTCCGTCGGATGCGAAAAAGCGCCGTGCGGATGCAGGGCGCCTGATTACTCATCACTCTTTTTCTCGTAGCCTATGCCGTTATTGCATTCTTTAAGATTTCGTATGTTCGTGCGATAAATCCAGTCCGGTGTGCCATCCGGGAATGCATCGCAGGCGCATCTCCATCCGTCAATATTCTCTCGTTGGTGGACGCACCTGTCGCATGGATAATCTATATAAATCATTTTCTTTCCTCATCAGCAACTCTATCAGATAGTGCTTTCGCACCTTAAGCAGGCAAACACGCCCTGCATCCCCCGCCGCATCTGCGCGGCGTTCCCAAAACAAACAGCGGCGCCGGTCTCCGAAAAGAGACCGGCGCCGGTTTTTTTACGCGCCGAAGCACGTGAACATGATGACGAGATACGCGATATACAGTCCGCCGATGAAAAAGCCGACCCAGCGCTTGAATTTGCCCTGCACAAGCGCAGGGATGAGCGCACCTGCGCACACGACGAGGCACGCCGGAATATCCAGCAGCATGCCCTGCCGCTCGACCGGCAGCGGCTTGCCGAGGATGAGCGCGCACAGCGGCATAATGAGCGTGAGGTCCATGATGTTCGCGCCGATGATGTTGCCCACCGACAGCGAGGACTGCTTCTTGCGGATGGCCGTGATGGTCGTTACAAGCTCCGGCAGCGACGTGCCGATGGCGATCATGGTCGCACCGATGATGGCATCCGGCACACCAAGCATCTGTGCGAGTGCGGTTCCGTTATCGATCAGCAGCTGCGCACCGAGCACAATGGCCGCAGCGCCAAACACAAACTTGCCGATATTGAGCGCGACCGTCCGGCCGTCCGTCTTGGGGCGGGCATCCTGCTCCGTGGCCTCAAGCGACTGCTCACGCCGCGCAGCGACAAGGCTCTCGGCAATAAAGCACACAAAAATGACAAGGATCAAAACGCTCTCAAGAATGGACAGCTGCCCGTCGCGCGTGAAGCCGAACAGAACCGCGATCGCCGCGAGCAGCAGCACCGCCTTGACCGCATACTGCCGCCGCGGCATGGTGCACTCCATGCAGATCAGCGACAGGCACATGATCAGGCCGGTATTGGCCGTCACCGAGCCGACGGCGTTGCCGATGGCGATGTCCGCATTGCCCTCCAGCGCGGAAAAGATGGACACAAGCATCTCCGGCATCGTCGTGGCAAAGCTCACAACGGTCGCGCCGATGATGAATTTGGGAATACCGGAGGCCTCGGCGATCCATGTTGCGGCATCGACAAACAGGTCGCCGCCCTTGATGATGCAGATCAGCCCCACCGCAAACAGCAGCAGGACAAGAAAGAGGGTACTGCCGGTAAAATCGAGGTTCATAACGCATTCTCCTTTGTGACCGCGCGCAAAAAATGAGACTTCCCGCACGATCATAGCATATGATGTGCTAAAAGTCTCATTACCTATCATCATAGGCGCATGACCACCGGCGGCTGCCGGGAGATTGTTGACCATGCATTCGCAACTACTCCCTTTTAACGAGAAAGCATCTTAGCACACCGCGCAGGGCTTGTCAAGCAATGCCATATCAAAACCCGCCGTTTTTGCACACCGGGCAAAAACAGTTTTATACGGAAGGAGATCACGGCCGCCGGTATTGTCTTTGCCGGGCAAAAACCTCACAGCGTTTGCCGGCGTATCGAAAAGGAAGCAGCGGAAAAACGCTGCTTCCTTTTTACATTTTGTCCGGGTTTGTCAGGCCGCCGGAAATGACAATCCGGCAGATCTCCGACGTGCCCTCAGCGACGGTCAGCATGTGCGCATCACGGAAAAGGCGGTCAACGCCAGACTGCGCGCTCAGACCGTGCGCACCACGTATCTGGCAGGCGGCCTTGCACGTCGCAAATGCGCTTTCCGTGGCAAACAGCTTGAGCGCAGCAACGTCCCGCGTGTGCGGCATTCCGTCGGCCATCATGGAGGCGACTGTGTAGAGCGAATTTCTTGCCATCAGCGTTTTCGTGTACATATCCGCGATCGGGAATGACACGCCCTGATAGGAGGACAGGCTGCGGCCGTACAGCCCGACACGTCCGGCAAAGCTCACGGAATCATCGAGCGCCGCCTGCGAAATGCCGACCGCCACAGCGGCCATATCGAGTCTGCCTTCGTTCAGAAGCGGCTTTATCAGCGGATAGCCCACATTTTCCTCACCGACAAGGCAGTAGTCGGGTATCGAGCACTCGTCGAGAATAATATGTCCCATCGGCGAGTTGTTGAGCCCGATCATGCTGCGGTTTTCCACGACCGTCAGCCCTGGGGCGTCTTTGGGAATGAAAAACATGCTCATACTGCGGCTGCGCTCGGCAGACGGGCTTTTTGCCGTGACGACATAGCCATCGGCGACTCCGGCATTCGTGACCCAGCATTTTTTCCCAGTCAGTATCCAGCGGCTGCCGTCCTTTACGGCAATGGTGTCCACGCCCAGCGCATCGGATCCGCCGCGCTCCTCAGATATGGCAAAGGCAAAGAGCTGCTCGCCGCGGCGCGCCGGCTCGATGACCTTTTTTTTCAGCGTCTCCGTGCCGCAGCAGGCGATCAGCTCCGTGCACTGATAGTGCGGGCTTACGATCAGCCCCAGTGAGGCCAGTCCACGCGACAGCTCCTCAATGATAATCGTGCCCTCAAGACTGCCGTATTTTGCGCCGCTGCCGATGTATTCAAACTCCGCATCCAGATAGCCCATTTTGCCAATGCGTGCGTATAAATCGTGCGGAAAGCCGCCTCGGTTATCCAGCTCCGTGGCCACAGGGCACACCTCGTGGTCGACAAACTCCCTGAGCTCGGCTCTGAGCTTTTGCTGTTCCTTCGTCAATAAAAACATAGCTTTGTTCCCTTATCGTTCCGTAAAAATGAGCATGGCCTTTGCAAACGTTGCCGTTTCGGTATAGACCTCCGCTTCGACCGAAAAGCCCGCCTTGCCGTTTGATGTGAGCGCCGTGCAGAGCATAAGCCCGCCGACCTGCGTTATCTGCTCAGGATAGAAAAACGAGCTGCTGCTCAAAGTGCAGTCAAGGCAGCCCTGCTGCGCAAGATGCTTATCGGCGGCGACGAGCATCAACGCAGTCGGCAGAATGTCCATATTCGCAAGCTCCGCCTCCGGGACGCGCAGCTCATACACCCTGCGGTCCTCGTTGGAATACTCCGGAGCCGGCACCAGAAACGACGCATAGTCAGACATGCTCTCCGTGCCCAGATACATGAAATAGCGGATCAGATCCGAGGCATAGAACACGCCCTCCATCTTATCATCGCGCAGAACCGCCGCAAACGAACTGCCGGAGAGCATCATCTTCCTTGCCGCTTCGCGCACGGAGCTTTGTGCATCGACCGTCAGGAGCCTGGCGTCCTGCGACACAAGCGTCGAGAGTTTCTGCGTGTGCCCGGCTGCAAAGGTGCGCGGGATATCGATCCCGCCGCACAGGTGCAGCTCCTCATCGACGACGGGAAAGGATCTCATGCCGGGAAATTGCTCGTCATAGTACCGCTGCCAGTCGGCGACATAATCGTTGCGGTAGAGGTAGTTCGGCGCCTGCATCCACTCGGACACAGGGGCGTCCTCGTCCGCGAGCCTTGCCGAGGAAAACTGGCTGTCAAACAGCTTCATGATCGCATAGGTGTTCTGCAGCGCCGTGAGGATGCAGACGCCGTTTTTTTCAGCCTTGACGATGTGATAATCGCTCGGGCGGCCGCCGCCGGTGATCAGCATATGCGCACGGGACTGTATGATCAGGGTCTGGAAGTCGGGACGTTTGCCGACGATGCACAGCGTGCGGCTCGGATCCGCATATTCCAGGCGGCTGAGAAGCTGCGCCTCATCGCTGTCGCAGATCACGATATTATCAATGGTACAGCCGAGCGATTTTCTGCCCGCTGCACAGCTTACCCCGAGCGCCGACACGAGCTCGGAAAGCGTCACAGCGCAGCTGTCCGAGTCAACGTCAGACTCTATGCGGAACGTGCCGGATTTCGGCTTTGTGATGACAAGGCCGCGCTGCTCGGCCTCCTTTATGGCCTTATAGACCGTCCCCTCACTGACATCGAGTTCGGAGGCAAGGCCCCTTACAGAAATTTTCGTTCCCGGTTCTGTCGCCTCGATGCGCGACAAAACGATATCATTTTTAATGGAAATGGTACTCCCCCCAAGCAAACTGTATCACCAAGTGATACTGATTATACATTCCGTGGAGAAGAAATACAAGAAAAATGATGAATGATAAAAGATTGTCGAAGTGTTGTATAACAATTTCGGCATCCGGAAGCGAAAACGCGCCGCCGGTCGAGTAACTGTTATACAAAAACCGGTGCATACTGTTGTTGTCGTGAAACACACTTTGTTGCAAGCGCCAAAAAGCAAGTAAGTTCGCCAAAAACTGTTGACGAGCTGTGTTTTTGGTGTTAAATTGTTCACATAGAAACCCAATAGCAAGGCCAAGCTTCAGAAAACAGTTATAGCCTGTAGTAGTACAGAATTGAGCAAAAAGCAGTTAACAGTCACAATCTGTTGTACAACACTCAGGAGTAAGCAGAAACGAACACTTTCTTAACGGAGGAATGCACAATGTACAAATTCACAGAAGAGCAGATCATGATCAGAGACATGGTCCGGGAGTTCACCAAGAACGAAGTCGCCCCCTATGACAAAGCAATGGACGAAACCTTCTCGTTCAACATGGAGGTCTACCAGCAGATCTACTCCAAGCTTGTCGAGACCGGTCTGATGGGCATCCACATCCCCGAGCAGTACGGCGGCGGCGGCGGCGACGCCATCACCTCTCAGATCGTTGTCAACGAGCTTGCAAAGGGCAGCGCGAGCATCGCGCTTTATCTCGACGCAAACTGGCTGGCCTCCGACATGATCCTCGTTCACGGCAGTGACGAGCAGAAGCAGAAGTACCTCCCCCTCGCAGCCGCAGGCAAGGTTTTCGCCTTCGGCCTGACCGAGGCCTCCGCGGGCTCGGATGCAGCGGGCATCAAGTCCATCGCCGCAAAGCAGGACGACGGCTCGTACATCCTCAACGGCGGCAAGGCCTGGATCACGAACTCCGGTGTTGCCGACTACTATCTCATCATGGCAAAGACCGATCCCGACGCAGGCGCAAGGGGCATCTCCGTTTTCATCGTCCCCAAGGATGCAGAAGGTCTGACCATCGGCAAGTTCGAGCACAAAATGGGCATGAGAGGCTCGGCTACCTGCGAGCTGAGCTTTGACAACATCCGTATTCCCGAGTGCGACCGCGTCGGCAGAGAGGGTCTGGGCTTCAAGGTCGCCATGATGGCGCTCGACGGTGCCCGCATCTCCATCGGCTCCATTGCTTCCGGCCTCTCCCAGCACGCGATGGAAATCGCCAAGGCGTATGCCAACGAGCGCACCACCTTCGGCAAACCCATCAAGGCGTATCAGGGCATTTCCTTCAAATTTGCCGATATGGCGGCAAAGGTCCGCGCTATGGATCTGATGGTCTGGGATACTGCCGAAATGAAGGCGAACGGCCAGCGTCATTCGGCAGAGGCGGCGATGCTCAAGCTCATGAGCTCCAAATGGTGCAAGGAGATCTGCGATGAGTGCATTCAGGTGCTCGGCGGCAACGGCTACAGCGCAGAGTTCCATGTCGAGCGTCTGTACCGCGACGCGAAGCTGCTCGAGATCGGTGAGGGCACGAGTGAGATCCAGCGCATGGTCATCAGCGGCTCCGTCCTTGGATGACCGGTACACAGCACAGAGCAAATGGAGAGATAGAGATGAAAATACTTGTCTTCGTAAAGCAGGTGCCCGACACGGACGATGTCAAGCTTGACGAGCGCGGCAATCTGAAGCGCGACGGCGTTGCCAGCATGATCAACCCCCTCGACGCAAACGCAGTCGAGGCCGCCATCCAGCTCAAGGAAAAGTACGGCGCAACGGTCGTTGCGATCAGCATGGGGCCTCCTCAGGCAGAGGACGTGCTCAAAAAGGCGCTTGCGCTCGGCTGCGACGAGGCATACCTGCTGTCCGACCGTGCTTTCGGCGGCGCAGACACCCTCGCCACCGCTTACACCCTTTCCAAAGGCGCCGAAAAGATCGGCGACTACGACCTGCTGCTGTTCGGGCGCCACGCCGTTGACGGCGATACCGCTCAGACAGGTCCGGCGACCGCAGCCTTTCTCGGCATCCCGCAGGTTACCCTTGCATCGAGCATCGATGTAAAAGACGGCTGGGTCTACTGCGACCGCGTGCTCGAGGACAGCACCGAGAAGGTGCGCGCAAAGCTCCCGGCACTTGTGACGGTAACAGCGGAGATCAACACGCCCCGTTATCCCACACCGATCAACATTATGAAAGCGCTCAAAAAGCCCCGTGCCGTCTGGAACGCGCAGGATCTCGGCGCAGACACGGCGCAGACCGGCATCCCCGGCTCCCCGTCGTCTACCAAAGTCGTGTTCGAGCCGCCCAAACGCAATACCGACACCACCTACTTTACGGGCAGCGCCGAAGAGATCGCAGCAAAATTCGTTGACATGCTCGAAACAGAGCACCTGGTCTGAGGAGGTTTGGCAAATGGCTAAGGAAGATTACAAAGGCATATGGGTATTTGCCGAACAGCAAAGCGGAACGCTCAATCCTGTGACCTACGAGCTGCTCGCAAAGGCGCAGGAGCTCAAGGCGCATAACGGTGAAGCGATCACCGCCGTCCTTCTCGGCAGCAAGGTCGCGCATCTGGCAGCCGGTCTCATCGCCGGCGGTGCCGATCAGGTCATCGTCGCAGAGCACGAAAACCTTGCATCCTACAGCGCAAGGCCCTATCAGCAGGCGCTCACCGAGCTTGCGGAGAAGTACAAGCCCTCGATCATCATGTATCCGGCGACCAGCCTCGGCCGCGATTTTGCGCCGCGCATGATGATCTCCCTCAAGACCGGCCTCACCGCCGACGCCATCGACCTCGGCTACGATGAAGATGACGTGTTTTATCAGACCACACCCGCATACGGCGGCAGCATCCTTGCGCACATCGTCATCCTCGAGTGCCGGCCGCAGATGGTGACCGTTCGTCCGAAGATCTTCACGCCCCTGGAGCCGGACGAGAGCCGCAAGGGCGAGGTCATCACGGAGCACGTCACGGTCGACAAGGAGGCGTGCTACGAGGTGCTGAAGGTCGAGCCGAAGGTCGTTACCGGCGTGCCCATCGATCACGCAGACGTTCTCGTTGCCGGCGGCAGAGGCGTAAAGGACGAGCCAGAGCTCGCGCTTCTCAAGGAGCTTGCAGACCTCCTCGGCGGTCAGCTTGCCGCCTCCCGCCCCCTGGTCGACAACGGATTTCTGCCGCACGATGCTCAGATCGGGCAGTCCGGCACCGCCGTCAAGCCCGACATGATCATCAACGTCGCCATCTCCGGCTCCGTGCAGTATCAGGTCGGCATGCAGAACGCCAAGTGCATCGTCAGCATCAACCACAACGCAGCCTCTCCGATCTTTGACATCTCCCACTACGGCGCAGTGGCCGACTTCAAGGCCGTCCTGCCTGCCGTCATCGCAGAGATCAAAAACCGCAGGGCATAACAGACACACGCTGCGGTCACCGCGCCTCCCGGCGGCCGCAGCATATCATGAGACTATTTTGTTAAAAAAATATTATTACAAAAGGAGATTATTCAAATGAGCGAACGTAAACAGATCATCCCTCAGTACGGTCCTTTTGCAGGCATGCGCGTGATCGATTCCGGCTCTCTGATCGCAATGCCTTACGCAGCCACACTGCTTGCCGACTTCGGCGCAGAGGTCATCCACATCGAACGCCCCGGCGTCGGCGACACGCTCCGCGTCCTCGCTCCTTTTGCAAAAGAGGACGGCAAGACCGTCAGCACCTCCTGGGCGCAGGACGGCCGCAACAAGCTCTCGCTTTCCCTTGAGCTGAACCTGAAGCATCCCGAGGTCAAGGAGCTGTTCTTCGGCCTGATCAAGGAAGCCGACGTGTTCATGGAGAACATGGTTTGGCTCGAAAAGCTTGGCATCCGTGACGAGGAGCTGCTCGAGGTGAACCCCAAGCTCATCATCGCCCACATCAGCGGCTATGGCAACCCGAGATTCGGCGGCCTGCCCGAGTACTGCGACCGCGCATCCTACGACATGATCGGTCAGGCGTTCTCCGGCTGGATGGGCCTCAACGGCGAAAAGGGCGGTGAGCCCGTCGTCGGCAAGCCCTGGCTCAACGACTTCACCTCCGCATACGCCACCGTGTTTGCGGTTCTGGCTGCATACATCAACGTCCTCAAGGGCGGCGACGGCCAGATCGTTGACATCGCGCAGTTCGAGGTTCAGGCGAGCTACTGCTGCGACCTGTACACCTCCTACACCATGGCCGGCCGCGAGAACACCCGCTCCGGCAACAAGTCCGCAGCCTTCCAGCCTTACGGCCTGTTCAAGTCCAAGGACGGCTACGATGTCGCGCTCGGCGCGTTCGGCCCCGGCGTCTACAAGAGAGCCATTCAGGCAATGAATCTCGACCTTGAGTACTTCAACTACAAGGATTGCTCTTCCGGTATCGAAGCCGTCGCCTCCGAGAAGGGCAGAGAACTCGACGCAAAGACCATCGAATGGTGCGCAGCCCGCACCGCACAGGAGATCGAGGACGCAATGGCGCAGTTCAAGGTCCCGTGCAGCCGTGTCATGGGCGCAAAGGACTGCCTCGCAAACGAGCATTATCAGAAGCGCAACGACTTCATCAAGTACGAGGATCAGACGCTCGGCAAGGAAGTCACCGCATTCGGCATCGTCCCCAAGATGTCCGGCACCCCGGGTCAGGTCTGGCGCGGCGCTCCGAGCCTCGGTCAGGACACGAACACGATCCTCAAGGAGCTGCTCGGCTATGATGACGCCAAGATCGCAGACCTGAAGGAAAAGAATCTTATTTAAGTCATTTTCTTCTTCCCGTCTCCCCCTCGCTCCACAGGGCATCCGCCCTGTGGAGCACCATCCCGTGAGGTATGCCGCTTCCATGCGAGGACAAATCCCATACCGCTCAGAGCATCAACCAATCACGCCCACACATGAGCCTTTCATATACGCTGCACGCACCCTTTCATCCACAATTCCCCTTCCCCCATTCACACTCCTTCACCGGTTTGGTCTGCGTTTTCATGTGGCGCAGACAGCCAAATACCCCGACGATCTGCTATCGTCGGGGTATTTCTTTCTCCTGTGTGTGCCGCGCCGTCCGCCGTTTAGCGCACAAGCTTCATGAGCAGGCGCTCAAACTCGCCGAGCATACCCACGGAATCGGCAAAGAGGATACTCTTTTCATACATCCGGCGGTAGGCGTCCACGTTCTCGTCCGTGCGCGCGGTGTAGATGATCGGGATCACAAGCAGTCCCCGGCGGCGCGCCGCCTGTACGGCCGTGCGCACGTCGTCGATCGCCTCCGCCTCGCTGAAATATCCGGACGGCAGGCCGTCGGAGAGCACCACGAGGATCTTGCGGCGCTCGGTGCGCTTGGCGAGATCGAGCGCGGCGGCGCGGATGGAATAGCCGTCCTTATTGCCGTTTCCGGCGGCGATCTGCCCCATGGCATCGATGCAGCGGCTGCCGATCTCTTTCTGGTCAAAATCCTTGATGACGCAGTGCTCCACAGCGTTCGTGCCGCCGTCAAAGGCGACGATCTTCGTATAGGCGATGCCCTTGAGCGCCTCCTCCATGATCGCGGCCGTTGCCAGCGCCGTGAAGAGCTTGGACTGCCCGCCGCCGACGCCGGAGCCCATGCTGCCGCTGCGGTCGATGAGCAGGTAAAACGCCGTCTCGCGCTGCGACGGCGGCGCCTTGCGGCGAAAAACGTCCTTGGCATCGAGCGGAACTTTCCACAGCTCGCGCTGCGAGAGCGCACCGGTGCGCTGACCGGCACTGCGCTCACGCTGCTGACGCAGGAGCTTGTCGAGCCGGTGATGCAGCGCCTTGGCACGCTCGGAAAGCGCCGGCGGCAGCCGCCCGCCGGACGGCGTGATATACGTCTCGGTGAAGGTCAGACCGGTATAACGCGCGGCAAGCTCCTGCCGCTCGCCTGCGTCCAGGCGCGCGGCGTGCGGCGCGGCAACGCTCAGCTGCCGCTCGATCTCTCTCTCGCGTGTGAGCTCCTGCGCGGCGTTTGAGAGCATGGCGTCCAGCTCAGCCGCGCTGAGCGCAAAGCCGCGGTGCGCGCTCCAGCCCGTGCCAAGCACCTCGCGCAGGCTCTCCGGCCCGCCGGAGGCGGCCTTCTGTGCGGCGGAAACGCCGTCTGACGTGGTGGCGCTCGCTCCGCTCTGCCCGTGATTTCCGCTGCGGCCGACGCTCGACGAGCGCCCGCGGTCCTCCCTGCCGTTCGTACCGGCAGAGCCGCCCGACTTGACCTCCTGACTCGCAAGGCTGCCGCTCATGTCGCCATAGCGCTCGGAATTATCCCCGCTGCCGCCGCCCGCGCTGTCGCCCTTGTCCAGGTCCGCATCCTCCCCGTCGGCGGAGGGGTCGCTGCGCGCCGCGTCCTGCGCCTCACCTCGCAGGCGGAGGCGGCTGTCGCAGCCGTCACCGAGGGCTTCCGCGCGCTCGGCCTCACTGAAGGCGTAATCCACGCACTGCGATGCGATGCGCGCGCGGGCATCATCGTCCGCCTCGCGGCACAGGCGCGCAAGCTCCGGCGCGAGCGTCGTGAGCGTTTGGCGGCAATGCTGCGCGCACGCGGCGGCAGAGGGCGCAAGAATCGCCGCCTCCACCTGCGCACACACGGACTGCAGCGCCGGCGTCCGGCACGGGATGCCCGCGAGGGCAAACGCCTCCAGCTCGTCAAGCAGCGCCTCGAGCGCGCTGCCGGGCGCGGCGGCGTCCAGCTGCGCATAGCACACGAAGCGCAGCAGCGGCAGATAACCGGGAAAGCGGCGGCAGAGGATGTTATCCGTGCGTGCCTGCTCCAGAATGTTCAGAATACGCTGACCGAGCAGCGCGCCGAGCTCCGGCGCGAGGGCATAGTGCTCGTGAAAATACGCGCCGGAAAATGCACGCACCGCCGCACACACGTCGCGGTCGGAGCTGCCGTCGTGCTGAAGCTCGCGTGCGAGCAGTACGCGCAGCGCAGCCGTCCAGTGGCGGGCATCAAAATCCGCACGCAGCAGATATGCAGCCCCGCCGACGGTGACGGACGTGCCGTCCGTCGTGCAGCGCAGGCTGTCGTCCGGCGTGACCGTGTCGATGCGGATGTTGTCCGGCACGAGCAGCGCGAGGCTGCGCCGGAGCAGCGGCGCGATGGGTTCACTCGCCAGAAACGCCCGGTAGCGCGCCAGCGCAGCGTCAAACCCGTCCATCCTGCGGCACCATGCTCTCGATAAGCTCCGTCAGCTGCAGGCGGGTATAGGCGTCCTGCGGCTTGGAAGCAACGTTGTCCAACAGACCCCAGCGCAGACCGAGCAGCGGCTCTGCGCGCAGGGCATCGATAAAGCCGCGGATCGTCATCGCGTCCGGCTCAAGGCCGCCGGCGCTGCGGATGCGGTCGCGGATGGCACAGTAGACATAGTCGCAGATGTTCAGGCTCGCGCCGCTCGCCTCGGGCACGACGCGGCGCAGCACGTCCACAATGGTCTCCGGCTCTGCGATGTGGATGGGCGTGAAGCGGTCGATCGTCGCCTCGTTCATAAAGTTCGTGCCGGCGTAGTCCTCATTCATCGTGATCGTGAACGCCGAGTGCGGGTGCATCTGCACGAGACCGTAGCCGGGCACCTGGATCTGACGCGCGGCATCGGTCAGCGAGTGGAGCACATCGGCGCACTCGGGCTTGATGGTGTTGCCCTCGTCGAGCACGACATCCGCGCCCGCGGCCAGATAGCGCAGCATATCGCTCAGGCGATAGCGCATGGTGCCGTTTTCGATCGTCGGTCCGCCGAGCAGGTCGAGCTTGTCGAGCTCGGCATTGCCCTGCATCCGGTACTGCGGCACATTGAGCAGCCAGTCCACCGTCTGGATGAGCGTGTTTTTTCCGCAGCCCTTGCTGCCGACCAGCCGCAGATGCAGCCCTGACAGGCGGTAGGCCAGCGCGCGTGTGAGCGCCCCGAAGCTGTCGGCCTGCACATAGCGCACCGTCGGATCGGGCACCATCTCGGGGTACTCCGGCAGAGAGAACATCTCGGCGAACACGCGCAGGATGATTGCCTCCGGCACAGCCTGCTCGAGCAGGTACTCGGCGCGTGCGGTCAGTGCCTCCACACCCGCACATCCGCGCGCCGCCGCACCGTCGATCGCCGCGCGCACCGCCGCACTGAGCGCATCGCCGCAGCGGTATTCGGCGAGAAAGCCCCACACATCCGGCGTGTCGCTGTCGCACGGCTCGCCCGCAGAATCGCACAGTGCCGTGATCCGTGCCCGCACGGGCGCGGTGCGCAGCAACGCCGTGAGCGCCTCAGACGGCGCGGACACGATGCCCACACGCGAGAACAGATCCCCCGCCGCCGCCTCGCTCAGACAGCACACAGGCAGCGGCTCGCCCTCGACCCGGCAGAGCACGACCTCCGGCCACGCATGGCGCTCCTGCGCGCAGAGCGAGCGCAGGAAGTCGAGCTTCATCGGTGCTTTCAGATTGCTGCCGCCGCAGACGGCGGTCTCATATTGCAGCGTATGCATATCTCATTCCGCCTTTCTCAGTTGCCGCGCACGGCGCCCCACGGAAACCCCTTCGCGCCGCCGTGGTAAATAACGCGCCGCACATTCAAAAACGCGCAGCGGCCGATGCGCTCCACGCCGTCGGGGATGACGACCGTGTCCAGATTGCTGCACTTATAAAACGCCTCTTCCTGGATCTCGCGCACGCTGTCCGGGATGACGATGCCCGTCAGACCGATGCAGCGCGAGAACACGCCCTCCGGTATAACGGTGAGCCCCTGCGGAAGATTGACCCGGCGCAGGTGCACCTTATCATAAAACGCATATGGCTCGATCGTCTCGACACTGTCCGGAATGACGAGCGTATTTAAATATGTGTACGACACCATGGCATAGGCAGCGAGCGTGCGCACGCGCACCCCGTCGACCGACGACGGCAGCTCGAGCACCGTGCCGGCGTTGAAGCAGCCGTCCGTACCGATGCGGCCGGTCGCGGCGTCAAAGACAAAATTCTGTGCCGCAGCCTGCGCCGCCGTGACCGGATGCGTGTCCCACGGGCGCTCGCGCAGCCAGACGGCAATATCCGCCTGCGTTTGCCGGCGCTTTTGCGCGAGGTAGTCCTGCATCTGCCGCAGCGAGCACTGCTGCGAGAAAAAGACCGCCAGATCCTCGGCCTCCAACGGGATGGAAAAGCCCTTCGGCAGCTCGAGCCCGAGCTGCATGGCAAGGATCCGGCGGACATCGCCGCACGCATCGTCATAGCGTGAGAGCACCTTCTGATCGCAGACGAAGGGCACGTCCAGCCGCGACGCCTCGATGCCGCCGGCCGTCAAAAGGCCCGCGAAGCCGTGCGCGCGGTCCAAGATCTTTTTTACGTCGCGAAACTGCGTGCTCTGGTAAAGAAGCATCTCCATCGCGTGATCCCTCCCGTCGGTTCGGAACGCTTTTTGTTATAAAACTATCATACAGGTGCAAGGTGTATTCTTCCGTAACATTTGCTGCACAGATTCCGGTTTCCTTGTCTCTTTACCGGCGGATCGGGTATTTTTTGTACACGCTGTACACAGTTTATTCACTGGACAGGCGTTTCCGGTTGTGGTAAACTAAAGTTACGTTACACGAGTCCGGAAAATGCACACGCAGTACACATATATTTTGAATAAAGGAAGCATACGCATGAATGAAGTAAAAAGCCCGAAAAAGCCGATGCTGTATTACTACGCCATGGCGCTGCTCGTGCTGCTGCTCATCAACTTCCTCGCCGTGCCGTGGCTGAGCCAGCGGCAGGTCAAGGAGGTCGACTACGGCACGTTCATGACCATGACGGAGAACAAAGAGATCGGCCGCGTGGAGGTGCAGGACAACCAGATCCTCTTCACGAACAAAGACGACACCCAGATCTACAAGACCGGCCCGATGGACGATCCCGACCTGATCTACCGCCTGAAGGACTCCGGCGCGGAGTTCTCGAGCGAGATCGTCGAGGAGATGTCGCCGTTTCTGTCGTTTCTGCTGACGTGGCTGCTGCCGATCGTGTTTTTTGTCGCCCTCGGCCAGTTCATGCTCAAGCGCATGACGAACAAGGCCGGCGGGCCGAACTCCATGATGTTCGGGCTCGGCGGCTCGAACGCAAAGGTCTATGTCAAGTCCGCCGAGGGCATCAAGTTCTCCGACGTCGCCGGTGAGGACGAGGCCAAGGAGAACCTGACCGAGATCGTCGACTATCTGCACGACCCGTCGAAGTATCAGGAGATCGGCGCGTCTATGCCCAAGGGCATCCTGCTCGTCGGCCCTCCGGGAACCGGCAAGACGATGCTGGCCAAGGCCGTTGCCGGTGAGGCGAACGTGCCGTTTTTCTCCATGTCCGGTTCGGAGTTCGTGGAGATGTTCGTCGGCATGGGCGCGAGCAAGGTGCGCGACCTGTTCCGCCAGGCCAAGGAGAAAGCGCCGTGCATCGTGTTCATCGACGAGATCGACGC
>CDZB01052963.1_pt1 | contig 14579 bp, 6 predicted proteins | sample 554961 | NCBI WGS metagenome assembly CDZB01 (sample SAMEA3182106, study PRJEB8094) | gut metagenome | biome: human; feature: gut; material: Stool; isolation source: human stools | place: Canada | collected 2013-02-26
TTATCTGATGAACGTTTGGATGTGGCATTTCATACCCCCTTCCGTTAATTTCCTCCTTCAACAGCCTAATCTGTTCTTCTGTGATTTCGAATGCTTTATTTCCATAATCATTCAGTGTAGTTTTAACCGGATATAAGAATCCCCACTTCTCAAAGAAATCGAGCATATTCAATCCTGAAATGTCACATACCTGACGTACAAAATCCAGCTGGTTCATACCTTGATTCTCACCCTTGTCACTCGGACTCTCATGAGTACGAAAATATTCATATAATTTATGATAAAAATCAGTTTTTCCTAATACATCTATCATGTACAGTTTGAGCTGCCAAAATGGTACAAGTTGAGTTTCACGAGTAATATTTGCAATACCAGGAAGACAATGAGGACGTTTACCATCCACTATCAATGATGTAGCGCCTTGATAAATATTATTATACGTTCCCAATGTCTGATCGTTCTCATCTTTCAACGTACATCCGTCAACCAACAACTTGCAAGGACGACCGAATGATGTCTGTATAAAAAGCGACATAATGTTATTGGTAACTTCAGTCAAACCGGCCCATTTCAACCCCGGACGTGTCTGATTGCAATGACCTACTTCATGCGCAGGTCCCCAACAACGAGTAGGAAAATTTTCTGGTTTACAGAACGGTTCCGCATAGTAATCACTAGCATTATAAACTGTACGATAATCTGATGCGTTCGGGCTCTTTGCCTTGTAGTCAATAGAAAAATGCATCCGGTTATTGAACATCTTACCATATTTAACAAGTCCCATAAACTCTTCCTCCAAATATACCAGACGATCCAAATTTTCAATAGTCTTCGTTATCTCTGTATTGTACTTTTTGAAGTCAGATATTCTCCACGTCAAATGTGAGTATTCTCCCAAGATATCTATTTCCTGATACTTTGCATTGTCGCGAATCTGAGCCCAATCACTTTCCTTGTTTTTCTGAATATCAAAATAACCGTTTACTTTTCCATTCGCAAAATGCACTTTTACCGTCTTTGCCTCAATATTCCTTTTCTGATCATTATCAGCATCTTCAAGCCGGAGAGGAATGTCATCATTTACATGATTCAAAATATAAATTAAACCACCGACCTCTACTGTTATCTCATTATATCCTTCCGACAACTCGTAGGTTTTCGAATTGTTGTAACCACCGTTCAGATCTTGAATAAGCATCGAAATTCTACCACCCTCATAAATATCATCGACAAATATAGCCAAGGTCTCACCCGCTTTTGCATAAATTCCAGTCGGATTATCTCTCAGGCTGTATTTAGATGTCTTATTAGCCGTAGCCATTACTGCTGGATTCTGGTAAGGACGGTAATCCGCCAATCGATAAGCAGACTCATAGTTTCCACTTAGCAAAGCAAGTCCCAATTCTTTCAAATATTCATTAGGGATTTGCTTAATCTGCTTTTCTGTCACGCCAGCTTTAAGCTGTAAACCCATATTATCAGCAAAAATTGTAGCTGGATCAAATTTATTACTACTAGCTTCATAAAATTCCATCTCAGCACAGCTTACTCTATCCTCATAGGCTTTAGTTATGGTAAAACGAACAAATTTAGCATCTTCCACAGGTGATGACAACTTTATGGTAAATGGCGTATGTACCCCATTACCTCTTGCATAATCACCTATTTTCACAAAATCATCCGGTTTATCGGCTGTCGAAACTTCCACTGTAAATTGATCGAATGAGCCCCATTTGTTTCCGGAGTCAGTACGTGGAGTATAAACGATACTATTCAGTGTATGCCCCTTCTCCAGTTCATATCTGATAGAAAATGGATATGAGACCTGCCCAAACGCGGAATTAAAATATGTTTTCTTATTTCCATCATAGGACATCTTTAAGGTCAACGGATTCTGGTCTGTATCTTTACCTTGCGTTTCCTCAGAAGTGGCCTCGCCGCCAATTACTTTTATTAATTTGTCAGCAGAACTAGGAGCTGCTTCTTGAGAAATTGTGATATTACATTTATGATTGTCATCATACATCAATGTCAATACAGAACTTCTGACTCTCTCTGCAAAAGAACGTTCGCATACAATCGTCATTTTACCATTTTCAACAAGGGCGGTCAGCCAATCTTCTCCCTTATTACTTAAAGTTGATGCTATCTGGTTTATGTCCAATCCTTGCCCCAATACGAACTCACGTTTTTCTGTCCCTCCCTCATAAGGAAAACTCACGGACTCTGTAGAAATTGTAATCCAATCATCAGGAATAGCCGAACTTGCACTGTCACTACATGAATAGCCTAAACAAGGATAAAGCAAAGATAATAAGATTACCTTCAACTTACACCAATGGCCTTTTATGATAGGTATTTTTGTATTTTTCATGACCTCATTTCGATATTTTACGTTAACTTATTTTATGCAAGAGTTTATATTTAAGGTAGTCCAGTATGAATAACATGTAAAGCAAAGGCAAAGTCGGAACAAAAGAGCCCGGTCTCTGCCTTTGTTTATCAAACTGTCATACGATTAATTCCATAACGGATTTTGAACCGTCAATTTACTCTTCTGCATTTCATTGTAAGGTACAGGATAAAGCAACATAGCTTTTGACCATGGATATCTATCTACCACAATACGGTTGTAGTATGAATCTTCACCAATTTTATCATAAAATTCAATTGCAGTGTTTTTAGCACTATTGTATGTTTTTACTGCTGCTTTATTGATGTCCATACCATAACGTATTAACAATTTATCCTCATTATCTTTGATCCATTCACCGGTAGCCTCATCTTGTGACCATCCAGCACGCATCCATCTATGCATGTCAAAATAATAGTTTCCTTCTCCCAACATTTCAATAATACGTTCACGATAGATAGCTTCACGCTGTAAATCCTGATTTCCTATAATATTCTTCCCATAAGGTGCAGGCTTCGTAGCCAGTTCCTTATACCCAGGAATACCAGCACGTTCACGTACTAAATCCAGATACTTAATTATATTTTCATCGTTCGGATTTATCTCATTACATACTTCTGCATAGTACAAGTAGAAATCTGCTAAACGGAAATAGATCCAAGGACGTCCCCAGTCCGTAGGATTCGATCCTTCTTTCAGTAATGTACGGTTATTAAACTTATAAAGTAAATAGCCTGCACGTGCATGCATAGTGTTATCTCTATAGCCTGCACCACCTTTACTAAAATAAGCTCCCCAATCTGAGTAACTGCTTCTTTGTATATGCCAGCTCTTTCCTTCGTATGTAACATCAGCATAAAAACGAGGCTCGCGATTAACATACATATTGAAGATGTGCTTGTCTACATGTTGTTTATTATTACAAACATTTACCCAATTTGTGAATCCGTTTTCATTATAATCAGGGTCTTCACTGATATCCAATCCACTATCCGTAAAGAACAAATCGACAATATTCTGATAAAAACCGACATTACCCATAGCACTAGGAATATCTCCGGGGATTGTGCGAGCTTCCATTTTAGCAGTGACGCCATCATTATAATCGTTATTTCCGTTAGCCCAAAGAATCTCATCGTTATAATATTGGAACAATTCATATATTGATGTATGAGGATCTCTCTCTTTGGAATAATAAAGATCCATACCATGTGCTTCGGCAAATCTCAACAAAGCTTCAAGATGCGTCTTGGCAGTTTGCCATTTGTTATCATCACGATCGGGGAAAAGACGCTTTCCATCATGATTTGTCAAACTCAACGCTTCTTTATAGCCTCCATTAAACAGAGGAGAAGCTGCATATACCCACAAACGTGCACGTAATGCTAAAGCAGCCGCTTTTGTAGGACGCAGGATTTCACGAAGATTGTACATACTATTGTCATGACTAGTATCATCCCCTGTTCCAGTTTTTATCGTTTCAGGCAGATCATCTTTATATTCACCATTTATAACAGATTCTAATAACTGATCAATATGTCCTACCATTTCGTCAACAGATGCACGTGCATAATCAAGGTTCTCATCCGAAGGATCAGCAGTCTCGGGAATAATAGGTGTAGGACCATAGAATTCAAATAACAAGAAATAGTTGTAAGCAAGCAGATAAGTAACATCCGCCTTATAACGACGCATCTCTTCTACTGAAATATAACCATCAGCATTGATCGGATCACCTATGCTTTCAGGTGCCATATCCAAAAAGATCATTGCCTGGCGAATTTGTTTATAGCAATTCCACCAACGGTTGTGAGTGGTACTACTAGGAGTAAAAGTATTCTGTCCAAATTTCAACACATTAGGATGAGCACAAACGATTTCTCCTGAATAGATAGCTTGCGCATTAACGGTTCCATTTGAATTTTGTACATCCAAACCCGCTTCCGAATAGTTCGGACAAGTTTGATAGATTTCTCCATACCATTGTTTAATATATTTAGCTTTGGAAAAAACTTCTTCCTTGTCTAGATTTTGAGCAAGTTCTTTAGAAACATCCAAATAATCTGAGCAAGAGGTCAACATACCTGTCATTAATACGACAGTTGCTGTACATACTGTTTTTATAATATTCATAATTAATTATTCTTATAATTGATTATTGGTTAAAAAGTCACATCAAGACCGAAAGTCCAGGTCGCGTTAATCGGATATCTTGCACCGCTGTTTCCAATTTCCGGATCCCACATTTTAACGTGATCCCACACAGCAAGATTACTTCCCTGCACATAAATACGGAGGTTCTGCATTTTCCATCTCTGCACCAATTTTTTATCAAACTGATAACCCAATTCGACATTTTTCAGACGGAGAAAACTCCCATCTCTGTACCACCATGTACTATTCAGCGTATTATTACTATACTCATTGGTGTGTAAACGAGGATATAAAACGTTCATATTATTGGGATCACTTGCAGTCCAATGGTCGGCAGCCTGTACACGTGCAGAAGACTGGTCTTTTCCATTAGCAAATGGGACAAAATAACTAGTGTTAGCTTTCAAGTTAACGGATGTTTTACCTACTCCCTGGAAAAATACACCAGCATAAATACCTTTATATTGTACATTCAGTCCGAAGCCATAAACAAGTTGCGGATTATTTGGATAAATGCCGCTATAATAAGTCTGGTCATTATCGTCAATAGTACCATCACCATTCAAGTCTTTATATTTAATATCACCAGGCTTCACATCAGCAGCATAAGTAGCAATTCCATCTTTTAATTTATAATTATAGCTACCATCTGATTTTTCAGTAATAATAAAATCCTGATTGGTAAATAATCCTTCCGCTACATATATTTTATTTGTCCCGATAGAAGTACCAGTTTGAGCAAGCCATGGATAAGCCTGTGGAATCTCATCCTTTTCTATAATCTTGTTAACAGCGTATGTTACATTACCTCTGGCTGAAAGCACCCAGTCTTTTCCGATATTATGTTTAACTGTAATACTAGCATCAAAACCTTCATTAGTCGTGACACCAAAATTCTGCCATGGATTTTGACGGAAACCAGTAGCCGTAGGAATAGTTACACGCTGAATCAAAATATCTTCCCGTCGATTATGAAAATAATCAGCAGTAATATCAACACGACCACGGAATAATCCCATGTCAATACCGAAATTGCTTTTCTTCTCTATTTCCCAACTAATATATGGAGCAGCAAATGTGTTTTCATAAATTCTTCCCATATCATTAGTAGGACCACCATTAGTACCGGGATTCAAGCCGACATTTTGACTACCGCTATCAGTCAATAGTTCTCTATATACAAAACGGTCACTTCCTGTATTATCATTTCCTGTAAGACCGTAAGAAGCTCTCAAACGTAATTTGCTAAGAATATCCAAGATATTCTCCTTTTGCATAAATTTCTCAGCATGTACATTCCAAGCGGCACCTACTGCCGGGAAAATACCCCAACGATTACCAGGAGCGAAGTTTTCACTACCCGTTGCACCAAAACTAGCTTCTAATACATAACGATTATCATAAGCATAAGTACCACGCATTACAATATTCTGTTTACGATAAGGCAACAGTTTTAACCCGCCTACTTCTTCCGCTCCAGAAGATTTTCTAGAACCTTGGTATTGAGTTTCCTTTTGATTGTATACAAAAGTTCCTGTAACAGCGTGTTTCTTGGCAAAAGTACGTTCGTAGTTCAACTGCGCTTCAATATATAATTTTTTAGTACCACTGCTTGTGCTAACAGAAGCTTCCCCAAGCGGACTACCTTCTGAAAATAGTTTTTTGATAAGTAAACCGTTTTCATCTCTACCGGTAACAGTATATTTATCCGGACTCGCCGAACGTTTTAAAGTAGAACTGAAATCTGCATCAAAACTTATACTACCTTGAACAGACAGTCCTTTCGTTATGAAGTCGAGTTTTTGTCTCAAAGTTGCCTTAGTTTGCATTGCTACAGACCATTTTTTAGAATAACCGGAATAATTAAGTAAATTATAAGGATTATAACGTCCATCCGCATCTGTATCACAAACTGCAGCAGTCCCGTCCGACCATGTAAAAGGCACCAAATGAGTCGGGAAAAGTATGATATGTTTAAAAATCTGGTCAGAAGAATTTCCGGGGTTATTTTGAGTTCTGTATTGTCCACTCATATCAACGGAAAGTTTGGTCGTCGGAGTAATATCCATATCTACATTGGAGCGCAAATTATAACGTTCCAATCCGATATTGGCATTGTAGTCATCCAATGGATTCGATTTAAACATACCATTTTCCTTATAATAAGCTCCTGATACAAAGAACTTAGTTTTTTCCGAACCTCCTCGCAGATTCACTGTATAACGTTGATTCTGCGTGTTATTAGATAATAAGTCGGTCCAAATAGAATTCGGGTATAAATCCGGATCAACTCCATCCCGATACCTTGCCAACGCTTCTGCACTGTATGGAGCGCTATTTTGCACATAATTATCCCAATTAGGATTACCCGCATCATTCCAAGACGCTTCATTCCACATTGATAAATAATCCCAAGAGTTCATCAACTCCGGCATACGGGTAGGAGTAGCAATACTATATTGTGCGTTGAAGCTGATAATAGTTTTTTGTGCACGCCCACGTTTTGTTGTAATCAAAACTACACCATTAGCACCTTCAGAACCATATACAGCAGTAGCAGCAGCATCTTTCAAGACAGTAAATGTCTCAATTTCATCTGTGTCAAGATCATTCATGCTACGAGGAACACCATCCACCAACACCAATGGACTCGTACCACCTGCGTATGAACTTTGACCACGAATCCAAAAATCGGCATCATCATTTCCCGGTTCTCCAGAACGTTGAATGGCAATCACACCAGCAACCTGACCAGCAATCGTATTTGATAAACTACGCGTTGGTATAGCAATCTCTGCAGGTTTCATTGTATTCACAGAAGATACTACACTTTCTTTCTTTTGTGAACCGTAACCAATAACAACAACGTCATCCAGATTTACATTCGATTCCGCCATAGCAATGTTGATAACACTTTTATCCTTTACTTTCTGTTCAACACTATTATAACCAATATAGCGGAATTCCAAAACTTCACCTTCTCTTGCTTTAATAGTGTATTTACCATCCATATCGGTTAATACACCGTTAATAGTGCCTTTCACTATTACTGTGGCACCAATAATAGGCTCCCCTGCTCCATCGGAAACGGTACCAGTGACAGTTTTGGTCGCTCCTTTCTTAGAACTCAACGTTTCTTTAGAAGAAAGCGACAATACTATTTGTTTATTCTGAAATTTGAACGTAATATTAGTCGGTTCAAACATTTTACGAAGCGCCAGACGCACTTCTTCATTCTTGCAGTTCAGACTTACCAATTGTTCTGCATTTATTTCAGTCGCATCATAAGAGAACAAATACCCCGAAGCCTTCTCTACTCTTGCCATAGCTTCTTTTAAAGGTATTTTACTAAACGAAATGCTAATCTTCTCTGTACCGCTCTGAGCGAATATTCCTATAGAAAAGAGGCATACGATAATTAATAAATAAAATTTCTTGTATTCCATAAGTAATTTAGATGTTTTTTATTCCATAACATTTTTAATTCTAAGTGTTTTTCGAATTGATGTAAGATCATAGTTTCACATAGGCTTTCATATTTAAAGATTCAACAATATTGTTTTATATATTCTAAACAAGCAATTACCAACCAGCATGTTCGTTCTTATTCTCACGCGAGTCAGCATTGCGTTTCTTTTCTCCTGTATAATTCCATTCAATTTCGTCCGTGTATTCTTTTCCGTTATGTGTTGCAACGGTTCTTATTACATTTTTACCTTGTTCCAGTGTTACATTATCAAAAACATAATGTACATCAGTATATCCCTTGCGAATACCAGTCAATTCTTTACCATTAAGATATACTATAGGAGTACCAATATTAGAATAAACTGTCACAGAGGTCTGTTTCCGCTCACGATCCGCATTTCGGCGCTGCGTCAAATACAATACAGGCTCCTTGCTCCAGTTGGCTTTATACCAATAATAAGAATCCTTCTTGATTTTCCGGTCAAAAGTCATCAAGCCTTTCAAGTTACGAGCAGGTACACCACCCCGACTCCACATCGGCACAGCAAAATCAAACATATTCCATAGATAAGAAGCAATGATATAAGGATGTTTCGAAATAACACTCCATTGATATTCATGCGTTTTAGTCTGGAATGTTTCCGGATAAAAAGGTTTTCCCCAATTCAATGCATCACCGAGATATTCAGTCTGATGTTCCAAATTGGCATCCGCACCATATTCTGTCAACATCAGCTTTTGCCACGGGTACTTTTCTTCCAATCCTTTCACCCATGGTTCAATATCTTGTAGCTTCTTCTCATACCATCCGAAATAGCGGTTCATCCCCTGAATATCTGTATTCTGATTCACTGCATGTTCAGCATGTCCGAAACCATTGACAGCTACAGTATAACGATCCGGGTCCTCTGTCTTGGCAAGATTATGAAGTGCTTGCGTCAGCCCGGCTGTATATTCGTGAGGTTGATATACCTCATTATGCAACCCCCAAACATAGATAGAAGGGTGATTAAAACTCTGACGAATCAACTCACGAAGCTGAGACTGCGCGTTTTCCGCTTCGTAGCCTGTCACACGATTCACAAAAGGGATTTCAGCCCAAATGACCAATCCCAAAGAATCACAACGAGAATAGAGATAATCTGATTGTTGATAATGGGCAAAACGGACAGTTGTGGCTCCTACGTCCATTATCTGTGCTAAATCAAAATCATGTTCTTTATTAGTCAAAGCACTTCCTAATCCCCACCAATCCTGATGACGGGTTACACCATACATCGGATATTTCTCATCATTCAAATAAAATCCTTTACCGGCAACAACCTCAAACTTACGAACACCCAAAGGCTGGATAACTTCATCAATGACCCTTCCTTCTGCTACCAAACGTGAAACGACTTTATACAAATAAGGATCTTTACGTCCTTGCCAAAGATGAGGTTTGTTCAATTTAAAAGTTGAAAAATAAGTTTGCGTTCCTTGAGGAGTTAATTCCAAAGGAAGGCGATGTGAAGCAACTCTCTTTCCTTCTTGGGTATAGAGAGTATTTTCAAGTACTAAATTCGCAGGAGTAAGGCTGCCATTGTCTAATTTTACTTTTACAGTAATATCTGCAGAACGTTTCGAAACATTTTTCTGAGTAATATAAACACCTGGAGAAGCACAATCGGTAACTGTTATATTATTTTGCTCAGTAACAATTAGCCATACCGGGCGATAAATACCTCCATACACTCCGAAAAGGCTATGATTCACCGGAATAACATCCGGTCGTGCAGTATTATCAGCTTTTACCATGATTTCATTCTCAGCTCCAAATTTCAAAGCTGTTCCTATCTCAAAAGCAAAAGCACTATAACCTCCTTTATGGGTTCCTACAAGCTTACTGTTAACATATACCTCGGTGTTTGCGCCCACACCTTCAAATCGAAGAAACACACGCTTCCTTTCAATTCTTCATTAAAGAATTGTTTTTTCTTGTAATAGCCAACTCCTTCATAAAAAGAAGCAGCCTTTACCTGCATATCTTTAGCATTCCATGTGTGAGGCAGATTTACAGTTTCCCATTTCCCCTCCCATTGAGCAACAACTTTTACTGGGTCTTCCGAAAAAGGACCGCGTTTGAATAACCAACCTTCATTGAAAGAGGTCACTTCCCGGGCAGTGAGAGAGAAAAACTGCCCGATCAATACTAACAAAACGAATGTAAATTTGAACTTCATATTACAATCCTCTTTTGATTTATGTTAAAGCATCCCGATAAATACCTTTTGTTCCTTTAGCTGCACGCACCTTAAGCTGAATAACATAAGGTTCACCCGGATTCTTCTTGGGAACAGATACATTATATTCGTTACGAGCTGTTTCAACAACTTTGATATCTTCGTTAGTATCTAATAAAGAAGCTTTTTCAACTGAAATTCCTTTCGGGGTTTTTACTATCAAACGTTCACTATATGGTTGATTGAATACCACCATATACACTTCACCATTTTTACCGCGTGTGTAATATCCCCAATCCTGCTTGTCGAATCCGGCATAATCACAGGCATAAACGGCCTTTCCATAACGACTCATCCATTTGCCGATAGCAGTCGCCAAAGCTTTTTCTTCCGGACGAAAATCTCCATCTGCTTGAGGACCAAAGTTTACAACCATATTTCCTCCCATAGAAACAGCATGTACAATACGATCAAGTACTTCAATCGGAGTTTTGACATAACTCAATGACCAGTCTTTATGATATCCCCATTGGTTTTCGGGTACAGTCATACAAGCCTCCCAATCCCATTGTGTAACCTTAAGGTCTTTTACTGGATCGGGTAAACGACGTTCGTAACCTGATTCATAATCTCCCATCAAACGACCATTACTATCGAAATGACGTTTTCCTTTATCATCGGCACGCAGACGGCTATTAATAGTAACCCCCGGAAGCATCTCCTTCAGCATTTGTTCCACATGAGCTGTCCACCAACCATTCTTCTTAATACTTGCATCCCATGTACCATCAAACCAGAAATCTTTCACTGTAGGATAACGTGTGGCCAGTTCTTTCAATTGATTGTCTGTAAACTCCAGAAAACGGCTGAACGCAATACTATCTTCTTCAGATTTTATACTGTAACGATAATCCGGATGGCTCCAATCCATCACTGAAAAATAGAAATGTACATCAATACCTTCATCGTTGTAGGCTTTTACCATTTCGCCCAACAAGTCTTTTTTATAAGGAGTATTCGCTACCGTATATTGAGTATATTTACTCGGCCACAAACAGAAACCTTCATGATGCTTCGTTGTTATCTTTACATACTTAGCTCCCATCTCTTTAGCCATTCTTGCCCACTTCTTTGCATCAAATTTGGCAGGATTCCATTGATCCATCAGTTTCAGCCATTCATCAGCAGGTACTTTTGCCCAACTCTTCAACCATTCAGCAGCCCCACCGTACATTTTTCCGTTCCATTCACCCCCAGGAATGGCATACAATCCCCAATGAATAAAGGCTCCCAAACGATTATCCCGGAATTTTTGCATTGCAGGATCCTGTCGCTTCCCCTCATTCGTTGCTCCATATTTTAAAGAGATTTCTTCTTTAATTCCCTGAGCGGAGGTTATCGAACCAATAGTAACTAATAGTAAGAATAATGTTATTAATTTGCTTTTCATGTGATAAGTTATATTATAATGAGTATAATTAGAAGTCTTTGATTGCTTGAAATCTTCTCATATTTCATCGGTCATAGCCGCCACATCTATTACCGTTTTTTTTATAATCAGCCATATTAATTTCTTCTCTTAATGCATTGGTCTGATTTTCAGTAATTATAAAAATTTTATTTCCATATTTTTTTGTGCCCTTCATACTTGTTTAATTAACTTTTTGATTTTATGTACTAAAACTAAATTAAAGCGATGTAAAAGTAGAGGAGAAACACAATACCTATAAATACAAATATTACAAAAAGTAGACGTATGAATCCACATGGAAAAAATGAACACCTAAAATGGAAGATTTGGTCATATTTTAGCCTTTTTCTCCAATTTAATAAGACCTCTTATGTACAATATTAGTGGATGTCATGTATAATTTGATAGTAGATGAAAAACACATTATTCTTTCTTCCTACTTCTTACAGTTTGCGGAGCGACCCCAAAAAATGCTTTGAAAGATTTACTGAAATAACGTGGAGAAGAAAACCCTAACCGTATAGAAATCTCCGAGATATTTAATTCCGGATGGTTCTTCAATAAAGACATTGCCTCATCCAACTTTATTTTTAGAATAAACTCATTCGGAGTCAATCCGGTCATTTGTTTGAATTGCATATATAGTTTACTACGTCCCACACAGAGTTCGGAAGCAAGAGCAGTAACATCAAAAGCAGGATTTTCAAAGTTCTCCTTAATAATATTCACACATTTCGCCAATAATTCCTTATCTCTTTCATTTATAGCTTCTGCCACCGGAGACTCCGTAATGGTCTTACCTGCATAATGTGCTATCAAACGTTTTTTATTTTTAATCAAATTATTACAACGAGCAATCAATACTTTTACATTAAATGGTTTCGTTACATAATCATCTGCACCAAACATTAACCCCTCCACAACATACTCAACAGAAGTCTGAGCCGTTAATAAAACCACAGAAATATGAGAAAGTTCCACATTGGTTTTAATCTTATAACATAATTCTTTACCAGACATTTCAGGCATCATCACATCACTTATAATCAAGTCCGGCTGAATTTGTCGTGCCATTTCCAATCCTTCACGTCCATCATGTGCAATATATACCTTATATATCGGCAAAAACAAATCTTCCAGCATAGACAACAATTCTTCATTATCATCTACCAAAAGAATAATGGGTTTATCTTCTTCCTTAATATTCTCTTGTTCTTTCGTTTTTTCTTCTTCCACATCCATTATTTGTTCAAAGGGAAGCATAGGAACCGCCTCGGAAATAATTACTGACTCTCTACTTTCTACAGTAGCCATTTCTTCATCACTAAAATGACGATTTCCCAAAGGAAGAGATAACGTGAATTTAGTACCTTTTCCCACAGTACTTTCTACATCAATCTTTCCATGATGCATATTCATTATTCCTTTAGCCAATGCCAATCCTATGCCCGTTCCTAATGTGAACGAAGAAGAATTATCTGTTTGATAAAATCTCTCAAAAATCTTTGAAATATGTTCTTCCGGAATGCCGACTCCTGTATCACATACCGACACAATCGCTTGAGAAGCAAGCATTCTTACCTCTACCCTTATACTTCCTTTATTGGGTGTGTATTTAAAAGCATTCGACAATAAATTAAAAATAACTTTCTGTAATTGTTTTGAATCAAACCAGACAGAAATTGTTTCTTCTACATTATCAAAACGATACGTAATCTCTTTTTTTTGTGCATACTCATAGAAACACATATAAATCTGTCGCGTAAATGTGACCAGATTCTGTTCTTCAACCTTAAGTTTCAAATAACCTTGTTCCTGTTTACGAAAATCAAGCAATTCTGATATCAGATTCCGCATATGCCATGCATTTTTATAAATGCGAAGGATACGGTTATAAATAGTTGTGCCCAAATCCATCTGCATCAATACCTCAATCTGTCCAAGAATGAGTGTTAATGGGGTACGGAATTCATGAGAGATATTCGTAAAGAAACGTAATTTTACCTGATTCAGTTCTTCAATCCTCTCTTTTTCCTTTCTTTCAAACTCCAAAGAGGATTTTAAAGCAGCCTGACGAGTTTTGAAACGAATAAATGCAATCATCACCCCTAGCAAACATAGAAGATAGAAAAAATAGGCCCAGACAGTGGCATAAAAAGGAGCAGAAACATGTATATTCAAATGAACTTCCTCATCCAGATTTTCTTTACCAGCTAATGGACGGGCTCTAAGTATATATTCACCAGGAGGTAAATTCGTATAAGTTATTGTTGTACCAGTGGTTTGAGTCCAAGCCTTATCAAATCCTTCTAAACGATACTCAAATAAACGGTTACGATCATTATTATAATTAAAGGATGCAAATTCAACAGTTATATTATTTTGTTTATAGCTTAAATAAATATCCGATGTCTTCGCCAGTATATCAGTCAAAATACCAGACTGGTCATTAGGACAAATTTCTTCATTGAAAATAAACAATTTATCAAAATTCAAAAGACTCTTGGAAGGTAAAGCATATAAAGATTGCTTCTGGAATAAAGCCAAGCCATTAGTACCGCTAATAAAAAGAATTCCATTCTTATCTAGATACAAAGCAGATCCCTGACTATAAGTCTGATTAAACAGGTGATAGGTATTTTCAACTTCTCCTTTCTCTCTATTAAAAATAGAAAGTCCTTTTCCATGAAGAATAAATAAACGATGATCTTCAACAGATTCACAGATATAATAACAATAATCATTCGGCAGACATTGATTCGAAGTACTGTATGACTTAAATGATTGCTCCCCTTCTTGATATTCATATATACCCGATCCTATCGTACAAAAGAATACACTTCCTCTACTG
>CDZB01046925.1_pt1 | contig 14453 bp, 12 predicted proteins | sample 554961 | NCBI WGS metagenome assembly CDZB01 (sample SAMEA3182106, study PRJEB8094) | gut metagenome | biome: human; feature: gut; material: Stool; isolation source: human stools | place: Canada | collected 2013-02-26
ATAATCTGCATTGTTTATGTCTGTATAAAGTTTTATGTTTTTTATCGTATCGCACAGAATATTTACTGTTCTTACGGCTGAATTATATTGATTATCCGATTCGGTATAATATGACATATTATCATTTACGAGAATATATTCTGGTTCTGAAATATATTTATAAGGCGAGTTTCTTACTATGTCTATCTTATATGCTTCTTTTGGCTGTTCAAGGTTAAATTCAAGATATTTTTCCTTTGTATTTATTGCTGGCGATGTCATATTTATTACATGGTGTCTACTCAAATATCCTTTTTTATATTTCAAAAGTGTCAAAGAATTTATAATCTTCGGAATCAATATCTTCTCTGTGTTATATTCAGCTTCCAATACTGAAATCAGTTTCCTTATGTATTCATCATCCCTGCATAATGATGCGGGATGAAAGCCTTTGCGGATTTGAATTTTCATATTTAAAAGTCTGACATTCTCCAAACACTTATAGATTTTCTCCCATTTTTGAGCCAATATGCAATAATAATCACCAACTTCGTAATTATCCTGTATATAAACCAACCGGTCAAGCAAATATTTTTTGCTTCTGACAAAGTCATGTATTGATTTATATGGGACTGTCTCTTGGCCTGAAACGAATCTTTTCAATTTTGCTATTAATCGCAGATAAACATTTATGCCAAATACTATGTCACTATCATCATACAACCCCGGGCGACTTAATGTATACCACTCGTTGATAGGATCATTGCAGGAACACATATAGTTTTTCAACTGCTTAATGAACACATCCAAGTGAAATACGCCCTTTAATGTTTTTTCATGACTACAGCAGCATATAGTTGTGTGTATTGCATTATCTGTTCCGCCATATGAATAATATTTGCCGACATTAAAAACCGCTTTGTTAAAATCATCGTATTTAATATCTACTGGTACTTGACCTTTATTAATATCAAAGAAGATTGAATTGAACACTCTTTTATCACTGTCGAAACCATAAATCATCAATGGATGCACGAAATGATAATTTTTATATCTAATCGAACACGGCAATTCAAACTCGTCTACCCATATATGTAAAAAACAGTCTGTTGTATGATTACCTATTTCTTCTTCAATTATTTTGATAATTCCCTTTTGTAAGGCTGCGTCATACGAATATTCCTTGTATTGTTTAATCAGTCCTGCATAATTAACATTATCAATATAGTCAACTATGTTTTGATACATGAATATATTCACATATCTTTCATAGAACCATCCATCCATATTGTGAGCCAAAATTACAGCTAAATTAGGATTTATCTGCATGGCTTCATTTTTACTAATTTCAATAGTTTTTGTACACATCTATTTTCTTATCCTTATCATTTATAAATTCGGCATAATTTAGAACTCTGGATTGATGGAAATGGAATAAAGGTATGTGATAACAGTTTAAGAGCTCTCAGAAACATCAGAACATTTATGAAATGAGTCAATGAAAATCAAACACAAAGGTGTTCTACTGTCACATTACCTGCGAGGTTTTACTGTCAAATCGTTAGCACCATTTGAAATATTCAGCTTGTTTTTCAAAGAAGTCATAATATAAGCCTTTTTTGTCCATTAGTTCATCAAAGGTTCCGCATTCGACGATTTCTCCCTTATCAAATACGGCGATCCTGTCACAAAAACGAGTGCTTGAAATTCTGTGAGAAATATAAACGGTCAACTTACCGTCGGACATTTCCGAAAACTTCTGATATATTTCATATTCTGCCATAGGATCCAAAGCTGATGTTGGTTCATCTAAAATAAGGATTGGAGAATTTTTAAATAACGCTCGGATGATCGCAATTTTCTGCATTTCCCCACCAGAAAAATCAACACCTGCAGCAGAAAGAACCTTAGTAACAGGAGTGTCTAACCCTTTATATAGCTTTTCGAGTCGTGTTCCCATTCCGTTATCTTTGAAAAGCTGTTCAATTGAAAATTTCTCTTCGGGTGTGACGGTTTCTCTTCCTGCAATATTTTCCAAAATGGAAAATGGCAACAATGCAAAATCCTGATTTACTGTTGCAAATATTTTTAAATAATCTGAATATTCGATGTCACGAATATCAATTCCGTTTAAACAAATTGTCCCATCCGTAGGGTCGTACATGCGAGTAAGCAACAAAATAAATGAGGTCTTTCCAGCTCCATTGTATCCTACGATCGCAAGCTTTTCCTGTGCATTCAACTTGAGGTTGATATTTTTCAGCACAAAGGAAGTGCTGTTAGGATATCTAAATGAAACATTTTTGAATTCGATCTCCACATTTTCAAGATCAATATCATCTATGGTAATCTTGGACTTCAAGTTAAACTTGCTACGAATTTTAAAAAACGACTTGTGTCTGTTAATATAAAACATGCTATCATTATAATTCACGAGATTGGTTGTCAGAAAAGTGGATGCGGACATAAAGGTAACCAGCGAAGAAATTCCCACAGTAAAATCGCCAATCGTGATCTGTCCATAAAAAGTATTTATACCAAGCAAAATATATGCCGAAATCTGAAATGCAATCGTCAGGGTAAACGCAATGAGATCGAGAATCCCGCTGTCTTTTATGCGTCTTTTGTTAAAGATCAACATTGCTTTTTGAAATGATTTGAGTTTGCGTATAATCAATCCACCCAAATCATACATGATAACATCTTTCTTTTTTTCGATATTCGTCGGAAGATCTGATGAAAATGTAAGTCTCCGTTGATCGGCCATGCTGTCAAGATTATATTTTTTATTATTTTTCACCCGAATGATTTGCAGCAGAGTCTGAAGCACGATCACTATAAAAATCACCAATAATAAGACTACATTCAAATGTGTTATAATCGAAGCGACTCCGACCAATGTGATCAATTTTGAAATAATGGAACAAACGATTGTTAAACTCGTAAAAAAATTGTTTCCGCGTGCAGTCCTGTAAACAGCATGAATGCGATCCAGCGTAGCGGAATCATTAAACTGTTCATAATCGATCGTCATACATTTGGCATTCAGGTCATTGACGATCTTATCAGTCAATTTTATCAATAGATACTCTTTTCTTTTTCCAAGAAAAAGATGTATCATATTGAGCAGATATGTCATTCCGAACATGATGGCAACATACATTATGACCAAACCGAAATTATTACTATACATAATCGCATTTACAATGACTCCCCCAAATATAATACTCGGGAAAGGCAGTAATGAATTGACAACAATTTCGAATAGTAAAATCACAAGAAGAGATTTATCAAAATTACTTATTTCGCGAATGGACCATATCAGACTTGATTCTTTTTTTTTGTTTTTTGTCATAGAAATCTCCATTCTGCCGCTACGCGTCAGTACAAATAGGGATGAAAGCTGAGCAGTAGCGGCGATTTTTTGTAATAAAATTGTGGTAAAATGTTTTCGAGGAGAAGGCACACTACAACGCACGGTGGGAGGAGTAGTAGAGGTACTTCTTGCTGAAAACAGTATAATAATCAGTGTTAGAATCATCTTGTCAAGCACAAATAAGTGTTGCCTATGAGCACGTACGCTAAGAATTGTTTTAACACCCGTTAGATTGTGTGATGATTCAGTCACTGCCTTTCCTCGTATCTTAATTGAGGAGGGATATTTTTGAAAGTTGTTTATCCGATTTGCTGTGGTGTAGATGTTCACAAAACCTTTTTGGTCGGAACGATTATTTCCGCTACAGACGGCGTACAACCTCACTACCAAAAGAAACGCTTTTCTACTTACAACTCAGACTTGCACCGCTTTGCGGATTGGCTCCATACAAACAACTGTCTTGACATCTGCATGGAATCCACGGGCAAGTATTGGGTCCCCGTGTTCAACATTCTTGAAGAACGAGGTATTCGTGTGAGCATTGCCAATCCCAAATGGGTTAAAGCAGTAAAAGGTAACAAGGACGACACGAAAGATTCCAAGTGGATCGGCGATCTATTTCGTTTAGGACTTGTTCCCGGCAGCTTTATCCCGTCAAAGGATATCCGCATTTTGCGTGAATTTACCCGTTACCGTTACAAGCTTGTTTCTATGAAAAGCAGTGAGAAAAACCGTTTTCAAAACGCGTTTACTGTCTGTAATGTTGCTCTTGATTCTGTAGTCTCGGATATGTTTGAGAAATCTGCAACTGCCATTACAGATTACCTGATATCCGAAGATTCCTTCAATCTGGAACATTGTGTCTCTCTTTTACAACGTTCATTGAAAAAGAAAGCCGATTCCGTGCTTAGGGCAACACCGCACAATTCCCACAGGTAGAAAAGTTCACAAAAATATGGTATAATATAGACATGAACAAACAATTGAGCCTGTCGCTTTTGCACGACGAATTAAAAGAGGTCAAAACGCACAAGAGAGAATTATTGGAGCAGATCGACCGCATCATGCCGTGGGGAGAGCTGGAGGAGCTCGTCAGACAGCACTACTATGCAGGAGTGCGTGGAAATAAGCCCTACGACTTGGAATTGATGCTCCGCATTCATCTTTTGCAGAATCTATATACCCTGTCCGACGAGGGAACCCGCAACGAGGTTGTGGACAGCCGCGCCTTTTCGGATTTTTGCGGCGTGGAATCAAGCAACCAGATTCCCGACGGAGATACGATCGGAAGATTCCGCAACCTGTTGATCGAGAACGGAATACATGAAAAGTTTTTCGCTCTCGTTGTCAAAACGTTGACAGACAGAGGGTTGATCTTGAAAAAAGGAACCATTGTGGATTCGACCATTATTGCGGCTCCATCTTCGACCAAGAACAATGAAAAGCAGCGTGACCCCGATGCACATTCGGTAAAGAAGGGTTCTGCATGGCATTTCGGGTATAAGGCTCACATTGGCGTAGACAAGGACAGCGGTATCGTTCATAGTGTTGAAGTGACCGCCGCCAACGTGCATGACGTAGAGGTTACGCCGAAATTGCTCACCAGCGAGGAAGATACCGTCAATGGGGACAGCGGATATTTGGGCGCAGAAAAGCGCGAAGATGCTGTCGTCCGCAACAAAAAGGGCAAGAAAATTCGATACAATATCAGCCGCAGACCGTCGCAATATAAAAACAAATCCAATCGTTCCAAGGGGCAGATCAAAAGAAGAGAACACGACAAATCATCCGTCAGAGCCAAAGTCGAACACGTATTTGCTGTCATAAAAGGACAGTTCGGGTACCGAAAAACGCGGTACCGAGGTCTGCGAAAGCAGACCGCCAAACTGAATATGCTGTTCGCTCTGGCGAATCTGATTCTGGCTGACAGACCCTCAAGGCTGGCAGTCTGATTCAGTGCGCACATAGAGCGGCAATTGAGGGGACTTATTAGCTTTTTTGCTTTTGCACTCCCGTCAATCATTTTATTTGGTGATTGTGCGGTGTTGCCTTAATTCCATTGAAGGATATTCGATTACAGAGGAGCAAAAGCTTCGTATGAGAATTGTGCGTTCTCATCTTGACTACATGGCAAATGCGATTGCACAAGTGGATTCTGCAATTGACACAATGGTTGCGGAGTTTGAAAACACCATCTCGTTGCTCCGCACCATTCCCGGTGTTGACCGTAATTCTGCCATTACAATCGTCTTCGAAATTGGTAATGATATGTCTCAATTTGGTTCCTCAAAGCGTTTATGCTGTTGGGCGGGATTAACGCCCGGCAACAACGAATCTGCCGGCAAGAAAAAGTCCGTTCGCATTACACGTGCAGGAGTCTATCTCAAACCTGCATTGGTGCAAGTTGCCCATGCAGCCGTGAAAGCGACCGATAATTCTTACTACAGATTGAAGTATGAGCAGATTTCTAAACGCAGAGGAAAGAAACGAGCCATTATTGCCATTGCACGAATGATTCTCACTGCCGTTTTTCAAATGATGACCTCGGGAGAGGTTTGGAACCCTTCTGACCTCTTTAAGGTGGATATGCCAGAAGTTCTTAAGGAACGGCAATTGTCCAAAGCTGTTAAGCAAGCCAGCAAGTTTCTTGAAAAACAAGGTTTAACCGTTTCTTAGCTTTTTCTATATCCCTTTGAGCCTTGCAAAAAAATGTTTGGAGCAAGGCTTTGTTTCTATGCCTTTCGTTTGGTGGACGTATTGAATCTTTCAAGCTATTCACCTCTGTAATTCATGATTCAAAGTGATTTTATTCGAGATTCATAGCAACATACAGATCATGAAAATAGGTATCAATAAGCAATGGAATAATATAATATTTGTATGCTCCTTTTGTTTTATACTCATCGATCGTATCTGGATCATCATCATAAGAATATACAAAAACTTTTGTCTGCGGACTTAATTGCTTTATGGTATCCAATAATGCAATGCCATCAATTCTTGAATTCAGCAACTCAATTACTATAATATCAGGATGAATCTCGGGAATGATTTTAAAAGCCTCTTTTTCGTTTCGTGCTTTGAAACACAAATAAGTACCAGGTACGTACTGATCATGTAAACATTGAATTCTTTTTACATCCTTTTTATCTGGTGTGATTGTTAATAACTTGATTTTTTCTTGCATGATTCGACTCCTTATTAAGTTGATATTTTGATTCATTAAGATAAACCATAATAAACATTATCTATGTTATTACAAAGTAACTTTAACCGAATTATAGCGTTCTCAAAATTAGGATAAAACTCGACAAAATGTGTATAATAGCGTCGATCTGATAGTGCTGTGCTTATTTTTACTTTTATCATTTGCGTTATTTTTTATAATTGTTGTAAATACAATCTAATTTTTAATCCGCAATATATTAATGGTTATTCAGAAAAAATTAACAATCTCCTGGCATAAGTCTTCCATATGCTGCTTTTCGCCTAGCAAAAATACAGGTTTGTTAAATTCCTTTTTTAAGGTATCAGCAAATTGCCCAAATTCCTTATCAGTGATCTTGCGCTTTGAACTCCCAAAGACTTCTTTCCAATCGCCGATAAATGTCAATGGAAATACAACAAATGCAACAACGCTTGCCCTGGTTAATCCTACAAGAGCATACACAGAGTTCCGTATATATGACAACTCATCGAATATATTAACACACAATACTATTGCATCGGGTTGAGTTCCCAAAGCAAAATGATACTGCATATTTGGAAATTCAAGTATATTGTTACAATAATATGGAACAGTCTGTGCTTGTGAAGCAGTTAGTATTATTTCCTTTCCCCTTCTACACAACTTATTAATTTCATTATTTAAATATAATACAATATCATTATTTGACAATCTAACAGTGGAGTTATACCCCATTGGAAAAACAACATCAAGCCCAAATAACAAGGAATGCGGTTCAGTGCCAACGGCACCAACATTGTAACCCATAGATTCTAATATGTGTTTTATCGTCAACTGAAGAGAAAATTTTCCCTGTTTAGATGATGTTCCATATATACCCAACACGGGTTTATCTATTTTATATAGCTTACCAAATGTGTTTTGTGGAACATTATCTTTTGTGACATTAGGGAAATAATATTTGATATTTTCCGAATTTAATACGTTAATATATTGGTCCAATGGATCAAATGAATATATATTTATACCATTTTTTATGGCTTTTTTGATTATATCTTCCCTATAATCGTATCCTAAAATAGAATTAATTTCGTCCAAATGTCCAAGTATAATTGTATCCACATTTGTTACATTCAGCGAATCAATATTAGAAATTATTTTATCACATTTCACATCTTCAAAATAAGCAGATATTTGCCTCCCAACCTTTCCAGAATAACGAACATCATAAAATTCATTTATATGAAAAGAAAGCATATCACCAAATCTAACAAGGGCATGTGTCTCTTTAGTAAATGGAAAAACCGCCGCTGCTCCTATCATAAATGGTTCGCTTTTTGACAATGATACCTTTGATCGACATCTATAGATTCCACTCGACATTGATTTCAGGCACGATAACACATTTTGAAAATCCATCTCATCTGTTATAAACCCAGCAATAATTGAAGTTATATTCGCACAGGCAATACTGGTTCCGCTTACAATAACTTTCCGTCCATCGCATGTTGTAATGCGTTGCAAACTCCCTTTTGCTAAAATGTTAATTGGACTACTCTCAACAAATAAGAAATCATTTATATTCTTTATACCACTAAGCGTATCCACCCCTATTATACAATCGTACGATGCTGGATATGAATAACATCCTTCATTATCAAATGCAGAAACGATGATCCTTCCCATATCTGACAATTCTTTGCATATGCTATATAATTCATCAATATACTCGGTCGATCTTATGCCTAAGCTAATATTTATAATTTTACAATCAATATTTTGCTTTATATATTTTAATGCAAAAACAAGGCAAGCGTCATTACATTGATCTGGCTGATCTGGCAATTTTATAACAAATATCTGATCATTGTTGACATATTTATTTATTATTGAATATATTATAGTGCCATGTCCAACTGCATCATTCATTTGCTTGGAGACAACAAAACCATCGTCTAAATATTCAATGCCAATACCTAATACATCAGAATATTTTTCAATACTTATACCACTATCAATGATTACAACATTACTTTTAATCATACTGAACAACCTTTTTTATCATATTCGAATAGCCTTTTTAAAAAATTAATGTTAAAAATTAGAGAAAGCAATGAAGTATGTATTATAAACATCAGTTTTTACCATATTACAGATGAGCACAGTTTACAAACATACCTCATTGCGAAAGATTTGATCAACCTTAAAGCATTACCGCTAAAGCCCCTCGAAAAAGAGGTTGATCAATATTTATTCATTTCATTCAATCACCTTTTATGTACTTGACGGGCACCATGTTTCACATACATTAACGGTTTCAATGGTATTTACAGCAATTGATACGTACGTTTGTCCATTCTCAAAAGAAAAATACCTTACCGCATTTCCAAAAATCATGTTTTTCTTTTTTAATATTTTTTTCATACTATCTCTCCCTTTTTAATAATTAGTGTTGCAAACTATTAATAACGTTGAGGGACCAACGATAACACACATTTTTTTCTATACTATTGAAGAAATTTATTATCTGCAATTGATTCCCTGAAATAATCTAATTTTCCCAAAAAACCTTTTGACGAAGCTAATAATTCAAAGTTCAAAAAATCATCAGGCAATTCTGTTCCGAGTTCTTCTTCGATGGAAACAATAAAAGTAATAAAATCAATTGAATTTTGAATATAATCGCCAATTGCAAAATCTTGATTTTCATCATCCAAAAAAATAATGCCAAAATTTTCTTTCAATATTTTCAATAATATTTGATATGAAGAATTCATACTCTGTATTCTCCTTCCATCACAAGTCTAGTTGTTTGCAATTGCAGTGCCGAGAAGCATATACAATATTTTCAGATAGCTTTTTGTAAAATACATCATCCTTAAGTGCACAACCCAAATCGTTTTTTTTAGATTGCATTCTAATAGGACAAGCTGTACTCTTACATACTGGAAAATAAAAGCAATCGACACAGGATGCAAATAGTTTATTCATAGAATACCATTTTCTATGCATGATTTCGTTTATTGCTAAATCTCCATTTGCTTTTATATAGCCTATTTTATTGGTTGAATAATCAAAATAAACACAACACTTATAAACGCTCAAGTCAGGAGCAATAACATATGTATTTTTTCTAGCAGCCACACATTTTCTTTTTGGCATCAAAGATGCTATTCGTACTTCTCTTTCATCAAAAAGAGTTGTCATATAAGATATATTTTCAGATAACTTTTTGTGTATCTCTTCAGCTGTAACTTTTTCTGTTTCAACATTATTATTTCCACCCGAGAAATCGGCTACTGGCATAAATGTAATTTTAAACCTAGGGTCATCGCCAAAAGTTGTAGAAATATAATCAATAAATTCGTCAAATCTTTCAAATGAATCTTTCAACACATTAACACGCAATAGAATTCGTGCAAATTTATAGTGTCTTGAATTTTTAATTCTTAAAAGGTTCGACATAATAATGTCGTATGTGCCTTTGCCATTACGTGCAATTCTGTATTTGTCATGATGTTCTTTGACCCCGTCGATTGTAATTTGGTAGCTATATATTTTTAATTTATATAACATATCAAACGTTTTTTCATCAAGGAAAAAGCCATTTGTTGTAATTTCTGATGAATAAGGTAAAAACCGAGCATTACACATCCTAATTAAGTTTTCAGATAAATATTTTATGATTTGGGGCTCCAATAAAGGCTCTCCTCCAAACCAACCAATTGTTAGAGACTTATGTTTAGGAATTACTTTTTGCACAAACTTTAGCAAAGCATTTTGTTTTTCCATTGTCATAGCGGTACGAAAAAAAGATTTATCAGACTCAAAACAATATGGGCATTTAAAATTACATTTACCAGTAGGCAATATTGTTAAAACGAGTTCGCTATCAAAAATATCTTCATAACTAAACGAATCACAGTAAATACTTTCTTCCATGTTAGCATCAACCAAAAATCCCGTCTCTGTCAACTGCTCAACTACCTTGTAGCACTCATCAAAAGATGAATATTCAACGTTTTCACATGATAAAAATAGTTGATTAAACTTTTCGACATCTTCTTTAATGACCTTGGTCAGACTATTTAGACCCGTTAAAAAATTATACAGAATTAAATTACCATCATCATCGAATACAGTGTAATTATATTTTGACATTCTTAATTTTTTAGGCATTTTTCTTCCTCTCCTTTATGGGCAATATATGTAGTGCCTTATATCCAAAATGAACGCCACAAAAAGTAGTCTCAATCCTCATCATTTGAAATTTCTGCGATAGAGCGTCGTCCCCACAAAAACGAGTGAATAACTCTGCTTATACCATCAATAGATATCTCGCTTTCAGTTATATGCAAAAAACAAAAAGTGCATAAGTACCGCAGGTTGCCCTCGCATACTTATGCACTTTACTATTAATTTTTGCCGATATATCTCTATATGGTCTTATAATCGCCACATAGAATTGCTCGGCAGACTTTGCATTATGCATAAGTTGTCGGGTTGTCTTCGTACGGCTACTTCATTATGGTTTTATTATAGCACAAATTGAATAATTTGTCAATAGCAATTGAAAAAAAGAAAAATTTTCGCTGTTGCGTTACAATTGATGTGAGACCGAAAGTAAAAAAGGTATAGAAAAAGTGATTGAGTTCTGTTAAAATAGAATTACCCCTAATCCCAAACAACAGAAAGGACTCAATCACTTCATGAAACATTATACCACAAACAAACGCTATTGTCCACATGAAATTACAACAAAAATACATTCTGTTCAAACTTATCGTCAAACCGGGGACGTTTCGTACGTTTGCAGGAAGTATAAGATCTCAAAAGCCTCTCTGATGAGATGGAATAAAGCTTATGATGGAACCAAGGAATCCCTTGTGGCGAAGTCTCACCGACCTCATTCTCCGCATCCAAACGCCCACACCGAGCAGGAGATCAAGTGGATTAAGGACTATCACCGCAGAAACCCCAACATTTCTCTCGGCGAGCTTTACGGCAAGCTGCGCGAGGATAAGGCATATTCACGCCATCCAGGTTCGCTCTACCGCGTGTTCGTGCGTCTCGGATTTCGCAAAAAGGTAGAGTCAACAAAGGAAAAGTCCAAGCACAACAAGCCTTATGACACACCGTCAATGATTGGTATCAAGTGGCAGATGGACGTAAAATTCGTTCCTAAAGTTCTGCTATGTGGGCAAGGACGGCAAGAAATTCTATCAGTACACTATGCTTGAGGAAGCCTCACGAAAGCGTTTTATCTATGCTTACGAGGAAAACAGCAGCTATTCTACTATCGACTTTGTAAAGCGAGCAATCATTTTCTTCGGATATGCCCCCAAGACAATCCAGACCGACAACGGTGCAGAATTTACGCATTTTGTTAGGACAAAACGCACGCATCCCTTTGACCTTTTCTGTAATCATTACCATATAGAACACAAGCTCATTCGACCACGAACACCTTGGCATAACGGAAAGGTCGAGAGAAGCCACAGAAACGACCAAGAACGCTTTTACAATTATTTGAGTTTCTACTCTTTCAATGACCTGCAAGAGCAGATAAAACGGTATCTGCGGCGCGCAAACACCATTCCCATGGCAATACTTGGTTGGAAATCTCCCAATCAGAAGCAACTTGAGTTGGAAAACACACCTGCTTAACGCCGCGCCGCTTTTGCAGTCTCCTCTCGGGGCTTCGCCCCTCTTTCCGACTGCAAAAGTCCTTGCCTTAACTCGTTACTTTTTCTTTCCCTTTTTAGTCTCACATCATTGACAAAATTACAAATTGAAAAAAAGAAAAATTTTCGCAGATTGTAAAATGAAGTTGCAATACCCCATACGATAAAAGTTTTCAAAAAAGAATATCCATAGTGACGAATCCGTGGTAGAATTGGAGTGCTCAAACAACAATTCCGAAAGGAAAGTTACTATGGACAATACCTATCATACCACAGAACATCGCAAAGGTCAACACCTTTTGAGCGAAGAAAGACACGAAATTGAGGTTCGCCGCAAGGACGGATGGTCGATCTACCGAATAGCCAAGCATTTGGGGCGACCGTACAACACAATTAAGAACGAGATCAAGCGCGGAACGGTGTCGCTCTACAACGGCAAGGTACGGCGTTATAAAGCAGACGAAGGTGAAACGGTGTATTTGGAACGCCGTCAGAACTGTCGCCGGCAGTATCGCTGTTTGGCTACCATCCGCTTTCTTCAATACGTTGTGAAGCATTTCAAAGGCGATGAGAAATGGTCGCTGGATGCCTGCTGTGGCAAGGCACGTGAGAGCAAAAAATTCCGCCGCGAGGAGATGGTTTGCACGAAAACGCTCTACAATTATGTAGATCTCGGTCTGTTACCCATCAAAAACATTGATCTTCCCGAGAAGCTCCGCCGTAATACCAAGAGCAAAAAAGCTAAGGAAAACAAGCGGATCTTGGGCAAAAGCATTGAAGAACGCCCCGAAATCGTAGATTTTCGCGAGGAATTCGGTCATTGGGAGTTGGATAGCGTGATCGGAAAGAAAACCGAAGGTGAGCCCGTTGTGATCACTTTGACCGAGCGCACAACGCGGCAATGTATTTGGCTGAAAGTCAAAGATTACAGTGCGGAAGCCGTAAATGAAGCTCTCAAAGCCTTATTTGACGAGTTTGGCGGTCTGTGGCATGAGGTATTCAAAACCATTACGGCCGACAGCGGCTCTGAGTTTGCTCTGCCGTCAGAGTTGGAGGATGAGAAGCTACAAGTATATTTCACGCACCCGTATACCTCCCGCGAAAAGGGGACTAACGAGTGTCACAACCGAATGCTGCGACGGTTTGTCCCCAGGGGGAAAAGCATTTCCGACCACACCGCCGACGATATTTGCTTCTTTGCCGATTGCATCAACGGTCTGCCGAGAAAAATCCTCGGATATGCCACGCCCGAAGAGCTTTTCGACGAACAGAGACCATCCCAAAACTTGTGTAAACCTCGAAAGTGGTTTATAATAGAAGCGCCATAATGGAGGTTTAAAAATGACAAGAAGAAATCGCACACCGGAAGAAAACGAGAGAAGAGCAAAAATCAGAGAGCTGCTGCAAGCGGCAAACATCGGCAGCATGGACGACATCCAAAACCTGTTCAAGGAAACGATCGCAGAGTTTATGGAGAACGGTCTTGAAGCAGAGCTGGATGACGAGCTTGGCTACAGCAAGTACGGCTACCGTCAAAAAGCAGAATCGGGCGGCACTAACAGCCGGAATGGTCACAGTTCAAAACATCTGCGCACCGGTTTTGGGGATGTAGAGGTATCGGTTCCCCGTGACCGAAAAGGCGAATTTGAGCCGCAGGTACTGAAAAAGAATCAGACGAGCATTACGCAGGATATAGAAGAAAAAATCCTGTCGATGTACGCCAAGGGCATGACAACCTCGGATATAGAAGCGCACATACGCGACATATACGGCTTAGAGGTGTCCGATACAACCGTCAGCAGGATATATAGACCCGTACAATCGAGAATTCGCCTTCCGATGTTGTTGTCATAGGAATTCTAACCATGGATATTTATTGACTCCCGACCTATCGTACACTCAACCGCCTCCGGTTCGCCGTTCCTGTACCGCTGGTGTGCGTCTTTAGGGTGTACTCTCAGCCGACTTCACCGAGCTTATGACAGCTTGCTTCTTGAACAGTAAACTGCCATTCGGAGTATCAGAGCAGGCGTTTCGGGACGTTACTCCGTCATTCCACCTGTCGAACAATCAATTCTGTGAAACCTTTTTCATAGCTCCTTTCAATCTATTCATTTATTGGCTTCACGCCTGACCTTTTCAGTCAAGAACGTGTCGCACCTCCCTTTGGGTCAAGCACCACAAAGCTGGTATTGCCCTGCATGATATTCGGCTTGGCATAAAATCG
>CDZB01028006.1_pt1 | contig 14438 bp, 9 predicted proteins | sample 554961 | NCBI WGS metagenome assembly CDZB01 (sample SAMEA3182106, study PRJEB8094) | gut metagenome | biome: human; feature: gut; material: Stool; isolation source: human stools | place: Canada | collected 2013-02-26
GCCAAATTGTCTTTGATACATAAGCCAAAGTTTATTGCCGCCTATGCCTGGATCTTTCTTGCGAATATCCTTGATGAACTCTACAACGAAAGACTCTTGGGCAGCCTTTAACATGTCACTGTCACCATGTTTGTAATAGGCTTGCTTGGTTACACCAAGTAAGCGACACATCGAGATGACTGGATAGAGTTTGACATCTCGTGTGTGAAGCCTGCTTGCTACTTGGTGCCAGCTTTTTTTAAGTCTATACCATAGACTTCCTTGCCAAAGGCTACCATTTCTTCGTAGAAGTCTGCACGAAGGCGCTCTGACTTTACTTGCTTCTTTAACTCTGCTATTTCCTGAAGCAATTGCTTATAGTCCTCAGGAATGATTTCCTTACCTTTTTTCTTCATATTTTCTGCCAATTCAGGGTTCTCGGCTTCAAATTTACGAATTTTATTGTGAATGCTGCTAAGAGCAAACCCAAATTTTACAGAAATTTCAGACATTGTAAGGTGCTCTAAAGCATAAAGACGATAAATCTCCTTACATAATTCAACTTCCTTTAATGTCTCTTCTAATGATTTTTTCATTTCACTTACATTTTAAGGAGTCAACCATATGTACAAAAAGACACTATTCAGCAAACATCGTCGGAAAGAAATTCGACCTGTACGGTCGAAAACTTTTGTTTATACCAAAGAGTTAAGTTTTACCCTGAACATCATAGATAAGAATTAGCCAATAGATTTATACAATAAGGAGCTGGAGGGTTTCCCCTTCAGCTCCCACTGTTTCTAATAAGACTGGAAAAATGATTTAGTAAGCTTTGATGCGATACATGAAACCAAGTTCGATGCGATCGGTATTGTAGTCCTTCAAACCGCACTTTGTGCTGTAATCGTACTTACGGCCTACGTATGCCAAGAAGAGGCGGAAATCCTGCTGCTTAGCTGGATAATATTCGATGCTACCCATGTAGCCGAAGCTCTTGCGGTAGTTTTTGAACTGCTCCATCTTTGTTACACTTGCTGTCTCGTACATGCCCTTGAGCATTAAGTTCCAGCTTGGAGCAAACTGCCAGTTGGCCTTTGTGATAAAGCTGTTGTAGTGTACCTTGCCCAGATAAACATTACCAGCATCACCATCACCGCCACCAAATGCGTCTCTCAACTCATTAGTAGCAATCTTCAGACGGTCGAGGTCGTCGAATGCGCCCATATAGTCGAAGTACCATTGGAACTTAGGCAGATTGAGCTGCTGACCGAGAGTGAGCATACGGCTGTACTTGCCCTTGGCCTGTGTCTGAAGACCCCATGCCCAACGGGTGTTCAATTTGCCATCAAAGAAGCTACCATTCCAGTTGATGATATAGGTAAGAGGATTCTTTGACTTCTGGAGAGCCTGAGCCTCGTCGTTGTTGACAACCACTGCCTCGTCACCATACTCATCTGCGAACTTACCATTGTAAGAATTGCTGATCTCGACTGCGATCTCCTGAGTAGGTATTGGCTTGTAGCTCACGGTAACACCGGCCATGAAGTTATCCATGTAGTCTACCATGTCTGAATACTGATAGATGTACATTGGGTTCTCATCAAACTCGAAGCCACCCCAAATCTGGCACATCTTACCTCCCGAGATAGAGAGCTTGTCATTGAAGTTGTAACCTACCATCATAATGTCGGTAGCCTTAGCGAAGTTGTCCTCACCCTTGGCGTCGGTAGCCTTGTTGAGGCGATGACGCAAACGATAGTACAATTTGTCGGTCAAGTTACCCTTGATCTCGATACGCAACTGCTTGTTGGCAAACTTAGTGCCCCATTCATCAGAAAGGCTGTTGTGCTCAGCCTGGAATGAAGCTGCATAGTTGAAATAGAGATTGAACATATCGTTCTTCTTCTCCAACTTGGTTATGCGCTCGTGAATTGACTGAATATCACCGTCACCACCACCCATGCCGATATTGTTTCCTTGTGCATTAGCTCCCATTGTCATGGCAAGCGCTGCAAACATCATTATAATTTTCTTCATAATCTTCAGGTTTTGTATTATGGTATAATAATAAGGTAAATTGTTCCCTCTTGGTAGTTCCTCCCTGCTCTTAGACAGAGGCTCAGGAGGAACTGGAAATCAGAGAGTGTGAAAAATTAATACTTCTGGAAGTACTCCTGGATCTTCTGCCAGTCGTGAGTCTTGGTAAGAGCAAGCATCAAGAGTACGCGAGCCTTCTGTGGGTTGAGAGCCAAAGAAGCAACAAACTGATACTTGGTGTCGTCTACCTCGCCGTTGAGACATGTAGGACCTGTAGGAACGCGGCTTGAACGAACTACGAGAATACCCTTCTGGCGTGCCTTGAGAGCCTCGTCGAATACGTCCTTATAGAAGTTACCGTCACCTACACCTGCCAATACGATACCATCATACTTAGCGTCAACGAAAGCCTTGAAAGGAAGTGGAGAGCAGTTGGAGTAACCGTAAACGATACCTACCTTTGGCAACTCGGTAAGACCCTCTACGCTGAACTCACTCTTTGTGGTGTGCAGATTCTCTACCTGGCGATTGTAGATAGCCTCGCCACCATAGATATAACCAATCTTACCATAGTTACCACCCTGGAATGTAGCGCAGTCTGTAGTGTGAGTCTTGATGACATCCTTTGCATCGAGCAAGAGGTTGTTCATACAGCACATCACGCCACGGCCCTTTGAGTTAGGACTTGCAGCTGCAGCAACGGCTCCATAGAGGTTGGCAGGACCATCGGCGCTGATACCTGTACTTGGACGCATAGAACCTACGAGTACTACAGGCTTGTCGCTGTGAACAGTCAGGTTGAGGAAGTAAGCTGTCTCTTCCATGGTGTCGGTTCCGTGAGTAATCACAACGCCGTCGTATCCTTCCTTGTTCAACAACTCGTTGATACGCTTAGCCAACTTGAGCCATACCTGGTCATTCATATCCTGTGAACCGATATTAACAAGCTGCTCGCCTGTTACGTCGGCCAAATCAAGCATCTGAGGCACAGCTGCTATCAAGCTCTGAACACCTACCTGACCTGCTGTATATGCTGAACCTGTAGCTGAAGTTCCTGCACCAGCAATGGTTCCACCTGTTGCGATAATACGTACCTTAGGTTTTGCAAACGCACATGCCACTACCAACAAAAGGAGTGTCATTAATGAGAAAAATCTTTTATTCATAATAATCGGTTTTAATTTAGGTTAATATATTTGTTAATAAACTCTCTGATTTACATATATTTATCACTCCCGCATTAAAGCAGTTGGATAATGAAGTATCCTACGCCGATGCTGACAAAGGTTGTGATGAAGCCAGCCAGCTGGAAGGAGTGATTCACAACAAATCTGCCGATATGTGTGGTTCCTGTACGGTCGAAGTTGATGGCTGCCACCTCTGTAGGATAGTTAGGCAAGAAGAAGTAGCCATTGACAGCAGGGAACATTGCCACGAGTGCCAGAGGCGAGATGCCCAGTCCTATACCCAGGGGATAAAGGGTTCTTACTGTTGCCGCCTGCGAGAAGAGCATAATCGACATGAAGAACAGAGCGATGGCGAAGAGGAAAGGATACTGGGTCACCACAGTAGAAATGTGCTCCTTGAAGAAATCCAAATGTCCATTGAAGAAGGTGTCGCCCATCCAGGCAATACCGAAAATGGCTACCATGGCATTCATTCCTGCTCCGAAGACGTTGCCCTTCACTGCATCCTGTACCTTCGCCTTGCCTGCCAGAAGTATCAGGGATGCTGTTGCCATCATGACGATTTCAATGGTCTCGGGCATAGACACGCGGTGTATCTCGTCGCCTACCATGAACGAAGGACGAAGGGATGGGAAACTGCCAAATACGACTACCGCCAGTACACCGAGCAAGAAGGCTACCACGGCATACTTGGAGCGTGGGTTAGGATTCTTGATCATCTCGTCGATAAGACGGCTGTCCTCCTCGGGCTTGACGATTCCCTCGCGTACCTTTTCTTTATATATAGGGTCGTCTACCAATTCTTTTCCTACGTGGTTCTGCACCAAGGCTGCCACCAGGATGGCGATGAAGGAAGCAGGAATACAAACCAGGAGTATGGTACCCAGCTCTACTCCCTTGCAACCCAGTAAGTCGGTACTGATGATGGCTGCCGTTGCTGCTGATACCGGACTTCCGGTAATACCTAAGGAGGCGGCTATGGTTGCCACGCTGAGGGGTCGCTCTGGGCGGATCTTAGAGTTGGTGGCTATCTCGGAGATGATAGGAAGCAGCGAATAACTGGTGTGTGCGGTTCCTGCTACGAGGCAGAAGAGCCATGTGGTAAGCGGACCGTAGTATGTTATCTTCTCAGGATGCTTGCGCAGGAAACGTGCTGCTACACCTACCAAATAATCCAATCCGCCTGCTGCCTGCAAAGTGGAGGCTGCCGTGATGACAGATACAATAATGAGCATCACGTCAATAGGCAGATTGCCTGGCTTCAGTCCGAAGACAAAGACGAGGATGAAAACGCCCACCATACCATAGATTCCCAGACCTATGCCACCAACACGGGCGCCAATGAAGATCAGGGCCATTACAAGGGCCAATTGGATGAGTATAATAGCTGTAGCCATAGTTCTAAATTCAGTTAGTTTTAAAAGTTATTAGTTGTTTAGTGATTCGAACGCTGCAAATTTAGTTTATTTTTGTAGAAAGCTATTTTTAAAAAACACTCATTTTTTTGGAAAAAACGATACAAGCCCATATTTTTGTAAAATTCAGTATAAACATATGGGGGAGTTAGAGGAATTAAGGAGTTAAGGAGTTAAGACAAATGCTTTAGTGGACTTAAAATTAACATCAAACAATAAACATTCCTCCTAAGGCTGTTCTCATTCATTAGTCACTATAAAGACATAAAAAAAAGTATCCTAAGTTACTTGTCAATGTAACTTAGGATATTTTTTATATCAGGAGTCAACTCCTTATTACCAGATATGGGCACGCTTGTTCTTTGGAACAAAGAGCTTTTCGCCCTTCTTGATACCGAAAGCCTTATACCATGCGTCAACCATTGGGAGTGCACCATTCACACGGGCCTCATTAGGAGAGTGAACATCCACTGTCATGAGATACTGCAGATACTCAGGACGGGCATTGCCTGCCCATACACGAGCCCATGACAGGAAGAAGCGCTGCTCAGGAGTGAAACCGTCCTTCACGCCAAGTTTTTCTGTCTTCATCACGTTCTGCAGAGCACGGAAGGCGATATTCAGTCCACCATTGTCACCGATGTTCTCACCCAATGTCAGCTGACCGTTTACCTTCTTGCCTGCCAACTCTATCGTGTTGAAATGGTTGACGAGCACCTTGGTACGGGCCTCGAAGTTATTCTTATCAGCAGCCGTCCACCAGTTGTGCTGGTTGCCGGTCTTGTCAAACTGACTGCCCTGATCGTCGAAACCATGACTCATCTCATGTCCTATCACACCACCGATAGCACCATAGTTCATGGCATCGTCAGCTGATGGGTCGAAGAAAGGAGGCTGCAGAATAGCTGCAGGGAAGCAAATCTCGTTGGTGGTAGGGTTGTAATAGGCATTGATGGTCTGAGGTGTCATTCCCCACTCCATCTTGTCTACTGGCTTGTTCACCTTACGGGCGATATCATCCTTGGTGAAGAACTCAGAGATGTTTGCCATATTCTCATAGAGCGACAGACTGTCGTCCACCTGCAGTCCGCTGTAGTCTTTCCACTTGTCTGGATAACCTATCTTGATGATAAAGTTCTCCAACTTATCCTTTGCCTGTGCCTTGGTGGCGGCGCTCATCCATGTAGCCTCGTCGATGCGCTGCGCAAGGGCTTTCTGCAGGTTGTGAACCAACTGGAGCATACGGTTCTTGCTGCTCTCAGGGAAATACTTCTCTACATAGAGCTTACCGATGGCCTCGCCCAAGACACCGCTCACGCTGCTCACAGCACGCTTCCAGCGAGGACGGTCCTGCTGCACACCACTCATCACCTTGCTCAGTTCGAAGGATACGGCACGGAAGTCATCACTCAGCACACTGGTGGCTCCTGAGATGACCTTGAGCTCAGCATAGGTCTTCAGGTCGTCGAGAGAAGTCTCGGCAAGAATCTTCTCCACCTCGTGGATAGGCTCTGGCTGAGCCACGCAGATGTCCTTGAAGGCTGGGAAGCCTGATGCCAGGAACACATTGCCCCAGTCGATACCAGGATAGTCGATAACCAACTGGTTGTAGCTCATCTTGTGATAATTCTTGTCGATGTCACGAAGCTGCACCTGGCTGTAGCTTGCCTTGGCAATACGAGTCTCAATGGCCATCACAGCCTCCATCTTCTTCTCGGCAGTAGCCTCGTCGTTGCCTACCATCTGGAAGAGCTTCTTTATGTATGTCTTGTAAGCCTCACGGATCTTCTTGGTCTGGTCGTCGTCATTGAGATAATAGTCGCGCACTCCCAGTCCAAGACCACCCTGTCCCACTTCTACCAGATTGTTGGCAGCATCACGAAGGTCGGCACCCACACCGATGCCATACATCATGGTACCCTCGCCACGGAAGTCAAGCTGAGCAGTAACCAACTGATACTCTCTGCGGTCCTTGATGGCAGCGATGCGGTCGAGAGTAGGCTTGATAGGTGCCCATCCCTCCTTGTTCAGTCGAACGCTGTCCATGCGGAGGTTGTAGAGTGAACCTATCTTTTGTCCGAGCGAACCCTTCTGCTGTGGCTTGGAAGCATATTCGAGGATGATGTCCTGAATGCGCTTCTGGTTCTGTTCGAAGAGATCTGTAAAGGCACCATTGTCAGGGTGCTCTCCGTCGAGTGGATGATTCTTCATCCAGTTGCCGGCGGCATAACGATAGAAGTCTGTTCCTGGCTTGATACTCAGGTCCATGTTGGCCTTGTCAATGCCAGAGCCCAACTTGTCTTGCTGGGCGAAAGCAGCTGTAGTTCCTAACAACAAAGCTGCTAATACCATTTTTGTTTTCATTATTGTTTAATTGAATTGAATATTCTATTTTCGTATCAGCGCCAGACCGGCAAAGGTCAGGGCGCCATTCAGCATCAGTAGCTCATAGCCGAACTTATAGCCCGTAAGCTGCATGGTCAGGGTATCGATGGCAAAGCATATCAGCGGACTGGCGATACATATCCAGGGCACCCACCTGTCGTTCACCTTTCTGTGGGTCATCAGTCCGAAGGCAAAGAGTCCCAACAGCGGACCGTAGGTATAGGAGCACAGGATATAGATGGCATCGATGACACTCGTCGAGTTGAGGGCACCGAAGCCTATGATGAAGAGCATGAAGCCCAATGCCACGGCGAGATGCACCTTTTTGCGGAGATCTTCATCCTCATCGCGCCCGAAGATATCCACGCATACACTGGTGGTAAGGGCGGTAAGAGCAGAGTCGGCACTCGAGAAACTGGCTGCCACCACTCCTATCGTGAAGAACACGGTCACCATAGATCCCAAGGCACCCGAGGCAGCAAACATAGGCAACAGGTCGTCGGGCTTTTCGGGAAGGGCCATGCCCTGCGACTTGGCCAGCATCATCAGCAGCACACCGAGGGAGAGGAAGAGCAGATTGGCTGGCACGAAGGCGAAACCATAGCTGCACATGTCTTTCTGGGCTTCACGCAGTGTCTTGCAGGTCAGGTTCTTCTGCATCATGTCCTGGTCGAGACCAGTCATCACGATGACCACGAAGATACCGCTGAGAAACTGTTTCCAGAAATTCTGTCGCGACACCCAGTCGTCGAAGACAAAGATGCGCGAGTGTTCATTCTGGCTGATAGCTGCGATGGCCTCCGTGGGTGTCATTCCGAGTTGTCCTGTCACCTTATATATAATAAGGAGAAGCGCGGCAAACATGCAGAATGTCTGAAAGGTGTCGGTCCATACCAATGTCTTGATGCCTCCCTTGCGTGTATAGAGCCAGATGAGCACCACCATCGATGGCACGGTGAGCCAGAAGGGAACACCGATGTTGTCGAGCACGAAGTGCTGCAGGATGAAGCACACCACGAAGAAGCGCACGGCTGCTCCTGTCATCTTCGACAACAGGAAGAAGGAAGCTCCCGTCTTGTAGGAACGGTTGCCCAACCTGTGGAGCAAATAGGTATAGATGGTGGTGAGGTTGTACCGATAATATACCGGCAACAGGACGAAAGCCACCAGGAAGTAACCCACGATGAAGCCTAAGCACATCTGCAGGTAAGTCATGCCACTCAGCATCGCCATGCCAGGCACACTGACGAAGGTGATGCCCGAGATGGAAGCTCCCACCATTCCGAAAGCCACCATGTACCAGGGCGAACGTCGGTCGCCACGATAGAACGTATTGTTGTTGGCTTGCCTCGATGTGAGGCGGCTGAAGAGCAGCAACACAGCGAAGTAAGCCAATATTGTCAGGATGATAACCATGAAAGTTGTCTGAGTTTATGCCGTCTATAGATTCTCGGCATCCTGCAGCCAGATAGTGGAGTTGGCATCCGAAGGCATGCGCCAGTCGCCACGGGGACTCAGACTCACGCTTCCCACCTTTGGACCATCGGGCAGACAGCTGCGCTTGAACTGCTGGTTGAAGAAGCGGCGCACAAAGGTCTTCAGCCATTTCTTGATGGTTTCCTCATCATAGCTGTCAGGATCGTTGTCGCTGATTTTCACACGCTGTACATCTGTATCTATGAATGCCTTCTTTGCCAAGAGATAGATCTTGGCAGGGCGATAGCCGAAACGCAGGAAGTAATACAGGAAGAAGTCGTGCAACTCGTATGGTCCCACAAGATCCTCGGTCTTCTGCTTGATGTTGCCATTCTCGTCGGCAGGTATCAGCTCCGGACTGATAGGTGTGTCGATGATATCGAGCAGGGTGTTGCGGCTCTGCTCGTCTACCCCACTCTCTGCCACATAGTTCACCAAGTGGCGAATCAAGGTCTTGGGTATGCTGGCATTCACACCATACATGCTCATGTGGTCGCCATTGTAGGTGGCCCATCCCAAGGCGAGTTCCGACAGGTCGCCTGTACCTATCACCATTCCTCCCAACTGGTTGGCAAGGTCCATCAGTATCTGTGTACGCTCGCGTGCCTGTGAGTTCTCGTAGGTCACATCGTGCACGGAGGCGTCATGGCCTATGTCCTCAAAATGCTGGGTCACTGCCTTGGCGATACTGATCTCGCGAATGGTGATGCCTAAGCTCTGCATCAGCATGATGGCATTGTTGTAGGTGCGGTCGGTGGTACCGAAACCAGGCATGGTGACACCTACGATTCCCTTGCGGTTCATACCCAACTTGTCGAAAGTCTTCACGCAAACCAAGAGGGCCAAAGTCGAGTCAAGACCTCCGCTGATACCCACTACCACTGTCTTGGCGCCAGTATGCACGATGCGCTTGGCAAGTCCCATCACCTGGATATTGAATATCTCCTCGCACGATGCCTTCATGTCGGCAGAGGTAGGAATGAAGGGATGAGGGTTGACAGGGCGCTCCAACACAAACTCACGGTCATTCTCGGCTGGAGATGCCTCGATGTTGCGAATGCCAAACTGATGGTCGAGTATCGAATACTTAATGTTGCGCTGTGCATTGACATAGGTAGAATTGGTGCGGCGCTCAGAGCGGAGTCGCTCCACGTCTATCTGTGCTGTAACCATCTGTGAAACAGTGGCAAAACGCTCGCCTTTTTCAAGCATTTGTCCATTCTCGTAGATAAGGGCATTACCGCCATACACCACATCCTGTGTACTCTCGCCGAAGCCGCACGAACTGTATACATAACCTGTCATGGTGCGGGCACTCTGCTGCGACAGCAGACTCTTCAGATAGTTGTGCTTGCCGATCAGCTCGTCCGAGGCAGAGAGGTTGAATATCAGGTCGGCACCTGCCAGCGCCAACTTGTTGCTGGGAGGTGCTGGCGCCCATACGTCCTCGCATATCTCCACACCGAAGCGCACACCGTCGAAAGTACGGAACAGCTGCAGGTCGGGAGTCAACTTCACCGTGTGTCCGGCAAACCGTATCTCAGTCTCCAAGAGGTCTTGCGCTGAGGCAAACCATCGTTTCTCATAAAACTCGCTGTAGTTGGGCAGATAGGTCTTGGGCACAATGCCCAATATCTGTCCCTGCTGTATCACTACAGCGCAGTTGAGCAACAGGTCGCCTGCCACTACGGGTGCTCCTACAATGGTGATGATGTCGAGCTTGCGTGTAAAGTCGAGCAGCATCATCACGCCCTGCTCTGCCACCTCCAAGAGGAGGTTCTGGCTGAAGAGGTCCTGACAACTGTAACCTGTGACCGAGAGCTCTGGGAAGACGATGACTTCCACACCCTTGCCCTCTGCCTGTACGGTGAGGTTTTCTATCTGCTCTACATTATATTTTACGTCGCCCACCTTCACCATCGGAACGGCACTGGCAACCTTGATAAATCCGTATTTCATCATTCGTATTATATTACTTAATCGTGACCTGCGTAGCACCGTATCCATACTCCTGGAAGGAAGCATCCTGATAGGTGCACGACTTATAGCGATAATTGAGTTCATGAACGAGGGCATGGCGCAGCACACCCTCTCCCTTGCCATGGATGAAGACTATCTTCTGACCTTTTTTCTTCTTGTTCTCGTCCATGGTCTTCTTGAACACATCGAGCTGATAATGCAGGATGTCGGCAGCATTCATACCCGCTGTCGTTTCCAACAACTCATCGGCATGCAGATCTATCACAAGGGTGCCGTCATCCTTCTGACGTTTTTTCTTGCCCTCGTGGGCAATGATCTTCTCGTCCTTGTACATCTGTTCCTTCAGTCGCTTGGAGTCTACCACCAAGGGGCGTGCCACCTCGTCATTGTCGACAATGGTGAAGAGCAGAGAAGGCTGCTCGAAGAATTCGTTCTCCTCGAAGACATGCAGTTTGTAGAACTTCACGGGGTCGATGCGGAACTGCACGTCGATAGCTGGCTTCAGCAGGAAAGGCTTGTCCTTCTTGTAGGCAGTCAGCTGAACACCGATGCGGCCCATGTCATTGAGCACCTCACGGCCGAACTCCTCAATGAAGAGCTTGGTGTTGGGTTCCACCTCTCCTACCGACTTCAGTGTCCAGGCATTGCCCTCAGCCACGAGATATGAATAATGTATATAGTAGTTGCTGTCGTTGACAATATAGGTCTCGAAGCGGGTATGGGTTATCTCCTTGATGTCCACAGGCACAAAGGCGAGGTAAGCACTCAGCTTGTTTCCTCCCTCACGTTCCTGCACAGGAGCACGGAAGGTTATCTCTCTGTCTGCAGCGTCATACTCGTCGACATGCATATCGGTCTGCTCATCATGGTCGTTGAGAATCGACTTGATGCTTCTGCTGTCCTGATGCAGTTCGGTGGCAGCATGCTCCTCGGCTTTCTGCTGGGCTTCCATCTTGGCTGATATCATCTTGCCCATGGCATAGTCGTCCTGCTCTACCACTACCACATCGTGCACTGAGGTAGGAATCTCAAATCCGTCCTCATCCTCCACCAATACGATGTCCTTACCCTGGAAGCCAGAGACTCTGCCGCCTCCCACCTCACTCAGGAATCTTACTTTATCTCCTATTTTCATTGCGTTTCAGTTTTTTATTTCCGCTACAAAGTTACACAAAGTTATCGCAATATGAGAAATTATTTACTTTATTTATCCTTTTGAACATAAATATTTATCCTTTTGGACATAAAAAAGGCCCGATACCGCTTCTCACGAAGCAGAATCGGGCTAAAAAAACTTATTACTATTGATGAGTTACTAAAATTTCAATATTACTTGATGACAAACTTCTTGCCATTGCAGATGTAGGCACCTGGAGCCAAGAGGTATTCAGCATCCTGAACGTTTCTTACCTCGGCAACCTTCACACCTGTGAGGGTGTAGATCTTCACTGCGCCAGCCTTCTGAGCTGCTACAGTCTGGTTGATGCCTGTTGAGACAGACTCATTGGTCTTACCGTCAAAGTTATAAACTGCACCGTTTTCGAATTCCAAATCCTTTGTCTGCTGACCACTGCCGTTGCTGAAGATGATCATGGAAGGAGCAGTTGTCAAATCGCCATCATACTTCCACATCCAGACATCCAAACCATTCTTCTTCACACCGATCTTGGTACATGATACACCTGGCCAGTTACCACCGGTAAAGTTGTCTGTATTATTCCAAGCCCAGCAATCTACCTGACTCCAATTTGAAGGAGCGAGGAAGTAAGCGTAGATACCTGTTGGAGTAGGAACAACTACCTCTTTAATCTTGTTGAAGGTAGCAGAACCTGTCTTGGTTACATTTTCAGCATTAGTTGCGCTCCAAGTTACAGTCTTGCTCTCGCCTTCCATCATGTCAGCACCGAGTGTGAATGTAGCAGCCTTACCAGGAGTAAGAGCCACCTGCTCACCATTACCGATCTTATACCAACCGCTCGTGGCATTGTTGTTCAATGTTGCTGTCACGGTAACAGTCTTCTCGAAGTCACCACCATTAGGACTCAGAGTAACCTTGGCTGCTGTGTTGACAGGAGCGTCAATCTTCTGAGCATTTGCACCGCCGTCATACTTCAGGTAGATATCACCTGTGATACCAGAGATTTCACCAGACTGTGCACCGCTATTATTATTCAAGATGACATTGAAGTTATCTACGCCATCAAAAGCGTAAGTCCAGTACTTTTCGCCATTGATTTCTTCAGACTCTGTCATCTTTGTACCAGGCCAATCGCCTGTCAATTTCTTAAGAGAAGAACCTTTTGACCAAGCATAGATATAAGGAGCATTTTCTGCCTGTACGTAAACCATGATAGTAGCGTTAGGGTCCACCTTCTTGAAGGTCAAGCTACCACTCTTTACTTTACCGTCCTGGGCCTCTGCGCTCCACTCAATAGTCTTGGTGTCGCCAAAGTTCATACCTTCGCCAATGGTAAGGTTCTCGCTCACACCAGGAGTCAAGTTCACCTTATCCTGACCTTGTATCTGATACCAACCAGACTTAGCGTCTTCAGAGAGAGTAACTGTCAGGTTAATAGTCTCAGTACGGAATGATCCACCAGCCTGTGAGAATAAAACGCTTGCTGGCTGAATAGGACCCTGCTGGTTCCAAATTGTACCAGCCTCCTCATTACCATCATAGTCTTGACCGTCCAGAGACTTAGCTGTAGTATCGTAGATGAAAGCACCATCCTCACCGATCTTGCCATCCTTCCAGTCCTTTACGAGAACACGGAGCTGACCCTGAGTAGCAGGAGCTTCTACTTCAATAGTAGAACCTGTATATGTCTTACCAGTTACCACGTCGGTATATGTACCATCAGGGCAATCTGTGAATGTAGCACCACCATTGAGGGCTACGAGCGCATAGCAATTCTCGGTAGCACGCTTGAAGGCGATACCATTCTTACCTGTTGCCTTACAGCCATCTGTTGTCCACTGACCCTTACGGAGCGCAGGCACAGCCTGACGGATCTTGTTCAAACGGATGAGGTGCTGAGCTACATCGTGATTCAAAGAAGCAGCTACGTTACCTGAAGCCTTATACTCACCGAAGTCTGTTGCTGTTACATCACCTGTGATATAACCACCGAAGTAAGCACGACCAGTTTCAGAAAGAGGACCGTTAGGACCTGGGTCGATTCTTACACCACGACGGAAACCAACCTCAGAACCATAGTAGATACATGGAATACCACGGAAGGTAAACAAGAGAGAGAGGTTCTCAGCCCACTGAGCATCTGTACCACCGAAACGGTTGAGATCGTTTGGACCTGGACTGTAGTCATGGCTGTCAACATATACTACATTATATGTAGCATCATTATAGAGTTCATCTTCTTTTGCGACACGGAATGCATCATTAGCTGTATTGTAGCTATAGTGCATTGGGAAGTCGATTACATTGAAACCACTTGCCTCAGAATAGTCTGGCTTATGCCATGCACCATTGATCATCTTGGCATTTTCGCTCTTCTTGTCACCAAATGTTTCCTTACCGCAGAGTTCCTGAGGACCGACAGGACCAGAACCCTCTGGCAATACCTGACTGTCCCAGAAGCTTTGGCTTCCATCCCACTGATTCATCAAAGACTCATCAGACTTCCATGTATAGAAGTAGCAAGAAAGATTGGCCTGACCTCTATAGGTTGCTTCGTGACCACGGGTACAAACCTCACCATACATAAAGAAAGGAGCCTTGTTCAATCGCTTATTCTCGTACTGCTTACCGAGGGCAGCAAACTGAGGAATGAACTGATGGTTGAAAGTGAGTCGTGAGATATGACCGGAGGTATCGATACGGAAACCATCCACACCCATCTTGATGAACTGACCATAGCAATCTACGAGATACTTAGCTACCTCGTCGTTCTCTGTATTCAGGTCTACGCAGTCACCGGCAATCTGACCCCACCAACGGGATGGATCATCCCAACCGAAC
>CDZB01034529.1_pt1 | contig 14307 bp, 26 predicted proteins | sample 554961 | NCBI WGS metagenome assembly CDZB01 (sample SAMEA3182106, study PRJEB8094) | gut metagenome | biome: human; feature: gut; material: Stool; isolation source: human stools | place: Canada | collected 2013-02-26
ACGCTCCTGCAGCAGCAGGAGAACCAGCGCCTGCGCGACGAACTCGCACAGAGCCGCGCCGCGAACAACGACTATATGCAGTCGCAGTACATCCTCGGCCAGCTGGGCAGGTACTACCAGAACCCGCCCTGCAATCCGTGCGGCTGCGGCGGCTGACGGACGGCCCAAACCTGATATAACTATCCGGGGCGATTGCCCCGTTTTTCATAATTTTGAAAGGAGACGAGTAAATGTCTTGTAGCGGAAACAAATCCTATCAGAAATCCTGCGTCCGGTATTTTAATAACAGCCCGCAGACGCTTGCAGCAAACGCTGCGACAGTGCTCACGCTTGCGGGCGCGAAGGTTGTCAACTCCGGAGAGTCCATTCAGGTCGAGCCTCAGAGCTACGACACCGTAAAAATTGGGCTCTATCACCTAGTAGCCGATGCGGTCATCACGTCGTCCGCGGCTGGCGAGCTCACATTGCAGTGGTACATGGACGGCGTCGCGCTGCCCTGCACGCTGCGCAAGGTAACGCTTCCGGCGACCGGAAACACCGAGATCCACACGGAGACGGAACTGGCGCTGCCCGGGTGCTGCTGCTGCGTGAACCACACCTTTACCCTCATTGCGACGACCGACTCGACGGCAGCGGGCAATGTGGTCGAGCTCTGCACCGGCCTGCTCAAGCTTGCTTAGCCTATGACGGACAAGATCAAAGCCTATAAGGCAAAGCTCTGCGAGGCGCTTGAGGCGTGTATGGCGGAGCCCGTGAGCTCCCGAAGCGTGGGCAGCTGCACCATGCTCATGGACGCGCTGTGCAAGGCGGATAAGATCACGATGGAGTCCGAAGCCTCCACGTTTACCGAGGACGACGCGCGGCGCTGGACAGAGCACATGGAAAATGACGACGGCTCGATGGGCGCGCACTGGACGCTCGAGCAGACCACGGCTGTGGCCAACAGCATCGGCGTGCACGTCGACCCGTGGATTTGGTTCGCGGCACTCAATATGGAGTACTCGGACAACTTCGACGTCGCGCAGAAATACGGCCTCGACCGGCCGGAATACTACGCAGACCTCGCGAAGGCGTTCCTATTTGACAAGGACGGCGGCGGCCCCGAGGCGAAAATCGCCGGGTATTATCACGGTATCGTAGAGCCGAGGCTCGAAAGAGATTGAACACAGTAAAAACACAGTAATCTGATTTTACATTGGTATTACTTTGGATTTATATGCTTCGAATCTCTCCTTCCGCGCCAAAATGAAAGCACCTGAGAAAATGATTCTCAGGTGCTTTTGTTTGCATATTTAGGAATTTCAACAACCGAACGCCGAACTTTATGCGAAAAATGTTTTTAATTTTTGACTAAAATAGTCTAGCAAGACTTAGCATATCCTAGCGCCAAAATACGCGCCTGTGAACACAGAAAAAACACAGTCAAAAATTACGGTCCATCTTTGCTGCTGCCTCATCGATCGTGTTGTCTAGTACATCGGTGTAAATGTCCATTGTGGTCGATAGCTGCGCGTGACCGAGGAGCGTCTGGGCGGTTTTATAATCCACGCCCGCGTCGTGCAGCGCGGTCGCGTAACCATGTCGGATCTCATGCGGTGTGACCGTGACGCCGCTCTCGGTCTGGTAGGCGGCGTACAATCTTGTGACGCGATGGTTCATCAGCGGGCTTTCGCCGCCATCGTCAGAAAAAATGTACCCATGCTTTTTATTGGGCAGGGCAGAGGCCAGCGCCGACAAAAGCGGAACGACGCGGTCACCTGCCTCTGTCTTCGGGCTTTTGATATACGGACGCGCGCCAATGTAGTAGGCGGACTTGTTAATTCGGACCTTTTTCGCCTTGCGGTCGATATCCTCATAGCGCAGCGCAAGCGCTTCCCCTCGGCGGCAGCCGGTGTAATAGATCAGATACGCAAAGAGCCCGAACGTTTTGTCGAGGCTCTTTTTGATTAGTTTGATCTGCGCAGGACCGGGCGCGCGGCGCTTTGCCTGCGGCAGGTTCTTCGGCAGTAGAACGGCGTCAGCCGGATTGTAGGCGATGTACCCTTCGCGCTGGGCCTTGTTGAGAATTTGACGGATGATCTGGCGCTGCGTGGTAACGGTCTTTTTGGCGTAGGTTTTGGCAAAGCAGTTGATGTATTTCTCCACGTCCTTCGCTGTGATCGACGAGACGTCCGCTTTGCCAAACTCAGCGATTGCCCGATTGTAGGCGGGCTTGTAGTTTTTGTAGCTGTTGTCGGCTAGCGTCGGCTCGATCTCGTTCCACCAGGCGTGCGCTACGTTCTCAAAGGTCTCGGTCTTCCCAGCGGCCACGTCGGCGCGGTAGCTTTTGACCTTCTCCCAGACCTCGCGGTCGGTTCGGCCGCGGAAGGCTTTGCGCTTGCCGTTTATTTTGATGATCGTCTCATGCAGCCCATCCGGGCGCACGTAGTACTTGGGGATCGCCATACAAACCTCCCGTGTCAGACTTGGACACAGACGCGCAAGGCGGTGCGAATCCAGCCGAGGTTCGGGTTGCGCAGGTCGATAATCAGCGCAGCCAACGCCAGCGTCAAAACGGCACACAAAACAAAAATAATACCGGTTCGAACGCGAAGCCCACGCGCATAGACCCGCAGCATCTGATTCGCGTGCGCTAGTTCCTGCTGGATTTCGTCCGGCTGTTCCGGCTGTCCATGGCATTTGATTTCGTATACGTCATCAATGGACACATCCAGCGACTTGCAGATCGGCGCGGCAGTCTGAACATAGGTATTCTTTGTCTCGCCGCGCAGAAACTGCGCCACAGCGTTGACCGAAACGCCGGATTCGTCGGCAATGTCCTGGTATGTTTTGCGTGGGCGCAGATTTTGCCATTTTTCGCGGCAAACTTCCCATAGTTGCTTATCCAAAAAAAACATCCCCCCTTGCAAAAACCATCTGTAATGGGTCATAAAAGCCTAGATCAACGGCTGGAAGGCTTATCCAAAAACTGATAGCATAGACTCACAGGCGGCTCCCACACTGCTTGCAGCAAACCAAAAGCCCCGCCGTCAGTGGCACGACGGCGGGGCGAACAAACGGAACGAAGATGCCCCCATCCGTGACGCGGTGTCCAAATCGGACACAAAAAAAGCGGAGACGCACAAGGCATCTCCACTTTGTTGGACATCGGCAGGGCGGCGTATCCTGCATCTCAGGTTCCCTTTCGGGAGTGTCGGGAGCCATTTCCGACCTCAACGTCCTAGAACAGTATATGTTCTGATGCCTAAATTAAACCACAAATATTTCCTGATGTCAATATTCTGCTTTGTTACTTTTCTTTGAATTTTTTCAGTCGGCCGCTGTTGAGCCGGTTCGTCAGCTTGCCGGAGCTGATCTCGTAGACGCTGGCGACATAGTGATATCCGTTTTTCGCGTCCAGCTTCACGCAGACCATCACGTTTGCGTCAAGCGCCTTGACGAGCTCGACGCTTCCCGGCTCCTTTGGGTTGTGCCCGACGTAGTCCGGCTCCGCGATGATGGACGGAACCAGCGCGACGTTCCCGGTTTCATCCGGATGATGCTTCTGGACGTGCACGGCCAGACCGGCTGACTGCATGATCTCGCCGCAGGGAAGTTCCTGCCCCGTGAGCGCATTGAACTCGTCTATGTAGTCGCCCACGCGAAACAGCTTTTCGCCCACGGTTTGCCTCCTGATTATTGCTTCAGATTTGCCTGCGCGTCCCAAACGGCATCCCAGAAGTCCGTCTCGTTTACGATCTGGACTTTCGCGCCTTCTCGACGAAGCGTCATGGCTTCCTCAATTTTTCGGCCATAGCAGGAATACGCCCAGCACGGATTCCCGGCATTGCCGACTACAAGATAATCTGTCTTGGTGGATACGGAAGACTTCGCACTTCCGCCCAAATCCTCAACATCTTTTGTCATTTCCGCCCGCGTCGCGCGGTAAGACTCGCCGGTAAAGCAGAAGCGCTTGCCTTCAAACGTGATCTCCGGGCAGTAGGCACAGATACCAGCAACCGAGTACTTGCGGCGCAGCTCTTCAAAGTCAGGATCGTTGAGGTTCACAGACTCCTTGAAGTCAACGACATTGCTGCAAAACGCAAGCAGCGTGTTTCGTTCGTCTTCTGTGACTACGCCGTCCTCCAGAATCGTATGCAGCATGGAGTTCAGCTCGTCAAAAGGATATGTACCTTGCAGGTATTCGTTCGTATCGAGCCATGCAGACAACGCACGAATTTCGCTGTCGCCAATCTCTGCGTCTGCCATAATACCGTGAATCAGCCCATGCAGGAACTGAACGGAGGAGGTGAGGATGCTGTAATAGCTGGAATTATCCGCAAAGTTATTGCAGAGCCAGAGAATATTCTTACGTTCTTCCTCATCAATGTGGTCATCCTTGACGGCTGCCTCTACGACCGGGATGATCTCTGAAAACGGATGGCGATCTTTCAGCCCAGAGTGCAGGATACACCAGTTTGACAGCTCGGCAAGCTCTAATTCGTTTACATCACCGCTGGAAGAAATGCCTGCGACGATGCCACGAAGCATGTTGATTGCCTTGTGCAGCTCTGACGGCTTGGTAAACTGCCTGTAGTCCTGTTGTCCAATCGTATCGTTCATATCATACCTCTTTTCAAGAAAACCTCATAGAAAAGTGTTGCACGCAATTTGTAGAATTTTCCAATTGTAAACATAGAATGCTTGCCTTACAATAAGAACAAAGAAAAAGTGCGCGAAAGGATGTGGCTTATGACAGAACAACTTATAACCATGATGCGGGAATTAGATGACGAACGCTGGAAGATTTTTATTTCTGCGCTTGCTGCTGCGTGTGAAGCGTCTCAAGCAGATCAATCATCCTCTGCCTCGTAGTCACATCTAAGGACATAAGCATTTGCGCCGCACCAATCACCTCGCCGGGCAACCGTCCGGCGGGGCTTTTTTCGTCTTCGTAGCCCATGAGATCGTAGACAGAAGCATTCCAGTGCTCAGCCAGCCGAACAAGGGTACTGAAAGGCGGCTCGGTCGTACCGGCCTCGTATTTCGAATAAGTACTTCGGTCGATTCCCAGCCAGTTTGCAACGTCGGTTTGCTTTTCTTTGTTCAACTGGCGGTACTTTTTGAAGTTTCTCATAGACATCACCTGTCTTTATTATAGTGAAAAACAATCACAAGTAAATATCGTGGGAAAAATTTGCGCAAAAATATCTTGACAATTGAAAAAACTTCACCTATACTAATAAATGTGAAGTAACTCCACGTTAACGGAGGTGATAGAAATGAAACCTGCGAACGAGGTTCGCATCACGCGAGACCAGCAAGTTCTGGTCGACGGCATTAACATTCCTTCCGTCCTGCGCTGTGAAGCCAGCATGAACCCTGACTTAGAAACATCGGTTACGATTTATGTTTATGCCGGCAGGATCGCGATTCAGGGCTATACCGCTTATGAGGATTTTCAGCCGGACGGATCGGCAGGAATCGAAGAGCTTCTCGTAACGGAAGACGGGCGCGCGCTCATCAACGGCATTGAGATCCCGGGCGCGAAAAGCGTCAACGTCATCGCAGATCCTCTGACCGACCCGGAGGTCTCAATCCGGGTCTGTACCAGAAAGATCACGATAGACGGATACGAAGACAGCTGGTCATAGGAACGGAAGCGCAGATAAGAGCTTGGACAGGAAGTCAGCCACATCGCTGAGCCCACGTTTGAAGCGGCCTTCCATGTAGATGATGGCCTCATCACAAAGCACGAACTTGCGGTCGAACCCCTTCTTGATGAACCCGATGCGCTGCAGCTCGTTCATTGTCTCGTTGGCATCCGTGGAAAGCCATTCTCCTTCGTACTCTGGAGGCCAGTTTTCAAGCACTGTGAAGTTCTTAGCTTCGCGCTTCTGTACGCCGCTCTTGCGGCGCTCGAGATATGTCTTGTAAATTTGCGCAAGCATCTTCTCAGCGTCTTTTGTCAAAGCACTATCCAAAAATCACACCCCCTTCTACCCAGAGTTTACCACACGGGCGAAGGGAAGTCAAAAGGAGGGATATCTACGAAAGGTTTAGCTTACATGCGCAAACGCGCGAAGCTCAAGCAGTTTGAGCTTGCCGATCTGCTCAAGGTCGAGCGCAGCACGATTGCAAAGTGGGAGTCCGGCGCGGCCTTCCCGCGGGCGGCGCAGCTGCCGGAGCTGGCGGCGGCGCTGCACTGCACGATCGACGAGCTCTATCAGCCGCCAGAAGAATCGACTTAGAGAGGAGGAAGCAACATGCGTGAGACGGAAGGATACCGGCCGCAGCTGGAGCTTTTGACGGACATGTTTCCGGCACGGGCGGCGATCACGGTCACGGAGTGCCAAGCAGTGCTCGGACTTGACCGGCGGACGCTTTTGGCCGACCGGGAGTTTCCCGCGCGGAAAATCGGCAACAAGTACGCCGTGCCGCTGACGGAGCTGGCTCGCTGGCTGACGCGAAAATCATAGCAAAGTATACCCCGCAAATCCACGCGAAATACCTGCCGGAGGGCAAAGGCGGCTTGCAGACTTGCTGCCGGATTGGAGGACATATGCCAAATATCTACGGAGCCGCCCGCATTGCCAAGGGCATCACGCAGGAGCGCGCAGCCGACGCGATTCCGTGCTCGGTGCGGAGCCTCGCCGATTATGAGAGCGGCGCACGCATCCCGCCGTCGGAGACGGTTGTGCGGATGGCGGAAATTTACGACGCGCAGTATCTGTGCTACCAGCACCTGCGCCAGACGAGCGAGATCGCCCGCAGGCTTATCCCGGACGTGCGCGAGTGCGCGCTTCCCGAAGCGGTGCTGCGGCTGATCGATGAGATCTATGACTTTGCCGACGCGCGGGAGGACCGCCGCCTGATCGCGATTGCGAAGGACGGCACCATTGACGAGAACGAGCGCCCGGAGTTTGACCGGATCGTCTCGAAGCTCGCCGACATCATCCAGGCGGCGCTGGCAGTCACATACAACAACACAGGAGGATGATAATATGCGCAAATTTTACAAAGCCGCCGAGCGGTTCATGTGGTGCTCGGTATTTCTGGCAATCGCGGTGTTCCCGTTTCTGGCGGCGAACTACAGCATGATTTGAGGTGCGGACGATGGAAAAGAGCGTAAAAAAATCCCGCACAGCCGCTGCGAACGACTGCACGGGACTGGTGTTTTACAACACCATGAAGGCATCTTTAGTTTATCACGGTTTGCTGCCAAATGCAAGTGTGGGGGAGGTGATTTTTTGGAAAATCAAGATTTTCGGGCGTTTTGGTCCGTGATCCCCGCAACCGTCTTAGACGATATGCAGCTGCAAGCCAATGCAAAGATTTTGTACGGCGTGCTCTCGTCTCTCATGCGGCGCGAGGGCTATTGCTGGCCGAGTAACGCCCAGCTGGCCGCCGCCATGCACTGCTCGGAGGACGTGATCCGGCGCTGGCTCGCGGCCTTGCAGAATGACGGACACATCCAAGTCCGGGTCGTGCCGAACCGCAAGACGGGCGGCTCCATCCGCTACATTTCCCCCGTGGTCGCTGCGCCGGTCATCCTCGACGAGGAAGAGGGGTACCGGGACGAACAGCCCGGTACGTACCGGGACAAAAATCCCGGGGTACAGGGACAAACTTCCCGGTCGTTATATAAGGATGGATATAAAAAAGATAATAAAAAGAAAAAGGAAAAAGAAAGTGCGCCGTCTGGCGACGTCGCCGCCTCCCTCCTTGCCAAGTGTGCGCTGTACGGTCCGTCCGTCACCGAGGCGATGGGGCGCTTCCTGAAAATGCGAATCGAGGTCAAAAAGCCGGTCAAGTCCAAGCAGGCTGCCACGCTGCTTTGGAACAAGCTCATGAGCCTTTCTGATGGTGACTCGGCAAACATGACCGCGCTGCTTGACCTCGCAACGGAGCGGCAGTGGCTGAGCGTGTACCGGCTCAAGGACGACGAGTACCCGCAGCCGCCGAAGCGCGAGGTTGACACGGGAGGGGTGAGGTTCCTGTGACGGACGAAAAGAAACTGCTGGAAGCTCAGCAGGCCGTTTTGGGCGCGATGCTCATTGACGAGAAAACCGTCGGCCTTGTGCTTCAGGAGATCGTCCCGGATGACTTCACGACCGGCGCTTACCGGCAAGTCTTCCTCGCCTTCCGGGCACAGTTCGCAAGCGGCGCGGCGTGCGACCCCGTGACCGTCAACGCAAGGCTCGGCGGAAAGTATGACAGGCTCCTCATGGAGCTGATCGAGATCACGCCGACGAGCGCGAACGTCAAAAGCTACGTCGCCATTCTCAAACAGGAGGCGAGAATCCACCGCTTGCAGGACGTCGCGCAGCGGATGCTGGAGGCAGAGGACGAGGATGCGCTGCGAGCGCTCATGAGCGAAGCGAACGCCCTGTCGGTCGAGCGCCCCGGTCTTCGAGTGGTCGGCATGGAGGCCGCGCTCAGTAAGTTCTACGTTCGGCACGACCCAGACGCGAAGCCGGTGTACCTGGACTTCGGCATGGACGACATCAACGACAACGTCTACGCCGGCCGCGGGGACATGATCGTCATCGGCGGCTATCCGTCAGACGGCAAGACGAGCCTGGCACTGACGCTTGCCGTCCGGATGGCAAAGACGCAGCGCGTCGGGTTTTACAGCTACGAGACGGACGCAGACAAACTCTTTGACCGCATTGTCGCGATGACCGCGCAGGTAGGGCTTCCGAAGCTCAAACTGAACGCGATGAACGGAAACGACTGGGGCGCGGTCGCGGCAGTCTCCGCAAGGCTCGGCGCGGTGAAGCTGGAGCTGGTGGAGGCGTCGGGCATGACCGTCCAGGACATCCGGGCGCACAGCCTGTCCAAGCGCTACGACGTGATCTTCATTGACTACCTGCAAAAGATCAAGTCGGACATTACAGGCCGCGCGAGCGCCGACCAGTTTCAGGTCGTCTCGAAAATTTCGAGCGATCTTCAGCAGTTCGGGCGGCAGACCGGCACGCCGGTTATCGCGCTCTCCCAGCTCTCTCGCCCGGAGAAAACAAAGGCGGGCAAAATCCCGCCCCCGACGCTCTCGGCGCTGCGCTCGTCCGGTCAGATCGAGCAGGACGCGGACGTCGTTATGCTTCTCTACCGTGAAGAGCCGGACAACAGCCGCAGCCGCCGAATCCTGAACATCGCGAAAAACAAGGAGGGTGAGGCGAACATCGCGCTGATGCTGACCTTCGACGGTCAGACGCAGACCTTCCGCAAATCTGCCGCGCAAGCGCCGCTTCCTCCGCAGGACAAGCGCTGGCAGCCGTGCAACGACGATATCCCCGAGCAGTTCAAACTGCCCGGATGAAGAAAGGACAAAATCATGAAGGCAATTTCCATTCTGAACCTCAAGGGCGGCGTCGGCAAGACCGTCACGAGCGTCAACATGGCATACATTCTTGCCGCCGACCACAAAAAGCGGGTGCTGCTTGCTGACTGCGACAGCCAGTGCAACGCGACGGAGTTCTACGGGCTCACTGAGCCGGGGCTTTACGGCGTGGCGGACGTAATGCTTGGAACATGCGAGGCATATTACGCCGACAACATCTCCGAGACGGTCTACGGCGTGGACATGCTCCCGGCGTCCGATGCGCTGATGGACTTAGATCTATCGTCCATCGGAGATCGCGTGAACGGCAGCTGCCTCAAAGGCTTCTGCGACGCCATCCGCGAGGACGATGCGTATGACTACGTTATTTTTGACTGCCCGCCGGCATTCAACGCCGCCAGCGCCGCGGCGCTCCTCGCGTCGGACGAAGTAATCATCCCGATCAAACTCGATGCATTCAGCCTGCGCGGTCTTGCGAACGTCTCGCGCCAGATTGACAACATGCACAAGATTAACCCCGCACTCAAGATCGCGGGCGCGCTGATCACCATGTGGCGCAACACGCCGGTCGTGCTGGAAGCGGAGGGAAGTCTCCGGGAGTGCGGCATCCTGCCGGTCTTTGAGCAGCACATCCGCCGCACCGACAAGATCGACGAGATGACCTTCGAGCGCAAGCCGATCACGGTCTACTCGCCGTACTCGGCAGCCGGATATGATTACCGGGCATTCGTGCAGGAGTACATCCAGCCGCCCGTGACCATGGACGAGATTCTGAGGGGGGGCTTTGGTGATGGCATTTGACGTTTCAAGCATTTTTGCCCAGCAGGTGCAGGCGGTGTCCAAATCTGACACCGGTCGGGAGCTCATGCAGGTCGACATTGACGATCTTGTTGGCAACGACGCGAACTTTTACGCGGTCGACGAAGATAAACTCGAAGACCTTAAAAACTCCATTGCGCTGTCCGGCATTATGGACCCGCCGACGGTCACGCGCACGGAGGATGGCAAGTACCGCCTTATTTCCGGCCACCGCCGCACGGCCGCGGTTCGGGCTTTGGTCGCAGAAGGGCGCGAGGATCTTCGCAAAGTGCCGGTCTTCGTCCGGAGCCCGAAGAGCGCAGCCATGGAGGAGCTGGAACTCATCATGGCAAACTCCACAGCACGCGTGCTGACAAGCGCGGAGATCAGCCAGGCGGCGCAGCGCGTCGAGCGGCTTCTCTACGACCTCAAGGAGCAGGGCGTGGAGTTCCCAGGCCGGATGCGCGATCATGTCGCGGAAGCCTGCAACGTCAGCAAGACAAAGCTCGCGAACCTCCACATGATTGAAGAAAACCTGATTCAGGATTTCAAGGCACAGTGGGCAGCAGGCAAACTCCCGGACGCGACAGCGTTGGAGCTTGCGCGGTGCGAGATCGCCTTGCAGATGCGCCTGCGTGACGCATTCGCCCGGACAAAGGAATTCCCAACGTCCGCCGGTATCGCGAAGGTGCGCGAACTGGCAGCAGCCGGCGCGCAGTGGCGGCCAAGCGCGTGTCTGCACTGCCCCGACCGCAAACTCTGCCCGAGCTCCCGCGACGACGCGGCGCTCCGGCATGACGCGCTTTGCCCCGCTTGGGGCGGTCAGTGCCTCGGTGCGAAATGCTGCATGGATTGCCCGTCCGGCGCAAACGCCAAGAGCTGGAACGCCTGCGACCAGATGTGCTCCAAGGCCAAGCAGTACCGCGCCGACAAAAACGCTGACGAGAAGCAGAAAGAAGAAGACGCGAAGGAGAAAACGCAGCGCGTCTACCGAGCAGGTGTCCAGCGCAAGGCAGCACGGCTTGTGAGAGCCATAGACGCGGCCGGCCTGCCGGACGATACGAAGCTCACTTTTGCAAATTACTCCGCGGACAAGACCGTCGGAAAAATCCGCGCATACGCAAACGGGGACTTCGGCGACGATTATTTTTACGGCACGGATGTCCTCGGCCCGGACGCGAAGCACGTGCCCGAGCTCTGCGAAAAGCTCAAGTGCTCGGCGGACTATCTGCTGGGGCTGACGGACGAGCTTCAGCCGGTGTCCAAGTCTGACACGGCGGCGCTGCCGGAAGGCGCTTTTCGGATGGCCTGGCGCACAGACCGCGATTTCCCGGACGGTCCGGTCCTGTTGCTGCTTGAAACCGAGGGCATGCGGATCTATGACGTTGATACCGCGCATTGCGGGGAGCTGGAGCTATATAGCGCGGAACTTTTGACGGACAACGACCCGAATATCCTGCGCTGGCTGCCGCTGCCAGAGGAAGGCGGCGAAGCATGAGCCGGGAGCAACGTGTCTGTATGACGTGTCACAAGCGCTTTGACGCCATCAACGACCGGCAGCGCTTCTGTTCAAAGCCTTGTTATCTTACCGCAAAGCGCAACGGGTATGTGCCGTCTGCGATTCGGCGGCCGCCGGAGCCTGTCCACATCCGCCTTCCGCAGCCGCTTCCGGTCTTCCCGGAATTTCAGCTGACGCCGGGTGTTGTCTACAAAGCAGAAAAGCATTTTGGGCAGCTCGCGACCAGAGCGTTTTACATCGTGACGCTCGACGAAAAGCACCGGACGATCGTCCGGCAGGAAGAATGTGAGGAGGTAGACCATGAGTAAAATCATCGCAAAGCCCGGCGCGGCATATGACGTGCTGCGGGCCACCAGTGCGGCGCAGATAGCAGCTGCCGCCCGTCTGAGCCAGCCGACCGTTTCGCGCGTCTTCCGCGGCGAGCCGTGCCAGATCAAGACCGCAAAGAAGCTCTGTCTGGCAATCGGCTGCGGCTTCTCGGACCTTTTTGAGCTCCGGAAAGGAGGCGGCGCGGATGAATAGCAATACCGTTTCCGCCATCGTCATCGCCGTCGAGTTTGCCCTCCGCGCGGTGTGCGTGTACGCCATTTTGCGCGTGACGCTGACGCTATTCAGTATTCGCAAGGCCGAGAAGCTTGAAAAAGAGCGCGACGCCGCGCTTACCTACGTCCCGGAAATCTGCCGGACGTGCGCCTGGGGCGCATCGTGCAAAAAAGACGACCTATGCTGCCCCTGCCCGGAGTGGAAGTTCTGCGGGAAAACAATCGTGGAGGTGTTCGGCGATGACGACAAATGACCTTCTGGAAGCGCTGGCGCGCCTTCGCGTTGAGACCGGGTCTCTTGCTTGCCTCGGCTGCGGGCACGAGCATAATTGCAGCACGCACGGCTGCCAGATTTTACGCGAGGCGGCGGCTCAGCTTGAGCATTTTACCGCCGAGAACCGGGCGCTGCGCAACGCTTTGGCCACGAAGCCGACGAAGCGCTCACTGTATGCAAGAGCCACGTACCTGCGGGAGATGGTAAAAGAGCTGAACGCTCAGCGGGAAAAGGCCGAGGCCGAGAGGGGCGCGCTGCTCGAGCAGATAAAAGCGCGTCGCTCGTGTCTGGATTGTAAGCATTTCGACTACTGCGAATTTGATGATGCGACTGTCATCGACTGCATGAACTGTGTGACGAAAAATTGTCCATGTTACCAATGCGGCAATTCCAGCCGCTGGGAATGGCGCGGATTGGCGGAAGCATCGGAGGAGGGTGACACATGAGCTACGATATTTCGTTTAAGGTCAAAGTCGAAGGAGTTGATACCTACGTCCCCGTTGGTACGTGCGACGCAAATATAACTTGGAGCGCTCGGAAGATTATTAAGAAATCAACTGGGCTGAAATGGAAGAACTGCCAGAACAATGGGCTTTGCGTGGATGTAATTCCAAAAATCGAGGTTGGCTTGAGACAGTTGGAACAGAACCCCGACAAATTCAAAGAATACGAAGCACCGAACGAGTGGGGAACGGTAAAAGGGACAGCACAATTTTTCCGGAACATTCTTAACGATTGGGAAGATTTCCAGCAATGGTATGAAGAGCTTGTTCCGGTTGCGACGTTTTGGATTGAATAGGAGGGGCCATGGAGCGATTAACGTTTGAGGGGACCTACTGCGACATTGCGCAGTGCCGCGAGTTTCCGTGCCCGTATGACGGAAGCTGCACGCAGAGGCAGGTTTGGGAACGGCTCAAGGCTTACGAAGATGCGGGATTATCCCCGCAGGCGTGCGCCGAGGCGCGAGAGATAGAGGAAACACTTTCCGGCTATGATTACTCCATCTCACGAATGGTGGAGCTGATGAAAGCGGATGTTGAGGGGCGCGTCCTGATTCTGCCGTGCAAGCTGGGTACAAAAGTCTATCGAATCTGCTACAAAATTGTTGATTACCCGGGAAAACCGGAGCCAGAAATTACAACCACATGGTTTACGCCGGAATATCGTGAGGACATCGGCAAAACAGTTTTCCTTACATGCGAGGAAGCCGAGAAGGCTTTGCAGGAAATGGAGGACAAGGCATGAAGGTAATTCTTGTCGAGAGCGACCTCATCGGCAGACTAGAGACGTTAGTCAACGGTGCTATCGAGAAATTTACGCCGGAACGCGTGGTGGACATTAAGTACAGCTCCGCGATTGATGGCAGATCCCACGAACATTATTACTCCGCGATGGTGATTCTCAAGGATGAGGAGGACAAGAAGGATGGCAACGAAACGAGTATGTGACCGCTGCGGGGCGGAGATAAACCCAACAAGCTCTGCGACGTATGTAAACGTACGAAGCACGTTCCGTGGGGAATCACCTGATATTGAGCTTTGCTGCTCCTGCGCGATGCAAATCAAAGAATGGCTTAAGTCGCGTGTAGAGGAGGGCAAGAAGGATGACTGAAAAGTATATCAGCAGCGCGTGGCTGCTTGAAACGATAGAAGATTACAAGAACATCAGATGCTGGAATACCGATGTCTTGGATGCAGAAACGATCACGCGTGTGCTGGAGGTCGTGGAAAACAAAGTAAAAGGCGCACCGAGTATCGGACCGCGCAAGCTGGGAAACAAGCTTCTTGCAGCAAAAAACATCGCGCTGGAAGTGCATCTAAAGATGGTAAAAGACCATATAGAAGATGCAGAA
>CDZB01077040.1_pt1 | contig 14218 bp, 10 predicted proteins | sample 554961 | NCBI WGS metagenome assembly CDZB01 (sample SAMEA3182106, study PRJEB8094) | gut metagenome | biome: human; feature: gut; material: Stool; isolation source: human stools | place: Canada | collected 2013-02-26
AAACTGGTGGGGATACTCGTCATAGCGGGCCCGGGGGATGCCCACCATCTCCAGCATATCGCCGGCCTTTCTCCGGCCCTCCTCCTTGCTGCACTTTTCATGCTGGTGGATGACCTCCGCGATCTGATCGCCCACGGAGTAGACCGGGTTCAGGCTGGTCATAGGGTCCTGGAAAATCACCGAGATCTTGCTGCCGCGGATCTCCCGCAGGCGGGCGGGCTTGGCCTGGAGCATATCTTCGCCCTCGAACCAGATCTCGCCGCCCATGATCTTTCCCGGCGGGTCCGCGATGAGCCGCAGGACCGACAGGGCCGTGGTGGTCTTGCCGGCGCCGGTCTCGCCCACCAGACCCAGGCTCTCGCCCTTTCCGATGGTCAGGTCCAGGCCGTTGACGGCGTAGACCACGTCCTCGTCGGTGTGGTACTCCACCCGCAGGCCGCGGATATCCAGCAGGGCCTCCGGGGCCTGCGCGGAGGGAATGGGCTCCGTCTCTGGCAAAGCGGTCTTGTGCTGCTTGTTCTCTTCCATGTGGCGTCCTCCCTCCTCAGTTCTTCAGCTTGGGGTCCAGGGCATCCCGCAGGCCGTCTCCCAGCAGGTTCAGAGAGAGGATGGTCAACATGATGGCAAAGCCCGGGAACGCGCACACCCACCAGGCCGCCCGGAAATACTGCCGGCCGGTGCTGACCATAGAACCCCACTCCGGCGTGGGCGGGCTGATGCCCAGGCCGATGAAGCTGAGGCTGGCGATAGCCAGGATGGACCCGGCGATAGACAGCGTGGCCTGCACAATGATGGGGGCCATGCAGTTGGGCAGGATGTGCTTGAGGATGATGCGCTTGTCGCTGGCGCCGATGGCGCGGGCCGCCTCGATGTACTCCTCGTTCTTGATGGTCAGAACGGCGGAGCGGACGATCCGGGCAAAGGGCGGGATGTTGGAGATGCTGATGGCCAGCATCATATTCGTGACGCTGGTGCCCATGGCGGACACCAGGGCGATGGACAGCAGGATGCTGGGGATCGCCAGGAAGATGTCCATGACACGCATGATGACATCGTCTACACGGCGGCTGCCGTAACCAGCGATGGCCCCCAGCAGGCCGCCCACCACTGTGGCAATGGCGATGGTGGCAAAGGCCACCGGCAGGGAGATCCGGGCGCCGTGGACGATCCGGGCCAGGATGTCGCGGCCCACCTCGTCGGTGCCCAGCCAGTGCTCGACGGAGGGGGGCTGGAGCTTCAGGGATGCGTTCTGCTGAATCACCAGCGTCTCGTAGTCAAAAAACACATCGGCAAAGACGGCGAAGAAGATGATGACGGCCAGAATGATGAGTCCCAGAACGGCCATCTTGTTTTTCTTCAGGCGGCGCCATACTGCGGCGGCCTGGGACTTTTTCTTGTTCTTGTTTTTCACTTTCCCAGTCATCCGCATCACCTCTTTGCCGTTTTGTACTGGGCCCGGATTCTGGGGTCCAGGAATGCGTACAGGATATCAATGCACAGATTGATGATGGTGAACATCGTGGCCAGCACCAATACGCAGGCCACCACCACGGGCGTGTCCTTCAGGCCGATGCAGTCCACCAGCAGCCGGCCGATGCCGGGCCAGGAGAACACCGTCTCCACCAGCACTGCGCCGCCCAGAGAGAAGCCGAATTGCAGTCCCACTGTGGTGACAATAGGGATCATGGCGTTGCGCAGAGCGTGGCGGATGGTGATGACGCTCTCTTTCAGGCCCTTTGCCCGTGCGGTGCGGATGTAGTCCTGCCGGATCGTCTCCAGCATGGAGGAGCGGGTCATGCGGGTGATCATCGCCAGGGAGTTGGCGCTGAGGGTGACGGCCGGCAGCACCAGAGCGCCCCAGGTCTCAAAGTTGGAGGATGGGAACCACCCCAGCCCCGCTGCGAAGATCACGATCAGCATCAGCCCCAGCCAGAAGTTCGGCATGGAGACGCCGAACAGAGCGCCCACCATGGAGATGTTGTCCACCGCCGAATACTGATGGGTGGCGGAGATCACGCCCAGGGGAATTCCGATCAGAATGGCAAAAAGCATGGCGCAGGCCGACAGCAGGATGGTATTGGGCAGCCGGGCGGCGATCTCCGCCGCCACCGGGTTGCCGGTGCTGTATGAGGTACCGAAGTCACCGTGGACCGCGTTGATGATAAACCGGCCGTACTGGACCAGGAAGGGATCATCCAGGCCCAGCTCCTCCTGCATGGCGGCGTAGGATTCCTCGGAGTAGTTGTCGCCCAGCATCATCTGCACCGGGTCGCCGGGGGTGAAGCTCAGGATCGTATAGACGATGAAGCTGACACCCAGCAGCACCGGAATCAGCATGAGCAGCCGTTTGAGAATAAAACGGTACATCTGTCACTCTCCTTTTCCATAACGCAAATTCGCGCAAGCGGACGGCGGCTTTTGCCGCCGCCCGCTCACTGGAATGCCTGAATGCGCTTATTCAAAATAGGTGCCGTTGATGTAGTGGGACTTGCCCGGATACAGGCCGAATCCCTTCACATTGGACTGCATACCGGCGTTCAGGTGCTCCACCGCCATGGGGACCAGGGGCGCGGCCTCCGCCACTTTGCTCTGGATCTCCGCATACAGCTCCATGGCGTGCTCGGTGTCGGTGGTGGTGCTGGCCTCATCGATCAAGGCGTCCACCTCAGGCGTGGTCCAGAAGCAGCGGTTGCCGGAGGGCCCCAGAGCCTCCGTGTGGTACATGGACCGCAGCATGGAGTCGGGGTCAATGGAGGTCTTGGACATGATGAACATATCATGGGCGCCGTTGCCGGTCTCAGACTGGAACTGTCCGCTCTCCAGGGTCTTGACCTCGGCGTTGATCCCCACCTGGCGCAGCTGCTCCTGAATGACCACGGCGGAGTCCCGCATCACCTGGGTATCGGAGCACCAGAGAGTGGTGGAGAAGCCGTCAGGATAGCCGGCCTCGGCCAGCAGCTCCTTGGCCTTCTCCACGTTGCAGGAGTAGTCGGAGCAGTCGGAGACGTAGCCGTCCACACTGGGGGGCAGCATGGTGTAGTTGGCGGGTGTGGCCTCGCCGCTGAACACCAGGTCGATGTAGCCCTGGGGGTCCAGCGCGTAGGCGACGGCCTGCCGGACCTTCTCGTTGTCAAAGGGCGCCTTCTGCACGTTCATGCCCACATACCACACGGTGGTGCTGGGGGAGGTGAGGGTGGTGACGGACGCGTTGTCCGCCAGGCTCTCCAGGTCGGTGATGCCCAGGTCATAGGCCAGGTCCACCTCGCCGGTCTCCAGGCCAATGGTGCGGTTCAGCGCCTCGGGAATCGTGCGGAAGATGACGCGCTTGACGGCCGGAGCGCCGCCCCAGTAGTCCTCAAAGGCCTCCAGGACCACGTCGCCGCCCAGCTCCCAGGAGACGAACTTGAAGGGGCCGGTGCCCACGGGGTTCTTGTTGAACTCCTCCGCGCTGGTGTCCGCGCTCTTGCAGATGATGGAGGCCGCGTCCAGGCTCAGGCGGTACAGCAGCGCGTTGAAGGGCGCGGAGGTCTTGATGGTGACGGTGTAGTCGTCGTCACAGGTGATGCTCTCGATGATGAGGTAGTTGTAATTCACGCCGGGGTTTGCGATGCAGCGCTCCAGGCTGTACTTGACATCCTCGGAGGTCATCTCCTCCCCGTTGTGGAACTTGACGCCCTGGCGCAGATGGAACACGGTGGTGGTATCGTCGATAACCTCCCAGCTCTCCGCCAGGCCCGGCACCAGGTTCATGTCGTTGTCCATCATCACCAGACGGTCAAACATCTGGGTGGTGACACGATAGGTCCCGATGGAGGCCTGCACCATGGGGTCCATGTAGGTGGGGGACTCTGGGATAGCAACGATCAGGGTATCCTTGGCGCCATCGTCGGAACCGTCCGTGGTCGTCGAGCTGGAACCGGTGGGGCCACAGCCGGCCAGCATCCCGCAGAGCAGGAACATTGCGGTGAACAGTGCGAAAACTCTCTTCTTCATCGTACTCCTCCTGACGTGGTGGTGATATATTTCTGAAACCGCCCCCGGCGGTCACATTCCTGATTGTGTGCTCAGCGCAGGCCGTCGGCCGCCAGAGCATCCTCCATCCGCCTCGCCAGCTCCAGATAGTTGTCCCATTCCTTCGCTCGCTTAGGCTCCTCCGTGAAGGGGAGCCCGGTCAGGTCGGTGAGGCTCTGGGTCTCCAGCACCCGGGCGCTGAGCAGGTCGAAGATGCTGTTGAACCCGGCCCCGATGGTGGAGATGTAGTCCGGGCAGTGATATTTGGACTGCCGGTAATAGGGCTTGAGCTCCGGGTCCTCAATCTCCTCCTGCCGGTCGGCAAAGATCTCGTCGTAGGCGCAGGAGATGATCTTTCCCGCCTCCAGCACGATCTGCAAGCGCCCGGTGACGCCGGGCTCCACCGCCTGGGACAGGCCGTAATACACCTGGCCGGAGGGCTTGTCCAGCCGCCCCGCGATCTCCTCTGCCAGTGGGAGCATAGACCGCTTGATGCTGTTGGAGGCGCCGGTGAGCAGGTCAAACTCGCCTGTGAGGCGGTTCTCCGCCACCATCTGCTCTTCCAGATGGGTCAGGCCGTTTACCAGCACCACGCCGGACTTGGCGGTCCGCTCCTTGGTGGCCTGCAGAAAGCCGTAGTCGGACAGCCGCTTGGAAACGCCCTGGTACCGTCTGATGTAATAGGTGGGGTTGTTAATCTCGTTAAACTCCACCATCTGCAGGGTTCCGTCCCGCCGGACCACTTCCAGAATGCCGTGATACCCCTTGTCCCCCGGGAAATGCGGGGCAAACCAATTCTCAGCCCGGTAATAGTCTCCCTTTACCAGCCCCATAGGTGGCTGCACCGTCCAGAACAGCCGGTCCAGCACGTCAACGGACTTTTCGCGCTTCTTCTCTTCCATGCCTCTCTTCCTTTCCCTCATTTTGATCCGCATTCCACCGCCGGGTGCGGATCTTGTATTCTTTGAAAATTGGCGCTATAATGATTGATAAAATCTGAACGCCCCTCTGACCGGGCGCCTTTGTTTTGCCTGTTACGATTATAACATGCTCCCCTGGCTGTCGGATTATAGGGGATTTTGTTAAGCCTTCGCTATTTGGGATTAGGTCCCTCCGCCGTTTTGAGAAAGAGAGCGCGACATGAACACAGAACACCTCGTCTATATCCTGGAGGCGTACAAGTGCGGCTCCGTCAACAAAGCCGCCCGAAACTGCTATATCTCCCAGTCCCATCTCAGCACCATCATCAAGAACGTGGAACAGGAGATCGGCTATCCCCTGTTTCACAGGACGGCCAACGGCATCACCGCTACGCCGGAGGGACTGATTTTCATGAGCCACGCTGAGAAGATCGTCACCGAGCGCAATAATATCCAGAAGATCCCGCAATCCATGTCCGAGAGCGACAGCCTCTCCATCATTTGCGCCCGCTCCGCCTTTGTGCTCCAGTGTTTCTTTGATTACAAAAACTGCTTCCCCAACCTGAACAGGACCCACGACAAATTTCTGGAGGCCGGCCTCCGGGAAAATCTGAAAAACGTCGTGGCCCAGAACTGCAGGCTGGGCATCCTGGTGCTGTTCGAGCAGGTCATCCCCAAGTACATGGATCTGGCGGACCAGTACAATCTGGAGATGACGGTCCTCCAGCGCTCCATTCCCGTCACCGCGCTGATGTCCAAGTCCCATCCACTGGCCAACTCTTCCCGTGTCTCGCTCAAGGATCTCACAGGGTATCCGTTCATCGCCGACGCGCACATCGATCCGGACGATACGCTGGACGTGCTGGGACTCCAGAGCCACACAGACCTGCTGTACATCTGCGACCGCGGCACGATCTTCGACGCGGTCCGCAAAGGCAATTACATCGCCATCGGCATCAGCATTCCGGAGGAGGATGCCCGGCGGATGAACTGCGTCTGCTGTCCCATCGCGGACGGCGCTCCCATGGCCGTGGCCCTGCTGCATTCCCGGACATTTACGCTCCGCCCCAGAGAGAAGCACTTCATTCGCTATCTGACTGACCGCCTGCACAAGCGCTATTCCGGATAAACGGCGTGCCGCCTCCCACAGGGCAGTTTGTCCGCATCGGCGTGTGTCCCTGTTGGTGCGATGGCTCCAAACATTGCCGACAGCGTGTGCAGGAACGCCTTTTGCACGCATCTTGCCGCAAAGATTTAAAACCCCCAGGAACTGCTGCGCAGCGGTCCCTGGGGGTTTTAAATAGCGGCTGACTTCATTCTCGTTATATCCAATGCCGTGGGCTCAATTGGGTAATTTCCCGTATGTTTTTTCAATCAGAGTCCTGCAAGGGGAATAAAAGGCGTCTGCCAGGAGACAGCCGCCGCAATCTGCCGTCGCTGACCGCTGTTCCGCCTGTTTCAAGGGCTTCTGCGGCTGCTGGCACCGCTGCTGTGAGCGGTTCTCCGCAGACTCACGGCTTCTTTGTGCGCGGGAGCAGAGCGCCTCCCTGCCGGTCAAGGGCCCGGGAGCCGTGCCCGCGACAGACAGCTGCTCCCGGCCTCAGCCTCTCCGGCTCGTTTTCAAAAAACTCATGAACCGTTCACGAGGCAAACATAGATGAGGCCATCCGGGAGTAGTATACTTCCAAAAGTATAGACGAGATCGTCTGTAAAATCCTCAGGCAGTAGCCGCCGCGGGTTGCAAACCTGACGGCGTGTGTCCGGTCCCATACCGGCGCGGAATTGGTCGGACGTCAAAATGGCCTGTCCGTCCGGACGTTTTCCCGCTGCCCGCCCGGGTGTCTCCCTGGTTCCGGGTTTTGGCAGGGCCGGGGGTTTTGGATCAGGCAGAAGGAGGATATGCAGCATGACGCAGAAAGAGCGCCAGGAACGCAGCAGAAAAGAGATTTATCAGGCCGCCCTAGAGGAGTTCGGGACCTACGGCTACGACAAGGTCAACATGGAGCGGATCTGTGGGAACCACGGGATCTCCAAGGGCATGATGTACCACTACTACTCCAATAAGGACGAGTTGTTTTTACTGTGCGTCGAACGCACTTTCCAGGAGCTCAGGGCCCATGTGGAACGGGATATGGCCCATCTGTCAGGGGAGGATACGGCAGCCGCAGTCAAAGATTTCTTCATGATCCGGGAGCGCTTTTTCCAGCTTCATCCCCAGCAAAAGCTCGTTTTTGAAAGCGCCATGCTCCGTCCGCCCAAACATCTGGCCGCGCAAATTCAGGCCCTGCGCGCACCGATGCGGCGCTTGAATCAGGAATTTATCGAGGGGCTCATAGACAAAATGCCGCTGCGGCCGGATTTGAAGCCTGAAATGGTGACCCGCTATTTGGAAACCATCGAGTCTCTTTTCCAGAATATGATTGTGAGTTATCAGGGCGGACATCCCGCGCAGGATTTCCATGCCATGCTGGAAACCGCAGGCGAACTGCTGAATATGGTCCTATTTGGGATTCTTCGCCACGCAGATCCGGCATGATCTCCGGTTCGGTGGATAACGTGATCTTTGCCGCGGCACTCCCCTATCTCTTTGGAATGCGGCTGCTGTACCCGGGCTTCAGCAAACTTGTCAGCTCCTTTAATCTGAAGCGGCCGGAGGGACTAGGCCGGGGCCGGTGCACCGCCTTGGTTCTTCTATTGGCAGCGGGCGGATTTTTCCCGGTCTGCGCCCCTCTCCGGGCTGTCCGCACCTCAGCATCCTCAGCGGGAGCCTGCTGATCTTTCAGGATGCGGCCTCGATCCTGTGCGCCTGCTTCTCCGGCCGGTTCTGGCGGCAAAACAGCAATTGATGATACCACAAGGAGGATTTATATGCTGAAATTACTTCGTAACCTACGGCGGCAGGAGTGGGCCATGGCCGCCGTGTGCGCAGTGCTCATCCTGGGGCAGATTAATTTCGATCTGGCGCTGCCCGACTACATGAGCAGCCTGACCGTTCTGATTAAAACGCCGGGGAGCACCCTGTCGGACATCCTGCATACCGGCCTGGAAATGCTGGGCTGCACCCTGGCCAGCGCGGTGCTGTGCGTCATCTGCGGCTATCTGACCGCCAAGGTGGCTGCCGGGTTCAGCTTTTCCATCCGGGAGGCGGTGTTTCATAAGATCGCAGACTTCGGCCAACAGGAGATGATGACCTTCTCCGTCCCCAGCCTCATCAACCGCACCACCAACGACATCACCCAGGTGCAGATGCTGACGGCCATGGGCCTGCAGATCCTAATCAAGTCCCCCGTCATGGCAGTGTGGGCCATCATCAAAATCGTGGGCAAGAGTTGGACCCTCTCCGCTATCACCGCCGGATTTGTGGCCGCCCTGCTGGTGATGATGGCGGTCATCATCGGCGTGGTGGTGCCCCGGTTCCGCCGGGTGCAAAAGCTCACCGACCATATCAACCTGGTGGCCCGGGAGAACTTGAACGGTATCAATGTTGTCCACGCCTACAACGCTGAGGACTACCAGAACGCCAAGTTCTGGAAGGGCAACGAGGAACTGATGCGCACGCAGTTGTTCAACCAGCGGGCCTTTGCCTTCCTGATGCCCGGCGTCACCCTGGCCATGAACGCATTGTCTCTGGTGATCTACTGGGTGGGTGCCTCCATCGTGAACGCCGTCCCTGCCGCGGACACCGCCGCACGGCTGGCCGCCTTCAGCGACATCGTGGTGTTCGGCACCTACGCCACCTACGTCATCATGTCCATTATGATGATGGTCATGATTATCATGATGCTCCCGGCGGCCCAGGTGTCCGCCCAGCGGATCAATGAGGTGTTGGAGACCCGGAACAGCCTGACTCAGGGCGCCCGCATCGATGCCCTGGAAACCGGTACTGTGGAGTTCCGGGACGTCTCCTTCCACTATCCCTCCTCGGACAAGAATGTCCTGGAGCACATCACCTTCCAGGCCAAGCGGGGGGAGACCGTGGCCTTTATCGGCGCCACCGGCAGCGGCAAGACCACTCTGGTCAGCCTGGCCGCCCGGTTCTATGATGCCACGGAGGGCACTGTGCTGGTGGACGGGGTGGACGTTCGGGACTACACCTTCGACGCCCTGTATGACCGCATCGGCTATGTAACTCAGAAGGCCATCCTGTTCTCCGGAGACGTCCGCGGCAACGTGCTGTTCGGCGCCAGCCGGGGCAAGGATTCCGATGCGGACGTTCAAAAGGCTCTGGAGCTGGCCCAGGCCAGCGAGTTTGTGGACAGGATGCCCGGAGGCATCCATGCCCCCATCGCCGAGGGAGGCACCAACGTATCCGGCGGCCAGAAGCAGCGGCTCTCCATCGCACGGGCCCTGGCGAGGCGCCCGGAGATCCTGGTGTTCGACGACTCCTTCTCCGCCCTGGACTACCGGACGGATACCAGGCTCCGTGCCGGCCTGGACCGGGAGCTGAAGGATACCACTCGACTGATCGTGGCTCAACGGATCGGCACCATCCGGAACGCGGACAAGATCATCGTTCTGGACGAGGGGAGGATGGTGGGGATGGGTACCCACGAGGAACTGATGCAAACCTGCCCGATCTACCAGGAGATCGCCCGGTCCCAGCTCTCCCAGGAAGAGCTGGGGGCTTAAGGAGGAAACCAAGATGCCAAAGATGATGCAGAACAGAATGTGCGCGCCGGGAAAGAGCAGGCGCGGCATCGGCGGTGTGCTCAGAGAACTGTTCACCTATTCCAACAAATTGAAAGCGCCCTCTGTTGCGGCCTTTTGCTTCGCCGTGGCCGGCGCAGTGCTGACCATCATCGGCCCCAGCCTGCTCAGTCGGATCACGGACCTCATCTCCGACGCCCTGGACGGGGAGATCGATCTGGCCGCCATCGGCCGCACCGGCGTAATCCTGCTGGTGATCTACGGCTTCAGTGCCGTCTTTACCTATGTGGAGCACTTCATCATGGCTACGGTCACCCTGGAGCTGTCCCGGGATATGCGGCAGGACCTGTCCCGAAAAATCAACCGGGTGCCCATGAGCTACTTCAGCAAGGTGTCTTATGGTGACATCCTCAGCCGCATCACCAACGACGTAAGTACTCTGCAGCAGGCCCTGGCCAACAGCCTGCCCTCCATGATCAGCGCAGCGGCCCAATTCCTCGGCTGTCTGGTGATGATGTTTGTCACTGAGTGGCGTATGGCGCTGGCAGCCATTGCCGTCACGGCACTGGGCTTCCTCATCATGGCTGCGGTGATGCTCCGGTCCCAGAAGTACTTCACCGCCCGGCAGGAGAACCTGAGCACCCTGAACGGCTATATTGAGGAGATGTACTCCGGCCACGACGTGGTGCGCCTCTCCCGGGCCAACGAGCAGGTAAAAGGGACCTTCGGCGGGATGAATGCCGTTCTGTACGACGCAGAGTGGCGCAGCCAGTTCCTCTCCGGCATCATGCAGCCCCTGATGACTATCATCGGCAACCTGGGCTATGTGGCGGTCTGCGTCCTGGGTTCCGCCCTGGCCATGAGCGGAGAGATCTCCTTCGGCGTCATTGTTGCGTTCATCCTCTATGTGCGGCTGTTCACCTCTCCCCTGAGCACCCTGGCCCAAGGCATGACCCAGATGCAGACGGCGGCAGCCGCCGGCGACCACGTCTTCGACTTTCTCCACGAGAAAGAGCTGCCCGATGAGACCGGCAAGCGCGCCGAACTCTCTCCTGTGCAGGGCGAAGTCGAATTTGAACACGTCCGATTCAGCTATCCGAATCATCCGGATAAGATCATCATCAAGGACTTCTCTGCCCATATTCAGCCGGGGCAGAAGGTGGCTATTGTGGGTCCCACCGGAGCGGGCAAGACCACGATGGTCAATCTGCTGATGCGCTTCTTTGAGATCAACAGCGGAAACATCAAAATCGACGGCGTGCCCACCTCTGAAATGACCCGGGAGGGCGTCCACGACCTGTTCAGCATGGTACTCCAGGACACCTGGCTGTTTGAGGGGACTGTCCGGGAAAATCTGGTCTACAACAAGACCGGGGTCACGGACCAGCAGCTGGAGGAGGCCTGCCGGGCCTGCGGCATCTATCACTTCATCGAAACCCTGCCCCACGGCTTTGATACCGTGCTGGATGACAGCATTGCCATTTCCTCCGGGCAGAAGCAGCTGCTCACCATCGCCCGGGCCATGATTCAGGGCAATCCCATGCTGATTCTGGACGAGGCCACCTCCTCGGTGGATACCCGCACAGAGCTCATCACCCAGCAGGCCATGGACCGGCTGACGGAGCACCGCACCAGCTTTGTCATCGCCCACCGGCTGTCCACCATCAAAAACGCCGACCTGATTCTGGTGCTGAAGGACGGCGATATCATCGAGCAAGGCACGCACAAGGAACTCCTGGCCAAAGGCGGCTTCTACGCTGACCTGTACAACAGCCAGTTTGAAAAGGCCTCGTGATCCCAGGAAGAGGGGGGCGGCTGCGATTTGGACAGTATGGAAAATCAGACTCCGCCGTGCTGAAGCGAAAAGAACAGCTCCCGCTTTTCAAGCCATTCGTTTGAAAAGCGGGAGCTGTTTCCCTTTCCGGAGAGCCTGGTTTGCTTTGGAGGCAGGGCTCCTTCCACCCGGGCCCGCCAATGATCGGCATTGCGGCAGGAGCCCCCGTCCATCCCTCCCAGGATTTGTCAAATCCGTTCCAGCTTCGCCCGGAAGGATATCTTTCGGGGCGTCTCCATCTCATCGAACTGTACCACATGAGCACCCTTGTCCATGTCCACATCCAGCACCGTACCGGAGCCGAACAGAATATGCTTCACCCGCTGCCCCACGGAGAATGCCATGTTCCCGTCGGTCTCCGGCAGATAGGTCTGGCTGTGGCCGATATAGTCCCGGGCCGCCCGGATCAAGCCCTCCTCCGGCGGCCGGGTGAAGGCCAGGAGATTGCGGTCGATGTCCAGAAGAAAGCGGGAGGGATACCGGGGGGTGCCGTCGAAGTTCCGTCCGTCTGCCTCGGAGAGGTACAGTCCCTTCTCCGCCCGTGTCAGCGCCACAAACGCCAGCCGCCGCTCCTCCTCCATGGCCTGCTGCGTCCGCACCTTCCGGGAGGGGAAGATCCCCTCATTCATGCCGCAGAGGAACACATAGGGAAATTCCAGGCCCTTGGCGGCGTGAACGGTCATCAGCCTCACCTTGTCTCCCTGCTCCGCCGTGTCGGCATTGGTGAACAGAGCCACATGGGCCAGATAGTGCTCCAGGGTGACCTCCTCCCCGCAGGTGGTCTCGTACTCATATACCGACTGCTTCAGCTCCGCCAGATTGTCCAGCCGTTCCTGGCTGCCCTCGGTGCGGAGCATCTTCTCGTAGCCGCTCTCATTGAGGAGGGCCGAAAGCACCTCGGACACCGGTCTCCCCCCATATCCGGCGGCAAAGGACTCTATCAGGCCGACAAACCTTCCGGCGCCTGTTCCTTTGAAAAGTGGGTCCTCCAGATTGTCCTGCAGCGCCTGATACAGGGAGCGGCCCTGCCTTTCTGCGTACTCCTGCAAAAATGCCATCCGCCGCTTCCCAAGATTCCGCTTGGGGACGTTGACGATCCGCCGGAAGGAAAGGTCGTCCTTGTAGGCAATCATCCGCAAGTACGAGAGGGCGTCCTTGATTTCCATACGGTCAAAGAACTGGACGCCGCTGTAAATCGTATAGGGGATCTTCTCTCCCAGCAGGACTTCCTCCACCGCCCGGGTCACATAGTGGGCCCGGTAGAGCACCGTCATGTCCCGGTATGGCGTGCCCGCCTCGTGAAGCTCCTTCATCTCCCCCGCTATCCATTCGGCCTCCGCCTCCTGGGTCTGCGCGAAGTGGCAGATGACCGGACTGCCGGAGGGCAGCGTGGGCTGCAATTCCTTTTTGATACGAGTCCGGTTCTTGTCGATCAGGGAATTCGCGGCAGAGAGAATCTCCGGCGCAGAGCGGTAGTTCTCCATCATTAGAATCGTTTTTGTCCCCGGAAACTTCTTGTCAAAGTCCAGCAGGTACTTCACGTCGGCGCCCCGCCAGGTGTAGATGGTCTGGTCCGGGTCTCCCACGATGAAGAGGTTCTTGTGGTAACCGCACAGAACCTCCATCAGCTCGTACTGAAGCTGGTCGATATCCTGGAACTCGTCGATCATGATGTACTCCAGCCGCTGCTGCCACTTGAGCCGAATGTCAGGATGCTGCTGGAAAATATACAGGGAGAACTTGATCAGGTCGTTATAATCCAGTCCGAAACACTTCTTCTCCTGATACAGATAGCCGTAGAAAATGATGTCTGCCGGGGTGTCCGCCTGGTCATACTTCTCCTTCAGCGTGTCCAGAGGCATGGCGATCATATCCAGATAGTAGTCCGGACGCTTGAACAGCTTCTGCATCTCGACCATGTCCCGGGCTGCGGAGAAGGTCATATCCCGCAGCGTCAATCCCCGCTCCTCGTAGATGATTTGGAGCATAGCGTCGATCTCCGCGTTGTCCAGCACCAGAAAGCTTTTGGGATACTGGACGGCGTAGCTGTCCTCCTGGAGCACGGAGACGCAGAAACCGTGGAAGGTGTTGATATAGCCCGTGTCATTGTCGCCGGTGAGGATGTGGATGCGCTGGCGCATCTCATTTGCGGATTTGTTGGTGAAGGTGACGCAGAGGATATTTCCCGGCAGGATGCCCAGCTCGTTCACCAGAAAGGCAAAACGATGGGAGAGCGCCCTTGTCTTGCCGGAGCCGGCTCCGGCAATGACACGGACAAATCCTTCGGTTTCGGTCACAGCCTGGCGCTGGGCAGCGTTGAGGCCGGAGAGCAAATCGGTCATCGTGGCGTCCTCCCTGTCGAACATCTGTTTCTTCCATTATATCAGAACCCGCAGATGTTCTCAACCTCTTCTGAAAAATCCATCAGATCTCCTATGGCTGAGGTTTGGCATACGAAGAACAGGGAAGAAGGATGCAGACATTCAAATTAACCGCAGGTATAGGGAGTCCTTGTGCCGCAAATCACACTTATTTCGGGTCAAGTTCACAAATCATATCTTCTGCCTTAGAAAATTCTTTTGTGGACCATATTTCAGTGGCATAACAGGGATTTGACCTCTATCATTTCAATGTTTTGTACTTTGCCGGCAGCATAAGTGCTTAATACAAGAAAGTATGAACCCCTTGCAATGCAAGGGGTTCATACTTAAAATAACCCTGCCTGACCCAAAATAACGCCAAGCATTCGCCCAAATCAGGCAGGGTCATTCATTTTGGCGCAGCGGGAGGGATTCGAACCCTCGTG
>CDZB01029337.1_pt1 | contig 14121 bp, 10 predicted proteins | sample 554961 | NCBI WGS metagenome assembly CDZB01 (sample SAMEA3182106, study PRJEB8094) | gut metagenome | biome: human; feature: gut; material: Stool; isolation source: human stools | place: Canada | collected 2013-02-26
TAAATCTTACGTTGATTTTCACTTAAGCGAGCAATTCCACGTTCAAGCAATTCGTTAATTTGCTGGACCGAATAGATTGATTCACCCATATTCGTGCAAATTCGAGAAGCATGAGAGTTCACGAAAAAATGTTCATAATCATATACACATTGACGATGGCGCCAATAATCACAAATCAAATTTCTGGCAACCGTATATACCAAACAAGGCAAAGTGACAGAAGATATCATTTTGTCCATTTGTAAGAGGCGCAGAAAGATATTCTGAACGACATCTTCAGAATCATCTGCATATTGTAATCGGGAAGAAACGAAAGCTTTCACTTCTTCGTAGTGCTGAGAATAATAGTCAGCGATCAAATCGGATTTAGATTGTAATTGTTGCATCATGATTGTGTTGTTTCAAAAGTTTATCATTAAATTTCTTGCAAAGGTAATAAAAAAAACAAAGCAACCAAATTTTATAAGAAATAATTTGAGCCAAAAAGTCATAAATGAAACATTTCAGATACAATAAGAAACATTTTATCGCTCTTTGGCACGCCTTTTGTAAGTGGCAAACACAAAAACATATGAATAGTAAATTTAAAATTAAAACATATAATTATGGCACAAAAAGGTAATATTGGAGTAACGACAGAAAATATTTTTCCTGTCATCAAGAAGTTTCTTTATTCAGACCATGACATCTTTCTCCGTGAGATGGTGTCAAATGCAGTAGATGCCACACAAAAGTTGAAAACACTTGCTGCTCAAGGTGATTTCAAGGGAGAAGTTGGAGACACTACAGTAAGAGTTTCTCTTGACGAGAATGCTGGTACATTGACCTTCAGCGATCATGGTATCGGAATGACTGAAGAGGAAATAGATAAATACATCAATCAAATAGCTTTTTCAGGTGTTACTGATTTCCTTGATAAATATAAGGAGAATGCCAATGCTATCATTGGTCACTTCGGACTCGGTTTCTATTCTTCTTTCATGGTTTCCAACAAGGTGGAAATCATTACCAAGAGCTACAAAGAAGGCTCTAAAGCCGTAAAATGGAGCTGCGATGGTTCTCCTGCATTCGAAATTGAAGATGCAGAAAAGAGCGAGAGAGGTACGGATATTATCCTCCACATAGCAGATGACTGCAAGGAATTCCTTCAGAAAAACAAGATTCAGGAATTGCTGAACAAGTACTGCAAGTTCATGGCCGTACCTGTGGCATTCGGAAAGAAAACTGAATGGAAGGATGGAAAAAATGTCGAAACAGAGGAAGATAACATTATTAATAATGTAGAGCCTTTATGGACTAAGACTCCAAGTACATTGAAAGACGAGGACTACAAGAATTTCTATCGTACCCTCTACCCTATGTCTGACGAGCCTCTGTTCTGGATTCACCTGAATGTAGATTTCCCATTCAACCTGACAGGTATTCTCTACTTCCCACGTATCAAGAACAGTATCGACATGCAACGCAATAAGATACAGTTGTATTGCAACCAAGTCTTTGTTACTGACCAAGTTGAGGGTATCGTACCGGAGTTCCTCACCTTGCTTCATGGTGTCATCGATTCACCAGACATTCCATTGAACGTAAGCCGCAGTTACTTACAGAGCGACAGCAACGTCAAGAAGATTTCTACCTACATTACAAAGAAAGTAGCAGATCGTCTGAATTCTATATTCAAGGAAAACCGCAAGGAATACGAAGAGAAATGGGATGACCTCAAGATATTCATCAACTACGGTATGTTGTCTAAGGAAGATTTCTATGATAGAGCTAAAGACTTCGCCTTGTTTAAGGACGTAGATGGCAAGTACTTTACATTTGACGAATATAAGACCGTTATCAAGGACAATCAGACTGACAAGGAAGGCAACCTGATTTATCTCTATGCCAACAACAAAGAGGAGCAGTACTCATATATCGAGGCTGCAAAGGACAAGGGATATTCTGTGCTCTTGATGAATGGTCAGCTGGATACTCCAATGGTGAACATGCTTGAACAAAAGTTTGAGAAATCTCGTTTTGTTCGCGTTGATTCTGATACAATTGAGCGCCTTATCGTGAAAGAAGATGCCAAAAAGACAGACCTCAATCATGAGCAGACCGACAATCTGACACAAGTGTTCCGTTCACAACTTCCTAAGATAGAAAAAACGGAATTCACCGTTGAAGTGCAAGCTTTGGGTGAGAACAGCAAACCGGTAGTCATCACACAAAACGAGTGGATGCGAAGAATGAAGACCATGAGTCAGTTCCAGCAAGGTATGAACTTCTATGGTCAGATGCCTGACAGCTACACCATCATCTTGAACTCAGACCATACTCTGATAAAGAATGTTTTGGCTGATTCAGAAAGCAATACTGCAGAAGCACTCAAGCCTATCTTGGCAGAGATCAAGGGTCAGGAGGCTCGATTGGCAGTTCTTCATCAGGAACAGACCAAGAAGAAACCAGAGGAGATTACCCAGCAGGAAAAGGATGATGTTCATCAAACCGAAAAGACTATCAGCGATGAAAAAGGTAAGCGTGATGAAATCATAGGCAATTACGCCAAGGACAACAATATCGTTCACCAACTGATTGACCTTGCTTTGCTGCAAAACGGTATGCTTAAGGGCGCAGGCCTCGAAGCATTCTTGAAGCGCAGCGTTGATATGATCAAATAATAGATTTATTCTACCGAATATAATAATTCCCCGCCCGGAAAGACAATCAAATGCTTTCCAGGAGGGGATTTTTATGTTTACAAATCAGAATCATAGATTACAAATTCAAGAAATAAAGGGAAACAGCAACAATAAATAAGTCATTTAGCACCAGTAAACAAGTCATTTAGCACCAGTAAACAAGTCACTTAGCACCAGAAAACAAGTCACTTAGCACCAGAAAACAAGTCAGTTCGCATCAGAAAACAAGTCAGTTCGCATCAGAAAACAAGTCAAATAGCAACAGTATCTCCGAAAAACACCACCCCTTCATCTTTTCCAATATGATCCAAAACACCAATTGAACTTGTCCATTGAATGAACAACAAAGAAACTGAGGTTAATATTGTTAAAAAATACGTCATAAATTTTGCTATAACATCAAAAAACACTATCTTTGCAATGTTTAAAGGTAAGTATGAATATATATCATGCTAAATTACCAGAGAATGGAAGATTGGCAGAGTGACCGAATGCGCTGGACTCGAAATCCGGTATACCCTTTACGGGGTATCGGGGGTTTGAATCCCTCATCTTCCGCACATATCATTTATAACCATTCTGTTTTCGCCATTAACTGAGCGGAAAAAGATTCTAAAAGCAAAATAATCATGAAGAAAGTATTTCTCACTATATTCATGTTTCTCCCTTTGATGATGTCAGCACAGACTGTTTTGACACCAGAACAAAAGTTGGAACAAGCTCAAAAGCAATTGGAAGAAGCAAAGGCTGCCGCAGAAAAAGCGAAAGGTACAGATAAAGAACTGGAACCATCCATTGCAAACGAGCCAGCATCTACTACGATTAATGGTAAAACTATCGTAGTCAAAAATCAGCAAAAGAATACAGAAAGCACCAATGCTCCTTCAGAGACAAACCAAGGTTGGATTGTCCCTAAAGTAGAAAAGCGCACTGAAGTTGCCAAGAAAACGGTTACTAAAAATGGTGTTACACTGAAAGATGACCCGAAGTATTTGGAGGGCGCAATACCAACTAATGAAAATGGCAAAATCGAATTTACCATGCAAACAGATGCTAACGGGAAATCTGCGAAACAGATTTATGACCTTGTGTACAATTACTTCAGCAATTTAACACAAGACAAAAATAATATAGCTAGCAGAGTTGCACTTGTCAATCCAAAAGAGAATATCATAGCAAATACTATGGATGAATGGCTTGTTTTCAGCCAGTCATTCCTTTCACTTGACCGAACAGAATTCAGATATCTGTTGGTTGCTCAAATTGCAGATAACTCTTTGACCGTTACATTGTCTAAAATCATCTATAATTATGAAGAAGGACGCTCTACTGGTTTTAAGGAGCCAGCAGAAAATGTAATTTCTGATCGCTATGCACTCAATAGGAAAAAGAATGGTTTAGCACGCATCTTCGGCAAATTCCGCAAGAAAACTATTGACCGTAAGGATCAGATTTTCAGTGACATAAAAGCATTAGTTAAAAATTAACTTTCAAGTTGTTTAAAACAATTCTTTCAAAATGCAAGAAGATAACAAGATACAGGATACAGTAAGTACTGAATCCAACGAGAATAACGAAACAAAGACATCTTATGCCGTCAGACCTCAACATCGTCAGCGACGCCTCATAGACTATGATGGAAGAGACAAGATGCTGAAAGTTCGAAACAAGCTCAACATTGCATTCATGCTTTTGGCTGTCATCGGACTCATTCTTTGGACTCAAACAGAATATCAAACTGCAAGTACCATTGTACTGATTGTAGGAGTTGTTCTTAAAATTATTGAAGTCTGTCTCAGACTATTTAAGAAATAACATAAGGTTTTAAGAAATGATATTAGGTTTAGTCTGTTCAAGAATCAGGAGAAAACCATATATTAGGAATAAGAAAGTAGTAAATGAATACCTACATAATGAATAAAATATTCACTACAATGATATTTTGTGCTGCAACTACCTCAGTTGCAGCACAAACTGATTTTAACTCAATCAATGAAGATGGAGATTTCCGCCCAGCTTCCGAAAGAAGAATAAGTACAGATTCACTCGGCTCCAACCAGGAAATTCCAAAAGGAATTAAAGTTTGGACGGTAGATGAAAGATTCGGCGACCAGCAAGATGCTGTAGTAGATACACTTCAGCATATGTACATGAATACCACTTTCACAGAAGGACTTCGCGGAGAATACAACACCTTAGGAAACATGGGTTCTCCGAGAATAGGACGTATATTCATTGATCGCAGAAACACTCAGGGACAATTCCTCTTCACAGAACCTTATTCATATTTCAATACGCCTGTCAGCGATTTTCATTTCACCAACACATACTCACCAATCACCAACATCACACTCAACTCATGTGGTGATCGCACCAATGGTGAGGACGATTTCCATGCCATCTTTGCAATCAATGCCAATAAGCGATTGGGAGCAGGATTCAAATTCGACTACAAATACGGACGTGGTTACTATAACGCACAAAGTACCAGTCACTTCAAATATACCATGTGGGCTTCCTACATTGGTGACCAATATCAGGCACATTTGCTTCTCAGTACCCTCCACCAGAAGGTGACAGAGAATGGAGGTATTACAGACGATGACTACATCAAGCACCCGGAAATTTTCGAAGAAACATTTTCTGAAAACGAAATTCCAACGGTTTTAGAGAAGAACTGGAACAGAAACGATAATCAGCATATCTTCTTGTCTCATCGCTATAGCTTAGGTTTCAAACGCAAAGTAAAAATGACAGAAGAGGAAATCAAGGCTAAAAAATTCGCTATGGAATCTGCAAAAGATAATGCAGAAAGCGACGCAAAAGAAGAGGCAAGAAAAAAGGCGAAAGAAGCCGGAAAGAAATTTGACGAAAAGGAATTTGATAAAGCACAACAAACTAAATATTCCGGAAGACCAGAAGGTGCTAAAATTGCAGGCAACGAACCTGCAATGGAAGCTAATACTGGCACTTTGAAAACAGATACAACCAGAATAGCAGTCAACGGTAAAGCTGCAGCTGATAGCTTATTGGCCATCCAAAAGAAGGCCAAGGAAGACTCATTGTTCTATAAAACTGAGTACGTACCAGTCACAAGTTTTATCCATACGCTCAAGTTTGACAATTACAAGCGTATATACACTGCTTATCAGACCCCTGCGAACTTTTACTTAAATGAATACTACAACGTGGGTAAGTTGACAGGAGACTCTATATACGACAAGACCCGCCATTGGGAAATGAAGAACACCTTTGCATTAGCTACTTTAGAGGGCTTCAGCAAATGGGCCAAAGCAGGTATCAAAGCTTTTGCAAGTTACGACATGCGCCACTTCGACTTGCCTACAATGGATGGCGGTATAGAGAAATATAATGAGCACACCTTCAGTGTTGGTGGTCAACTCAGTAAAAAACAAGGAAAGCTATTACATTATAATGCCATTGCGGAAATAGGAATCGCAGGCGAAGATGCGGGTACTTTAGCAGTAGATGGAAATCTGGATGTAAATATCCCTTTCCTTGGAGATACACTTTCGATTATTGGAGATGCTTTCTTCCATCGCGAGAATCCATCTTTTTACTATAGAAAGTATCATTCTCGACACCTCTGGTGGGAAAACGATCTCGACAAGATCATTCATACCCGCATCATGGGAACATTAAGATTCAACAAGACTCGCACTTCGTTACGCGTTGCCGTTGACGAAATCAAGAATTATACTTATTTGAGTCAGAGTTATACCATTACCGATGAAGGTTTGAGAACTGGCGTTACAGTAACGCCTATGCAGAGTTCAAGTCCTATCAATTTACTTACTGCACAATTAAAACAGGACTTTAAGTTGGGCATACTGAATTGGGAAAACGTAGTCACATACCAGCATTCAAGCAAGGAAGAAGTTGTACCGGTACCAGACTTGGATATCTACACCAATTTATATATCAAATTCTCTATCGCAAAAGTTTTGCATATAGACTTAGGTGCAGATGCCCGATATTTCACGAGCTACACAGCACCCGACTATTCTCCATATATGGGACAATATGTTGTCCAGGGAAATGGTGACAAGAACGTAAAGGTAGGCAACTATCCGATAGTCAATGTCTATGCCAATGCATTCATCAAGCATACCCGTTTCTTTGTCATGATGAGTCACATCAACGCCGGACAGGGAGACAGAAATTATTTCTTGACACCTCACTACCCTATCAATGGAAGGGTATTCAGATTTGGAGTAAGTTGGAATTTCTTTAACTAATAAAATGGTAAAAACGAATTCTGTAAAAGCGTGGCTTTTAGCAACACGCCCCAAGACGCTTTCAGCGGCAGCAGTTCCTGTCATGATAGGAACTGCATTCGCTTGGCGAAATACAAGCGAACAATTCAATTGGATTCCTGCAATCTTATGTTTGCTATTTGCATGGATCATGCAGATTGATTCAAACCTTGTCAACGACTATTTTGATTTTAAAAAAGGTAATGATGACGAGACGAGATTAGGTCCTAAAAGAGCATGTTCGGAAGGATGGATAACATCCGACGCTATGGTGTGGGGAATCCTCATTACAACCCTTTTGGGATGTATGACAGGAATACCGCTTATATTATACGGAGGACTGGAAATGGTGATGGTGGGAATAGCATGTGTCGTATTTTGCTTTCTCTACACCACATTATTCAGCTACCACGGATTGGGTGATATTTTAGTACTTCTGTTTTTCGGTATCATTCCTGTATGCTGTACGTACTACGTCTGCATGCCTCTCCACCAACAAATTCCAACAGGTGAAGTGATCGCATCATCCATAGCCTGCGGCTTAGCAATAGACGCACTATTGATAGTCAACAATTACAGAGATATTGACAATGACAGGAGCAACGGCAAGATAACCCTTGCTGTACGTTTGGGAGAAAGTAAGACAAGAAGGCTATACAAATCAATAGGATACATCGCTGCAGGTATCATGATCATCCTCGTATTCTTCGATTTATACCAAATCGACAAGTTCATTCCGACGTATGCTATATACCTTATATATATCATATTACACCGGCAATCCTATCAAGAGATGAAAAGAATCAACAAGGGAGCAAAATTAAATCAGGTACTCGGCTTGACAGCCTGTAACATTTTAGTTTTTGGCATTCTATCAGTTGCAGCCATACTTTCTGTAATATTTATATAACAAAGCTTATGAAACAACAGGTAAATCTTGAAATAATGGAATTCATCGAGCTACAGATTCTTCCACGTTACAATGCATTCGGAACGAGTCATGGCTTACGCCACGTGAATAGAGTGATCAAAAACTCCATCAAGTTGGCAGAAGTGACAGGTGCAGATATAAACATGGTATATGTGATAGCAGCATATCATGATTTAGGAATGGAAGGACCAAGAGCCATACACCATATCACAAGTGGTAAGATACTCCAGAGTGATCAAAGATTGAAGCGTTGGTTCAAGCCAGAGCAAATCAAAATCATGAAAGAAGCTGTAGAAGATCACCGAGCATCTTCCAGCAGACAACCCCGAAGTATTTATGGGAAAATCGTTGCAGAGGCAGACAGAGATATCGAAGCTCATGAAATATTCCTGCGAGCTATTCAATATGGAAGAGAAAATTACGCAGAGAAAGATAAAGAAGAACAATGGCTCAGATTCTCTCAGCACATGGAAGAAAAATACTCCAACAATGGGTATATCAAACTCTGGATACCCAACTCACCCAATGAAAAAGCATTAAAGGAACTGAGGGGTATTATAGAAAACAAAGAAGAATTAAGAAGAACATTTGAAAGCATCTGGAAAGAAATTGAAGAATGCAAATAAAAAAATGAGAAAATATTTGGTTATTTCATAAGAAAGCATTACCTTTGCAAATGTAAGACATGACAAATGAATAAAAATATTTGGGGTCGTATCGGTTCGATCGGGTTACTCTTCATATTAAATCGTGAAACCGAGAAGACTTCTCTTGTTGATGGCGGGCCATATAAATCGCATTTGCGACTAAGCTGTAAAGCCAGTGGATTACAAAGACGGAGAGCTCTCAAACTTGTGAAAGTTCAGAGTTTCATCACATCATCGAGCGACCCCTCTCTTTTTATAAGTACATAAAAGTACAAACATCAATATCATGCCAGGCAATAACGCTAACAGAAACGACATGGAATTAACAGAACAAACACTTCAGCAAGTTGAGCGATTCATCAAGAAGATAGCTCAAAAGTTTCCACCTCAAGAACTCAATGAAACTTCTGTACTTACAGATATTCATGTAAGATGTTCTCAGGATAGTGGAGAATTGTTGGCATTCAATGACGACGAACAGGAGATTACTCGCTGCGTTGTTGAACAATGGATAGACAACAAAGACGAAAATTTCTATGAGGAAGTTGCCAAGTGTTTGAGAAACATCTTGAGAAAGAACACAGCTATCGTTGATAACTTGGGAATTCTCAAGCCATACAGTTTTGTCCTCGAAGATGATGACAAAGAGCATCTTGGAGAACTCTATCTGGCTGATGATGATACGATTATTGTGGGTGGTGATCTGATGGAAGATTTAGATCATGACTTAGATACCTTCCTCGATGACCTACTCAAAGAAGTATAATCAGGGGTTAGTAAAAAAGTAAATAAATTTTTATAAATTAAATAAGTACATACTTATAAGAACTAAAATTGATTTAGCGAAATCAAAAAAAGGATGAGTAACTGAGAAGTCACTCATCCTTTATCTTTTTCTAAAGATTCTATTCTAGATTTCAAAATGCTCTGCAGTTATAAGTAGATTATTTGGTAATTCTAAACCAATCTACATCTATCCAACCACGATTGGTCTTACCAGCCGGTTCTTGAGCAACCATTCCGACTTTAGCTCCAATCCATTTACCTTCACGCATTGTAAATTCGTCACCTACCTTCTTAAAGGACTTTCCGTCTTTGCTAAAGTAGAAATTAACCTTTCCCTGCTTAACAACCATTCGGAGATAAGAAGAATGATGCAAGGCAGGCTGATAATCAATTTTATCAGCGGAAGTCGGCGCAAGAGTGGCAAGCACCTTCACATCTTCAGTTCCCTTCTTGTCTGCCTTATGACAAGTAATCTGCTGCAACTGGAATTCATCCCCTACTCTTTTTACAACCAAAGCAGAATAGTCCAATCCCATCATGATGATACCACCCAGCTGATTCTGGTCTTTAGCTGTCAATTGCAATTTAGCAGTGGCCGTAAAATTATCAGCAGGAGTTTTTTGGAGCAAGAGGTTGGGAGTATGCCAAATGGTTTCATCACTCTTATGGGTATAAATACGATACACACCCCAGGAAGTAGGCATACCAAACTGCTGTTGGTAATTAGCGTGCCACTGCCATTGCAAACCAAGTTTTGGAGTATTAAACTCATCACTCTCAACAGGATTCACATTCACATGAGTACTTGCTTTAGGCATCTTATAGCACTCATAAGGTTCCCCACAATAACCTTTTGCCGGAACCTTGCCCATCACTGGCCAATTATCCTTCCAGGTAACAGGTTGGAGATGAACGACACGTCCATAAGCTTCCTTATCCTGGAAATGAATAAACCAATCCTCTCCATATTTGGTATGAACCCATCCACCCTGATGAGGGCCGTTAATCCGACTCTTTCCCTGTGCCAGAACCTTCTTAGATTCATAAGGACCGAAAGGAGATTTAGAGCGCATAGCCACCTGGAAGCCAGTAGGTACGCCACCAGCAGGGAACATAACCCAATACCAGCCGTTTCTCTTATAGAATTTAGGTCCCTCGCAAGTACGGTTCTCCGTTCCATTTCCATCAAAAACGATGACAGGATCACTGATAGCCTTGGTACCATCAGCATTCAATTCTCTAACAGTAATAACAGAGGCAAAACGATTGCGGGAATTAGCCCAGCCATTAACGAGATAAACTCTACCATCTTCGTCCCAAAGAGGAGACGTATCAATCATTCCCTTACCAGGAATCACGCAGACAGGATCGTCCCATTTTCCTGCAGGATCCTTCGTCTTGACCATAAACACGCCATAGTCAGGGTCGCCCCAATAAATATAGAACTCACCATTATGATAACTGATACATGGAGCCCATACACCGTTGCCATGAGAAGGCTGATCAAACTCACTCTCTGGTTGAAGTTTCGTAACAGCATGACCGATGATTTCCCAATTCACCAAGTCTTTACTATGCAAGATTGGTAAGCCTGGGATACAGTTGAAACTGCTGGCAGTCATATAATAATCATCACCAACGCAAACCACATCCGGATCAGAATAATCCGCATTGATGACAGGATTTTTATACATGCCATTACCTAAGTCTGGATTCCAGACCTGAGAAACATAAGGGGAAGTCGATTGAGCCTTCTGAGCAAAAACAGTCGAACTACCACCTACCAAAGCTGAAGCTAACAGCAGATAGATTAATTTTGTTTTCATGTTTTAAGTTGTTTGTATATAAATAATAGTACTTTTAATGATAAGGAGCAGATTCAGAAGGCAATCCAGGTAAAACCCGCAAGCGATGTTTGTTACCATCAAAACCGACCTGCATAATATGTCCGGCCGTTTTTTCGGATACTCCAAATGACAAAGCAACATGTCCCATCGTACGACGAAGATTCAATTCCACACAAGGATTAATCTGCAATCTTCGTTCATCATCCGCATAAATCATCATATCCACACCAAAAGGTCCGCTATAGATAGATTTCAGAACCGGTTGGAGGGTTTCAATGATATGCTGACGTATTTGAGCCAATTGATCAAGAGAAACATAAGAAGCAAGAATTTCCTCTTTCTCTTCTTCTGAAGCAAGGATATTACCCGCATAAGCCCCCTTGATGGTCTGAAACAGAGATAATCCACAGTATTTCACCACGCCATCAACCATTTCAAATTCCATACCAAAATCTTTCACCTTATTATAATAAGGCTCCACTGTAACACCCCCTTGATGGCGAATCACGTTAGCAGCCCATTTCTCCATATCATCCAGATTGTCGAGTCTGGTAATACCGGAATTTTGTGCTACACCAGAGAAAGAACTGTTCACATATCTGAGACCACGTCCACTGGAACTCCAAGGTGATTTAATAATTGCTTGTCCTTTTCTTGAAACCACAACTTTCAACTTTGTCACATCAGCAACAAAATCCACATGATCCTGGAGATGACGAGCAGCCCATTCTCTACTACTTACGCATCTGATTTTATCCAGATTTTCAGAAGTAGGCAACATGATATCCGGGCACCCCAAATGTCTCAGTTGAGAAACGATAGCCTTATCCCATCCCCAAGGATGAATACTATCTATCTCCATCGTATCCCTGAAGACACCTTCCAACTGTCTTGGCGTGATAAATTCCACCTTATTATATATATAGCCGAGATGCCTTACCTTATCATAAGCATCATCAATGGAATCCACCATGACGAAATCTCCTTCATCCGCCCAAAGAGCAGGAATGAAAGCTAAATCATTACGAAGTTGTCTCCCAGCATGAGGAGCCGTATAATTCGATTGATTGACAGCAAGCGCCAAATCATGTTCTGGATTAAATATATGTAGTTTCATACTGCAAAGTTAATAAAAAGCACTCTAAATTGAGAAAAAAAAGCCCCAAAAATGGGTTTTTAACTTAGAATAGTGCTAAATAATGAAAAAAAAGTTAGTTTTTGCTATCTTGAGTTTGCAAATTAGAAAATATTGATTACCTTTGCATCATAAAACAAAACGAACAAATAGAATCGCATGGAAGAAGCATTCTTCAGAACACATACATACCTGGTAGAGCATATCAATGCGCCAGTACGTCGATCTCTCATGGACGAGATTGACTGGAATGACCGCATGATAGGTATCAAGGGCACAAGAGGCGTTGGTAAGACAACATTTCTCCTTCAATATGCAAAAGAACATTTTGGAGCGACTGACCGCAAGTGTCTCTTTGTGAATATGAACAACTTCTATTTCCAGGGAAGAGGTATAGCTGATTTTGCTGGAGACTTTGTTCGCCAAGGTGGAAGGACTTTACTTATTGACCAGGTATTTAAACAGCCCAACTGGAGCAAGGAGTTGAGAAAATGCTACGACTTGTATCCAGAGCTGAGAATCATATTTACCGGTTCAAGCGTGATGCGACTCAAGGAGGAGAATCCCGAGCTCAACGGAGTTGTTAAAAGCTACAATCTCAGAGGTTTCTCATTCAGAGAGTTTCTCAATCTGCAGACGGGCAATAACTTTCCTGCATTTTCTCTTGATGAAATATTACGTAATCACGAGCACATAGTAAAACAAATCTTACCGAAAGTTAGTCCAATGAAGTATTTCAAGGACTACTTGCATCATGGATTCTATCCATTCTTCTTGGAGCAACGCAACTTCACGGAGAACTTGCTCAAGACTATGAATATGATGACGGAGGTTGACATATTGCTCATCAAACAAATAGAACTTAAATATCTAAACAAAATCAAAAGATTGTTCTATCAATTGGCAGTAGAAGGTGCAAAAGCTCCAAACGTCAGTCAACTGGCAGAAAGCATTGAGACAAGTCGAGCTACGGTGATGAACTATATCAAGTATCTGGCAGATGCAAGACTCATCAACATGATTTATCCTGATGGTCAATTCTTCCCAAAGAAACCATCCAAGGTCATGCTTCACAATACCAACCTGATGTATGCCATCTTCCCGCTGCAAATAGACGAGCAGGAAATCATGGAGACATTCTTCGTCAATTCCTTGTGGAAAGATCACAAAGTACACCAAGGCGGAAAAGACCATTTCTATATGGTAGATGGAACGACCAAGTTCCGTATCTGTGATGCTCATGCCACCAACAAAGTGAGATTTAATCCAGACACCATCTATGCCCGCTATAATACGGAAGTTGGTAAGGACAATAAGATTCCACTGTGGTTATTGGGATTCCTGTACTAAGGTAAATACAACAAAGACTATAAAACGCATCGGTTGGCTTGCAAAAGTCATTCGATAAAAAACGAATTAAATACAAAACATTTTTAATATTTTATCTAAAAGTAAAATGGCTAAAGAGAAAAAATTTATCACTTGTGATGGTAACACAGCTGCCGCTCATGTAAGCTATATGTTTACAGAGGTTGCTGCAATCTACCCTATTACTCCATCATCACCAATGGCGGAGCATGTAGATGAATGGGCTGCCAAAGGTCGTAAGAACCTTTTCGGTCAGCGAGTTTCTATCCAGGAAATGGAGTCTGAGGCTGGTGCTGCTGGTGCAGTTCACGGTTCTCTTCAGGCTGGTGCCTTGACTTCAACTTACACTGCTTCTCAGGGTTTGTTGTTGATGATTCCTAACATGTACAAGATTGCTGGTGAGTTGCTCCCTTGCGTGTTCAACGTATCAGCTCGTACATTGGCTT
>CDZB01081959.1_pt1 | contig 14060 bp, 15 predicted proteins | sample 554961 | NCBI WGS metagenome assembly CDZB01 (sample SAMEA3182106, study PRJEB8094) | gut metagenome | biome: human; feature: gut; material: Stool; isolation source: human stools | place: Canada | collected 2013-02-26
GGGCCGTTCAATACAAAGAAATGCGTCAATACTGCGCATTGCGGAGCGCGTCGTTGCGGTCGGCGATCTTCATTTTGATCTCCTGTATGACGGAGTCGCACTCCTCATATTTTCCGTTCCTGACGAGGTCGGCAAGTTTGTCGAGCAGATATGAAATCGCGCCGTCGATGGCGGAAACGTCTGCCCCCGCGCGGGTGAGCTGCATGCTGTTGAGCGCGTCGCAGACCGTTTCGATCTTCTTATAATACGCGTCGTTATTCTGCACCATGCGCAGAACGGACGCGGCTTTTTGCGCGAGCGCGCGCTGCGCACCCATATCGGCAGCCATGCGCTTGTCGTCCTCAACCGTCGCATTGTCCGCAAGGGCATTGACGAGGAAAATGACGATGTACGCCGCCGTGATGAGGATCTCCACGAGCAGGATGATGGTCATGTTCCTGAGACGCACCAAAATAAACACGAAGGACACTATCAGCTGTATCGCGAGGTATATGGACGAAATATAAGCGCCCGAAACGCCCAAAAACTTCCATTTTCTGCCCTTCGGGAGCGCATAGGAAAAGACGAGGAAAAGCAAAAACGCAAAGTCGCCGAAAGCGAGATTGATGTAAGTCGCCGTGAGGGAACGGTCGCCCAACAGCAGGCAGAGCGCGTTATACGCGGCAATAATGACAGCAATGATGATCCCTATGATCAGACTTGATTTTTTCATGATTCTCTCTTCGCCCCGCATTCGTTACAGAATTTCGCGTTCGCGGGCATTTCCGCGCCGCAGTTTGTGCAGAATACTTTCTCCGGCCCGAGTTTTGCGCCGCATTCGCAGCAGAATTTCGCCTTATCGGAATTCTCCGCGCCGCATTGCGGGCATTTACGGCCGTGAGCCGCCTGTTGCGGCCCGCCCTGCGGAGCAGCGCCGTAGCCGGGATTTTTGTCCGCCTGCGGCTGTGCGGGCTGCTGCGCGCCGCTGAACATCTGATTGGCAAGGCCTGCGAACATGCCGCCCGCGGCCGCGCCCATACCGATCCCCGCGCCCATCGCGCCGATGCCGCCCGCTCCGGGGTTTTTCGCAAGGTCGCGCAAGATGCCTGCGGACTGCTCCTGCTGCCAGGTGTAGCCCTCGATGTTGCGCGCGCCCCTGTTTGCGTAAGCGGTGTTGATCTTTTCGTAATTGGGGTCGTTTTCGGGGATAGAGATATCCACGATATAGAAGTTGACGAGACGTATGCCGTATTCGTCGAAGATCGGCTGCATGATCGGCTTCATGCGCTCGGCTATGTCGGTAAGTTCGGAAGACATATCCAAGACCGTCATGCGCATTTCCTTCATCTGTTTGGCGAGCGTCGTTTTGATGTGCATGACGAACGCACTGCGGAAATACGTCTCGATATCGTCGGACGTGAAAGAGTTCACGTTGTTGCCCACGAGTTTGAGCAGGAATTTTTTCGCGTCGGCTACCTGAATGGAATAGCTGCCGCGCGCGCGCACGCCCACCATAAAGCCGAATTCGGCGTCGCGCATCTGAATAGGCGAATCGGTACCCCAAAAGAGTTCGAGTTTGTGTACTTTATTGACAAAATAGACCCTACAGTTGAACGGGCTTTTGCCGCCGCTGAATTTGTTGCGAAGCGCGGAAATGAACGGATAGTTTTTCGTATCCAACGTAAAACGGCCGCCCGAAAAAGACTGCACGATCACGCCGTCTTTCATAAAGAGCGCTTCTTCCGATTCAGTGACGATGAGTTGGGAAGCGTTGTTGAAGTCCTCCCCTTCGAACTTCGACACGAGCAGATCGCCCGGGGCGTTGTTCTTGATCACGCTGTAAAGTTCCATGTGTTATCCTCCCGTATCTTTATCGTTCGCGCAAAAAAGCGCAGTCCCGCATCTTTCTCATTCAAAAACAAATCAGGGATAATCTTCCCCTTCGTTCGGGTAATGGCAGCGCTTCAGTCTGCCGATCCCCTTGATCACGCCACGGATAAACCCGTATTTTTTGAGGGCGAGTATCATATATTCCGAACACGTCGGCGTAAATACACAGGCGTCGCGGATATGATCGGGCGCGACGCGCTGATACACGTGCACCGCGAATATCGCGATGTCGCGCAGGCGTATGACGGTATACAAAAGGAGCAGCAAAAGCGGGGCAAGCCACGACCAGAGCGCGCTGTGCCAGATGAAATACACCCCTATGCCGATGCCCGCGCACACGGCGGGCGGTATGCCCACGTTCAGCGCGATGACCAAAGGGTTGAATTTGGGGCGGACGCGCACGGGTTTTTGTTCCCCCGCGCCCTCGCTTGCGGCGGGAGTACCCTCCGCGCCTGCCTTTTGCGCCTCTTCTTCCATGCGGTAAAACCCTCCCGAATACAATGAACCGCTTGCCGTGCTGCATACGGCAAGCAGTCATTTTCAGGATCCTGTTTTGTGATAAAGTTACATCTTCTTCTCGCGAAGTTTCTGCTTCATCGCCTGCAGAGACCTCTCGACTTCTTCCATGTTCATGCCCGTAATAGCAAGGCGCATCTTGTCGCCCGGGACAACAATCTGGAATTCCGCTTTCTGTGCCGTAACCGTGTTTTTACCAATCGTATACTCTTTCGATTCGCTATTGGTAGAGAAGTTCGTGATGTCTTTATAGAAATACTCTTCCGTCCTTTCAGAGGATTTATTGAAGAGCATATCAATCGTATAAGAATACAGATAAACCTGCGTGGAAGAGAAGAACAGCCAGGAAACCTGATAACGGGAAGTCCTGTATTCTCCATCTCTACCGACTTTACCTGTAAGGGTGTTCTTCGAGTCGTCATCATCCCAACCATAGAAGTTAACGGGAGCGATCTCGTTGACTTCGGACTCGTCGAGACCGATTTTGTTCAAAGCCTTCTGTTTAAGGTTAAGCGCTTTGACCTTTTCATCGACCATTGCGTCATAATCTTCATCTTTCATCGCACCCAACGAACCGAGACAACCGCTCACGCAGAAGTACTTGGTCAAAACTTTCTTCTGCTCGGGCGACATTTTTCCTACATAGTTCTTGTAGTTGTCCAACGTAATAAAAGCCATAAAAATGCACTCCTTAAAAAATTTTATTCGGATATCCGAAAGCGCATAGCGGCATGCAGCGCCGCCACGCGCTTACAGCCGCTAAATTACAGGCACGAAGGCCTTTCGACGCCGAGTATTTTATAAAGTTCGGTCACGTCGTATTCGGAAAGCCCCGCGTCCTTCGCCATCTGATAGATCTGCTGGTAATTGGGGTTCATGTTGTAAAACTTTCTGTGGTGATGGTCGTAACGAATATATGCCCAGAAATAGTAATATATGCCTTTGTTTTCGATAGAGAGCGCCGCCTGTATGTATTCTTCGATCTGATCGATGACGGGGCGGGGCGTAAGGAACGCCTTTTTGCCCTTCAACAGGCAGATCGCGAGGTAAAAATAGAGGTCGGGGTTATCGAACACTTCCTCTATCGCCTTGGAAAAACTTTCGATCGCCTTGTCGTACAGTTTGAGTTTGAAGTAACAGAAAGCGATGGATTCGTGCGCGGCGATGTTGCCGCCGTCCTGCGCGAGCTCCTTTTTGTACGAATTGACGTACTTGTTGAGGAGCGGCATGGGCATTTCCGCCACGCTCGTATACGTGGAAATGATGACGGGACTTTTGCAGTATTTGCAAGTTGTTGCGTCCATGGGCTGCGGCGCGCCGCAGTTCGGGCAGGTAATGTTTTTCGCTTCCGTACTCATCCGGCTTTTCTCCTTTGTTCTGCGTCTGCGAGTGAAATTTTTACCGTATTTTCACCCTGCGTTCATATTCTTTAATATTATAGACAAAATTCATCCCGATGTCAAGTCATTTGAAAATATTTAATTGTGAAATATATGTAATTTCTCACAGGTAAAATCAGGAAAACGTTTTTCGCCCCGATATGACGAAAAGGGAAGCCGCAAAGCCTCCCTTTTCGCATGATTTTAATGTACGCACGAGCCGATCTCCGCGCCTTCGGGCGCGAAAAGGACTTTGCACTTGCCGTCTTCGTTGACGGGAGCGAGCAGCATGCCGTTCGAATATTCGTTGCCGAATTTGTGCGGTTCGAGATTGATGAGCACGACGATTTTTTTGCCGACGAGCTGTTCGGGCTCGTATTCGCCCGCGATGGACGACACGATGACGCGCTCACCCATGCCGTCGTGCAGGGTGATTTTCATCAGTTTGTTCGTCTTGCGCATCGGCTTTGCGGAAAGCACCTTGCAAACGCGCAGGTCGAGTTTGGCGAAATCGTCGAGCCCGATCTGTTCCTTGACGGGCGCGGGCTGTTTTACGAACACGTCCTCGGCGGGCGCTTCCTCCGCCTTTTCTTCCGCCAAAACGGGAATTTCTTCCTTTGCGTCGGGGTCTTCCGCCTCGGGCAGAGAGAAGTCCAGAAGTTTGAGATAGCGCGAAGGGTCTACCGCAAACAGGTACAGGTACAGCCTCGGCCCCTTGTCGCGCGCGAGCGTTAAATTATAGACGTCCTTAAAGAACTTGCTCTGCACCGTTTTGAGCGCGTTTTTATCCTCGGCGATCTCGGGAAATACCTGTTTGGGAATGGCGTACAGTTCGGCTTGCAGCGAATCGAGCGTGTAGCCGCCCTTTTCGATGTATTCTTTGAGAAGTCGGACGCACTCCCTTTCCTTGTCGTTCATGGTGCGCCAGTACTTCCAGTTCCGCTTTTCGAGGATGACGTATTCGCTTTCGGGCGAGCAGGTGCGCAGCCAGAATTTCGCCTTTTCGAAGAGCTCCTTGAATTCCTCTTTTTTATAGGGCGTGCCGATCTTTTCGAACAGTTTTTCCATCATGTCGGCATTGAAGTTGACGACGCTGCCGAGGTCGACGAGCTGGCTCATCGGCACGGGCACAAACTCACGCCCCTCCACGAGAGAATTTTCGATGATGCGCCTGGTGTTTTCGTCCGCCGTGCCCGCGCGGTAGGCGGCAAGCATTTTGCCGAATTCGAAATACTGCCGCAATATCTCGTCGGACAGGCAGAAATCGAACGCTTTGAGCGGCTCGGTTTTGGCATACAGCCACAAAATAAGCTCGGGCGGGTACAGCTTCAAAAGGAAGTCGGGCGTCATGTTCAGCCCCGAAGAGCCGCTCATTTTACCCACGCTCCCCTTGATGCCGATAAATTCGTACCCCTGGAAGAGGGGCGGCTCGTAGCCGAACACCTCGCGGGAGACGTCTTTGGCGGTGTCGTAACTGCCGTTTTTGGACGCGTGGTCTTTGCCGCCCGGCTCGAAGTCTACCCCTTCGGCGAGCCAGCGCATGGGCCAGTCGACCTTCCATTGCAGTTTGCAGTTGAAATCTTTGGTGAAATCGAAATCCCCTTCGTGCCCGCAGTCGCAAACGTAGTGCGCCTTCGTGCAGTCGGAAGAAAGGGAAACGATCTTCGTACTGTCTTTATGGCAATGCGGGCAGAAGATGCTGACGGGGTAGTAATTTTCCCTCTCCTCTTCCGTCGCGTCCTGGGTGCGGTGCTTATCGAGGATGTCGAAGATCTTTTTGCGGTTTTCGAGCGCGAAGATCACATACTTCGCGTACCTGCCCGAACGGTATTCCTTCGCCTGATAGCGGTATTCCATACGGATACCGAACTTTTCGACGGCCGCCATGAACTCCTTTTCAAAATGCGCGGCATAAGACTCGTCCTTGCCGAACGGGTCGGGAATATCCACATAGGGGCAGCCGATGTATTGTTCGTACGAATCGTTGCCGAGGTAGTCGGAAACGTTTTTGGGCACTTTGCGCAGGCGGTCGAACTCGTCCCACGAAAAGAGCAGTTTTGCCTTTTTGCCCTTTTTTTGCAGGGCGCGGCATACGAACCAGCTCGTGGCGATGTCGCGGAAGTTGCCGATGTGCACCGAACCCGACGGGGAAATGCCCGCCGCGCATACGTATTCTTCTTTGTCAGGATTGCGGCGGATGACCTCGTCCGCCAGCTTGTCTGCCCAATACATAATGACCTCTGAATGCTGAAATTTCCATTATTATAGCACATTGCGGGCGGCAAAGCAAACCGAAGGGCGCGTCTTGCGGGCTTTTTTGCGCGATTTTGAAAAAATTACGCGTAAATCCGTTCACAAACGCCGCGCCGTGTGTTATAATGGCTTTCGTTTTCACTCTGTTTTTCAAAAGGTAAGCCTATGAGATTCACAAACGGATTAAAGGACGGACTGCCGATCGCGCTCGGGTATGTTTCCGTCGCCTTCGCGTACGCCATTTCCGCGATGAGCGCGGGCTTCCCCGCGTGGTTCCCCGTACTCGTTTCCTTTACGAACTTTACGGGCACGGGTCAGTTTGCGGGCACAAACCTCATCGCGGCGGGAGCGGGCGTTTTGGAGATCGCCGCGACCATGCTCGTCATCAACATACGCTACACGCTGATGTCGGTATCCCTGTCGCAGAAACTGGACTCGGGCGTCAAACTGTGGCAGCGCTCCGTGCTTGCCCTGGGCGTGACGGACGAGAATTACGCCGTGGCGATACGAAGCCCGAAGCGGCTGAATTTTTCTTACCTGTCGGGGCTGATGCTCTGCTCCTTCTGCGGCTGGGTGGGCGGCACCGCGCTCGGCGCGCTGCTCGGCGACATCCTGCCCGAAGCGCTCATGAACGCGCTCGGCATCGCGCTGTTCGCGATGTTCGTCGCGATCATACTCCCCGCCGCGCGCGACGACAAAAAAGTGCTTCTCCTCGTCGCGCTTTCCACGGCGGCGAGCTGCCTGTTTTACTTTACGCCCGTACTCGACCGCCTTTCCGACGGCTGGGTCATCATCATCTGCTCCGTCGTCTGCACGGCGGCGGTGGCTTTCCTGTTTCCGAAAAAGGAGGACGATGCGGAAAACGCTCCCGTTTCAAACACCGCGGCTGCGGGCGGCGCTCCCGTTTCGGGCGCAACGGATCCGGGCGGAACTCACGAAGAGGATAAAACCGCTCCCGACACAAACGGCGGCGCGGACGAAAACGACGGCACCGGTTTGCATAACGAAACACCCCCGCAAGGCGGCGCGGACGAAAACGGTTCGGACGGGGAGGCAACAAAATGACCCTTGCGGATATGCTGATCGGATGCCTCGTGATGTTTGCCGTGACCTATATCACCAAAGCGGCGGGGCTTTTGCTCGTAAGAAAAAAGATCACAAACAAATATGTGCAGTCGTTTTTATATTATCTCCCCTACAGCGTGCTGGCGGTCATGGTGTTCCCCGGCATCCTGTTTTCGACGGCGAGCCTCTGGTCGGGCATCGCGGGCACGGCGGTTGCGCTCGTACTCTCCTATTTCAGGCGCGGGCTGCTCGTCGTATCCCTTTCCGCCATCGCGGCGGTGTTCATCGCCGAACAGCTCATCGCGCTGATCGCGTAAACCCTGCAATGTTCTTTCCGGAATTTATAAAATAACGGTGCGCGCCCGCGGCAAATTTGCCGCGGGCGCGTTCTTTTAAATTTTATCTTCCGTTTGCGCGGAGTCGGACTTTACGACCGTTTCCGAAAGGGCGTCGGCATTCGCATTCCTTTCGTTTTCCGGGAGCGCTTCCCGCGTTGAATACTTTTTCCGCCTCCTCTCTCTTTTTTTCGCCGAGAAAAATACCGGAAAGCGGCGCGCCGCCCAGCCCTACGAGGTTCGCGAACGCGCTGACGATAAGCGTGATCGGAAAAACCACGCCGAGGCCCGCAAGCGCATCCGTGCCGACGTCCCTGATGCCGCTCACGTACATGCGGTCGACCATATTGTAAAGCAGATTGATGATCTGCGCAACGACGGCGGGCACGGCAAGCCGTACAACGAGCCCGCCGATACCGTCTTTGCCCAAATCGATCTTTTTTGTTTCCGTTTTCGCACACACAGACATAAAGCTATTATATCACATAAAAGTATAAAGTCAAAAGAAAAAAGAGAGACAAACCGATTTGCCCCCTTTTCCCCTTCAAATATTCAATAAAAAATAGATCAGCCCGACCGCCGCGCCCGACAATACGCCGTACACGATGATCGGCCCGGCAACGACGAACATTTTCGCGGCAAGGCCCGTGACGAGGCCTTCCGACTTGAATTCGAGCGCGGGAGAAGCGACGCTGTTGGCAAAACCCGTGATCGGCACGATCGAACCCGCGCCCGCCGCCTTGCCGATGCGGTCGTATACCCCGAGCCCCGTGAGCAGACAGCCGAAAAAGATGAGCACGACGGAAACCGTGCCCGCCAGTTCGTCCCCCGAAAGGTGCGCCCAGTTTTCCAGCATGATGCGGATAAACTGTCCGAAACAGCAGATCTCTCCCCCGACCGTGAAAGCGCGCAGACAGTTATGAAAATGCTTTGTCGGCGCGGCAAACGAACGGACGTAATCGAGATAATTCTGATTGACGCGCGGCATCCCTTCGCCGTGCCCCGCATTCGAAGACTGCGTACCCTTTACGGCTCCCGCACGATCCTGCGGCATCAGTTTTCCCTCCCGTGTTTCCCCTCGGCGGGGGAAAATTTTTTGACCAGGCTTTCCCGTTCTTCTCTCGTTCTGACCCCGTCGGGGTCGTAAACGCGCACTCTGTTTTCCATACCGGTATTTTGCGCCGAGGAGCGCCTTTTTATACCGAAAAACAAGCCTTCGCATTCAAAAAAGCGAAGGCTTGCGCGTCTTTTTTCTGTTTTTACAATATCGGGAAAATTCCGCTGATAAAAATCGCCGCCATACAGATCGGCGCGACAAAGCGTATCATGATCTTGAAATACATGCGCCCCGCTTTGCTTTTCAGCCCGATCTCGTCCATAAGGATATTGACGTCCACGAAAAACCCCGCGATGACGCACGTGCCGATCGCGACGAGCGGCATGATGATGCTGTTTGCCGCATAATCGAAGATATCGAGAATGGTCTTGCCGCCGATCTGCACCGACGAGAGCGGCCCGAATCCGAGCGAAGAGAGGATCCCCAGCACGAGCATGACTCCGAACACGATCAGGCAGGCCGCCCAGCGCTTGATGTTGCAGTTTTCCCGAAGGACGGCGACGATCGTTTCCACGAGGGATATGGACGACGTGAGCGCGGCGAACAGCACGAGGATAAAAAAGATTATGCCGATGATCCTGCCGCCGAACATCCCGTTGAACATCTGCGGAAGCACCACGAACATGAGCGAAGGGCCGGAAGCGTTCATCGCGTCCTCGGCAGCCGCGCCGCCGCCCGTGACCGAGAATATGGAAGGAATGACGATGAGCGCAGCAAAGATCGCGAACAAGGTGTCGCACAGAGAGATCTGCCGCCCCGAGCTTTGAATGTTCGCACCCTTTTTCATATACGACCCGTACGTGATCATAATGCCCATGGCGAGAGACATCGAATAGAACAGCTGGCCGAGCGCGGCGAGCAGCGTTTCCGCGCGGAAATCGGAAAAGTCGGGAACGAAGAGTTTTTTGACCCCTTCGAGCGCACCCGGCTGACAGCACGCATAAACCGCGAGGAAAACCGCGAGGATCGCCAGGAGCGGCATGAGCACTTTGCTCACCCGTTCGATGCCCTTCTGAACTCCGAACACGACGACGAACACGGTCGCCGCCGCAAAAAGAAGGAAGAACACGATCGGCTCCCACGTTCCGCCGATGAACGCGTTGAAATAATCGCCCGCGGCCGCCTGGCTGCCGAATGCGGACATATCCCCTATGGCAAACGCCCAAATGTACTTCAAGACCCAGCCGCCGATCACGCAATAATATGGCACGATGATGATCGGCACGGCAAGGCAGATAAATCCGAACCATTTGAATTTTTTGTTGAGCGCAGCGAACGCGCCGATGACGCCCTTGCCCGTTTTGCGTCCGATCGCGATCTCCAGGATCAGCAGGCTGAACCCGAACGTGACCGCGAGAATGACGTAACACAGCAAAAACATGCCGCCGCCGTACTGCGCGGCAAGGTACGGGAATCGCCACAGATTCCCGAGCCCGACCGCAGACCCCGCCGCGGCGAGCACGAACCCGAGCTTGCCCGAAAAGCCGTGCTTTTTCGTTCCCTGTTTTCCCTCATCCGCGTTTTGCGCAGACACTTCTTCCGCCGCTTCCCGTACGGGCGCCCCGTCGGGGGCGGCAGCGTTATCCGCAGGGCTTTCGGCGGGCGCTTCCTCCGCGAAATCACCTATCAGCGGCGTGTTTTCTTCTTTCATCATAGACCTCTCAAAAACTTTTTTTCATATTTTCCGGGACGGGCGGAGCACTCCCGCCCCCGATGCGGTTCGCAATTTATTCGTTCCCCTTCCCGCCGGGCGGCGATCCCGAAACCACGGCGCTGTCCGACGGTTCCGAAGCATTCGCGTCTCCGGGAGAGCAGCCGCCGGACGCCTCTTCCGCCTCGAACGGCGTTTCCACGATTTCGGGCGGAGCGCTTTCGGGGATCGCACCCGCAGCTTCCGCAGCTTTTACGTCCTTCATTTTCGGATATTTTTTGAAATACGCCCTCGTTTCCCGCGCGACCACGCCGGAAAGCAACAGCAAAGCGATCAGGTTCGGGATCGCCATGAGCCCGTTGAAAATGTCCGCGATGTTCCAGACCGCCGCGACGGTCATGTACGGGCCGACAAACACGGCGAGGATATAAAGGGCACGGTAGACATAGATCGCGGCCTTTTTGCGCCCCGCAACGTATTCGAGACAGCGTTCCCCGTAAAAATTCCAGCCGAGGATGGTCGTGAATGCGAAAAAGATGAGGCACACCATCAGAATGACGGGCCCTGCCGTACCCAGAACGCCCGGAAGCCCTTCGGAAAAAGCCTGCATGGTGACCGCGACGCCTTCCAGCCCCGTGTTCCACGCGCCCGTGATGACGATGGCAAGCCCCGTCATGGTGCAGACGATGAGAGTATCAAGGAAGGTGCCGGTCATGGAAACGAGCCCCTGCCTGACGGGTTCTTTGGTCTTGGCGGCCGCCGCGGCGATCGGCGCGGAACCGAGCCCCGCTTCGTTGGAGAAAATGCCGCGCGCGATGCCCTTTTGCATGGCGACGAAAAAGCTGCCGAGCGCCCCCGCCCCGATCGCCGCAGGACTGAACGCCCCGACCACGATCTGACGGAATGCCGACGGGATCGCCGTGACGTTCGCGCCCAGAATGATCAGGCATACGGCCACATACAGTATGACCATGAACGGCACGACCATTTCCGAAACCTTCGCTATGCGCTTGACCCCGCCGAGAAGCACCAAAGCCACGACGGCGGTCAGAATGACGCCCGCAACGATCACGGCGATATTGTATTCCCTGCCGAAAAGGGAGAGCGCGGGCGCGCCCGAAAAAATGTTCCCGACCGAATCGGTGATACTGTTGACCTGTGAAAACGTGCCTATACCGAACAGCCCCACGCACATGCCGAGCACCGCAAAGATGACGGCGAGAAATTTCCATCGCTTACCGAGCCCGTTTTCAATATAATAGAAAGGCCCGCCCAGCGTATGGCCGTCGTCGTATACCTTGCGGTATTTGACAGCCAAAAGCCCTTCCGCATATTTCGTCGCCATGCCGAAAAAGGCGGCGATCCACATCCAGAAAAGCGCGCCCGGCCCGCCCAGCGTGATCGCCGTGGCGACGCCGACGATGTTGCCCGTTCCGATCGTTGCCGAAAGCGCGGTGCAAAGCGCGCCGAAGCTGGAAACTTCGCCCGCGCCCTCTTCTTTATGGAACATGTACTTGAACGCGCGGCCGAGTTTTCGTATCGGAACGAACAACAGCCGCACCGAAAGGTAAATGCCCGCGCCCAAAATAAGTACGATCAGCGGGATGCCCCACACGTACTCGTCGATTTTGGAAATGATCTCACCGAATGACATTCGTGCTTTTGCCAAAAAAGAAAGCCGCCCGAAAGCGACCGAGGGATAAAAAACCGCTCTGTCCTCTTTGCCTGAGAGATAGCCGCGAAGATCTCGCGGGTTACACCTTCGGCGCCGTTTTTTTGGTCTCTCCAGAGTATTTTCGGGTATAGTATAAAGAAAAAACACGCTCTTGTCAACCTATATCGGCGCTGCGGCGCATTTTAACGGGTACAAAAGTGATTTTTTTATAAAATAATGTTTAACCGCGCATCTTTTGCGTGTTAAAATAAAAACGCACGCAATGCTAGCGCAAGAACATAATAGCATAATCGAAAGAAAAAAGCAACACACTGAAAAAATCATCATGTATTTTCCCCAAAAAAACGCGCAGACAGGCCGGCCGTTTGCCTTTTTCTGCGCGTTGTTTTATTATTGTTCGTATATTACCCGAGTTTTTCTTTCATTTCGGATACGATACGGCTCTCTATACGCGAGATCTGCACCTGCGACACGCCGATCACCTCGGCGACTTCGCTCTGCGTCATATCGCGGAAATACCGCAAAAAAATAATCTTCCGCTCCCTCTCGGGCAGGGCGTCGATCGCGCTTTTGAGCTGCATCTTTTCGATCAGATCGTCCTGATCGTCCGCCGCGGGAAGGCGGTCTAAAAGTTCGCGGGAATCTTCGTCTTTGTATTCTCCCTTTTCGTATATGGAGACGGGCATGCGGGAAGAACCGAGGATAAACACGGCCTCGCTCTCTTCCACGCCGAACTGCTCGGCGATCTGCCCGACGGTGGGCGGACGGCCGTATTTGACGGAATATTCCTCGATAAAAACGTTCATCTTTTTCGCCGTATATTTAATGGCGCGCGAAACTTTTACGGAGCCGTCGTCCCGCATGAATCGCTTGATCTCCCCCGCGATCATCGGTACGGCATACGTAGAAAATTTTACGCCGAAGCGCTCGTCAAAGCCCTGTATCGCTTTCAAAAGCCCCATACCCGCAAGTTGGAACAGATCGTCGAATTCAACGCCTTTGCCCAGGTAGCGCTTGACGATGCTCTTTAAAAGCGATGTGTTGTTTTCCAACAAAATCGCCTTGGCGCGCTCGTCTCCCTGTTTGGCGGCGCGGATATAAGCAAAGGTTTCTTCATCACTCAACATTCGCCACTTCCGAACTTTTATTGCGCCCGAAGTACTTCGACATGCTCACCGTCGTGCCCTTGCCCTTTTCCGAACGGACGGAAAAACCGGACATAAACGTCTGCATGATCGTAAACCCCATACCCGAACGCTCCTCGTCTTCCGTTTCGGTATAAAAGGGTTCGAGCGCCTTTTTCAGGTCGCTAATGCCCCTGCCCGAATCGGAAATGCGGATATGTACGGCGTCCCCCTCCGTTTCGCATTCGATCACCACCGTGCCGCGCGAGCCGCGGTACGCGTGCACGATGCAGTTGGTGACCGCCTCGCTGACGGCGGTTTTTACGTCGGAAAGTTCGTCGAGGGAAGGGTCGAGGCTTAAACAGAACGCCGCGACCGCATTGCGCGCGAACGGCTCGTTTTCGGAAAGGGCGTCAAATTCCAGTTTCATGTGATTCATTGCAATGGTTTCTCCTCTATATTTTGGGAATGAGCGTGTAAATGCCGCTTACGGAAAGCACCTTGTCCGCCGCGGCGGAAGCGCCCCGCACGAAAAGGGGCGTCGAATAGCGTTTGAGTTTTTTGTACCTGCCGATCAGAAAACCGATCGCGGTCGAGTCCATAAACCGAACTTCGGCAAGATCGATCACCACCCTGCCCACGCCCGCGCGGCGGTCGATCTCCTCGTCTGCCCTGCGGCGCGCTTCGGGCGCGCTGTATTCGTCAAGCTCGCCCGAAAGATATATGTACAGCGTATCCGCCGTGCCTTTCACCGTTATGTTCATACCTTTCTCCGCATGCCGCACCGTCTGAAACCGCGGCGCGCTTTTTTCATATCAAAAGGATACCATCGCCACGGCGGAAGATTTTGCGACAATGTGACACCCGCTGAAAAGTTTTGTCGAATCGGCCTTTTTGAAAAATGATGAAAAAACCAGGAAAAAAACTCGGAAAAAAGCAAAAAAACAGTTGACATTTTCGGCTATATATTATAAAATAGTCAAGCGTTGTGATTGAGACAATGTAACCCGTAAACAGGGGCCTTTAGCTCAGTTGGTTAGAGCGGTCGGCTCATAACCGATTGGTCCGCGGTTCGA
>CDZB01040142.1_pt1 | contig 14059 bp, 14 predicted proteins | sample 554961 | NCBI WGS metagenome assembly CDZB01 (sample SAMEA3182106, study PRJEB8094) | gut metagenome | biome: human; feature: gut; material: Stool; isolation source: human stools | place: Canada | collected 2013-02-26
AAAAAGATTCTGTTTAGAATGGCATTTCTTCATCTTTCTTGCTACCTATAATCTCCTTTGCCAAAGACATGTAATCTTCTGCACCATTGGATTTTGGAGAAAAGGCAAATATACTTTGCGACAGTGCGGCAGACTTGTTCAAGTCTTCACATTGGCGTATGCTAGTATGAAACAGAGCATCTGGAGATTGCGTTGTGAGCATTTCTCTAATTTGCTTTGAAACTCCAAATTTTGTTTGCTTAGTAAGCAGGTATTTTCCTTCTATGGTCTTGTGATTTGCCTTGATTATTTGGGTGAGCTTCTTTGCTCCTGTTATGCTAAATTTATCAGCAATAGGGACTATGAGCTTGTCAGCGGCAACTATGACGTTTACAAGGATGGCACCAGAACCTGGAGCAGAATCTATGAGAATATAGTTATAACTGTTTTCTATCTTTTTAAGGATGTCTGCCAAATAGTGAGTAGCACCATTTATGTCATCTTCTATGCTGAGTTCTATATTATGAGCATCTTCATCGAGAGCGGTAGAACCAGGAATGATCCAAAGATTCTCGTTGATTGATACTGGTTTGATTTCTACATCATCATCATTGAGATATGTGGAAAGATTACTTGCTCTTTCTACATTTGCTCCAGATTGCATGGTGAGGTTGCATTGTCCATCGCTGTCTATGAGAAGTACTTTCTCCCCAAGTTCTGCAAGTGCAGCACCGAGATTGAATGTTGTCATAGTCTTGCCAACTCCACCTTTGTGGTTTGTAACTGCTATTTTTATTGCCATGGTTGCTTTTTTTATTTGTTATTGTAAAAGGCTAGAGTAAGTTGAAAGAAGAGATGTTCCTATCAATTCTTTCATAGATTTGCCTTGCTTTTTACCTTCTTTACGTAATGCCTTAATTAAAGTCTCAGGAAGCTGGACAGTAAGCGAGACTTCTTTTACTCCTTCTATGAGCTGTTTGCGAGGTCTTCCCCAATTATCTAGCGATTTCTTTTTTGTGCAAAGTTCTTCTTTTAAAGAAGATGTGTTGTCTTTTGTATCTGTAACAATGATTGAATCTTTGCTGTCAGACGACAGGCTAGTTGGTGTTACATCTTTCAAAAAATCCACATTGCCTTTTTTTTGTATAGCCATATCTATTTAATATTTAAAGATTTATGTTGCAAATATACTATATTTATATTTAATAATGAAGAATATTTGTAAAGATTAACAATAAACTTTAATAATTACGTATTATTATATTTATTAAATAAGTATTATATGGTTTATTAAATAAGAATATTAGTATTTATTAAATACTATATGTTTGTTCTTTGGCTTTGTCAATTTCTACTTGACAGACTATCACGACCAGATTTGGAATGGAATGTTAGACTGGTTTGTAGTCTTTGCATTGAAGAGCTATTGAGCAAGTTGCACACGTTGTGTTGCATGCTGCTACGTCTGTGACAGTGTAGGCTCCTGTTTTACGGCTTCCGTCACGTTTGATCAATCCGGCAGAAGTGAGACTGGCAAGTCCGTAAGCGGCTGTTCTTTGAGAATAGTCAAGTTCTGATACTATATCTTGAAGTTGCTTGCCGTTCTTGGATTCACGTATTTTCCAGAACACTTCCTGTGCTTTTGGCGGTTGTGCCATGAGGCGTTGACGTATATCTTCATTGAGTACAGTAGATTTTTCTGCTAGTTCTACAGCTCGTTTCTCACGAAACTCCTGACGTGCCAGGAAGGCTGCTTTTCGTGCAGCCTTTTCTTCGTTAGAAAGTTGTTTATAGACACCTTTTCTTAACGTGCAGTTTTCTTGCAGGTTATTTTGTCGCTCTTCATACTGCAGTGTATCGCTATTTTTTAACTTGCAGTTTTGTTGCAAGTTATTTTGCGCAGAGTTTTTAGCATCTTCCTCAACCATATTTTTTCCTGTTAAAGCTACCGGTGTTGGTAGTTCTTCTGGAGTGAAGAAAATAGTCTTTGCATCTTTGAAGGCGTAGTTATAGACTGCATTCTGCAATACCAGGTTCTGCTTTTCGATGCTAACTTCTGAGCGTTGCGGATGAGAGTATAGTTCGCCTGTTTCGAGGCCTAATACACCTATTTTCGATAGTGTCTCTGGGTGTTCGTTGTTTACCTCGACTATTTTTTCAAACGCATATTGAGTGAGAACATCAGGTACGGCTATGAAGAAGAAGTCTGTCCAGCCAACATACTTCCATAGCTTCTCGTCACGCATCAGGTCATCTTTAAACTCCTTAATCTCTAGAGCAACAGTGAAACAGTGCCCCTGATTGAGAGCACGGTATCCTGGTTTGATGAATAGTATGACATCAGGAATTACCTGTAGTTTCTTATCGAGTCCTAGGCGTGTTTTTTCGCCTGTAGATTCACGTAAACGGAACTCTTCGAATATCTTGTATTCCAAATATTCTACAGGAATGCGTTCTGTCCATGGATAGGCATGCAAGCATACATCTTTTACGAATGATTGTATCTTCTTGCCCTTCAATAAGTTCTTTAATTCGGCATGAGCTTTCATACAAACTCCTTTCTTTATATTTTTATTTATGTTTATAATTTTGTCGCAAAGATACTAAAAAGATGTTTAATATGCAAATTTATTGCAGGTTATTAGTGAGACGTTAGGTATATTTAACTTGCAAATATTTTGCAAGTTGTCGTCTGATATTTTGAAATTATAAATGAAATAGCAAATGCTTTGCTTTTAATTTGTAAAATATAATAATCTGATATTCGTGTTTCAAGTAGCTTGGTTTAAAAGGGAATTTTACTTAAAAAATACGTATAAAGGTGCCCTTAGTATACCTTCATACGTATTTTTTTGAGTAAAACCCGGTTGGTTGAAAATATGATATAAGTAGGTGATTTTATGAAAATGTTAATAAAAAACACTTGTGTAGCAGGAACAATTTGCGGAGTTGTATATATTGAGCCTGCAAGATTATCATATCGAAGAAGTTGCGAAGACGTGCCAGCTGTCATCATTGTCTCTTCTTTGGATGTAACCTTTTTCTATCATGGCTCGCAATTGCTTTTTCACTGCTGTAACAACAATATCTGCTTCTTTGCTTAATTCTTCTGTTGTTATGTATGGATTTTCTTGCATGGCATGAAGTAATTTATTACTGGATTCACTTCTGAAAACAATTTTACTTCCGTCATACCACCATACTTTTTCAGACGTTTCTGTTGCGAAATCTATGTAGTATTTCAATTCCTTTTCAACAAGTCCATTGAAATATTTAGCAAAACGCTTAATTTGTGAGATTTTGGCATGTGCTCCTGCAGAAGGTGTAGAACCTACTACAACGTCTGTTTCATGTAAGGCATCTATATATTTATTCTTGTTTTTGTTTCTGACAACAACCATTGGCCAATTATGGCGTGCAAGGATGTAGTTTACCATTAGTCTGGCAACTCGACCATTGCCATCCTCAAATGGATGAATACGTATATAGCGGTAATGGAATAGTGACGCTAGTTCAACGGGAGTTAGAACTCCTGAAGCTTCTTCCTGGTTAAACCAAGTCACGAGATCAGACATTAGAGCAGGAGTTTCTTCTGGTGATGCGTACTCAAAATAATCTCCGTAGCGAGTTCTTACACTGTTTGGTCGGGTCTTGTATCGTCCTGCATGAACAGTATAGCTTGTTTGTATTCCACCTGGTAGTTGGTTATGTACTTCATAGTCCTCACGAAGTAATGTTTTGTGAAGTTGACGTATAAAGGTTTCTGTAAGTGGCATATTCAAGTTTTTGGCCTCTTCTTCTATCATTTTCAAGCTAACTTGACTTGCTTTCATGTCATTAAAATCTTTTAAGTCTCCCTCTCCGCTAACTTTCCCAAACAATAATAATAACTCAGTTTGGCCATACGTTAAAGTATTTCCTTCGATATGATTGCTATTGTAGTTATAATCAACCGTAAAGCGTTGACTCAAAAGATATTGCTTCCTTTCTGGTAGAGGTTGCAATGATAGCCATTTTTGATATAATATATCTATTTTGTTCATTTGTTCAATTTTATTGTTTAACCATGTTTTTGTCTCTCACTTCTTCTTGCAGATATGTGGCTTTCTTGTTGGTTCTATGCCTTCAATGCGCAAGAATCTGTAAATAGAAGATTTCGATTTTATACCTAGCTGTTTTTGGATTTCATCTATGGTCATGCCGTTCTTGTAAAGGGATACTGTAGCCTTGGCTTTTGTATGTCGCTTTAGCTTTGGCCTTCCCATTTTCTTGCCCTTTGCCATGGCTGCTTTGCGTCCGGCTTGGGTGCGCTCAACGATAAGGTCACGTTCAAATTCTGCAAGACTTGCGAATATATGCATCATTAATTTGCCAGATGTGGATGACGTATCGATATTGTCTTTGAGAGATTGTATCGATACTTCTTTTTCGTGCAACTCTGAAATGATGTTTAGTAAGTCGCTTAAAGAACGTCCTAGGCGGTCGAATTTGTACACGACTAGTATGTCTCCCTTTCGAAGGTATTTAATCGCTTCTGCTAGCTCTAAACGGGCTTTTATACCGCTTTTGTGCTCGGAATACACCTTCTCGCAACCAGCTTTTTCTAATTCTGCCAATTGTAAGTCCAAATTCTGGTCTTTTGTGGAGACCCTTGCATATCCGATTTTTGCCATATCTATATTTCTATTTAATTTCGATTGCAAAGATACAAAAAATCGAAATAACTACCAAGCTTTTTAGCAGTTATTTCGAGATTATTTTGTAGTTCGATTATATTTTAATTTAATCGAAAATTCTATATTTGGTTGCCGAAGAGGTCTAACTCTTCGGATTGCTTCTTTCTTAAATCGACATTGATGCCAAGGTCTCTTTTGTATGCGCTTCTGATGGTTCCTGCCAGATTTCGCACTTTTCCAAGTTTATATCTAGCTTCTATACTGTCAACGATTGCTTCTGCTTTGTCGAGGACGGTAGTGTCCTCGATGGCCTTTCTTGTTAGGGGTATAATGATTCTGTTAGCCCATTCTGCATCATGGCCTCCTTCGAAAATTTTATGCAGTCTAATGCGGCAAAGATTGTGCATGCGCATGTTGAACTGTTCTTTCTGACAGTCTAAAAGAGGCTTTTTCTTTGCATGTGGCTGAACTATTGTGCTTTCGTCGTTGGCACAGATGATTTTGAATTTATAACCAATGACCGTTGGTTTTCCTTGCTTGTTTGCTTTCTTTAGTTCTGTGTAGTCAAAGCAAATGTCTATAAGCCCTTGTTTGAATAGTTCTCTAAGCTCAGCCCTGGCTGGATCGATAACTTTCTCCTTAAACTGACGTGTTCGCTTGTATTGCTCTTTGTGCTTGCGTCCGTCCTCGTCAACGTGCTCGTCGAGTTTGAACATGGCTTTAAGCTTCTCTATCGTATATTCGAATTTTCGTTCTTTACGCCACTGGCAGCAGAATAGGAAAAAGCGAAAAGAGTACATAGACTTGTTGAGCAACATAGCCTGTGCGGGATTGAAGAGCGTAAACTTTTCCCTAAGTTCAACCAGGCGATCTACAAGCATAGGATATAGATCTACATGGATTGTATCTGTGCTAGAATCGTATTTAACACCACCAATGATAGGTATGCTTTCCCAGTCACCAGGCTTAAGGCTTGGATTCAGAAAAGTCGTTTTTTGGAGGCGATTGAAAGCGAACTTCAGCTGGTCAACCTTTGGTAGGTTTTCCTGTCCGTCTTCTCCAGTTATAGCTAAGCTAGAACGTGGAATATCATAAGATAACAATCCGTCATAACTGTTAGCTTCTCTTAGGTTTTGCCATGGATGAGCCTTCTTCCACTCGTTGTAACGAGAAAAAAAAGTGTTTGCAATGACGGCATAACTTCTTCCCATCAAGGCCGTCCAAGAAAAACGACTTGTGGTTATATCGTTCGATTGTGATATTAAGTTATTATTCATTTCTATCTATCTTTCTGTTTTTTATAATTGTCTGCTACAAAGGTAGATATAAAATAGCATAAAACTGCAAAAATGGAGAATATTTTGTGTAATATTAATAAATAGCCACTTGTATTTTCTTTTTGGTGCCTTTTACTCTCCGTAAAGATGTGGCGGTTTTCCACAGTTTTTGGCACTTATGGCGCAAAAAGTGGCTATTTAGAAAAATAGTGGCTATTTATGGCGCAATTGGTGGCTATTTATGGCGCAATCGGTGGCTATTATGGCGCAATCGGTGGCTATTTAGCTTTGTAAGTAATTGATATTCAATTTATTGCAGAACCCCTAAATAATGCATAAATATATATGCTAAATAAATGCTTTAAATACGCGTGCGCGCATGAAGAAACGGCCTTTTTGGCGAAAACAAATGTCTTTCTGGATGCTTTTCTGGTATTTTGACTTTTAGGGGTCGCCCCACAAGGGGGCTCATCCTCATTCTTGCTGCTCTTGAGTACAATTTGCTCGTTCGTCAATGAGTGTGCGCTGACTTTGTGGCAACGTACAAAAAGCAGGCAGTTTTTGCGTGTAAGATATTTTTACTTTTTGCTTTTCGGTTGAACTTTTGACACTTTTGAGATTCATGAGGTTGGTCGGAATGGCTACTGAAACTTTATATGTCAAAATGTTCTTTGCTTTTTGGCGCAAAAAGTGGCTATTATAAATTAGATACACTTTGCAAATACCTGTTTATTAACATGTTGTCATTCTGTCTCGTGTTGTAGTTTCTTCTGTCTATTTGAATGATCAAACAGATATGCTAATCTATAAATATATACCTATAGAGTTAAGTGTTTATATGCATATACATAGTATTTATGTAAACATATATGTTGAATAAAAAATAGAAAAAAATACGTTATTTTTTGGATAAATGTTGTATATTTTTCTTTTAAATAGAAAATCGATTTTTCCCAAAAAGTTTCAGTTTTCTTATTTTAGTTGCTAATAGAATGCCCTTTTTGCCTGAGTTTAGGGAGAAATAGAATACCTTATCTATCGTAAAAGGATGTTTTTATGTCGTTTTTTACTTTTAAGGGTCGCCCCACAAAGGGACTCATCCTCATTCTTGCTGCTCTTGGGTACAATTTGCTTGTTCGCCTATGTGCCTACACATGAGAATTAAAATTATTCCATATAACTGTTATATAGAATAATTAGGTTTATAGTTTCCCAAAAAGTTTCAGTTTGAGTAGTAGTGTGGAAGATTTTACTTGCTAATTTACAAAAAAGGAGGGCTGTCTTTTAACATTTAAATGATAAAAAATACTCGTTTTTGGGTTGAATTAAATTATTAATGTTAATATAGGATATATATTTTTCTTCTTATTGTTTTTTGCTCCAAATGCAGTTACTTTGCACTTCCATTCACAACAATGTGGGTGTATTCTATAATATTTAAAAGTACAAATTATGAAGAAAAATTTATTGTTTATGAGTGGTCTTGTTGCCATGCTTCTCAGCTCATGCGACCAGGACATCACTAATGTAATTAACTTACCTGGTGGTCAGGACACAACTACACCAGCAGCTCAGAAAGAGGTTTCTTTCACGGCATCCATGGATGGCATGAATACACGTGCCGTAGAGACTACTATTGCCAATTTGGGTAGTTTTAAGGTGAGTGCCTTTAATGCAGACTATGATTATACTATCATGCGAGATGTGAAATATACCTCTTCTGACAATGGTCAGTCGTGGATTACCGATGCAGGTAAGTTCTACTGGCCTGCAACGAATGCGTACAATAATCACTATTTTTATGCTTATTCTCCTGATGTTCCAGGAACAGTAGGAGCATTCAAGGTTATTAGTGGTGGTATAATGTTGGAAAATTTTACACCTAATGAGACAGCCGCAAGCCAGAAGGACTTCGTGTATGCTTCTGCTAAAGGTAATTACGTAGAGAATTCCGATAATCCTGTGAATCTTGTATTCAAGCATGCTCTTACTGAGATTAGCATTAAGGCAAAGAATACCAATGCAGATTATAAGGTTCAGATTACCGGGCTGAAGCTTGGCAAGATTGTATCAAAAGCTACATTCAAGTTTCCACAGTTGAATCGTAGTGAACCTGGAGAATGGTATGGTTTTGGTACAAATGCTCCAACAAATGATTATACAACGACTTGGTCTGCTCCTGTAACGCTTACTTCTGAGGCTTCTTCTCTTGATGCTGCAAATGTACCATTTATGCTCATTCCGCAACAGCTTACTGCAAATAAGGAAAATCCAGCCAGTGGTAACTTCATTGCAGCAAAGATTACTGTCGTAAAAGATAACCAGACCATTTATAATGGCTGGTCATACGTAGCAATTGATACTACTTGGGAAATGGGTAAGCATTATGTATATACACTGGATTTTTCTAATGGATTAGGAAAGGATTATTCCTCAGTAGATATTGCTGTCAAGGCAATGAAGACTAGTGTGAGCGTTACAAATTGGGAGAGCAAAGACGAAGGTATTAGCCTTGGAAAAAAATAATGATGAAATATTGTGTGTAAAAAAGATAGCCAGGGTTTATGCTCTGGCTATTTTTATCTAACGAATAACTAAATTATGGTTTAGAATTGAAAAGATTTAGGCATAATATTTCATCATAGTTTTAAATGATGAAATCTCATACTGAAAAATGAAAACTCAATCTATATTTAGAGATGCTTTCGTGAAAGAAAAGAGCATCTATACAAGTCTTTCATTTCTTCTTTGAGAAATAATCTCCTAATCACTGTCTTCACAAAGACAGGGCATATTCCAAAGATTGAAATATTCAATTCTTGGAGAACGGTAGTGTAGCTATACTGCCATTTCTCTGAGACTTCATGTGGAACTAAAGGGATGATCAAATACAGTAAGCTTACAAAATGATGGATATGGAACCGCACAACTGTTTCCAAGTTCATCAGTGTGCTTTGCTGTATGGGCGTTGCGGAGATCCAAAAGGTCGGCACTGAAAAAATCGTTTCGGTGAAGCCATTCGTGTTGCAATGGATCGATTGCTCGGATATAGAGGCAGAACGTCATAGAGACGATTCTTTACAGCCTCAGGCGACTCCTTCACAATCTTCTTCATCTGAAAGAAGTAAAACCCTTTCTTCTGAAGAAAAGTCTTTGGATAATTAGAGCGTTTTTTATCGTGCGCTTGCGCCGATAGAGTGGTGTTTTTTCATTAGGGGGAAGCCTAATTCCCCCTCAAAAAGATTTTGAAGGGCTTAAAAGCTTCTATGAAGCGACTTACGTGCGGCAAGCCGTTGTTAAAATTAGGCTCAGGGAATACTCCCTAAGAAACCCTGCCCCCTAACTCAAAAACAGATATTTATGGCAAAACAAGTAATGGACATTCGACCAGGAAAGGGCATGCCCCTTTCTCAAAGCAATGAGCATTTGAGAGTTTCTTTGCATGGTGCGAAAACAAGTTCTCGGTCTTTAAATATAGACCCAACAAGAGACCTTCTGAATTTCGAAATAACGCAAGGATGCCAGGTCGTTCCTGTAGATAAAAGAACATCTATTCCGAAACGAATAAGAGAAAATTTGAAAAAAAGAGGTATTGAAGACCCTAACAAGAAATATAAGAAATTAGGGCTGGAACCCAAAATAAGGACAGTTGCCAACTTCATATTAGGAGGATCGAGAGACCAAATGCACCGTTTGGCTTTTGGAAATCAAAAGGTGAATTTGGAACGTGGTGCAGACAATTCTTCCATCAGAAGAATGCCAGAAATAGAAAACTGGGCTAAAGATATGTATCGGTTTATGAGTGATAGATTTGGTGAAAAAAACATTGCTGCATTTGTGGTACATTTGGACGAAACAAATCCACATATACATTGTACAGTTCTTCCTATCACCGAACAGAACAAATTTTCGTGGAAGCAGGTGATGGTCGGTGAGAATAATTCTAAGTTTGAGTATCAAAGAAGGACAACAGAACTTCATAATGCCATTGCAGAAATCAATGCAAAATATGGGTTGGAACGTGGAGATAAAATTTCCGAGACAGGTGCTAAACATCGTTCTACTGCTGAATATCACGAAGCTTTAAGAAAGGAGTTGAAGGAGCAAAACAAAAGGCTCTTTGATACTAAAATTGTTCTTGATGATGCTATCGAGAAGAACGAGGAGACCATCAAAGAACAGAAGCAGACCATTGATTCTTTGAATAAGGAAATCAAGCATGCCTCTGCAAGAGTCAAGGGATTGAGTACGATGATAGAGCATCTGGAAACCTATAAGGAAGACCTGGAGAAGGAGATTGCGAAGTTGAAGGCTGACCGTGATTCTGGTAAGATCTCAGCTGAGGAAGCTGCCCGAAAGATGGATGCCATCACTAAGAACCTTGAAGATGTCAAGGCACAGATACTTGATAAGGAAAGCAAGCTTAGTGTGGCACAGGCAAAGTTCGACAGCTTGAATGAACAGACCTCAGAAACGGAAACTCGCTACCAGGAGGTGAAGAAGAAACTTCAAACAGCTCTTCCTGAGTATAGCAAGAACGCCATGCAGGAAATGGAGGCGTTTGGTTACAATCTCGCTGCTTTCGATGCAATGAAGAGGATGGAGAAATACAACGAAATGACAGCAAATATGTCTCCTGACGAAAGAAGAATACTTGACAAATACAATTCTGTTCTTTTGGATGATTCTATCTTCGAGCAGATGGCAGAGAATGCTACTGAAATTACGACTGTAGCCACTGCTCTGTTCTTGGGTTATCTTGATAAGGCTACAGCTATAGCAGAGTCTCATGGAGGAGGTAGTGGTCCTGGAACTGGCTGGGGAAAGAAAGACGATGAAGACGAACTCGCCTTCAAACGTAGATGTATGCTTATGGCTATGCACATGATGAGACCGCAGAACAATGTGAAAAAAAGTAGATGGCATAGATGAAAAGAGCCGGAGGAATTTCCTCCGGCTCCAGCCTGTCTGTCACGTCCAGCCTCAGTGAAGAGACAAAAACTAACTTAATAGCACATAACAACGATAGGCTTCCGCTGAGGACGTCCAGCCTCAGTGAAGAGACAAAAACTAACTTAATAGCACATAACAACAGCGGTTCTTATATGATATTCCTTTCTCTGTAATATTTCAATTGTGCATTTTGCCAAGATCTTCAGGAGAAGAATATGGCTATGAGCTACTTACTTTGCAAAAGGACTCTTTCCTCCATGCTCTTTTAGATATTTTCGTGAACGTTCCATCATTCTGTCAATATCCTCAAACGAGAAAAGTAATTTTCTCTTTTGTGGATTTCTCTCATTCTCTTCTGCCTCACGTACAAAACGTTCAGCGTCTTCACCTGTCAGCACAGGTGTGCTTCTTATTTCTAATGCCATAATTTTACGAAAGAATTATTCCTGCAACAAGCAGCAATACACAAGAGCCTATAGTAAGAAATATGGGAGCTTTTACATCCTGCATTCTTCTGACTCTGCGTATTACTTCGATTGCACCGATGATGGCAATGATTCCTGCTAACAGAAAACATTTGTTACTCATTATCGTCCATTATGTTTGTCATGCAGCCATGCCTTCTGTTCGTAGCTGAGTCCATCCCAGCTTTCCTTGCGTTTCTTGTCGCCAGAATGTGTCATAGCCTTACCGAAGCCCTTGAAGAGCCATGCCATGAATAACCATAAAAATACTGTTCCCATATCTATAAACTTTAACTGGTTCTACAAAATGATTTCTACTTCACTGAGAATGTGGCGATACTGTCAAAACCGTTAGCCACCACTCCATATTCTCCTGCTGGCAGGTCATGGAGAGTTACGAGGTAAGATGAAGATCCATACTTCTTCACCTCATAATCCACGGTGGTGAAATTGGTGGTAGCCGATGCGCTTCCGAAGCCGATGTCTGCCATCTTGAATCTGCGCTCCTTCTTCTTGGTTTCGAACTTGAAGATGCCGAAGGCGTTCTTTGGCTCCTCGCTGTTGTCCTTTACACGGATGATAAGGGAAAACTTCTTGGAGGAAATCTTGTTAGGGCTTTCTGCTCCCTTCACAGTGAGGTAAGCTTTAGTTCTGTCAAGAAGGGAAGCTCCTGGAATTGGAACCAGGGCGAAAGCTGAAGACTTTGCCTTGTGTTCTCCAGTTTCCTTCTTGAGAAGCGTTGTAGTGCTGTCTGTGTTAATGACAGCTACCTGTCCTTTATACTCTGGTTCAGGAACCGTTACTTTTTGTGCTTGCGCTGATGCCATGCAGCAAAATACTGCGATTGATAGCAATGTTGTCTTCATTTCTTTAAAAACTTAGTCTGGCTCCTGACTATATTGTGTTATTTTTGAAGGTGTGTACGCCTGCATGAAGGGGTGGAGCCAAGCTGAAACCTCCACTCTAGGCCTTCGCATTGCCATCCGCAAGATTCACCCCAGTCCACCCCAATTGTGTATATACGATAACTTTCACGGCCAAGAAAGCTCGGTCGTGAAAGTGTACAATTCACCCTATGGGGCATCCCTGTTGATTATCGGGCGGATGAAGTTGCGAAGTTCAGAGTGTCGATGAAACAGTTACGCCTTATGCTGTTGTACTTTGAGAGTGCATTGCTGCATCTCGCTTGCAAAGGTAGGTATTTTTTTTGAAAATCAGCAACTTTTTTGCAACTATTTTTAGGCATAAAAATAACCGCAGGATATTAATATTTACAGTCATTTTGCATTTCTTTATAATCGCGCGCGATGATTTTTATTTTAAAAAAAATATTTCTAGGCTATTTTTTGCAGTTTTTTGTGGTTGTTTTTATTAAAAGTATTCTTTTTGATACTTTTAACGCAGATATGTGCGCCAAGAGTATTATTTTTTATACCTTTGCTGCAAAAATGACTAATATGAAGCAAATAACTATTAAGGTCGCTTGGAATAATTCAGCATTCGAAGGATTGGTATCAAGCGAAACATCATATGGTGAAATGAAAATTGTTACCAAAGATTTTAATGATATTATAGATATGGGTGAAGCTGAATTGAAAATTGGTTTTGATGGATATACAGAATTTGGATTAGAACTTCCTGAATGGTACAAAAACAAAGAATATGAATTTGTATATAAGTTCCAAGATGTAACTGCCATGTTGAAGGCATATTCTTCATACGTATCGCTCGCAGCGATTAGTAGGGAGACTGGAATCAATAGTGCATTGCTATCCCATTATGCAAATGGCTTAAAGGTTCCTCGGAACAAGCAGCAAAAGATAATTGTTGCAGGACTGCACAGGATAGGAGCGTTGTTAAGCAAATGCACTATTGACGATGAACGTTGAACTCAACTCAATATAGAGCGTAAATAGAAAAGAATAAGCATACTTTCTGTTTGATGCTTTGTTAGTAAAGCGAAAGTCTGTTAACTTTGTGGTTAGCAGACTTTTGATTTATTCTATATATTCTTTATTAAATAGTATCTTTATGCTTTAATAAATGATTTTTTATTGTATTTATTAAATAATATATTTCGTATTTATTAAATAAAAAGATTCTGTTTAGAATGGCATTTCTTCATCTTTCTTGCTACCTATAATCTCCTTTGCCAAAGACATGTAATCTTCTGCACCATTGGATTTTGGAGAAAAGGCAAATATACTTTGCGACAGTGCGGCAGACTTGTTCAAGTCTTCACATTGGCGTATGCTAGTATGAAACAGAGCATCTGGAGATTGCGTTGTGAGCATTTCTCTAATTTGCTTTGAAACTCCAAATTTTGTTTGCTTAGTAAGCAGGTATTTTCCTTCTATGGTCTTGTGATTTGCCTTGATTATTTGGGTGAGCTTCTTTGCTCCTGTTATGCTAAATTTATCAGCAATAGGGACTATGAGCTTGTCAGCGGCAACTATGACGTTTACAAGGATGGCACCAGAACCTGGAGCAGAATCTATGAGAATATAGTTATAACTGTTTTCTATCTTTTTAAGGATGTCTGCCAAATAGTGAGTAGCACCATTTATGTCATCTTCTATGCTGAGTTCTATATTATGAGCATCTTCATCGAGAGCGGTAGAACCAGGAATGATCCAAAGATTCTCGTTGATTGATACTGGTTTGATTTCTACATCATCATCATTGAGATATGTGGAAAGATTACTTGCTC
>CDZB01006624.1_pt1 | contig 13931 bp, 10 predicted proteins | sample 554961 | NCBI WGS metagenome assembly CDZB01 (sample SAMEA3182106, study PRJEB8094) | gut metagenome | biome: human; feature: gut; material: Stool; isolation source: human stools | place: Canada | collected 2013-02-26
TTCGATTATAAGGTTGTAGAAAAACTTTATAACGGCCTTATCAAAGACTTACACCATTCCAACGACCCCAATTACGTCATTTCCGACGGCTATGATTACGGTCAGATTGCTATTTGCTTTCTTCTTCAATTCAAAGGCAGATACGTTCACGAAACCTACTCTAACGACAAAAAAGGCAAGCCTGTCTCCATTAAAACAGCTTGCTTTCGTCACGTCGATTCCCATCTTATGAAATTCCGCAGAAAAAATGCTCAACAACGACAAATCGATTTTACTAACAACAAAGAAATGCTCGTCGATCCCATCGACTGTTTCGACAATCCCACCATGGATTACTCCAAGGCGGACGCTATTTTACAGACAATGCAATTGTCCGACATCGAACTCAAAGTATTAAACTGTTATCTCAACGGCATGAAACAGGCTCAGGTCATTTCTTCTCTCGGCATTCAACGAGGGTCAGTCAATTACAGAAAAGCTTGTATCCGTCAAAAATATCAATTACATTTCGGGACTTATCATGGTTCTGCTTATTCTTGCAATTGACTTTTTTATTTCTCTTTCATAAAACTTTTCTTGCCCGGACAAGTTTTGTCCGGACTAAGGTTCATAATACCTTCTGTATTAGCGAAAATCAGGTATATCTAAACGCGTTTACGCTTCCCGACGGGGAAGCTGACCTAAATTTTCCTAAAGGAGGTTCATGACCGATAACGAATTAAATTTAACTGCTTCTTATATCACCGCTCTTGCTTCTGAGCACAACCCTAACGAAAAAATTAAAATCTTGCTTTCCGGCCTTTTCGATTCTTTTCAAAAACATAAGGCCGATTTTTCCACACACAAAAACGTCACCGCTTCGGCGGTTTCTTCTAAAATCATTTTTTCCAAACAGGAGATTTCCAATATGGCTAAAACTTTCAAATCCGATTTCGCCGCCAACGGCTTCGCGGCTCATATTCTCAAACGGCAAAATACAAAAAATTCTCTTATCTTTGAAATTCGCTACCGCAGAAACGGTTACTATATTCATGTTTCCGGTGCTACTCTCGAAAAGGCAAAAGAAAACTTTATCCGCGAAACCTCGCCTGAAAATATTGAAAAACACCGTAAAAGACAAAAAAAGGTTGCTCTTAACACCTTCCTCTTTGTCACCAACGAATGGCTTAATTTCAGAAAAACCAACCTTAATCCGGTTACTCATAAAAATTACACCAGCTACTGCAATCGTTTCCTATTTCCCGTCCTCGGCGATATGCCTATTGTCAGTATCAAGACCATTGACATCAGCAATATCATGAACACCATCCAAGGGCGCGTCTATGAAGATTTGCGCGTCGTTCTCAACTCCGTTTTCAAGTATGCTCTCGCAAGCGGGATCATTACTCATAATCCCATGCTTTTAATTCCTTTCAAGAAAGCCGAGCGCCTCAATCGCAGAGCACTAACCGCAATCGAGCTTAAACGACTTATCCAAAGGCTCAATTTACCTGAATTTAAAAAATATAAGCGTACTTTCCTTATCCTCTTATTCTTCGGACTTCGTCCCTGTGAATTAGAAGACGCTCGCTTCGAAGGAGATTTTCTGATTGCCAGAAACGCCAAACGCAAAGGCGGCAAAATAGAATACAAGAAAATCCCTATTTGTAATCAAGCAAGGCAACTCTTTGATATTTCCGCTCCCATTGAATGTTTACATAAGACCAACTTTCTGAATTGCCTTTTCAAGAGAATTATGGACGACAAAGAAGTAACGCAATACTATCTCCGTCATACCTTTGCTACCGTTTGTCAGCAATATGTCCGTCCCGACATCGTAGATATTTGGATGGGAGATTCTTCCGAAAGACTTGTCGGCAGAGTTTATACTCACTTTTCAGACGATTTTATGCTTAAACAAATGCAAAACGTTATTTTCGATATCTGACTCCATAAACAGCAAGAGCCGCTTCGCAGGATAATCCCTGTAAAGCGGCTCTTTTCTATTGTCCTTTTTTATAAGTCCTATACTCAATTTTACCCATGCTTTTCCTGTCGTTCAACACGCCAAAAAACACGCCAATCGGTACCGAAATCGTGAAATCCATAAAATAATTATACGTTTTGATATAAAAATAAAGCGATTTATTGAATATTCATTCAATAAATCGCATAAATGGTGCGGATGACAGGACTTGAAGCTGTCACCCATTTTTTCAATCCCTTTTGCCATATGGCTTTCAGCCATATGGACACCAAATGCGCACCAATTTAGAAACCGGTTATATAAAAAATTGTTTGTTAACCCAAAGTTTCAGTTTGCGCATAAATATTCAATCGAAAATTAAACTTTACTTAATAATATATTTTTCCTTTATTTTATAAACCAATCAAATAATCCGTTCTTATAATTTATTTCATTAATTCATAAAAAGGACTTTTTAGTATTGTTTCTTTCCATATAATATACTATATCTTTTTGGTAAAGCCAACGCCGACCCGTACAAATATTGGGACATGTCGGCGTTTTTAGAAAGTTTTTTGAAAAATTTTTTTGAACTTTTATTCCGTAATTTTTAGGATATTATTCCAAAACGTCTTGACATTGTTCCGTAAAATGAATATAATATTCCGTATAAGGAGTGATTATTATGGCAATGAATGCAAAACAAGCAGCTGAAAAATGGAATATTTCCGATAGACGTGTTAGAACGCTATGTATTAACGGTCAAATTGAGGGTGCTTATCGTATCGGCAAGATTTGGTATATTCCCGACGGCACGGATAAACCTAAAGACGGAAGAATTAAAACCAAAGAAAGTTTAACTGCGCTTATTGAAAAGAAAAAAGCAGAGCTTGATTCTCGTCGTCCACTTACCGAAGGCGAAGCGCAAAGACTTTACGAAGATTTTATGATTGAGTACACCTATAACTCAAACGCCATTGAAGGCAACACCCTTACGCTTCGTGAAACGGATATGGTACTTCGTGGGCTTACCATTGACCAAAAACCGCTTAAAGACCATATGGAAGCCGTTGGGCATAAAGACGCTTTCTATTTTGTAGTTGACCTTGTAAAAGAAAAAGCGGAGCTTACCGAATATATAATTAAACAAATTCACGCTCTTGTTCTTGCCGATAAGCCTATGGATAAAGGAACGTATAGAAAAATTCCCGTTCGTATTCTTGGCGCTCATCACGAGCCTGTTCAACCTTATTTAATTGAGCCGAAAATGAACGACTTGCTTATTGACTTCAAAAACGACGATAGAAATATCGCCGAAAAACTTGCACTCTTTCATATAAACTTTGAAGGTATCCACCCCTTTATTGACGGAAACGGCAGAACAGGAAGATTGCTTGTAAACTTGGAGCTTATGAAAGCAGGTTATCCACCTATTGATATTAAGTTTACCGATAGAAAGAGATATTACGATGCATTTGACGCTTATCACGTTAAAAAAGATTTGTCAGCAATGACCAAACTTTTTGCCGAATATATTAACGCAAGACTTGACGAATATCTAAAAATCTTAAACTAAATTAAAATATATGACTAAAACTGTCATATTTCTTTATTCAACCGATTGCGCCGTTATTACTACAATAACCAGCATAAGCGATGTGTTGGGCGCCGCTATCGTTGGGGAAATAGGCGATATTTCAAGATTTGAATCCGCTCCTAAACTTGTTGCCTATGCGGGACTGGATGCTTCCGTAAAACAATCCAGCGATTTCTCCGGCACGAAAAACAAAATTTCCAAACGCGGCTCTCCGTATCTACGGCGGGCGCTTTGGCTCGCCGCTTTCGTTGCTTCAAGGCATGATCCCGTTTTATCCCTGTACTATTCCGATCTCATTGCCCGCGGCAAATCTCCCAAACTTGCTTTAACTGCCGTTTCAAGAAAACTGTGTAATATCGTTTGGAAAGTCCTTTCTTCCAAAACTCCTTACTTCCCCAAAGCCTGAGTATTACAGTTTTTGGGAATAGTACCATTTTTTGGAATGTTAGAATATTTATATCTTTTTTTACAAAGGAGTAAATATTCTATGCAACTTTCCAAAGCCATTTCCTACCGTCTCTCCCAGTTGCTTGCCGAAAAACAGCTCTCTTCTTACCAACTCTCCAGCAAAAGCGCCGTGCCTACTTCCACTATTTCCAACATCATCCTTTGTCACGGCAAATCCTGTACTGTTGCCACTATCTACGATCTTTGCAGGGGGTTCAACGTCAAAATCGGCGATCTTTTCAGCTCTGCTCTCTTTGATTTCGAAAATATTGACGACAACGGTTGATTTCTCTTAACCTTTATTCTCCTTATTGCGCCGTCCCGCCGGAACGGCTTTTTTGCGTTCCTTCCTTTTTCCATCCCCCCAAAAAAATTTTTTTTATCCGCCTTTTTTCGCTTGACTTTTTATAGCTGGTCTTATACATTCTCAGTTCCGGGCACATTGGTTTTAACTTCTTCAATCGAAAAAACTCACACGACGGAAGCCGTCATCAATTTTTTCAATCCCTTTTGCCATAAGGCTTTCAGGCACACGGACACCCAATGTGCACCAATTTAGAAACCAGTTATATAAAAAATTGTTTGTTAACCCAAAGTTTCAGTTTGCGCATAAATATTCAAATATTAATTAACCTTTATCCTCGCTTAACAACGCTTTTCTGCCTGATTTCTTCTGTAAATATGTAAACACACAAAATTTTGCGTTGACTCAAATAAATATAATAAAAATCTCAATTCAATCACAAAATTTTCTGTGAAAGAATTGAGATTTTTTCGTCCATCAGAACTTTCTCCAAACCATTTTATTGACGACACTTGTATACGACTGTATAAGTTTTACTACTTTTGCCGATACATTCTCGTCCGTGTAGTCGGGCACGGGGATTCCGTAATCCCCTTCATCGTTCATCCTAACGGCTGTTTCTACTGCCTGCAATAATGACTTCTCGTCTATCCCCGCTAATACAAAACAGCCTTTATCCAACGCCTCCGGTCTTTCCGTACTCGTTCGGATACATACCGCAGGAAACGATTTCCTTATACTCGTGAAATAACTGCTTTCCTCTGGTAATGTCCCACTGTCTGAAACTACCGCATACGCGTTCATTTGCAACTTATTATAATCATGGAATCCCAACGGTTCATGGCGGATTACTCTCTTATCCAACTTAAATCCGCTTTCTTCCAAACGTTTCTTACTCCTCGGATGACAGGAATACAATATCGGCATATCGTATTTCTCTGCCAATTTATTGATTGCATTGAACAATGATAAGAAATTCTTCTCCGTATCTATATTTTCTTCTCTATGCGCCGAAAGCAAGATATATCTTCTCGGTTGTAAATTCAGTTTTTCAAGGATATTACTCTTTTCAATCTCTTCGAGATTATTATGCAATACTTCCGCCATCGGGCTTCCCGTTACATACGTTCTCTCCTTCGGCAATCCACATTCTATCAGATACCTCCGTGCGTGTTCGCTGTACGCCATATTTACGTCCGAAATAATATCCACAATCCGGCGGTTCGTCTCTTCCGGCAGACATTCGTCTTTACAGCGATTCCCCGCTTCCATATGGAAAATCGGGATATGCAGTCTCTTCGCCGCAATTGCCGAAAGACAGCTGTTCGTATCTCCGAGAATCAATAATGCATCGGGTTGGATTTGGTTCATCAGTTTATAGGAACAGTTGATGATATTCCCCACTGTTGCGCCCAAATCCTCTCCCACAGCGTTCATATACGCTTCTGGTTCTTTGAGTTTAAGGTCATGAAAAAATATCCCGTTTAAGGTATAATCGTAATTTTGTCCCGTATGCGCAAGGATACAATCGAAATACTTCCGACATTTCGTGATTACCGCAGCAAGACGGATGATTTCCGGGCGCGTCCCCACAATAATCAGCAGTTTCAACCTGCCGTCATTCTCGAATTTTATATCGTTGTAATCGAGTTTTAATTCCGTACTCATTTTTCTACCTTTTCTCCGAATGTGTCGGGACGATTTATATCAAAAGTCTCATTCGCCCACATCACTGTTATCAATGGTTCCGTGGCGCTCAGATTGATGATGTTATGCGTATACCCAGGCAACATGTGCACCGCTTCGATTTTCTCTCCGCTCACTTCAAAATTCAGTATTTCGTCCGTGCCGATTTTCCGTTCCTGTATCAGTCCGTGCCCCGATGCCACGATAAAGAACTCCCATTTGCTGTTATGCCAATGCTCCCCTTTCGTGATTCCCGGTTTACTCACGTTCACGCTGATTTGGCCACATTTCTCCGTTTTTAGTAATTCCGTAAAACTTCCGCGTCCGTCGATGTGCATCTTCAACGGGAAACTTATCTTGTCTTTCGGCAAATACGATAGATATGTCGAATACAGTTTCTTCTCAAAACTTCCCTTCGGAATCTCGGGCATTATAAGATTAGTCGGCTGATTTCGGAATGTTTCCAAAAGTTCGACGATTCTCCCCAAGCTCTCTTTATGCGATACGGGCACATAGCAATATTTTCCTGTTTCGGACGAAACAGGAACAAGACCTTCGTAATCGCATCGATGTGCTTTACCTTCCAAAACGTCCAGCATTTCCGTTACAAGGTCATCTATATATACCAATTCCAATTCGGTATTTCTGTCATTTACCGTTATCGGCAAATCATTCGCCGTATTATAACAAAACGTCGCCACCGCACTGTTATAATTCGGTCGACACCATTTTCCGAATAAATTCGGAAAACGGTACACAAATACTTCCGCTCCCGTTTCTTGGGCATAGGTGAAGAAAAGTTCTTCCCCCGCAAGCTTGGATTTCCCGTAATCGCTCTGTCCGTATCTTCCGATCAACGTTGCCTGTACCGAGCTCGACAACATTACGGGGCAAGTGTTTTTATACTTTTTTAGCGTATTCAACAAAACGGAAGAAAATCCGAAGTTGCCCTGCATAAATTCCGCATTGTCTTTCGGACGGTTTACTCCCGCTAAATGAAACACGAAATCTGCTTTCTCGCAGTATTCCTCCAACTGCTCTTTGTCTGTATCCAAATCATATTCGTATGTTTCTTCTATACTAAGATTCGGACGTGTTTTGTCTTTTCCGTCTTTTATGTTTTTCAGAGCACTTACCAGATTCTTTCCGACAAATCCTTTTGCTCCCGTTATCAGTATCTTCATCGCTTTATTTTAATACTTTATTCCCTGTTCGTCAAGCTCATCACGTATATATTTCAGCGTCAACAATTTTTTCTTTACCTCTTCCACATTCAGGAGCTTTGTATTATTTGAATTAAATTCCGTCAGCGGATTCCTGTCCGTATCTCCCTGTTTGAAGTACTTGTCATAATTCAGTCCACGCTTGTCACAAGGAACACGATAAAACTTATCCATATCTATCGCATGTGCGCACTCTTCGTTCGTCAACAAGGTCTCATACATCTTTTCGCCATGGCGAATTCCGATTACTTTGATATCCTCTTTCTTTCCTCCGAACAACTCGCACACCGCCTCTGCTTGTGTTTGAATCGTACATGCAGGCGCTTTCTGTACCAAGATATCTCCGCTTGTCCCATGCTCGAACGCAAACAACACTAAATCCACAGCTTCGTCCAATGACATGATAAATCTCGTCATACTCGGTTCTGTAAGCGTTATAGGCTGCTTGTTCTTGATTTGCTCTATCCAAAGCGGTATGACGCTTCCCCTCGAACACATCACGTTTCCGTATCTCGTACAACAAATCTTTGTCGTCTGCGTTGTACGAGATTTAGCTACGATAACCTTTTCCATCATGGCTTTACTCGTCCCCATTGCGTTCACGGGATACGCCGCCTTATCCGTGGAAAGACAAATGACCGTCTTTACTCCTTCATCAATTGCCGCCGTCAATACGTTTTCTGTTCCCAAAACATTCGTCTTGACCGCCTCTATCGGGAAAAATTCACAAGAAGGCACCTGTTTCAATGCTGCCGCGTGAAATATATAATCCACTCCGTGCATCGCGTTTTTGACAGATTGGATATCCCGTACATCTCCGATATAAAACTTAATTTTCTCCGCCACTTCGGGCATTTTTGCCTGGAATTCGTGACGCATATCGTCTTGTTTCTTTTCGTCTCGGGAAAAGATTCGAATTTCTCCGATGTCCGTTTTCAAAAAGCGATTTAATACTGCATTTCCAAAACTTCCCGTTCCGCCTGTGATCATTAATGTTTTATTTGTGAATAACAACATATTATACTCCTTTAATTTAATTTTTGATTTTTGGATACAAAAAGTTTCTTCATAAAAAAGGGTTGAATTATACAATATAAACCAACACAAATAATATTTGCGACTATAACGCCATTCCATCCCCCCATGATTTCAGTTAAAATAAAAGAGAGTGGAATTTTTGCACATGCACCAATCAAAAAACAAACCATTTGAACCTTTAATGCACTCAAACCATTAGTTATACTTGATAAGACGCTATTTATAATCATCATGCAACCAAGCAGAGCAAAAAGAATTCCATTAAAAATATTTAAATCGGATATACTATTTTCCCCTAGCCAGAGATTCATAATAGGTTTCATAAAAGGAATAATTAAAAATTCTCCTGTGCAAAATATTAAAGCTAAAAGCATAAATCGTTTATAAGTTGTTCTTATCCATGCATAATTATTTTCTGCTTTTGCTTTAGTTATTGCAGACCAAATAGGGGTCAACGCAAGAGCAAAGATTGTACTTCCCAGGGAAAATAGTTTATAATAAGCTTGGTAGTCTACTACGAATGAAGCTCCTGATGTTTTTGTTATTAAAAACTCATTTGTACTCATGATAAGCATATATGCTATTTGTACCAAAAAAAATATTCCTCCGAGCGAGAGTACTTTTCTTGTATATTCTTTGGAAACATATCTTATTTTTGGAAAAGCATATTTCAGCTTTCCTCCAAAGACACAAATCGACGCCACTAGCAAAGGTAATGCAACTGCAACAGCATGTACAATAGCCATTATGATAACATTTTTATCATTGCTTTCAGAAGGGATAATCTTTACTACTATTAAAATTGCAATATTCGTACATAATATCAAAAAATTATTCAGCGAAGATTTTTGTAAACCATATAACACAGAATTAATCAATTTCAGCCAAAATTGTAACATGACTCCAATAAAAACTATAATAGTTGCAATATAGAGAGATTTTGGAGAAACAATAGATTCATTTATATTTAATAGTGAATTTAAATTTATAAATTTAATAATAATAGGACAGAGTAATGAGGCTATAACTGCTATCGCTCCAATAGAAAAATAGGCAGAAGATAAGTATCTCTTAACATCTTCTTTATTATCTAAGGATAGAGAATCTGATAAATGATTACGCAAACCATTTCCAATACCTAGGTCAAAATTCAATATCCAATTTAATAATGACAGTATAGTATACCATAAGCCAAGAACTTCATCATTGTTAAAAAATTTTATATAAGCAGGAAGAGTAAATAATGAAACAAATAAAGCTCCTCCTTTGACGAGAAAAGCACCTATAACATTTCTATATACAATTTTGTCATTGTCGGATAAATTTTTTAATCTATCTATAATTTTTTTTACCATTCTCAATAGCCTTTTTTAAATAATCCTTGGAATTTGCAATATATTTGTTATAATCCACAATAGAACTATAATTAATTTGATCATTTAAAACAGTATTCAAATCACTCTTTTCTGTGATTATATGATGCATTAATTCTCGTATAGTTAACAAATCAATAATTCTCTCATTGGTGTGTATATCAGGCAAAATAGTAAAAAATTGCTTTTGAAAAATTAAAGAAAATGCCGTTGCATGAAAAGAAGAAGATAAAATCATATCGGCATAATATATATAGCTCAATATTTCATCGGGTCCCAAATCTTTTAAAAATTGATCACACATACATTTTTTAGAAAATCCAGAACATAAAATTACTTTTAATCCATATTTTTTCGATAAAAACTCAATGCATTCATCCAAAAGTTTTGAAGGATTAACTAAATATACAAGCAAATACTTCGGTTGATTAACAGGTCTAATAAATTTTATATATTCTGATGAATCTAACAAAAAAACAGGATCAACACATTGAATAGCTTTTATTCCAACTTCTTCAAGCAACCTTACCGAACTAGCTTCTCGTACAGATATTGCCGAAAAATCTGAAAGTTTTCGTGCTAAAAATTGTAATTCTTCTTGTGTGAATCCAGTCTGTCCCATGCTTGTCGCATAAGAAAGTTTCTTCCCTGAAGTCCAAACTAATTTATATGCATCATCTCTTCCTGAGTCATGAAAGACATTCCACAACTGGTCGCCGCCAGCGATATAAATATCTGCAGAAAAATCAAAATTTGAAAGTTGTCCAATATCCGTGAATCTTTCATTGGTAATCGGTATATATTTTTTCACAAAATCGCGAAATCGTTTTGTCCTTCGCCTATATGCTCCATAATTCAATATTTTTCCGATAACGGCTCGTATTGTACACTTATTATAATAATCGGGATTATAATCAATAATTTTTGTATCCTCATATCCTTGAGAAATCAAATATTTACATAATGCATAGCTTTGAAATACTGAACCAAAATTTGGAATATTATGAATTGTGATAATACGTATTCGCATTACGCCTTCCTTCCTATTTGACAACTTTTTTTAAGAACTTCTTTATGCGCTTCGGAATATATTTTGATACAAACGGAAACAGTCGATTATATTTACATTCTGTTTTTTCTACAGCAGTCCATCCCTCTTCTTCTATTCTTAGATATATTGCTTTTCTTTGTAGTGGCAACTTACTTGGAGATGATAAATTTCCATTTCCGCGCACAACTTCATCGAGGGAGGTTTCATATAAATACATCTTGTCATATATCGCATTGAGAATATGTTCTCCTTTTGCTGTATTTATAAGAAGTGCCGAAAAACCATTTTTTGTATCTATTCCCGAAATTATATTTTCTATATTCCAGTAATCTCCGATTGTTATATCCGCAGTACGTTCAACTGAAGAATATTTACAGGAATAACAACACATACGACTCACGCTGTTTTGTAAGTAGTAGTAGTAGTAGTAACTATTATTATACGGAGAAATTGTTTTTATCTTCCCATTACAACAAATACTGCCTTGAGAACACCATCCGTTTCTCTTTTTATCTCTAAAACGTAAACTGCTGACCCTCCCTTTCTTTTCTGTCGTTACAGTTAAATAATTCGAAAGTAAACGAGGACTGGGAACCCCATGACAAATTAAATCAACAGTCACTAAATTATCATAGTCTTTGCGTAAATATCTACGCAACCCATCGACTTGACAAGGCGTTCCGGTAAACAGTACCAATTTTTCCGCTTCAAGAAAATTTCTAATCTCCGTATAAATATTACCTGTATCACTTTGAACATACTTGGACCCTCTCATTTTTTTGACTTCGTCTTTATCTGATGTTAAAATGTGAAGAGCTACTAAATTATTGTCAAAAACACAACCCGCTACATATCCGTTCTTCGATAAAATATATTCTGCAAGTGCAGAAAATACACCCCCGCTTGAACTTTCCAACAGTTCTTCTTCATTTTTGAACTGTGCCGCATACACGGCAATCGGAGTATTTGTTTCAGAAACATTTTCTATCGGACAGACTTTTACGCAAAGTCCGCAATTTACACACTTAGTAGCTTCTAATACAGGATATAAAAAACCTTCTTTGTTCGGTTTTATGGAAATGGCATGATGAGGACATATTTGCTCACAAGCCCGACAGCCATAACAATCTTTATCGTCACCCGTTAATAAATACTTTGTCATTTAATTCCTCATTCGGCATAATACAGTCAGTAAAAGTTTGGGGCAAATTTAATTTGAATATTGATTTTATAGTTTCAAAAGAAACTATTTCATGACTTTGCTCTATAAATTCTGAAAGTAATCTTACATTTTCTTCGGCATTATTTTTTCCAAACAATAATAAAGATTCTGGATAACTTTCAAGATATTTTTTTGAGGGCTCCTCAACAATATCATAGGTACCTATAATAGGCTTTCCATAAGACATGTATTCAAATATTTTACTCGGTACCATCGTCGTTATTGAATTCCCTATATTCACTAAGAAATCTGCCTCTTCAAACTTCTTTTTTAGTTCTCCATGTGGCATAAACGGACTAAAAATTAAACGTTCACCCATTTTCTTCTTCAAATCATCAAACATCCACATACAATCGATTGTTCCAACAAACTCACAGCTAATATCTTCCCGATCCAAAACGGATAAAATATTTATCAGTGTATATGGATTACGAATTTTTAGATTGATACTGCCGACATATAATAGTTTATAAACATTATTTTGGCGTATTTTATTTGCTTCCTTAACCTCCTGTTTCACTAACATTGGAATATCCAAAAAATACATCTTTGAAAGATATTTTTCTTGAAATCTCTCATAAAAATTTTTACTGGACTTCATTAAAATAATTTTATCCGCAACAGAAAATATTTTATCCTCTACCCGCATTCCCCTCCTTCTTATAGTTTTGTTTGAAAATATTTTAGGTCCGTATCCTCCGGATAAAGAATCTAAAAAATACGCAATATATGTAATTTCAGGATATTTCTTTTTTAAATTATACCCCGCCTTTAAAGATTCTATAGGCGTATATACTGAAATTACCATATTGTATCCTATTTCTTTTTGTAATTTTATCGCTTTCCTTTTAAATCGAAAATTTGTAAGAGTCGATATCGTCGGCCAAAATGCAATTGAAAAAAAGAGCTGCAACTTATTTATCGTTTTAGCCAAAAATATTGCTAATTTTCCTCTTACAGGATGCCCACTACAATTTATTTCTCCCCACTCTTTTAGTCTTATCGAAAGCCTTTGTCGTACACGAAAAATTTGTATGCCTTCGCTATTTACCTCATAGTCTAAGACTCCATGCATTTTATTAGCTAAAACTGTCACTGAATGGCCATTTAAGATTAAATTTTTTATAATGTTATCCGAACATAGACCATTAGCCGACGCCCTGGGTTTATAAGCTCCTAAAATATAAAGAATTTTCATGTATATCTCGACTCCACGATACATCTTGAGCACTATAAAATATAATTATATAGATTAATGAAATCCTTAAAAGACTTTCTGTAGATAATAATAATATAAATGACAATAATAATATAATGATGCAAAAAATATTCAATTTAAAAATTTTTGCGTGTTTCAAAAAAACTCTCAAATAGAAATATATACAGGGCAATCCAAATAAACTTCCGAAAAGAGCAAACCAATTCAAAATTGTATTTGTAGCCACTCCATTGCACTTTTCTATATTTAATATCGTAAATGAATCGTAACCTATGCCTATAATTGGAGAAGCTAAAAATGCCTTGAAAGGATAAATTATAGCATCTAATCTCGCTTGAGTTGTATATGAAATCTCGCCATCACTTTCTAAAAACAATCCACGAAGTTTGGAAAAAACGACATCTCTAATACTTGGGACAGATAGAACAACTATGCAGCCAACTAAAAATATCCCACCAATTTTTAGCATTTTTCTTTTTTGTTTTTGGTTACATAATTTATTAATCAATACTATATAAATCCCTGCCATAACTGCATATCCCATAGTCGAAAATGTTGTAACAATTGTTAAAGTAAAAATAACAATATAGCCAATTCTAAACTGTTCCCTACTCATTCCGACAAAATATAAAGCAAAGCAATTTAATAGAGCAAATGCCCCCGGTTCCCAAGCAAATCCATAGTTACGTATATATATTGTATTTGTTAAAAAGACAGAAAAAAGAGCATCATGTACTTCGGCTTTACTATCTAATCGATATCCTAAAAAAGGTAATTGTTCAATTAAACTAGGAAATAAGAAGCCAACTATAAAGACGATTAAAGA
>CDZB01008563.1_pt1 | contig 13872 bp, 14 predicted proteins | sample 554961 | NCBI WGS metagenome assembly CDZB01 (sample SAMEA3182106, study PRJEB8094) | gut metagenome | biome: human; feature: gut; material: Stool; isolation source: human stools | place: Canada | collected 2013-02-26
TCCGATAGGTGACACGCGAATTGTAATGACCAGACCGTTCCTGATACCAGCGATCCGGTGCGCGATAGACTTCCGGGTGAAGCTCCCGGTCAATCAAATAGAAGATTATATCGTCGGTGCGGATTGTGTACCGGCGAGTTTTCTTGCCCGTATCTTTGCACGGGACTAAACCGTTTTGCAGAAGATGCAGAGCAGTTGCTTTGCTGATATGGGCGATCTGGTAGAACTGATCTTTCGAGACCGTCTCAGGGTATTTGCGACGGATGGATTCGTAATATTTCATGCTTTCAGTCATGCGGATAACCACCTTGATTTTGATGTTCGGTATCGGTAGGTATCATCTGCATTGGACTGTGATTTCTCCCCGAGTTCTCCCCATCTTCTCCCCAACGGGCTTTTTTCTCCCCAAAACCGGATTTCTATCGAACTCCTTGCTCTGTCTGGGCTTTCGTGATTTTCAACCTTCAAGGGCGGAAAAATGCTGATTTTTCAAGGGTTTGCAAACTCTCGCATTGTCTGTGAGTTTCCGCCGTTTTCCTTCAAAGTCCGGATAGCGACTCTAACTCGAAATCAGTTTGCGCGAAAGCGCACAAGGGTTCGAATCCCTTCCTCTCCGCCAACAGAACCCTTGAAAACCCAGTGTTTTCAAGGGTTCTTTCTATTCGGTAAAAATATTCCGACTTTGATTTTTGGTGATTCTGCCGCTTTTCCGAGCCGATTTTGTTCTCTTTTCTGCCCGTGAATATTAGAATTAAAAAGCGCCAAACACCGCTTGAAATAAGGCTTTTTAAGGCTTGCCTACCTCTCGTTGCATTAGAATAATTTTTTCGAACGGAAATTTGCCGATTTTCATAACATCCGGTTGCGGACAACCGCACCAAAAGCCATGTGTGGATTTTAGTGGTCGGGGTTCAAATCGGCAGAAAGAAAAATGCCGAAGAAATCATCATTGAAAAACCGCAAAAAAATATTAGAGATACTAAGCAGAATTATATTTTCCGGCAATTAAATCAAGGACATACTATATTGTGTATTCGCAAGATTGGGGGGGGAAAATATTAAAGTTATTTTACAAAATTGTTCCCCAATACTTATTGACTGTTGGGGAACAATCTGATATAATATTCAAAGGAATTATTCCCCAAAAGGAGGAGCTACAATGGCAGTACAATATAGTGAAATACAGGAATTGCTCAAAAGTCGCGCTGACCTCAATGCCAGACTGAGCTTAATGCCCTATGACGGCACACCCGAAATCAAAGAACGCGGCGATGGGAAATACCTTTATGTAAGAAAACGTGTAGCAGGAAAACAGACCTCTACTTATGTAGGCACATATACCGAAGAACTGTATAATCTGCTTTTGCGCAATGCCAGAGAAGCCCGTGAAATCAGAAAGTCGCTTCGCAGCATTGAAAAGCAGCTTGCCGCAGCCGGTTATTCCGAGGATGCCCTTTCCGCCGATGTTATAAACAACATTGCCTTTGCGCGTGCCAATATGAAAATGAACATCTATGATCAGGCTGTTTTGGAGGGTGTTGCAACATCTTTCCCTCAGACGGAAGAGATCATAGAGAACGGAAAAGTATCCGGCATGACGGCAACCGATGTACAGAAAATTTTAAATTTGAAACACGCATGGGAGTTCATTTTGGACCGTGATGTAGTTGCCAGCCGTTCTGACTATTATATGCTCAGTCATATTGCAAGGCTTGTCAATGAAGGCTTTTTTGCAGAAGGCGGTCGCATTCGCGGTGTTCCGGTTACCATAGGCGGTTCGTCTTATGTTCCGCCTCTGCCGAATGAATCGGATGTGAAAGACAAAATTCTTGAGATCATCGAGGAGGAGGACGATGCCGTCAATATTGCCATCAGGCTTTGTCTTTACTGCATGAAGACCCAGATATTCTTGGATGGCAATAAGCGCGCTTCCGTTATCTTTGCAAATCATTATCTTATTGCTCACGGCGGAGGTTTTTTGGTCATTCCCGAAAGCGAAGTGCCGGAGTTCAAGAAATTGCTTGTGAAGTATTATGAAGGCGAAGACCCCTCTGTTATTGCGGGCTTTATGAAAGAACGCTGTTGGAAAACCATAGAGCACTAAGCATCCAATATTGGGGAGCAAATTTAGATGTGAATTTCAAAATTGTTCCCCAAAGTTATATCTGTGGTAAGTACGAAAACACGCCTCAATTGCATACGGAGGTTTATATGAGAATAACAAAAATCGAAATTACAAATTACAATTCGATAAAAGAACCGGTTAAAATAAACTTTTATAACGGATTGCCGACCGTGCTGATCGGCAAGAACGGAAGCGGAAAAACCAACTTTTTGGAAGCGCTGAATGCCGTTGCGGAAGCAAACGGTAATTACTTCGGGCTGCGCAAAGAACTGCCGATAAGTTACAAGGTGCATATCCGCCTTGAAAAGGAGGATGCCGAAAAACTCTTCCCCGGCAAAAGCATCGACGAAAAATGCGAATTTGTCGCTTGCTCCGGAGAAAACGGCAAGATAGACCGAATTGAGTCGGAATGTCTAATTCCGCTTTTAAGAATGGAAATCGACGAAATCTCCGAACTTGCAGGCGAATTGAAAGACGCTCTCGATACATATATACAAAGCAGCTGAACAAAATTGCGTACGTTGAAAATAACGAGCATCTGTTACGGGGATTTCAGATCATAAATTTCAAAAATTCAACGACAAATTATGATTTTCTCAAAGGGCAGGTTGAAATGGTGATCCGGGAAGCCGAAAAGTTTGCAGGATTTGCTAAGGGAAATTTCGTTGCCGAAGAGCACTCTCTGAAATTTGCATATGTTGATTATTATGGCTTAAATGACCCGAAATACCTCCCCTTCAAACTCCGCTATGTAAAACTCGATTTAGTTAAGATAAAGCAAGCGGCAGCAAATGTAAAACTTAAAAACCCCACCGAATGCTATGGCGTGGAGCTAAACTGTGCCATATATTCGATGGGGTTTTATGTGATTGAAAGGTAGTATTGCCTCACCATATTGCTGTTATCTGTCCAAAGCTCACGTTATGTCATCACGTTCTGAACAACTCCATTAATTGATGAAACGGGCTTAACCTTTCGATTCACAATATATAAGTTAGTTTTCTCTTGGGACTATATCTGAGTTGGGCGCCTCATAAGGCTTTCCGTCCTTGTTGTAGGTCAAGTTAAATACAAGGTCGGACAACCATTTCTTAAATGATGGATTGTCCTGAAACTGCTTGAACAGCTCCATATTGTCCGCCATAATTGAAAATATGACCTGCTGCAGCGCACGTTCGCTTTCCAAGCGCGCACTCTGTTCATCAGAGTTTCTCATGGCATTCTGATATTTTTCGTCCTTAGACACCATGGCCGGTATCTCAAGGATCTGCCTCCGCACGTTATCCGCATCATTCCAATTGATGTTACCAAACATATCATTGAAATTGGAGAGAATGACAGACAGCAAATCCATTTCCGGTTCAACGATGTGCCCGACCTTTCCTGCCGGTACGGGAGCCACCTCCGTATCGGCATCTTCCAAGCGAATGGACATGACCTCACGCGCCTCGTTGCGGTAACTTTCGAGGTCAATTGTTTCAAGAATCCCCTGCGAAAGATCGTCATCCCGCGGAGACGGCAGCTTTGGTATCAGCAAATTAAGAAAGATGGATAGCCGTTCCCAGTCCGCATTACCATACGGCAAAATCGCTCCGAGGAAGCTATAGGTACGCACAAACGCCTTTGCCGCGCTCTTAAATTTGATCTGATCATCCGTGTCAAGTTGCTTGTAAACGGCAGTGCAGGCATCTAATGTGGGATCAAGTTTGTCGCGATCCGCTCCATCCAGATACAAATTAACCAGCCGCTCGACATCTTCATTAGAGAACACCTGATATTCATCCATCGTTGCAACAAGGTCGTACAACTTGTTCGGATCGGTTTCGCCAGACAGAATCGTGGTACGGTAGTAACGGGAAAATGATTGCTGAATCATCTCTGGCTTGTTTGCAAAATCCAAGACGAAGGTATCGTACTTTTTCGGGCAGCAGCGGTTCAAGCGGGAGAGCGTCTGTACTGCCTTGATGTCATAAAGCACCTTGTCCACATACATGGTGTGGAGCAGCGGCTCATCAAAGCCCGTCTGGAACATATCCGCAACAATGAGAATGCGATACGGATCTTTTTTGAACTCCTTCGGTATCTTAGCGTCCGGGAAACCGTTCAGTCCGGCAGATGTAAGCGGCGGTTCCTGACCTTGATACTTGTTCTCGCCGGAAAAGGCGATGATTGTCTTATATGGACTGTGCCTATCCGCAAAGCATTTATTGATAGCGTAATAATATTCAATACAGCGAGGAATGCTGGAGGTCACGACCATAGCGCGAGCCTGCCCACCGATTTTGCCCTTAGCAATGACCTGCTCGTGAAAGTGATCTACCATCATAGCCGCTTTTTTGGCGATGGTATAGCTATCGCTTTCCACAAAGCTGCGTAGCTTCTTCTGCGCTCGCTTCTTATCGAACATCGGGTCATCCTCGACGGTCTTCATCAACTTATAGAAGCTGTCAATAGGCGTGTAGTATTGCAGTACATCCAGAATGAATCCTTCCTGGATCGCCTGTTTCATCGTATAAACATGGAAAGGTCTGTGCTTAATATCGTCGCCATCCTGATACGGAACGCCGAAGGTTTCCAGCGTTTTATTCTTCGGGGTGGCGGTAAACGCAAAATAGCTGGCATTGTTCAGCAGTTTGCGTCCTTCCATCATAGCGTTGATCTTATCCTCATTGTCCATTTCGTCATCGGAAGCAAGCCCGGAAAGTGCAAGATTCATCTGCGCAGAGTTTCTTCCGCTCTGTCCGGAATGAGCCTCATCGATGATAATGGCGAAATGGTTATCCTTGTGTTCCGCTCCGATTTGCGGAACAATGTATGGGAACTTTTCAATCGTGGTGACAATAATACGTTTTCCATCCGTAATGGCTTTCGTAAGATCGCCGGAGTGCTCCGCCCATGCAACCGTGCTGCCGACCTGCATAAACTGCTTGATCGTATCCCGTATTTGCTTATCGAGGATACGGCGGTCAGTGACTACGATAACGGAGTCCAGCATCGGGCGACCGTCATATTCCAGCCCGATGAGCTGGTGAGCAAGCCAAGCGATAGAGTTGGATTTTCCGCTGCCTGCGCTGTGCTGAATGAGATACTTCTTCCCAACGCCATTTATTTTCACGTCGGCAAGCAGCTTCGTTACAACATCGAGCTGGTGATAACGAGGGAAAATCTGCTTTTCCTTTTTCTTTTTGGTATCCTCATCAACTTCAACAACGACTTGTGCATAATTTTCTATAATCAGCGTCAGCTTTTCCTTTGCAAGAATATCTTTCCAAAGGTAGTCAGTCATGATGCCATTGGGATTTGGTGGATTTCCTGCTCCGTCGTTATAGCCCTTATCAAATGGCAGAAACCAGCTATCTTGTCCGGCAAGTTTCGTGCAGAACTTGATGCGGGCATCATCAACAGCAAAATGCACCATGCAGCGTTTGAATTGGAACAGCATCTCTCTGGAATCACGGTCATCCTTGTACTGCTGAACGGCATCATCAACATTTTGCTTTGTGATTTGATTCTTGAGTTCAAATGTAACAACTGGGAGACCATTGATAAATACGCACAGATCCAGTGCCAGTTTGGCTGCATCCTGTGAATAGCGGAGTTGTCGTGTGACGCTGAAAATATTCTTTTGGAACAGCTCCTTAGCTTTTGCATTGCCCTCAGAGGGGGTCAGGTAAAACATGATCAGGTCGGCGGGGTACACTTTGATACCATTTCGCAGAACATCAACTATGCCGCGCTTGGAAATCTCGCCCTGTAAGCGGTTGAGAAACTGTGCGTATTTTTGATGACTTTTCCTGATACCCAGCTTCTCTAATTGCTCCGGTTGCGTATCTTGTAGGAACCGAAAAAGCCGAGTCTCATCAATGGCGTATTCTTTGTTGTAGTCGGCGTTGGAACCTTCTTCATATCCGTTGTGCTCAACAAGCCAGTTTACAATGAGAGCTTCGAATCCGCTTTCCTTGGTATTGGTCGGCATTACGCTTCTTCCTCCTCTTCTGCTAAATGAGGCATCTCATATAAGTTGCCCAATAGCTGTTTTATAAATACGATAACTTTATCGGCATCTTCTTGGGTTGCCATTCCCATTTCGTGTGTATATTTGTTTCCGATCTTTCTTATTTTATCAACCCATGCTTTATTTTGACTTCCGATAAAGCCGTTGGTTTCCAGATAGTTTATGTACTCGGCAAATGTTTTCCCAGCATCGGCACCTTTGTCCACTGCAATGTACATCAACAATGTCCGCGAGACCATAATGACGGAGTGATAGCATTCGTTCAAAAAGCACTTTCGACATTCGTTATACAGTTTTTCTACATTTGCAGGGAGAAAGCGTACATCCTCGTAGGGGAGTAGCTGTGACTGCGGTATGATTTTTCCGTCAAGACCAATGATGACCGGCATGAAGCACTCCGGGCATTTATGAATTTGATATTTGATGGCTCCGGTAACTGTATCAACAATTCTGGTGGTGGAACTCGCCTGCACACGCACACCGCAATATGGACAGGTTATTGTTTTTGAAGCCATATCCCTTTTTCGAATTGGCTCCCACGTCCATTCTTTTATTTCTATCATACTTATTCCTCCTCAGGAGGCTCGTCCGCACCTTGTTCCAAATTTTCATCTACATTATCGTTATCTTCATCCGCAAATTCGTATTCGGGAATCTCAATGCCACGGACATCAATCTTGCCAGTTACGGTATCAGCGACAAGGCGCACTCGGTATTCTCGTAGCACAGAAATTTCGTCCTTCAAAACAGTAATGGTCTTGTTAACCTGATCAATGATTTCATTTATTCTTGCTACAGCCTTGTTTTGATCAGCTTCCCCAGGAAGAGTGATGATTGTGTTCCCCAATGCTGTCGGGTAAATGTGAACAATGATGTCGCCCTTGCCGTTAATGTATCTATGCTTTAATGAAGCCTGGCTATAGAGCTGATAAAGAAGGTACTCCACATTTGTTCCTTCATTAGGATGGAAAACGATAACATCTCCGCCAACGGCAACAATCTGTTCACCCATATACAAAATTGATTTACCGATTTCATCCTTGGTTTCTCCCGTTCCCGCCATCACAATATCGCCCTTTGATATTTTTCTGGATGTTGAATAAGCATTTCCATCAATGTGATGCGTGATTATAGATGTTTTATACTCGTACTGTGTGTAAATATCTCCATAGAGAATAGCTGGATAATCTTCATCCTCTACAAGATTGTCTCTGGAGAAACCGCTACCTTTGAAAAAGGTGCCGAGTTGCTTGAGCCGAACCACGCTAACCACAGGATAAGCATATAACTGTTCCTCAATTTCAGCCTGCATAAACTCCTTAAGTGTAACAATCTGCTTCTGTTTAACAGCAATCAGCTTGTTTATTCCTGATACCTTCCAATCCAGGAATTGAACAATTTGATCCTGCTCTTCGCGAGGAGGAACGGGAAGAAGCACGTTTCCTAAATAGTCCATCGAAATACGCATACGAACGGAAGTGAGGGTGCCGTCCTCGCTTTCATGCATAAGGATTCCCTTGCCCAATCCCACGAGACTTCGCTGGAACGGCAGCAAGCGGAAAATATAGTGGTAGTACCAAATGTTCTCATCCTTATGCGGATAGAAAGCATAATACACTGGACTTATTGCACCATAGTATTTCGAAACACCCGCTGCTCCCGACACGACATTCATGCAGTTTACAAGCAGATCATTTTCATGACATACATTGTACTGCGTAAGGTCGCTCTTAGGCTTATTGCCACCTGTTCCTTCTTTCTCCGCATAAGGAACAACGCCTTGCTTCGCTGTTAAAGAGAGAATATTCTCCGTAACAATAGGATTGTTGCGCTCCTTCCGCATGGCAAAGACAGCCTTCATTCGTCTTGCATCCCAATGAGAAGGTATCTGTTTTGCCCACTTCTGATTTATCGGAGCATAAGAGGTGTATGCCTTATTCATTCGCAATCCCTCCTACAATATCCGCCAACATGCCATCTGCCTCTTTTTCAAGCGCATTAAGCGTAGCAATGATGTCATCCATTTCGCGGATTTCCGCAGGTTTATAAAAATACTTTGTGAAGCTGATTTCGTAGCCTATTTGTGTTTTCTTTTCATCTACCCAAGCATCAGGGGCATATGTTAGAACTTCGTCCTGCATAAAGGCGGCAATACCACCAGTATATGTGAATGGAACAAGTTCTGTATCACGAAGGTCACTGTCACATTCCCCTTCGATAGGCTGGGCAGTCGGGTCCTGTTCCGTAATGAACGGACGGATTTTTTTCAAGACACCTGCTTTGAGTTTCGTTGCTTTTACAAATGCTGTCCAGTCATCAGTGGGAGTCCCAGTCGGAACCGAAGCGAGAGCTTTTTTGACAGCTTCCAGTTCATCCGCTTTTTTGAAGATATCGACAGGTATTGTCCTATTCGGGTACACACGCAAACGCAACGGACGCTCAACAGTAATGGACCAATAAGCGAAATCTTCATTACTGAAAATCATACTAACTTCGCTTTCTTCCATTTCAAGGAATATGCGAACTATTTCTTTCCGAATCTCCGAGGTGAACTCACAATTTTTCTTGCCCATATTCCTCGGCACCGGAGATTTCATCTTGGAAGCATCAATTAACTGAATCTTTCCTTTGCGTCGTTCTTCCTTTTTATTTGACAGAATCCAGATAAAGGTACCGATTCCAGTGTTATAGAACATGTTGTCGGGTAAAGATATTATCGCTTCGACCAGATCGTTTTCTATCATAAAGCGTCGGGCGTTGCTTTCGCCACTCCCCGCATCGCCCGTGAAGATGGACGAACCGTTATGTACCTCCGCAATGCGACTGCCGAGAGGCGTGTCTTTCTTCATCTTTGCCACATTGTTCAGCAGGAACAGAAGCTGGCCGTCGCTTGTACGCGGGATCATCGTGAGCTGCTCACCGCCGTCCAGATAAGCATTGAAACGACTGTCAAGGATTTCCTTCTTGCCGCCCATCTTTTCGGCATCGGTTTTCCAGCTCTTGCCGTAAGGCGGATTCGAGAGCATGAAGTCAAACTGCCGAGTGGCATTGCCGTCCAAAGATAGCGTTGAGCCGTAACTGATATGTTCTGCCTGATCGCCGTCACCCTTGAGTAACATATCCGCCTTGCAGATGGCATAGGTTTCCGGGTTGATTTCCTGCCCAAAAAGGTGGATGGAAACATTTTTACCGCGCCGTGCCGCCAGTGTCGTAAGACGATCCTGTGCAACGGTGAGCATACCACCTGTTCCGCAGGCCCCGTCATAGCAGGAATAAGTGGCATCCTTGATCTGATCGGCAATCGGCATAAAGATAAGGTCTGCCATCAGTTCAACAACATCGCGGGGCGTCCAGTGTTCGCCGGCTTCCTCGTTGTTTTCCTCGTTGAACTTACGGATCAGTTCCTCGAAAATCGTACCCATACCGTGGTTATCCAGGCCCGGATGCTTGAGAATGGTCTTTTCTTCGTCTTTATACACTGGGTTCGGACTGAGGTTAATATCCGAAGATATAAATTTTTCAATGACTGCGCCGAGAATGTCTGCCTCGATCATGGTGTCAATCTGATTGCGGAACTTGAACTTCTCTAGAATCTCCTGCACATTCGGAGAGAAACCGTCAAGATATGCTTCAAAATCCGTTTTCAATGTCTGCTTCTTCGCACGGCTGGTAAGGTCGCGCAGACGGAACGGAGACGCATTGCAGAAAGCCTGTCCCGCCACATTGCACAGTGCAGGCCACTGGTTATCGATACCTGCCGCATCCAACTTTTTCTTCATATCCAGGACAGACTCTTTGCTATCTTCCAAAAGAGCATCCAAACGACGGATGACCGTCATCGGCAGGATTACATCACGGTACTTGCCGCGCACATACACATCTCGCAGGCAGTCGTCTGCGATGCCCCATATAAAACTAACTATTTGATTATGCACCTGATTGTCCATATTTCTTCGTTTCCTTTCGCACTATAGTGATTCACTATTATCATATCAAGTTCACCGTCCAATAAAACGGTCTTAGTCGGAATTCTCTGCTTTATCGCCAGCTGCGCCGCCAGAGCGAATCCACTCATCAACCTCTGACAATTTGAACTTCCACAGCCTTCCCACCTTGTACACAGGCATATTTCTTTTAGCGGTTCAGGCAAGAATAGTCTCTCTGCCAACACCGAGATATTCCTGTACTTCTTTAAGGGTAGACCACTTTTCAATATTCACATTATTATTCCGTCAATTGTTTTCTTTTTCAAACTCAACGATATCAGCAATATTACAGTCGAGGACAGTGCAGATTTTGCGGAGGGCTTCCATAGAAACATCCTCGCTGCGGCGGAGTTTTGTCATGGTGCTGGAGGAGAGTCCGGTGGCTTTATGCAAGTCCGATTTACTCATTTCTTTGTCAACAAGGAGTTTCCACAGCTTTTTATAACTTGCTTTCATCATTTAAAACCTCACATTTGAAAAAACTACAGTTTAACAACTTATATTATATCACATGAGCGTCTTTTTTTCAAGATAATTCGACGCTTTTCCGCCGGACTTCGAATATTATTCGATAACATTCTGCTTTTTCCGTTGCCGTCATACGCAAAACAAGGCACTATGGCATGCTTGTTATGTCAAGTGCATACAATAATTTGATATAGCGCTGCTGCGAGGCTATCTTATCATTTTCGCAAAGGCGATATATTACAGAAAACTCACGCACAGCTTTGAATAAGCCGTGCGTGAGTTTTCAATTTTCATACGGTATTCTGAAATAATCCGGGTATTTTTTGAATGTATCCTGCGCTGAGAGGCAGGTATCGGTCAGGTGTCCCTTTTCCCAATCCCGCTCTTGCATCCGCCGTTATCTTCCGTTAAATTCCGCCAAGTTCGGGTTTTACCGCTTGACTTGGAATCAGGTGCCTTTTCTCATTCTTTGGGTTCATACAAAGAGCAAAGGAAGAGCCTCAAGCACACCTTGAGACCATTCCTTTGCTCTTTATTGCTTTCCTGCCCGCTTATACCCCGCAAGTAGTTTTTGCAGTTGCACTGTCGCTGTTTTCCGCATCACATCCGGCGCGGCAAGGTACCCGATCAGACTTTGTTTGCTGATGAGTACCTTCCCACCAATCACCGCGCCGAAGATGTTGCCTTTTGCCACATGGCGGTTGAGCGTTCCCACCGTCAAGCCGGTCAGTTCTGCCGCCAGCTTGCTCGGCAAGGCATCGGGATGTTTGCTCCAACATTTTGCTATGTATTCGCGCAGTATCTTTGCCTCGTCCTGTGACAGTACGACGGTCGGTATTGGCGGTTTGATCTTTTGCGCCGTAAACCGCCCGCTCAGGTCGGCAAACCGTTCGGGATGGTCAATCATCTCATGCCGCAGGGCTTCCACATCGCACATCCGCAAGGAATACCGATGCGTTTTGTTGCCGTTGTCCTCGTAACGAATATAGCCGTTTTGCAGCATAAACAGGAATTTTCGCTTGGATATATGCAAATATGCTCTCGCTGCGTCCGCGCTGATGATCTGTTCCATGCGCTCACCACCTGTCAGAAATCGGCACCACGATTAGTCGTGATGCCGATCATCGAACAGCGCGCTGATGGTTTCCGCCTGATGTCTTTTCCGCTCTTGTCCAGGTGCGCATAGATATTTGCCGTTGTACTGATGTCCGAGTGACCAAGGTATTTCGATACATTGAACAGCGGGATGTCCTTGTTGATGAGAATGCTGGCAAAGGTATGCCGCAGGTCGTGGAAGCGGATGTGCCGCATGCCGTTCTTCTCAAGCACCTGTGAGAAGCGGAGCGTGACATATCGCGGTGTCAGGAGGTTGCCCAGCTTGTCCGTGCACACATAATCGTCGTATGCGCGGTTGTAACTGCCCTTGAACATACGGCGGTAGAGGTCCTGTTGTGCCTTTTGTTCGACCAGCATTTCATAAACCGGCGCGGGGATCGGCAGGCTTCTGCGGCTGCTGGAGTTCTTCATTTCCTCAATCGGTTTGAGAATTTTCTCGCCGTCAATCTCGACTTCAACAACCTTGGTGTCGAGCAGAACCTCGCGCTTCTCCATGTCAATGCGTGACCACCGCATTCCGAGCGCCTCACTCCGTCGCAGTCCCATGCATCCCGCGAGGATGATTGCCGGGTAGATGGCTTCCGATCTTGCGAGACTGAGCAGCGTCAGCAGTTCTTCTTCCGAAAGATTCTGCCCGAAGAATTTGTTTTTCTTTGGGCGTTCCACGCGGTCAAAGGGATTGGCGGAGAGAATTTCTTTCTTGTACGCCTGCTGAAACGCGCGGCGCATGACCGCGTGATAGTGTATGACCGTGTTGGCGACCATGCCCTCGTCGAAGATGGGCTGATAAAATTCGTCGATCTGATTCGGGCGCAGGCTTGCGATGGTGATGGCTTTCGGACTGAAGTAACGTTTGATTTTGCCGTAGATCATGTTGTGGTAACTGCGATAGGTGTTGATTTGCAGGCTCGGCTGGACGCTGCCGAGCCACTTGACCATGTACTCGAAGACCGGCATATCCGCATCGGGATTCTGTGAGCGCGTGAGAATTTCGGTCAGCTCTTTCTCGAAGTTGTTGACCGCCTCGCGCATGGCGGCGTTAATCTTGGCTTTGGAAGCCCCTTCTTTCAGCCCGAGGGACTTCCATTTGTTTTTCCGCTTTCCGTTCTCGTCCTTGTACTGGATGACCGCATAGAGGCTTCCGTTTTTTGCTTGCGTGCTGGCGGTCAGATGATTTTTCGCTTGTGGCATAATGCTTTTCTCCTTGTGCTTTTGGTTTTACGCTGTCTGCGCAACACACAACATACCACACTGTTGTTCGCAAGTCCAGACCTTTTCCCGATTGTTATCAGAAAGAACACAACCGGGGTTCGAATGTGCCGCGGCGGGGTTCAGAAATTCGATGAGATTCTCCTTTGCGATGCGGTGACTGCGTCCGACCTTGACCGCTTTGATGCGCCCGTCTTTGATCAACTCGTACACGGTTTTCCGGCTGACGCGAAGGATAGCGATGACTTCATCCACGGTGAGCGCGTCGGGATAATCCGCAAGGCAGGGCTTGATTTCGGTTTGTATGTTCATATCGTTTCCTTTCTTGCAAGCAGAAAAAGCAATTGATACAGCTCTTTCTGCGCCGCCAGCACATCCGCATAATCGGGATGGTCGGACTCGGCTCGGAGCACTTCTGCCTGCACTTCGTTCAGTTTTTTAAGAATGGCTTTGCATTCTTTGATGGCGTGACTTGGTTTATAGAGCGCGGCACTGACGAGAAAATCCGTCAGCGTCATGTTTTTTTCTCTGCACCACGGAGGAAAAGCTCTCGCTCCGACGATGTAACGCGCAGGGTGATGGTCAGGTTTCGTGTTCTGTTTTTTTCGGAGATCATATACTTCTCCTCTCAAATTAGTTTTTGTGTCGCCGTATTTATATCAGCCCCCGGCGATGGGGCAACGGAGAGCGCAGTCGTCAGACGACGCAGACCGTTGCCCACAGGGGAGATACCGAGTACCTCGCAGCATCTATTCCGTGACTATTTTCACAAAAACGAGGATCATATACAGTGTCGCGGACATAAGAGTTCCAGCCCGTAACCCCCGTATCCCGCATGCACATCGCGGGCTGCTTTCGCAGAAGTATCATTGTTCCGCACCTCTATCATGGCCTGCCGCCGATGCTGTTTATCGGTCGGTCCGGCAACACGGTTGATCGCTCGCTCACCCGAT
>CDZB01063389.1_pt1 | contig 13853 bp, 10 predicted proteins | sample 554961 | NCBI WGS metagenome assembly CDZB01 (sample SAMEA3182106, study PRJEB8094) | gut metagenome | biome: human; feature: gut; material: Stool; isolation source: human stools | place: Canada | collected 2013-02-26
GGCCGATCTTCCCGAAACACGGTTCGCGTGTGGGAGGTCTTCGCCGTTGCGGGAGTTGATGCTACGCCCCGCGAATGGCTGTACGAAACGGCCGTCGCCTGCCGGGTGATCTACGACTGGCAGCGGGCCGACGGGACCTACGGCAAGCAGTTCGTGACGGACACCTACCTGCTGCCCGAACGCCAGCTGATCCTGGCGTCGTATCGTCTGGCCGCCGTGCTCAACGACCTGTTCGGTTAGTGATGCCCTCCGGGGATAAAAAAACAGCAGGGAATCTCACGATTGCCTGCTGCCCCCAGGAGGTTGCCCCTAAAACTACTAACCCAAACTTAAATAAATGAAGAAACCTCACTGCGGTTGCTGTGCCGCAGTTGACTGAAATAAGTACAAAGCGCGTGCCAAAGTCGCGCCGCCGTCTGCCGGAAAAGGGACGCATCGTGGTCGGAACGGTCCGCTGCGCAGAGCGGCGGGGCGCGTTTCGCGGAAATATTCCGCCGGATCGCTTGCTTCCTGCCGATAAAAGTGTACCTTTGCCGTGCAATGGTTTCCCCGTGGAGGGGAATTAAAAGGGAATGCCGTGTGAATCGGCAACAGTTCCCGCTGCTGTGAGTCCCGCCCGCAAGGGCTTTTTCGTTGCGGCATTCTTGAGCCACTGGTCCTCCGGGACCGGGAAGGCGCCGTCTCGGGGGACAAGTCAGAAGACCTGCCTTGCGCGATAGGGTGTTTGCTCCTGCGGAGAAAGGGAGCGCCTGAAGTCGTCGCCGGCGGTTTTTCCGTGCGTCCTTATTTGCTTCGGCCCTCTTTTTCCTGTTGCTGCGAACCTCTTCGGACAGACTTTTTTACGGTTGGATGAGGAAGTCGTCGCCATGCTTTGCCGGGTCGTCATGCCTGTTTTTGCCTGCGCGGTATTCTCCGTGAAGTCTGTCCCTTACGGACGGAACAGATGGAACCATTAACTAAAAAACAAGGTATGATGAAAAAATTATTTGTGATCTGCTCCTGGGCGCTGCTTCTCGGCGGCTGCAAGAGCGAATCCGGGGCTTCGGACCCGGATGGAGACAAACCTGTTCCCCCCCCCTCGGCCGAACTGTTGCAAAAGATCGAAGACCTGAATGCGGGCCTGGTCTCGCTGAAGACGCTGGCCGGAGCCGTGTCGCAGTCGGAAGTGCGGTCGCTGGCCGAGACGGAGGACGGCGTGCGCCTTACGTTCTGCGACGGGACCGAAGTGACGGTAGCCTGCAATGCGGCGGCGGAAGCGCCGCTGATCGGCATTGCGGTCGATGGGGATGCGTATTACTGGACACTCGCCGCGGAAAAGGATATTCCCTGGCTGAAAGATGCCGCCGGAGCGAAAATGCCTGTTTCGGGGCCTGTCCCCGTCGTGGGGCGCGATGATAAAGGTTTCTGGACCGTGACGACGGACGCCGCCGTGACGCCGTGGCAGATCGAGGACGGCTCCGGAAATCCGGTCGAAGCCACGGGCGACGAGCAGGTGGAGTTGTTTCGGTCGGTAAAGGCCGGAAACGGCCGGGTGGAAATCGCTCTGACGGACGGCGGGACTCTTTCGGCGGCGCAGGTTAACGACTTGAGCGTTGCGGGGACGGCCAACTGCTATGTGGTTTCGGCGCCCGGAACGTATGTTTTCAATGCCCGGGTACGCGGAAACGGAGCCGGCGAAGGGGTCGGATTCGAGCCGGCGATCGAGATGGCGGACGGCATGACGGCCGACTGGCTGTGGACCGACTCCGAAGGACTCGTTTCGGGAGTCGCCCTCGACACGACCTCCGGCGATATTTTCCTCACGGTCGGCGAAGGCAGGGGCAACGCGCTGGTCGCCCTGATGCAGGACGGAAAGGTCGTCTGGAGCTGGCATGTCTGGGTGACCGACGCTCCGCAGACGATGACCTACGGGAACGGGACGGTCTTCATGGACCGCAACCTGGGCGCCGTAGGTACGACCGCAGGCGGTACGGACGCTTACGGCATGTATTACCAGTGGGGGCGCAAGGACCCGTTCTACGGGGGCGAGAAAACGGAAACTTCGGCCAATGCGTTCCTCGAAGCAAAGAACGGCACGGTGGTGAATCCCGCTTATCCGGCGCTGGACTGGGCTTTCAGCAAGAGTGCGACGACGACCGACGGGGCTGCCGCCAATCCCATGACGTTCTACAACGATAAGGTCGGAACCGGCTATAACTGGCTTGCGTCGCCGAACGCGACATTGTGGGGTGAGGCCAAAACGCTCAACGACCCCTGCCCGCCGGGGTACAGGGTTCCTGAAACCGGTGCATGGGAGGATCTGATTTCGGGACGTCAGTACATCGACGGCGTTTCGGTATGGGACGGAACGAACTACGGTATGACCTATACCCACGGGGAACAGACGGCCTGGTATCCGGCGCAGGGCTATCGCAATTACAGTTCGGGCGCCATCGTGGGGCTGCGCAGCTCGACCGGCGGTTCGGGCGCTTACTGGTCGGCGGAAACCTCTTCGGTCAAATCCTATTACCTCTTCTTCCGCAGCAAACTGTCGAGCAGCGGTTCGATCAATAATGAACTGGACATGAACCGGTCTTACGGCTATACGGTGCGTTGCTGCAAGGAGTGACGGTCCGTCGGGACGAATAAAGGCAGGACGCTTTCGGGTCCTGCCTTTGTTTTCGATGCCGGTTCCGGCCTACCGGAACACGCCCGTGTAGGTCGAGGGCGAGAGGGCGCGCAGCTCCTCCTTGACCGATTCGGCGACGTCGAGCGTTTCGATGAATGCCGCGATCGACTCGCGGGTGATGTGGGCGTTGGTCCGCGTCAGGGCCTTCAACGCCTCGTAGGGCTTCGGGAAACCCTCGCGGCGCAGGATGGTCTGGATGCCCTCGGCCACCACGGCCCAGTTGTTCTCCAGATCGCGCGCCAGCGCCTCGGGGTTGAGGATCACCTTGTTCAGCCCCTTGAGCAGCGATTGCAGGGCGATCACCGCGTGGGCCATCGGCACGCCGATGTTGCGCAGCACGGTCGAGTCGGTCAAATCGCGCTGGAGGCGCGAGACGGGCAGCTTCGAGGCGAGGTGCTCGAAAACGGCGTTGGCGATGCCGAAGTTGCCCTCGGCGTTTTCGAAGTCGATGGGGTTGACCTTGTGGGGCATGGCGCTCGATCCGACCTCCCCGGCCTTGATCTGCTGTTTGAAGTACTCCATCGAAATGTAGGTCCACATGTCCCGCGAGAGGTCGATGAGGATAGTGTCGATGCGCTTCATGTTGTCGAAGATGGCCGCCAGGTTGTCGTAGTGCTCGATCTGCGTGGTGTACTGCGAGCGGCACAGCCCCAGCGTCTCGTTCACGAATCGGTTGGCAAAAGCCACCCAGTCGATTTCGGGGTAGGCTGCGCGGTGGGCGTTGAAGTTGCCCGTGGCGCCGCCGAACTTGGCCGGAACGGCGATGTCGTGGAGCATGAACAACTGCTTTTCGAGCCGCTCGACGAATACCGAAAACTCTTTGCCCAGCGAGGTCGGCGAGGCGGGCTGCCCGTGCGTGCGCGCCAGCATCGGAACCTCGCGCCACTGCTCGGCGAACGACGCCAAAGCGTCGCGGACCTCCTCGACGACGGGGTAGTAGACGCCCGTCATCGCCTCCCGGAGCGAGAGCGGAATGGCCGTGTTGTTGATGTCCTGCGACGTGAGGCCGAAATGCACGAACTCCTTATAGGCCTCCAGCCCGAGGGTGTCCATTTTCTCCTTGATGATGTACTCGATGGCCTTTACGTCGTGGTTGGTCACCGACTCGATCTCCTTCACGCGCCGGGCGTCGGCGTCCGAGAAATCGAGGTAGAGCGCGCGCAGGGCGGCGAATTTCGAGCGGTCGATGCCGGTCAGCTGCGGCAGCGGCAGTTCGCACAAGGCGATGAAGTATTCCACTTCGACGCGGATGCGGTAGCGGATGAGGGCCTGCTCCGAAAAATAATCGGCTAATTTCTCCGTTTTATTACGGTAACGCCCGTCGACGGGCGAGATGGCGGTGAGGGGAGTTAACATATGGGATTGTGATTTGTTTTTCGTTTCCAGACGCCAAATTTACGACATTTAATTGAAATACGCATAATTTTCCATACCTTTGTGGAGATGTAAACCGAAATCGGAATGAATTTCATACTGGCAATCATCGACTCCCTGGTGGGCTTCGTGCAGCGCAATCCGCTGACGACGCTCCTTATCGTCATACTGGCGCTCGGCGCCCCCGCGCTGCTCAAGGGCATCGCGCTGTTTATCTTGTATTTTCTTATGGGACTTGTTATTTTGGTCGTCGTGCTGATGCTGGCTTTCCGCTGGCGGATCTACAAGGTCCGCAAGCAGATGGAGCAGCAGTTCGGCGAAGGCTTCGGACAGCAGTCCGGACCGAAGGGATTCGGCGGTTTCGGCTCGCCCTTTGCAGAGCAGCCGCGCAAGGAGCGCGAAGGCGAGGTGAAGGTGCACAAAACCCCGGGAACGCCCGAGAAGCGCGTGTCGAAGGATGTGGGCGACTACGTCGATTTCGAAGAGGAAAAGCAGTAGCATGTTGAAGATTTTCGAACTCATAGGGCGCTATTTCATGCTGATGGGAAAGGTCTTTTCCCGTCCGGAGAAGGCCGCCATCTACCGCCGGCGGATCATTTTCGAAATGGAGTCGCTCGGTGTCAACTCGATCGGCCTGACGGCCATCATCTCGGTCTTCATCGGCGCGGTCATCACGTTGCAGATGTGCATCAACCTCGATTCGCCGTTCATTCCCCGCTCGCTGGTGGGTTACGCCACGCGCGAGACGATGATCCTGGAGTTTTCGTCGGCGGTCGTGGCGCTGATTCTCGCCGGAAAGGTCGGGTCGTCGATCGCCTCGGAGATCGGAACCATGCGCATCACCGAACAGATCGACGCGCTCGAAATCATGGGCGTCAACTCCGCCTCGTACCTCATCCTCCCGAAGATCGTCGCCGCGATGGTCTTCTTCCCCTTTCTGACGATCCTCTCGATCCTGATCGGCATTCTGGGCGGATACCTCATCGCCGCCGCGACGGGCATTATGATCCCCGCCGACTATGTCGACGGCCTGCTGATGGATTTCAAGCCCTATTCGATCACCTACACGCTGATCAAGACCGTCTTCTTCGCCTACATCATCACCTCGATTTCGGCCTTCTACGGCTACAACGCCCGGGGCAACTCGCTGGAGGTCGGCGCGGCTTCGACGCGCGCCGTGGTGGCCAGCTGCGTGGTGATTCTGCTTTTCGACCTGATCCTGACACAAGTCCTGCTTATATGATACGCGCCGAATATATCGTCAAGTCGTTCGACGGCCGGGTGGTGCTCGACGACATTTCGGTCGAATTCGAGACCGGAAAAACGAACCTCATCATCGGCCGCAGCGGTTCGGGAAAGACCGTGCTGCTCAAGACGCTGGTGGGCCTGCACGAACCCGATTCGGGCGACGTGTGGTACGACGAGGTGAACTTTTCGAAACTCGGTTTCCGGGAACGCAAAAGTATCCGCAAGGACATCGGCATGATCTTTCAGGGCGGGGCGCTGCTGGACTCCTCGACCGTCGTGGAGAACGTCAAGCTGCCGCTCGACCTCTTCACCTCGCAGAGCGAGCGGGAGAAGATGGAGCGCGTGAATTTCTGCCTCCAGCGCGTGCGGCTCGACGGGGCCAACGAACTCTATCCGGCCGAACTGTCGGGCGGCATGATCAAGCGCGTGGCCATCGCCCGGGCTATCGTGATGAATCCCCGCTACCTGTTTTGCGACGAACCCAACTCGGGACTCGACCCGCAGACCTCGATCGTCATCGACAACCTGATCCACGAGATCACCCAGGAGTACGGCATCACGACGATCATCAACACCCACGACATGAACTCCGTGATGGAGATCGGCGAGAAAATTGTATACATCCACGACGGCCGTAAGTGGTGGGAGGGGACGAAGGACGACATCCTGCATGCGGACAACCGCGAGCTGAACGATTTCGTCTTCGCCTCGGCCATGGCCAAACGGGCCAAACTGGCTGCGCAGTAGGCTTCCGCGGTGTTGTGCGCCTGAAGACGGCGGAGGTTTCCGGCGGACGGGTGCGTGCCGGGAAACGGATGCGTCCGCGGTTCGTAAAAAAATTTAATTTTTTATTTGCGTAAATTATATAAAGTATGTACTTTTGTGCTGTTAAAAAAATAACGCAATTTTTTATTAACAAATAATTCAAATTATTATGGCAACTATTAAAATCGGTATCAACGGCTTCGGTCGTATCGGCCGTCTGGTGTTCCGTGCCGCTTGCACGAACGACAACATCGAAGTGGTGGGCATCAACGACCTGGTTCCCGTGGACTACATGGCTTACATGCTGAAGTACGACACGATGCACGGCCGTTTCGACGGTACGGTGGATTTCAACGTGGAGAAGAGCCAGCTGATCGTAAACGGCAAGGCTATCCGCGTAACCGCCGAGAAGGACCCCGCAAACCTGAAGTGGAACGAGGTTAACGCCGAGTACGTGGTAGAGTCGACGGGTCTGTTCCTCACCAAGGAGAAGGCCGAGGCTCATATCGCAGCCGGCGCCAAGTACGTCGTTATGTCGGCTCCCTCGAAGGACGACACCCCGATGTTCGTATGCGGCGTGAACACCGATACCTACAAGGGCCAGACGATCGTTTCGAACGCATCGTGCACCACCAACTGCCTTGCCCCCATCGCCAAGGTTCTGCACGACAAGTTCGGCATCACCGACGGTCTGATGACCACCGTTCACTCGACCACCGCAACGCAGAAGACTGTCGACGGTCCCTCGATGAAGGACTGGCGCGGCGGCCGTGCCGCTTCGGGCAACATCATTCCCTCGTCGACCGGCGCTGCAAAGGCCGTAGGCAAGGTGATTCCCGAGCTGAACGGTAAGCTGACCGGTATGTCGATGCGTGTTCCGACCCTCGACGTTTCGGTTGTCGACCTGACCGTAAACCTGGCCAAGCCCGCCAAGTACGACGAGATCTGCGCTGCCATGAAGGAGGCTTCGGAAGGCGAACTGAAGGGTATTCTGGGTTACACCGAGGAGGCTGTCGTTTCGTCGGACTTCCTGGGCGACGCCCGCACGTCGATCTTCGACAAGGCTGCCGGTATCGCGCTGACGGACACTTTCGTGAAGGTCGTTTCGTGGTACGACAACGAGTGGGGCTACTCGAACAAGGTCCTCATGCTGATCGAGAAGATGGCCGCTTACAACAACAAATAGTCGTAAGCCATTCGATAGAAAAAGAGGGAACCAGCGATGGATTTCCTTTGAAAGGATGTAACAGTCTAAATAATTAGGCTGTTACATTTTTTTTGATGGGATAAGGTAACGAAAAGGCAACGGTTCTGTTTTAAGTCTGTTGCAATGACTTTCCAACCTCAAACAACTGATACAAAGATAGTAATAAATTTTGAGTTAAGCAAATAACAGCGGTCGTGTTTCTTAAATAGAACGTTAGAAACATATGAGTTTATATACCTTACCCGTGATATACTTTCATTTGAGGCTCACCATTAATAAATATTTCTGCTCCATTATTGACACAAAATATTGGACAGTCCCTCTTGAAAATATTGAGAATCCCAAATTACAAGAACGATATTCTTACTAATCGGCATAGAAATTTCCGCACCATACATTCCAAACCCTTCGTAATAGTTTGGCGCATCCTTTACATGAGGTTCAATAGTAATAGGATAATCGAATGTATATATTTGATTTGTATCCGTATAATAAAATTCCCAATATTTATCAGCCAGAATATTTGCCAATTTTCCTAAAAAATCTGTAATATATTATTGGTTGTCGGTTATTTGCAGTCGATACGGCAGACAAATGAATTACATTACTTGATTTTGCAAGTTCCATAGGGGCAAAAACTACTTCATCCAAACCGCCTCTTCCGTTTCCCAACTTTTTATCTCTGCCATTCTATCCTCATCTCCATCTTCCTTTTTTGCCAAATAGCAGGATAAATGTTCTTCGTTTATGTAGCTCAAAAACAGCAACAGACTCTTTGCCGTCTGCACCTTCTCTTGTTTGGTAAAATACGGCGTGATGGTGTTCAAGTCATACACTCGTTCTTCCATGTGGCTCTCCCCGTTCAGAGCCAGTCGACACATAAAGTTCTCGTAGTACGTTCGTTTCTCATCAGGTACAGCTTTTAACACACCGTCACGGCACATCATCTCCTCAAATTTCATGTTGTAGCAGAAACTTGAAAACGCTTCTACTACCCTTCTCATCACGTTTCCGATACTTGTTTCCATATAATCACCTTTATCGTCAGTTGGTGTTTTGGCATAATCGTATACATACTCCAACAGTTTCTTATACTCATTCGAAACTACTCGTTCCTTCATCTGCTTGTCTACAAGTTCCAAGAACGTCTTACCATTGCCCTTGCCACCATTAAGTTCCGAACGTACTTTAACCATGTCAAATGCCGAGCGCAAGTCATGAGTTAGGAGTAAAATTCTGCTATTCGAGTTTCCTTTTTTGATATTGTCAAACTGATGACGTAAAAGTGACATCACACCTAATCTGTTACCATAGTCGAAACTTGACACAGGGTCATCAATTATGATTAGAATCTCGTCCTTATATTTATCATCCTTTTTCTTGTCACTAAACAATCTGGCAAAGAAATAGCATAACCCAAGTACGTTTCTCTCACCTACACTGATTTTCTTAGGAGGTACACTCCGCCCGTTTACCTTCAGTTTGTAACAACCATCTCCTGCTACCAACTTCACTTTCGTGTCACTATAGAACACGTATTGCAGTTCCTCATTGATGTAGTCCTGTGCAATGTCCGTCCGCTCTATCCGTGCTTTCAGTGCCTTTATCTCACCCTCCGTCCGCTCTTTGTCTTTCTCCAATTTCGATAGTGCTTTCTGACAGTTTTCATAAGCTTTGTTCGCTTGCTTATAGCTATCCAGCAATATAGTCAGACGCTTCTTTGCTAATAACTCATTCTCATGCAGTACTTTCCTCTTCAGTTTCTCTCGCTCATTCACCGAGCGGTTGAATGTCGCCACGCAAACTTCCAGCTCCTGCATTGCGGCCATATAGTTTGTCAGATGTGTGCTATAACCATCCACCTTGTCCGCATTGAAGGCCTCTTCCATCACACCGTATATATCCCTTTTCCGCTGAATTATTCTATTGCGCACAGCAGCCACGTCCTTGTTCAATTGCACCGTCGCACGTTGGGCTGCTTCTCTCTCCTTCTCATTCAACCTGTCAGGAAACTTAGGTATAGCCATCTCCACATCCACAAATACATCCATCGCCTCATCCAGTGCCTTGCTATATATCTCCGACTCTTTGTTCAGTATGCGTTTTAGTGTTTCGCTGATGTATTCATAGTCCTCATCGCTCGTCTTTCTTAGACACAGTGGACAAAATGGCCACTTCTCTTCTGCCAGCCGTTGTGTCGTTTCCTGCAAATGATGCTCCGCATGTTCTTGCAGGAAGGTCAAGAGTCTATGCTCACGTTCGTTCAGTGTCGGTTTCTCAACCCTCTTCTCCAACAGGGCTTTCACCCCGTCCAGACTTTTAGGTAGTTTCAATTTTACGGGATTCCATACTATCGCTTGTGCGTCTTCCGTTTGGGTGTATAGTGTCAGGTCAGCATTCAACTGTGTCCTTAATGCCTCTTCCGTTTCTTTCGGCTCTTCCATCAAAACAAGTTTCTTCAGCAAGTCCTCCGTCACACGGCTCCTCACCGAATTACCCTTCACGTTACGGTCTATGTCTGCCCAGCCGCCATCTTCACGCAACTTATCTCTTATTTTGTTATAGAAATATAAAGGTGAAGAAGCATCACTTCCATTTTCAAAATTTACTCTCCGAGTCGTCTGTTCTGCCACCTTCTTTTCTATCGCTATCTTTTCTTCGTTTTTGTTGGTTATCTGCGTATCTAGGTCTACCTGCTCACCCATCATCACGATGGTTTCTAGCCCCTTTCCTTTGGTTCTTACATTTTCACGCACAAATTCCTCGTCAAAAATGAATACCGAGTCTTTCTTGTCATCAAGAATAATCGCATCAGTAGAAACCGAATATGACACATACCCCTCCTCTGTTGGTTGTTCGGTGTCCTTACCGACCAACTGCCGGATAGCTTTAGCAATAGTAGTTTTCCCGCTACCATTACGACCATATACGATGCTCAGATTCTGTCTGTCTTTAAATAAATCAAGTGTTGTTGGCTGTTCAAAGTAGCCTCCTTCTATCGTTATCTTCTTAAAATTCTCAAACATAACTATTACTATGCAACAAGTACACTCAATCAAAATTACCCATGCGCCATTATTGTCTATGCCAAAGAAAGGGAAACCGCCCAAACCATTGGCAAATGCACTTATACTCTTGAGTTTTTTAGTTTTTCGTTAAGTATCAATTTAAAATCATATGCGGTACATTCTGCTATCAAAGTTTCTAATTCTATTTTATAATGGATACAATATTATCAACCAATAAAAATACATGATCTATTTAGAATGTAAAATTATAACTAATTATCAAAAAGACAGCATAGAAATCATCGTTCTACACATATTCTAAATACTTTTTGTGCAATTTTAATAACATAATAGGAGTTAATTTCGCAGTTTTTTCATATGCTGGATTTCAAAATATTGAAATTTTACGCTATCAGGGCGGATTTTTGTGCGGAGGGGGGGGGCTTCACATACACATCGCTCTTTCCTATCGTTAGTGACGGGCCCCTGTTTTTTCGGGGATTGGGGCAAGGCCGCCCGTATGGGCGCTTCGTATAGCCTTGCCCTATCCCTGCAAAAAACATATCTTTCGCTTCAGATGGAAAGGAAAAGGCCCGGATTAGTGATAATCTTCTGCACCATCATTTAATACATCTGAATTGTCAGCGCCTATTCCTCCCTCAATTTCTTCACATCATCGAGCAGTCTTTTCGCTTTCCGCTCTTTAACAGTCGCCTGCTCCAACCGTTCAGCCTGCCGCCTTACGGCTTCTTCATAGCGTTCGACTTGGTTTTGGACAGTATCACGTATGGCTGTGTATTGCTCGTCCCAAAATACGGTTTCCAACTCCGTCAGCTCCTTTTCTCCGATTTTCCCGCACATCTTCACGTAACGGTATTTCAGATCGTTCACGGCTAACAGCTGATTATTTTCCGAGATTCGGTAGATGAATGCGCCTTGCAGGAAAATACCACCCAGCATGACGAACATCGTCAGAAATGTTTTCGAGGATTTAAGATCGAGCGTATAGGTGTGTCGGTGTTCCTGCACAGGCAGGTTTTCAGGCTTTGCCGCTGCTTCAACGGCTTTCCCAACCTGCTCTATCAATGTATGCGTCTGCCTGTTCTCCTTGTCAATCACCTCCAGTCTCCCTGTCAACTGTGCCAGCAGCGTGTTATATTTGTCAGCCATCGCCTGTTCCCATCCGTTTTGTACTCCGGGCAACGTTATCTGTTTACGCAGTTGTTCGAGCATCTGTGCTACCTGCCCCTGCGAGCATTCCGCGGCCTCTATCAGCCGCTCGATCCGTTCCAGTTGGACATTATCCAAACCTGCGTTTCCTGCGCCGCCTGCTTTGGCGTTTTTAATGGCTTTAACAAGCGTTTCCTTGAGGTCTTCGTACATCTCGACCGAGAGGTCGATCCTATTTTCGTTGTTCATGGTTTTTGAGATTTTTTAATTCGGTTACAGTTTTATTTTGGCTCTTCTTTTCTGTTCTTCGAGCCTGCGTCGGCGCTCCATCGCGGCTATCGCCATCGCTTCGGCCGCGGCATCGAGCAACGCCGTGATTCGTGCTATATGCTCTTCGGGGCTTTCTCCCGGCTTGCGCTGCAACTGTGCGGCGGACACTCCGACGGGCGAACCGGCCGGCGGCAGCGGAATCCCGCCTGCTTTTCCGAGGTTTACCGATGGTGGCTCTTCGCGTGTGCCGCCGCTACCCATACCGCCGAACAACCCGGCAAATGCCGAACGGTAATTGCCTGCCGCCGCCGAGAGGTTCCCGACAAGCGTTGCCCGGTGTTGGGTCTGCTGCTGAATATGGTTGAACCGGTTGTCGAGTTTCGTAAAGCTGAAAGACCGGTCGATCTTCGATCCGGAGAACTCGAAGCCATTTTTCGAGAAGAGGACACCCTGCTTGCGGTCGGTATTTCCGCAATACTTGTAACGGACGCCGATGCCCTGTTCCCTTAATTTACCTTCCAACTCGTTCCAGTTCTTGCATTTGGGCAGACAGCCTTTGATCGCATCGTGGATTTCGTATTTGGTCTTGTCGGGTTCGCGCAGCCGCTCCCGCCGTACGTCGTCCTTTCCCGGCGCGAGATATAGCCCGTATTTCTCGGTCAGCTCCCGGCAGACCTTGGCGTTTCGAATCTTGATGTTCTTGTCCGAAATAGTCTGCCCGTTATTTCCGACCCGGTTGTAGACCAGATGGCAGTGCGGATGGGGCTGGTCGAGGTGGCGAACCAATAGATACTGTGTATCAGTTATACCCATCTTCTGCATATATTCCTTTGCGATCTGCGTCATCAGGGCATCGGTCATCCGCGGAGCGTCCTTGGGTGAAAAAGACAGGGAGATATGCCCGACGGTGTTTTTCAGCCGTGGGTTCAATAGAGTCTGGTCTTTAAAGTCCTGCACCATGTCCTTCACTTCCGGAGGCATAATGCCTTCGGCTTCCAAGATCCGGGATTCTTCTTTCATCACGTAGCCTACCGTCCCCGAAAAAGACGATCCCGATATTACCTTACCGACCATCGCATATCTGCTTCAGGAGTTTTTCGATAGCCGTGACGATCGCCGTATGCCGTGCCCTGACAGCCGCCAGACCTTTGGCATTGGCCAGCCGGGTCAGTTGGTTCAGGTTGCGGGCGATGCCTTTGAGCTGGGCCATGAAATCCAGCTGTTCGCGGGTGATCCGTGCTCTTACCGTTCCTCGGTCGATCAACTGGCGCAGGACTTCGGCCGACGGTTGCCCTGCCTCGCGGCAGAGGGCTGAAAAGCGGAGTTTCCGTTCGGGGCTGAGCCGTGTGCTGACGACGTATTTGCGGATGCGGCCGATGCCGACTTTCGGCCGACCGCCCTGTTTGCTATATGTTTTCTTCGGTGTTTCCATGACAGGTAGTTTCGATAGATTATTCATGCTATATAGGTTGTTCAGACCAGCGGGATTTTACGCCGGCCAGCGGGTAAGGCGCAGTTTTCGTCTACGAAAACACAACCTTGCTCTTCCTTTGCTGGTAAGATAAAGACGCGGCGCCACACCCTTTTTATGGTTGGGGAGAGTAAATACCGGATTCCGAACCGCAGAACAATGCCGGGCGTGAAAAGCGGGAATGAGGAGTGCGCTCCGGAGCGTTCCGACGGGCGCCGAAGATCGGGCGGTCGGACAGGTCGGGAGGTGCGGATGCCGTAAAAGACCATTTGTGCGGCGGCGGTTCTGACGCGGGCGGGAGAAGCCCGGAGAGAAAGTGGGCGTATCGAAACATGATGCGAAATTTAAGGTTCGGCGACAAATATAAACCGCCGTCGGGGAAGCGTTGCAAAACGTAATGCTTATGCGTTATCTTACTGTCTATTACCAATATTGCGGCAGGAGGTCGGACTGCAATCGGGTTGAATTTATGTCCTTACGCGTTTTGAGAATAAATACAGAAATATTTATTCATCGGATTATTTCCGGCGATAAGCAGTCGTTTACCGTGCTTATATACCAACGAACGAATAAACCCGGATTGTCCCGTCCTGAAAAAGGTTTACAGTGATTGATAATTAAAGATAAACATTTTGGTTCAAAAAATATTGTCCTGATATAAGTTTACATATG